>WNFD01003404.1_pt1 | contig 15978 bp, 14 predicted proteins | sample 5400491 | NCBI WGS metagenome assembly WNFD01 (sample SAMN13153343, study PRJNA577476) | soil metagenome | isolation source: 120 cm saprolite under Douglas fir tree site 2 hole 2 replicate 2 | place: USA:California | collected 2015-04-18 | reverse complement strand
CAGCCTTAGAGAAATCTAGGGCTGTTTTTATTTTATTCATTCGTTAGTTCCTTTGACAAGACACCTACCGTGAACACCTCCGGAGGTGTCTTTTCTATTCCACGGCACTCAATGACAACTAGTCTGCGGATAGTCACGTAGTGACTGTCTTAGCTGAACTACAGAAGCTACTCTCTAGCTTATCCAACGGGATTAGGTCGGCCCAATGGATAGAGACCTCGCACTGTAGGAATGCTTCGGGTGTTAGTGTGAATAACCCCAGAGGTGAAGTATGTCTGAGCTACGTCTAATAGAAGAAGGAGAACAGATAAGTCCTGAAACGTTGAAAGAGTTGAGACGCCTAAAGAGGCTTAAGCGAACAGTGCGACGTAAACAAGCGCGCATATCAGGAAAGCCTCATAAGGAAAAGCAACTCATACAGTCTAAGACTGTCTATATTCTTTCTTGGCAGCAAAGAACCTACCTATGGGTACTGGGAATAGCGCTTACATTCGCAGGTATAGCTAGTATCTCGCGCAACGCGTGGAACCAAGGCGACAACGAACTCTGTCGGTGAATGGGGCATATTGCAATCATGGCACCCGATCATCCCAAGCGCCTGCGCGCCCCCAATCAGTTCGGCAAGATGATCGTCGACCTGTCGACCGGCGAAGCTCGGGACGAAGCATTGCGTGACGATAGCCCAACTGTTGCATTCGCGCGACAGGGCGGCTTGAAAGGCGGAAATGCTCGGGCGGAGAAGCTGACGCGGTTGCAAACATCGGAGATTGCGCGTAAATCCGCTAGATTGCGTTGGGAAAAGACGCGATGACTTGGGGTGTCCCTATGCAGTTGCCAAAGGACGTATTGGATAAAGCGTGCGCCGCTGCGGCAATCGTATTCGAGGCAAAAAGAAAGCGTTGCTACTGCTGGTCACGGACGGCGGTAGCCCGGATGCGGCCTATAAGATCACCCGGAATTTCCAGGACAAATACGAGAGCTTTACTGTTCTTGTGTCCGGTAGGTGCAAGAGCGCTGGAACCTTGATCGCGGTCGGCGCTAACGAGCTAGCATTTACGCCTTATGGTGAATTAGGTCCACTCGACATCCAAGTGACGAGGGTTGACCGCTTCGATTCATTGCAGTCCGGGCTGACGATTCAGGATTCCTTGAACACTCTCGAAACCAGAGCATTGGAATCCTTTATTAAGCTCGTGAACGACTACATGATGGCGAATAACGGCTTGCTCTCGTTTGCATCAGCCACGAAGGCCGCGTCAGACTTTGTAACGCAATTGTACGCACCGATTTTTGCGAGGATAGATCCTGAGGAGGTAGGTGCCCGAGCTCGGTCGATGCGTATTGCAACTGACTACGGGAGTCGTCTTGCGATCAAATCGCAAAACCTAAAACCTAACACACTCAAGTTGCTGGCCGAAAAATATTCATCACATTCTTTTGTTATCGATCAGCTTGAGGCTGAAGGTCTCTTCAATCGCGTTCGGGCCGCAAGCGAGGCTGAATTGGCGATCGTCGAAGAGCTGGGACGATACGCAAGATTTGAAGTTCCCGGCCGGACCGAAATCATCTTTTGCGCGTTGTCAAAGCATAAACCGCTGACGATCAATAAAGTTAAAGCTAAGAAGGAGACCTCACATGCCACAACTCAGCAAAGAGGAAATCCGACAAAAAATGGCGGAAATTCTAAAGGCCCAAGCCGAGCGGCCCGCATTGTGGCCCTCCCAGCGCACGGACGAGAACGGCGGGCGCAGAACGGGAGCGGACGGCACTCGTCGTAGTTTAGATCGGCCGTCCGAGAGAAGACGCGAAGGGTAGCGCAGATGCGTCGCTTCACGCGGCTCACGAATGTCTTGTCAAAGAAATTTGAGAACGACGCGTAATTGGTATCGCTCCACTATATGCACTACAGCTTCTGCCCCCTTCACAAGACGCTCCGTGTGACGTCCGTAATGGCGGTTAGCGTGACCGATTGGCTTTGGTCAATTGCCGATATGATAGCTGTCTTGGAACGATTGGCATTTGATCGAAATGAGGAAAACTCCGCAATATCATAATCTTAGAAGTATCAATTGCACATCTGCAATCAATTGCTAAAGTCTCCCAGTTAACGCAAGATTGCAGAACCCAGCGAGCGGCCTGTCATGGAATTCAAAGCAAAGGGGCATGAGGGAGGGAGCGCAAGCGGCAGATCATCCAAAAAACCAAAACCGAAGAGACGGGTGGTAAAGAAAAAGACCGCATCAGCTGTCGTAGTCCGCAAGGAACAGCCGATGAATGGGCTCTTGGTATTGAGTACCCAGGCGTTCGCTCGGTTTGAAGCATGCATGAGGAATCCGGGAAAGCCGACCGAGGCAAATCAGCGGGGGGCAATGTTGTTGCGGAATCTGTACGGCAAGAACCGTTAGCGACAGTCGCCTTAGCTGCCTCTCATCGCACCGCGGACTTTGTTTGCGGTAAAAGTTCGCGCGTGTCCGGGTTCTTTGCGAACGAGTGCCCACACTGGATTCAACACAATTATTGTCGCGTTTTTGTGCTGCCGAATCCAAAAGATCCGGACGAGATATGGGGATATTATACAATCTCCCCATCCTTGCTCCTAAGAGTTGCCGCGACCGGCAGCGACCAAAGGAGAATCCCGAAGGGTCTACCGATACCGATGGCTTTGATCGGTTTTATGGGCCGTCACGATGGCGCCCCGAAGGGGCTTGGCGAGGACTAATCGTCGATGTGGCTCGCCGCATTTTTCGCAGCGGCGATTTTGCCGCATGGGGTCTGATGCTTGACTCCGAAGGTGGCGAAGCCAACAAAAAATTATGGAACTGGTACATCGCACAAGGGTTCACGCCCGCGAAGGACGCTCATCGCCCTTCGGCAATGTACGCCGCACTGAAGAAGTTTTTACCGGAACTTCAGCCAGCATAAATTCAAACTGAGGCAGTACCAACCATCGCCAGTTTTGCGCAGGGTGTCGCGCCTCAACACTACCGCCCCGCCCGCGCCTCCTCGATCAGCTTGAGAATCTTCGGCGGCGACATCGGCAGTGAGCGCGGGCGCACCCCGATGGCGGCGCCGATGGCGTTGGCAATCGCCGCCATGGTAGGGGTGACCGGAACCTCGCCGACGCCGCGCAGGCCATAGGGATGGCGCGGATTGGGCACCTCGACGATCTCGGTGTCGATCATCGGCACGTCGGACGCCACCGGCATGCGATAGTCGAGAAAACTCGGGTTCTGCAGCCGCCCGTCCTCGCCATAGATATATTCCTCGTTGAGCGCCCAGCCGATGCCCTGCACGGCGCCCCCCTGATATTGCCCCTCGACCTGCAGCCGATGGATCGCCTTGCCGGCATCTTCCACCACCGTGTAGCGCTTGATGTCGACGCGGCCGAGTTCCTGGTCCACCTCCACGTCCACGATGTGGACGCCGAAGCCCGGCCCGGCGCCGGTCACGTTCATTTCCGAATGCCCCGCGATGGCGCCCAGCGTCAATGTGGTCTTGCCGGCGATCTCGGCGATCGACAGCGGCGGAAAGTCGCCGACATTGGAGCTTGCCGGCCGGCAATAGCCGTCCTCGAACGTTACGCCTTCTTCCGGCACGCCCCAGATCAGCGCCGCGCGCCGGCATACTCGGTGATCGCCTTTCGGGCAGAATCGATGATCACCATGCCGCTCGAATAGGTGGTGCGGCTGCCGGCGGTGATCCGGTTCCATCCGAGGGCGTGGGTGTCGGCCATCACGGCACGCACCTTGTCGACCGGGAGACCCAGCTCCTCCGCCGCCATCATGCTGATGGAGATGCGCGATCCGGCCACATCGCTGGTGCCGAGAATGATGGTCACCGACCCGTCGGTCGCGATGTTGAGCGTGCCGGTGGTCTCGCCGCCGCGATTGAACCAGAAGCCGGCGGCGACGCCGCGGCCCTGCCCTTGCGGCACCGGCGATTTGTAATGATCGCAATTCCTGGCGGCAACCAGCGTCTCCACAAAGCCGATCGGACCGAAGGTTTCGCCGTAGATCGTCTTATACCCCTCGGTCGCGGCATTCTTGATACGCAGGTCGAGCGGGTCCATGCCGATCTTCTGCGCCAGCTCGTTCACCACCCCTTCGACGCCGAACACCACCTGCGGCACGCAGGGTGCGCGGAACGAATTCACCTTGGGCCGGTTCGATACCACTTCGTAGGATACCGTCTTGACGTTCTTCAGGTCGTAGCGGGTGAACATCGCCTGCGGCGCATTAAAGAACATCGATCCCGTGAAGGCGCCGGTCTGGAACACCAGTTCGGCATCCGCCGCCGTGAACTTTCCGTCACGGGTCACGCCCATCTTGATCCGCGACTTGGTGCCGGACACCGGCCCGGTAGCGCGAAACACCTCGCCCCGGGTCAGCGCGATCTTGACCGGACGTTTCGATTTGCGCGCCAGCAGGATCGCGACCGGCTCCGGATAGAAGCCCGTTTTGCCGCCGAAGCCGTCGCCGAGCTCCGACTGGGTGACGCGGATTTTCGATGACTCGATCTTGAGGATTTCAGTGAGGCGGTCGCGGAACACCCACGGTCCCTGGGTGCAGCACCACAGCTCCACCTGGCCGTCCTCCGTGCAGGTGGCAACGCAGCCTTGCGGCTCGATATAGCCCTGGTGCATGGGCTTGGTGTCGTATTCGTGCTCGACGATCACGTCGGCTTGCGCGAAGCCCGCATCGACGTCGCCCATCTTGAGCTCGAGCCGTTCGACCACGTTGGTCGGCTTGTCGGCGGCGTCTTTCACGCCCTTGGTGCGGATGTGGTCGTGCAGGATCGGGGCATCCGGTTTCATCGCCTCGACCGGATCGATCACGTGGGGCAACGCCTCATAGTCGACCTTGATGAGCTTGAGGGCCTGCTTGGCGATCGACTCCGAGGTGGCGGCGACCGCGGCCACCGGATGGCCGTCATAGAGCGCCTTTTCGCGCGCCATGGCATTGCGGCTCATGTCGCCGGCGACCGACCCCTTCGGCAACTCCGGAAAATCCCTGCGCGTCACCACAGCTTTGACGCCCGGCAGCGCCTCTGCGGCCGACGTGTCGATCGACTTTACGATGGCGTGAGGATGCGGGCTGCGCAGAATCTTGCCGACCAACATGCCGGGCAGGAACAGGTCGGCGCCGAACTTGGCGCGGCCCGTCACCTTGTCGATGCCATCGTGCTTGATCGGCGACGTCCCGACGATCTTGAGCTTCTTGTCGGGATTGAAACCGCTCCTGTCGAGAATCGTGGACATGTCAGGCCCCTCTCATTTCCCTGGCGGCGGCGAGCACTGAACGAATGATCTTGTCGTAGCCGGTGCAACGGCACAGGTTGCCAGCAAGCCAATAGCGCACTTCGATTTCGGTCGGATCGGGATTGCGGTCGATGAGCGCCTTGGCGGCGATGAGGATCCCGGGCGTGCAGATGCCGCATTGCGATCCGTTGAGTTCGAGGAAGCTGCGCTGCAGCGGATGCAATTCCTCGCCCTTCGCCATGCCTTCGATGGTTTCGATCTTCTTGCCGCCGGCTTCGACCGCAAGCATCAGGCATGAACAGATCATGGTGCCGTCGACCATGACGGTGCACGCGCCGCAATCGCCGGTGCCGCACCCTTCCTTGGTGCCAGTCAGCATCAGTTCGTCGCGGAGAACGTCGAGGAGCGTCTGCTGCGGCTCGCACAAATACTCGTATTCGTCGCCGTTCACCGTCGTCGCGACGTGATATTTCCGGCTCATGGATTCTGCCTTGCCCGTTCCAATGCCAACGCGGCGGCGCGCTTCGCCAGCACTCCCGCCACCTTGATGCGATATTCCCTGGTGCCGCGCTTGTCGTCGATCGGCCGACATGCTGCTGCTGCCGCCTGCGCGAGGCGATCGAGCGCCGGGGCATCGAGGCGCGAGCCGACGAGCGCCGCGCCAGCCTCCTCGACGAGGAGCACGGTCGGCGCGACCGCGCCGAGCGACACCCGCGCCGCCGCGCACACGCCGTGCGCGTCGAGCGTAACATTGACGCCGACGCCGACCACTGCGATATCCATCTCGGTGCGCGGCGTCATGCGCAGATACGCATCGCCGGAATACGCGGGCCGCGGCGGGAACACGAAGGAAACGACGATCTCGCCCTTGCGGAGCGAGGTCTTGCCGGGGCCGATCGGGATACCTTCGACCGGGACATCCCGCGTGCCGTCGGGGCCGGCAACGCGCGCGACTGCTCCAGCCGCAATCAACGCCGGCACGCTGTCGGCCGCCGGCGAGGCATTGCAGAGATTGCCGCCCATGGTGGCGCGGCCTTTGATCTGCATGGAGCCGATCAACTTCACGCCATCGACGACGCCGGGCCATGCCTCGCAGAATGCTTGATGATCCGTCAGCTCCATGCCGGTGACAGCCGCGCCGACGCGGAAGCCGCCATTCTCCATGGCGATCCCTCGAAGGTCCGGGATTTTTTTGATGTCGACCACGAGATCGGGCTCGATCAGGTCGGTTTCCATCTGAACGATAACGTCGGTGCCGCCAGCCAGAACGCGGCTCGTCCCGGACGCACGCGCCAGCAAGGCAATCGCATCGCCAAGCGAAGACGGCGCCTCGTATTTGAGTGAAATCATTACGCTCCCCGAGGTGCCATCCGGGTGATTGTTGCTGCGCAAACCGCACGCGCGCTCCGGACGCGTTCACGACCGCAGAGTGCTTCATTTCAGCGGGCGTCGCAAGGACACGCCATGGTGCGCGTTGCAAGAAGACCGCGACGTTCAGGGTCGTGGCCGACAAGGTTTTCACACTTCTGCCGGACGCGATGTGCTAGAAGGTTCGCCCCTTTTTTGGAAAGAGTTCGTTGACCGACCTTCGCACCAGCGCCGCCCAGCACTCCGACATTGATTCACCCTATGCGTGGGTCCGCCTCGCCGCATCGGTGGCATTGGGTACGATCGGCGGCGTCGGGATGTGGTCGATGCCGGTGGTTCTGTCCGCGGTCCAGGCGGAGTTCGGCGTGCTGCGGGCCGATGCCTCGCTGCCATTTACGCTCACCATGCTCGGTTTTGCGTGCGGTGGTGTTGTCATGGGGCGGCTGCAGGACAGGTTCGGCATATTGGCTCCTGCCTTGCTGGGGATCGGTGCACTCTCGGTCGGCTTTTTTGCCGCCGCGATGTCGCCCACGTTGTGGACCTTTGCGCTGAGCTACATGCTCATCGGCGTCGGCGCCTCGGCGACCTTCGGACCACTCATGGCCGACGTCTCGTTTTGGTTCACGACGCGTCGCGGCATCGCGGTCGCAATCGCGGCGGCCGGCAACTACCTCGCCGGAACGATCTGGCCGCCTGTGGTCCAGCACGCCGTCGCGGCCGCAGGCTGGAGACAAACCCACGTCGGAATCGGCCTCGCCTGCCTTGCATTCATGCTGCCGCTGCTCCTCCTGTTGCGGCGACCCGCCCCGCGCAACGCCACAGCACGGGTGGCAGCCGCCCGCAGCGCTAAGCTCGATGTGCCGCCCGGCGTGCTGCAAGTGCTGCTGTGTATCGCAGGACTAGCCTGCTGCGTCGCAATGGCGATGCCCCAGGTCCATCTCGTGGCCTATTGCGGCGATCTCGGTTACGGCGTGACGCGGGGCGCCGAGATGCTGTCGGTGATGATGGCTTTCGGCATTGTCAGCCGCATTGGGTCGGGCTTCATCGCCGACCGTATTGGCGGGTTGGCGACCCTGCTGCTTGGTTCGGCCGCGCAGGGTTTGGCGTTGCTGCTTTACGCCATGTTCGACGGGATGGCCTCGCTTTACGTGATATCGGCACTGTTCGGCCTGTTTCAGGGTGGCATCGTGCCGAGCTATGCTTTCGTCATACGCGAGTATTTTCCGCCCTCCGAAGTTGGGACGAGACTTGGCGTCGTCCTCATGATGACGTTGTTCGGCATGGCCTTGGGTGGCTGGATGTCGGGCGGCATATTCGATTATTTTGGGTCGTATCAGGCGGCGTTCCTCAACGGCCTCGCCTGGAATCTCCTCAACCTCGTCATTGCGCTCGGGCTGATGACCCGCAGCCTGCGGCGGCACCCCGCCCTCGCCTGACAGGCCGCGAAGGCGTTGCGTATTCCGGCAAATTGGTAGACAGTATCAACAAGCAACAATTCTTGTAGCTGGGGAGAACCCATGAAGGCGCTTATCCTGTATGTCGGTCTGGTGGTTGTCGGTGCAGTTCTGTCGGCTTTGCTGGGTATTTACCTGGAAAAGGCCATCTCATCGACCGTCAGCCTGGTCGTGTTTCTCTCCCTGTTCTTCGCGAATTTTGTGATATCGTGGATCATCGTCATCTATATCATGGACGGCACGCTCAAGAAGTCGGAAGCCCGCATCACATAGAAAATACCGTTGACGATCTCGCGCATCGACCAGGACCGCGGTCGTCCGGTGGCGCTTGCGGCAGGCAAATGAGGCTTGATCACCAGCCATTCCTCGTCGGTCAGATCGCTTTGGTATCGGATCGTCTTGCGTCTAAGCTGTTCTCGGGTGGTCGCGGTCCCCATGGCGAATCCAGGGTTGGTCTCAGCAAACCGGTGCCATTTTTGCGGAACACGCGCTAGGCGCGCAGCTTCAAGCCTTTCTGCGCCAAGCGCCATTTCAAGGCCTCGAACCGATCCTGGCCGAAGAACGGTTCGTTCTCGAACGCGATCAGCGGCACGCCCCAATGGCCCGCGCGCTTTTGCGCTGCCTCGCTCTCGGCGATGATAGCCTCGTAGCGCTCGGCATTCGTCTCAATATCGCGATCGAGCTCGGCAAGATCGAGGCCAGCGCGGGCCACAGCCTTCGCCAGATGATCGCCAAGATGCCAATCGAACGTGCCACCGAAAATAGTCGCACTGACTTCTTTCAGTAGTTCCAGGCCCTTGCCGCGTTCCGCCGCGGCGACCCCGAGCCGGGTCAGTCGGCTGATATAAGGCTGCGCCTTCGGCACTTCGCCGGTCTGCAAGTTCATCACGATCGGATCGGGGTTTGGCAATGAAAAAGGCATGCCCAGCATCTGCGCGGTACGCGCCACGTCGCGGACCAGATAGGTCCGCCACAGCGGATTGACATTCTTGAAGAAGCCGTCGATGCGCACCGCGATCGGATAGATCGGTCGCACATTCGTCTTCACGTCGTACTCGCGCTCAAGCTCAAGGAGCCGCGGTGTCACCAGATACGAATAGGGCGAGCGGAACGACCAGAATAGATCGTAGGTTAGCGTCATGGCATTCTCCGTCTACTCCTTAGCCACTTCGTCCCAGAACTGAAGCATCGGCCCAGTCAAGGCATCGGGGCGATCTTCTGCAAAAAACAGTCGGGCGTCCGGAACTTCGATCACTCGTTTTGCGCCGGGTATGGTGTCCTTCAACCAGTAGGCCCACTTCTTGTCGAAAAATATGTCCTTTAATCCCCAGACGATCAGCGTCGGAACCTGAAGAGTCTTTAGCGCTGGGTGAATGGCGACAGTCTGCGCATTATCAAAGCCCAGCCAATAGCGCTGGAAGGCCTCGATGCGCTGTTTGGAGGATAACAGAGGCTGCAAGTAGAGCCGGATGATTTCATCGGTCAGAACGCTCGGATCAGCGTAACTACGAAACAGCGGCACGGACTCGCCTCTGGCATAGCGTTCACGCGCCAGATCAGGACGATCGACCATGGGTTGAAAGAGGGGCGCAAGCGTCCCATTTCTTGAGTGCTCCATGACCGGTAGAACCTGCGGCGGCGGCCATCCATCGTGAACGTCGCAATTCGTCAGGATCAGCGACGTTAGCCGGCTCGGATAGGTGGCGGCGAAGATCTGCGCGATGGCGCCGCCGCTGTCGTTGGCAATCAAATCAACCTTTTCAATTCCCAACGCGTCCATGACCTCGGCGATCATGCGCGCTTGGGCGGTAAACGAGACATCTTGCGAGGGTCCGATTTCGGTATAGCCGAGCCCCATGAGGTCGATGGCAATGCAGCGCCGTCGATGCTGGACGCGGTCAATGACATGACGCCAGTGATATCCGTTGAGGGGCACCCCGTGGACAAAGAGCGCGGCCGGGCCCTGCCCTTTCTCGAAGTAGGCGATACGCCCGGACTTGACGTCGGCAAAGCGGCGGTTGGCATGAAAGGTCGCAATATCCATGGTCTTTCCTCTTGAATCAGACTGCTGAGCGGGCGGGATCTGCTTTGCCGCCTGCGCGAAAGCGCCACGGACGCCGCAGGCGATGGCAAGGCCGCTGGCCGCGATCGCCAGCGTGTCACGACGCGAAATTCCGTTCTGCCGATGCATGGTGAAGCCTCCCTTACAATTGTTGCGTCTTGCGAAGCGCATACGCGTCTTCGCCCAGACTGAAATCAATATCCTTGCTGGTGCCTAATGAATTCCGGGCTCGTGTGCTCGCGGCCCGGAATGACGGCTTCTTTTACATCGAGTAAAAGATGCAGAGTTTGTTGCCGGTCGGATCACGCAGGTAGGCGCCGCAAAAGCCCTTCTGCGCTTCCGGCGCAGACGGCGGTGTGGCAATCCATGAAGCTCTTGCCGGGGCCGATCACGCCGTAGCCGAGCCACCCGCCGCTATCGAATTTGCTATCGCTGCCGAGTGCTGCGAAGACCGCATCGTAGAACGCGCCTGATTTCTTGCCGTCGATAGCTCCGATAGTGCATATCCAATCGCGCTCATCTTTGTACGTGCCTCCATTGTTGTGGAGGTCAATAGGGCAAGTCGGCCCGCCGCGCTGTCATGATCTTGCGCAATTCGGCGATCTGCTGGGCTGCTGCAAGACGCCGTAGTGCGGCCGGGGTACAGCCGAAGAAGCTCCGGAAACGCGCCGTAAAGTGGCTATGGCTCGCAAACCCCGCATCGAGCGCGATTGCCGTGAGGTCATCGCCACAATCGAGAACGGCGTCCAGCGAATACGCGAGGCGCTCGTGTAGAACATAGTCGTAGATCGACGTGCCAACCATCTGGCGAAACACGTGGCACAGATGAAATGGCGACAGGTTTGCTACCTTCGCGAGCTTCGCGATATTCCACTTGTCAGCTGGCGCAATCGCAACCGCCTCCTTTACGCGCTCCAGGGCACGCGTCCGCCGGGCTAACGCCGAGCGTCGAAGGGGTAAGCTGTCCGTGCGCATCGACTTCAGAGACACATTCAGGAGATCGAGACCAAGGGCTTCGATCTCAAAATCATCCGCCTCACCTTTTTCCAACTGAACCCAGAGCAAATTGCGAAGCATCATGGCGTTCGCCGGGAGCAACCCGTGCGACGCCAGGGCCGGTTGCTCGCTACCGCCGCACGTGTTGAGCTGTTCGGGTGCCAACACCTCGTCAAACCTCAAGATGAGCGCCCGATCGCCAATGCCACCAGGAAAGCTAATTCGATACGGCGTGTCCGAGGCTATGAATACGGCATGGCTCGGCGTACCGACCACGTGCCGGCCTGGACTATCATGCTTCGAAAAAACGCCCCTGAAGGGCAGCACGACGGCATTCAAGCTCTGCCGCTCGACATCGCCGCACGCGTCGGACACGGGTCGCGCGGCGAACCATCCAATTTGTAGCGTGTCGCTTTCGAACAACGTCCTGCGGGTGATTTCCACGGCCCAATCCCGGCATCTCATGAGACAAGCGCAAATAACGGACTACTGAAGCACACAAGCGCTCAAGGTGCATTTCCAATCGTAGCGGCATATCCTGCGGTTTCAACGACGGTTAACATCCGACGATAAATTAGCGGTGTAAGAACAAAGCTGGCCGTTTCTCCACAAACGCGGCCATTCCGTCCTTCTGGTCCACGGTCGCAAACAGGGAATGGAACGCCCGGCGCTCAAACCTGGATGCCCTCTTACTCGACCCTGATATTTGATTCCCGGATCGCCCGGCCGTAGTCGTCGAACCGTCGGCGCAAATCGGCCGCGAACGCAGCGCCGCATCTGCCGACGGTATAGAGGCCGAGCGCTTTCAGCTTGGGCTTGACGGTGCGCGCGTCCAACGCCGCCCTCAGCCAGTCCGCAAGCTCGGACACCACGGCGGCAGGGGTCCTGGCCGGCACGACCGTGCCAAACCAGACTTCCGCCTCGAAATCGTTGAAACCGAACTCGGCGACCGCCGGCACTTGCGGCAGCTCACCGATGCGACTGCGCGACGTTGTGGCGAGCGCGCGAAACGTGCCGTCCTGCAATTGCTCCGCGACCTCGGAGTAGTTCACGAGGACCGAATCGACGTGTTTTCCAAGGAGCGCATTCACCGCCGGTCCATTGCCGTTGAATGGCACGAAGGTCATGTTTACCCGTGCGAGGTGCTTGAGCATTTCGAACGCGATGTGCTGGGTGCTCGCCGGCCCGACGCTGGCGAGGGTCAACTCGCCGGGCCTTGCGCGCGCCGCATCGAACATCTCCATGAGACTGCGATAAGGCGCGGCGCCGCCGACCACGATCACTTGCGGTGAGGACACGAGTTGGCAGATCGGCTCGAAGCTTGTCAGGGGATCGTAGGAGAGCTTTCGCAAATGCGGATTGATGACAAAGGCATTGGCGTTGAACAGCACCGTGTTGCCGTCGGGGGTGGCGCGGGATGCCGCCTCGGTCGCAATGATGGTCCCGGCCCCCGCGCGGTTCTCAATCAGCGTTCCGACCCCGTGCGCCTTGCCGATTTCCTCGGCAAGCAGCCGCGCGAGAATGTCCGCGGTGCCGCCGGGAGCAAACGGCACCACGAACTTGATCATCCGGCTCGTCTGCGCCTGCGCTGCCACACCCAATAGCGCGGACAGCGCAATTGTCACCACCGTCATTGCCGGGCTTGACCCGGCAATCCATCTCCATCCGAAGATGGACCCGCGGGTCAAGCCCGCGGGTGACGGGCAAAGGGGCTGGATCAACTTCATGGGAAACACGCTCTCAGAGGCTATAGCGCGCTGCCGCCGCGGAGCCAGCCGCGGGCACGGTCGCCGTAGACGTCGTAGCCTTCTTCTGTAACCGCCACCGTATCCTCAAGCTTGATGAAGCCGCGGCGCGGGTGCAGCAGCGTCGTTTCCACGGAAATCACCATGCCGGCCTCGAGCGGGCGATGGGCATCGTCGTCGGTGTACGGCACCGGGCCGCTGCTGGTGAGCCGCGGCGCTTCGTGGCTGACGAGGCCCATGCCGTGGGCGAGGAAATGCAGGTGATTGTGCTGCCGGGAGCGACGCACCAGCGGCTCCGCCGCCGCATAGATCTCGCCGCCCATGGCGCCGGCCTTGATCGCGGCGAAGGCCGCCCGCTGGACCTGTTCGATTTCTGCGAGCAGTTCGGCGAGTTCGGCGTCGGGCTCGCCGAGTATCGCCATGCGGGCGACATCGCCGATGTAGCCGTGGTAATTTCCCCCGGAATCGAGCGACAGAACGTCGCCCTGCTCCCATTTTTGCTCGGAAGGCGCGCGGTTGTGGCTGGTGCCTGCGGCAATCAAACAATATTCGAAAGTGAGCCCGCGATTGGTCTCCTCCCGACGCAATGCCTCCGTCAGTTCGAACTTGGTGGTTCCCGGTCCATGCGTGTCGACCACCGCCAGCATGGAGTCGATGACGCGATCCGAGGCGATGCGCAGCTTTTGGAGCTCATCGGCGCTCTTGCGAGCGCGCTGCCGCTCCAGAACGATCAGGGCGTCTACGACTTCGACATCCGGGAATGCGCTACGCAAGGCCATGCCGGCATCGAGCGGCAGAAACGCGATCTCGACCCCGATGCGGCGCGGCCGGACGTCGAGCCGACGGATATAGTCGATCGCCTTCTGCATGGCGTCGACGGAACCCGACGAAGCGGTCTCCGCCGTCGCAACCCAGAACGGCTTCACCTGCCTTTGATAGCCTTCCAGCCGATGGCCGAAATAGGCGGCCTTGTCCGTGGCGCCCTTGACGTACACGAAAACCGGCAGATAGCGGCTGACCCCCATGGCATCCATGTAGTCGAAAAAGAGAGCGCGGTGGCCGCCGAGCAGGTATTGGACATTGTGTTTGGACGTCGCGACAAGCACGTCGAGGCCGGCCTCGTCCATGAGGCGATCGAGCCGGTCGGCATCAAACGGGACGTGCGATCCGAGATCCGAAGGCGTGGCTGTCGTGAGCATATTAACTGCTCCCTTGGCTCGTTGTGGTGCCGCTCAGCGGCGGTTTCGCTAACCCCTAGGATACCTCACGGCAGTTACGCCGGAAACGAGATATGGGGCTAATCGGCCGACCGTCACGCGTCCCGTTGCTGAAGCACATGAACGGCGTACAATGTCTTAGAGCATTTACGATCAGGTTGACTCTCCCGGTGTCATTGCCCTCCCCGGACTTGATCCGGGGAGGGCGATGACAGCACAGAGGCGGGTCAACCTAATCGAAAAATGCTCGAGGTCGATCAACCCACCCGGACGTATGCCTCATGGACAATTTCTTTGAAGACGCGTTGCAAGGCCGCGTCCAGGAGATCATCGATGCGTGCACGCGTTGCGGGAAGTGCGTAGAGGTCTGCCCCGTCAAGGCGCCGGCCGGCGTCACCGCGCCGGCGCAAGAGGTCGTCTCCGGGGTGATCGATATCCTGCGCAACGGCGATGGCCCGCAAGCGTCGCGGCGTTGGGCGTCAACCTGCATGCTCACCGGGGATTGCATCGAGGCCTGCGACTACGGCGTCAATCCGCGTTTCATGCTGGCGATGGCGCGTCTGGCTATGGCCAAAGCGAGCACAGAGCCGCACGAGCAGCGCCGGCAGGGCGTGGAGACCTTCCGCAAGCTCAATCGTGAGGTCACGGTGCAGTCGCGCATGCAGCTTGAGGATGACCTTCTGGCGCGGCTCGGCCAGAAGCCCCCTCCCTACCCTCCCCCGCAAGCGGGGGAGGGTAGGGAGGGGGGCGGCGACGACGCACGCGGAGCGCCAGCCCCGGATTTCGTCTTCTACACCGGCTGCAATCTATTGAAGACGCCACACATCGCCCTGTTGGCGCTCGATATCATGGATGCGCTTGGCGTGCGCTATCAGGTCATGGGCGGGCCGACCCACTGCTGCGGCGTCGGCCAGCTGCGGACCGGCGACACCGCAGTTTCCGCCAACATGGCGGAAACCACGCTGAAGAAGCTCGCCCGTTCCGGTCAGGTGCTGACGTGGTGTGCGAGTTGCCAGGTCCAATTCACCGAAGTGATGCTGCCGGCCTATGAGCGGCAGGTGGGGAGCCGTCCATTCGAGATGACGCCGTTCATGCGCTACCTCGGAGAGCGGCTCGAAGACCTGCGGCCTTTATTGCGCCTGCCGGTGCCGCTGCGCGTGGCGCTGCACCGTCATCCGGGCATTCCGGGCGTGGTCGAGGCTGCCATCGCCCTCCTCACCGCCGTTCCGGGCATCGAGCTTGTCGATCTCGGCCAGCCCGCGATCGGGCTGATGAGCAATGCCCTGCGCACCTTGCCGGATTACAAGAAGAAGCTTCAGCTCGCGGAGATCGAGGCGGCGCGCGAGGCCGGCGTCGACGCGCTGGTCGCCGTCTACCACGTCGATCACCGCGAGTTGTGCGCCCATGAGCGCGATTGGCCATTCCGCATCCTCAATGTGCTTGAAGTGGTCGGCGCCAGCATGGGCATTGCCTATCCGGACCATTACAAGCGGCTGAAGCTCCTCCAGGATGTCGACCTCGTGATGGCGGAATGTCACGATCTCCTCGCCCATCACGGCATCGCGGAAGAGGCCGCCCGGGCATCCATCAGGGCGATGCTGGACGAACAGCCGCTGCCGCTCCGCCTCTAATGGAAAATGCCATAGTTCCATCAAACGAAACGTGCTCTACGGTCGCGAAGCCATAGGCGATATGTGCCACACCGCACCGAATATTAGTGCCATTTTTCTCCAACTTGTAGCGGCCCGGCTTCCCCGATAGGGTCCGTGTCACCTTAAGTGCGGCGCGTCGGAAGCCCAGATCGAAGCATCATGCAAATTCGCAACGGAATCGCCGAGGCGATCGGCAACACCCCCCTGATCAAGCTCAAGCGCGCATC
>WNFD01003784.1_pt1 | contig 15980 bp, 11 predicted proteins | sample 5400491 | NCBI WGS metagenome assembly WNFD01 (sample SAMN13153343, study PRJNA577476) | soil metagenome | isolation source: 120 cm saprolite under Douglas fir tree site 2 hole 2 replicate 2 | place: USA:California | collected 2015-04-18 | reverse complement strand
TCGGCAACGGCGTGGCCGATGACAAGGCCGTCTACGCCCTGGTCCCAAAGATCATCCGGTACTACCTGGACGAGGATCCCATCCTCCCCAACGTCGAGACCTACCTCTGCGCGTTCGACGCCGATCGCAAGTACGTGCTCGAGCACCTGTCGGAGCTGGTGGTGAAGACGGTCGACGAGTCCGGCGGCTACGGGATGCTGATCGGGCCGGAGTCGACGAAGGAGGAACGCGAGGAGTTCGCGCGGCGCATCGCGGCGCGGCCGCGCAGCTTTATCGCCCAGCCCGTCGTCGCGCTTTCGGTGCAGCCGATCCTGGATGGCGGCAGGCTGCGCCGCACCCACCAGGATTTGCGTCCCTTCGTGCTCACCGGTCCCGAGGTGTACGTGACCTCGGGGGGCCTGACGCGAATTGCCCTCAAGGACGGCTCGCTGGTCGTGAACAGCTCGCAGGGCGGCGGAAGCCGCGACACGTGGGTCATCGCCGAGGACGAGGCGGAGGGCGTGGATGCTTAGCCGGGCCGCCACCTCGCTGACCCTGCTCGGCCGGCATCTCGAGCGCGCCGACCACCTCGCCCGCATCCTTGGCGTGCACGTCGCGCTCTCCCTCGACCGCACCGACGAGCCGGGGCCGGAGTTCTGGACCCGATTCATGGAGCTGGCCGGATGGCCGGGCGGCGACACCAGCCGGCGAGACCAGGCGGTCGAGGTTATCGTCACGGGTTCCCTGGGTCCTTCGGTCCGATCCAGCGTGGCCGCCGCACGCCTTGCCGCCCAGGCCGTGCGACCGTCGCTGCCGTCTGAGCTGTACGAGCAGGTCAACGCCCTTCATTGGCGAGTCCAGGAGCCGACCTGGGAACCCGACCTCTATCCGTTCCTTACCGACGTGCAGCTGAGCATCAGGCTCGTCGACGGCCTGCTCATGGACACGATGCAGCACGACGAGGCTCGCGATTTCGTCCGCCTGGGCAAGTTCGTCGAGCGGACGGCCAACGTCACGACCATCGTCACGCGCAAGTCGGCGGAGCTGGCGGACGCGCCCGAGGACGCCCTCGAGTGGTCGGCGGTGCTGAAATCCTGCTTCGCGTTCGAGTCATACCAAGCGCGCTACTCGGGCGGCGTCACCGCCGACCGCGTGATCGAGTGCCTGCTCCTCGACCCGACGCTTCCCCGCTCGGCGCGCTTCTCGGCGCAGGTCGCGCTCGACTCCGTCTCGAGGATCGACGGTCCTGGCCGCCATTCCAAGCCGAGACGCCTGCTGTCGCGCCTGAATTCGAAGTTTGTCAAGGCCGGGACGCAACAGGTCGCCGAACACCCGCGCGAGTTCGAGGCCGAATTCCGGGACGTGCTGCGACAGCTCGAGCTGGCGATGCGAGAGACGTACTTCCATCCGAGCAAAGTTCCCGCCAACGTGATCGGCGACGAGGGTCGCGCCATGCCGCAGCAGCAGCAATGAATTGGCCCATCCTGGACGCGCTCGCGCGGTGAAGCTCGAGATCGTGCACGCCACCCGCTACCGGTATTCGGGCCCGATCGCCGAGAGCATGATGGAGGTCCGCCTGCGGCCGATGGACGGAAACGGGCAGCGCTGCCTGGAGTTCCACCTCGAGCTCAGCTCGGGCGTCGAGGCGCGCTCGTACCTCGACGGCTATGGAAACAACGTGCACTATTTCAACCTCATTCGGCCCCACACGAGCTTGACCGTGACCAGCCGGTCTGTCGTGAGGACCGGCGGCGCGCGCGACGCCGACCCGGGTGAGGACCTGGTGCACGACTACCTCCGCTTTCGTTCGCCGGTCAAGGACGTGCCCGGGATCCGGCAGCTGGCGAGCCGGCATGCGATCGCCGACCCGAGCTCCGGCTCCTCCGTCGAGCAAGCGCTCGACGAGCTCACCCTGGCGGTCAGCCGCGAGTTCGCATACGACCGGGCAGTGACGAACGTTTACAGCTCCGTGGATGAGGTGCTCGCCCTGCGGGCGGGCGTGTGCCAGGACTTCGCGCATCTCTTCATCGCCGTGGCGCGGACCATGGGCGTGGCTGCGAGGTACGTGAGCGGGTACATCCATGCCCAGGGAGCAGCCACGACCGCGTCACATGCGTGGGCGGAGGCCTGGGTGCCGGGAAGCGGATGGGTCGGGTACGACGCGACCCACCCGGTCCGCGCGGCCGAGCATCACGTCCGCCTCGCCGTCGGCCGCGACTACACCGACGCCGCGCCCACGCGCGGGATCTACATCGGCTCCGCCTCGGGGGCGATGGAGGTAAGCGTGCGAACTCGGGACCTGTCTATATCCCACTAAGCGATCGGGGTGGATTTGGCGCCCGACTCCAGGCACGGCCTCACTCGATGCCCTAACCTTGGCTGGAATGTCCATCAGGCGCGGAATCGCGATCGAGATTATCCGGGGAGGTCCCCCGACTTAGCGCACCTCGCTAGAGTCGTGAGACCTCCCGGCAACAGGGTCGGGAGGTTTTTTTATGTCCAATCGGCGGATCGTCATTTACGACACGACATTGCGCGACGGAGCGCAGGGTCCGGCCGTGTCTTTTTCGGCCGCCGACAAGGTCCGGATCGCGCGAGCCCTCGACGGGCTCGGCTTCGACTACGTGGAGGGTGGCTTCCCCGGATCCAACCCCAAAGACGAGGAGCTCTTCGCCAGCCTTCGTAAACACCCGCTGAAGCGAGCGCGGCTCGCGGCGTTTGGGGCGACCAGGCGGGCCGGCGGCACCTGCGCCGACGACGCGAACCTCCGAGCGCTGACCGAGAGCGGGGCGCCGGTCTGGACCCTGGTTGGGAAGAGCGACCCCTGGCAGGTCACCACCGTCCTCCAGACGACCACCAACGAAAACCTGGCAATGGTGGAGGAATCTGTCGCGTACGGCGTGGGGCTCGACCGCGAGCTCATCTTCGACGCGGAGCATTTCTTCGATGGCTTTGCACGCGATTCCGAGTACGCGCTCGAGGTGTGTCTGGCAGCGGCGCGTGCCGGTGCCGCGTGGATCGTTCTTTGCGACACCAACGGAGGCAGCATGCCGGCCGACGTCAGGCGCGGCGTCGAAGCTGTGCGCCGCGGGCTGTCGGAGCTCAACCTTCCGGCCCGCGTCGGCATTCACACGCACAACGACTGCGAGCTCGCGGTGGCCAACTCGCTCGAGGGCGTGCAGTCCGGAGCGGACATGGTGCAGGGCACGATCAACGGCTACGGCGAGCGCTGCGGCAACGCAAACCTCATCTCGGTCGTGGCCAACCTGGTCCTCAAGCACGGCCTCGACGCTCTCCCCTCCGCGTCGGTAGCTCGTTTCACGGAGCTGTCGCGCACCGTGGCCGAGATCGCAAACCTCGCCCTGCCGCTACAGCAGCCGTTTGTGGGTCACGGCGCGTTCGCCCACAAGGGAGGCCAGCACGTCGCGGCAGTGCTGCGTCACAAGGATTCCTACCAGCACATCGACCCGGCCGTCGTCGGCAACGAGGCGCGCGTGCTCGTCTCGGAGCTGTCGGGCCGTGGCAACGTGCTGGCCAAAGCGCGCGAGTTCGGCCTGGAGCTAGACCGCGACGACCCGCAGACCAGGTGGCTGGTGCAGCACCTGAAGGAGCTCGAGCATCGCGGCTACTCCTACGAGGCTGCCGACGCTTCGTTCGAGATGCTGGTGCGCCGGCTGCAGCCGGGATACCAGGCCCCGTGGACCGTGGCCGATTTCACGACGAGCGTCCGCAAGAACGGGGGATCGGTGAACGCCGAAGCGACCGTGCAGGTCGATGTGGGCGGAACCGTTTATCACACCGCCGCTTCAGGGAACGGCCCCGTCAACGCGCTCGACGCGGCCCTGCGGAAAGCGCTCAGCCCGCGATTTCCAGGGCTGCGCGGAGTGACGCTGCACGACTACAAGGTCCGCATCCTCGACGGCGACGCGGGAACGGCGGCGACCACGCGAGTGCTGATCGAATCGGGCAAAGGGCTCAAACGCTGGACCACCGTCGGGTGCTCGAGCAACATCATCGAGGCTTCGCTGCTGGCGCTGGTCGATTCCCTGGAGTACGCGCAGAGAACGTGACGTCAGGCTGTGGCGTACGTCGCTTCGATGGCCATGTGGCTCGAGCGCGACGCCAGCGCCCGCTTGAGGTGCTGAACCGCGCCGACGATGTCGCCTCGAGCCTCGAGGATGTCGGCGTAACGCGCATACGTGCGACTCATCAGCTCAGGCGAGGCCCCAGGCTGACGTAGAACTTCGAATGCCGCGGCAAATTCCGCATCGGTGGTGGTGTCCTCTCCACGAAGGTCGGCGATCCGTCCAAGCCACGCGTGCGCGTCGGCGATCGTAGCGAGCGCCGGGATCCGACTGGCCACCACCAGAGCCTCGTTCGCATAACGAGCCGCTTCCTCGAGATCAGACTCGGCCAGCTCGAGCTCGCACAGGCTGAGCAGCAGGGGACCCTTGACTGTGTCGTCGGCATGAGACTCATCGAACAATTTGACCGCGCGTTCGAAGTGGCTGCGCGATTGGGCCACCTCACCTCCTCGCAGCAACATGATCCCAAGGTTGTTCTCGGTGCGCGCGAGCGAGATTCGGTCGTTGAAGGTTTCCTGGATGGTCACCGCGCGCTGTGCGTAATGCGCGGCCTGGCTGATGTTGCCGAGCTCCTGGTACGCAATGCTCATTCCGCTGTAGAGAATCGAAAGCCGGCGCAGGTCCTGGATCACGTCGCCTGTCGCGATCGATTGCTCATAAGCCTTGATCGCGGCTTCCCACCGGTGATTGGCCGTATGCACGCCCCCCAGGACCCCAAGCAACCGGCTCTCCGTAATGCTGGGAACCGGGTTGAGCGACCGGCACGTCGCGAGCGCTCCTTCGGCGAGGGCGAGCGCACCGGGGTCCTGCATCATGTACGCGGCCGAGGCTTCGCTCCCGAGGCACTCGGCGGTCATGAGCAAGTCTCCTGACTGCTCGAAATGCGCGCGAGCGGTGGAGGCCAGGCGGCGCGCCGGCACCCATTGCGCAAGCCTGAGGTGCGCGGTCGCCATCTGGAACTTGATCCGCGCCACGATCTCCGGGTCACGCTCGGCGCTCAGCAGAGCTTCGCCCTCGGCCAGGGCGCCCTTCGGATTCCCGGTCACGACCAGCCGTTCGAGCTCCGCCGTGCTGGTGCTGGAACGGGCCTCCATCGTGCTTGGCCGGCTCAGGAAGTAGTCCAGCGGCCGCCCGGTGCGCTCCGCAATCAGCTTCAGGGTCTCCATCGAGGGCTTGGCCTTTCCGGTTTCGACGAAGTAGATCGCGGTGCGGCTGATCTCGTCGCCCGCGACCTGCCCGAGGCTCAGACCGGCTTCTGCCCGCGCCTGCTTGACGGTGCCCGGCTTGATCTCGACGCCGCGGCGGCGCCCACGACGGCCCGAGGACGCCTTCCCAATCTCCCTCGGGCCGTGTTCTCCTGACTGGTGCGTGGGCACCTCTGACATAACGTCAGCTTATCCGACTATTTGTCACTTGACAAAGATGAATTGACGACAATCTTGGTTTTAGGAGCAGCAGGAAGGGACGTTCTCGGCTCCGACGCCCAAGGACAGGACAAGAACGAAAATCGTCGCCAGGATGGCGGCGAACATCAACTTTCGCATTCAAATCACCTCCTTTGCGGCGCAGACCAGCACCGCGCTCGGCTCCGAAAGGAGGTTCAATCGGCAGTGGTGGCGACGGCCTGGGCCGGATGGGTGGCCAGACGCCCCCCGATTGCCCAGGCCATCGCGATCAACTTCACCCCACCCAGCGCGATACCGAAAAATGTGAGGCCGGCTCCGACCCATTCCAGCGGAAGCGCCAGCAGGCGCAGTGCGATCGCTGCGGGGAGCAAAAGCAGCAAAAGGGCGGCGCCGGCAATCCCGATGATCGCGAGCGCCGAAACCAGGCTCGAACCTTCGAGGTCAGCCCGAACTTCGCCGGCATCATCCCGGCGGCGATCCGCATCGCGCTCCGCGCCTGTAGGCTTGATCGGCAGTGTCTCCTAGTTAGCCGTGCTACACGCCTCGCGGCTGTGCTACAAGTGACTGCTGATTCATGTTAATTGAAAGCTGGATGAATTAACATGAATCTGGAGAAGTAGTGGCGAGATCTCCTTCTCCGACCTACGCGCCGGCGCTGCGCCACGAGCCGCCGGCGGGGCTTTTCTCATCTCCGTCGGCCCGAACGGCTCCGATCCTCAGCGGCTTCGGATTTCGAGGCTGGCGGGCTTTCACGATCTCGGCAGCGGTCGCGGCACTCCTCGCGGTGGCCTTCGTCACCTGGACCGCCCTGCGCCTGGGCGGCGACACCGTGACTGTCGCCGTCGACGACATCGGGGAGGCGGTCGCCGCGCTGATCGCAGCCGTGAGCTGCGGGCTCGCGGCGACTCGAACGTCGAACCGAAACCGCCTCGCGTGGACCTTCTTCGGTGCATCCGCAGCCAGCTGGGGGATCGGCGAGGTGGTCTGGTCCGTCTACGAGGTCGGCATGGGTGTGAGCGTCCCGTTCCCCTCCGCGGCTGACGTCGGCTTCCTGCTCGCCATCCCACTGGCCGTGGCGGGAGTGTTCGCCTTTACGTCGGCGCCGGGGCGCCTCGCGACTCGCGGGGAGGCGCTCCTGGCGGGCGCGATCATCGCGCTCTCGCTCCTGTTCGTGGCCTGGGCGCTCGGGCTCGGCAAGGTGTACGACACGTCGACGTCCTCGCCCGCGGGCCGGCTGATCGGGCTCGCCTATCCCGTCGGGGACATCGTCACGATCACCGTTCTTGTGCTGGCGCTTCGCCGCGCGCGAAGGGCCGAGCTGGGGACCATCTTCTTGCTCCTCGGCGGCCTCGCCTCGGCGGCTCTGGCGGACAGCGCTTTTGCTTACCTGACCGCAAGCGGCGCTTACGGCACCATCGGAAGCCTGCTCGACGCAGGCTGGGTGATCGGCTACCTGATGATCGCGCTGGCGCCGATCTGGCCCGCCACCGATACGGAGAAGGTCAGAGCCGAAGGCCCGATCGAGCTCTGGCAGATGGCGCTTCCGTGGGGGGCGGTGGTGGCCGCGGCAGTCACCGCGATCATGCTCGTTTCGACCGACCAGGTGCTCGACCGGTTCGAGACCGTCCTGGCGGGATGCATTGGGCTCTTGCTGGTCGGAAGCCAGGTCCTCTCGCACAGGGATTCGCTGTCCCTGCTGGCCGACAGCCAGCGTGCGGAGAGCCAGCTGGCGCGGCGCAACAACCTGCTCAACGAGATCATCGCCCACGCCCCGCTCGGCATCGTGCGGTCGGGTACCGACATGCGGATCATCGACGTGAATCCGAGGATGGCCTCGCTCATGCGGGCGGACGCGAGCCAGATGGTCGGTATGCCGGTGGCGGCCTACCTGGACCCGGGCGAGTTCACGCGGGTGTTCGACCTTTTCCAGCCGCTGTGGAACGGCGCGGTCGATTCAATCGAGTCGGACAGCCGCGCCGTCCGAGGGGACCGCACCAGCGTATGGCTTCACTGGAGCGCGACCACGGTGCGCAATGCCGCGGGACGTGTTGAGTACTTCATCGCGATGTACGAGGACACGGACGCCCAGCACGCCGCCAATGAGGCCGCGACAGCGCACCTCGCCGGCATCGAGAGGTTGAACCAGCTGAAGAGCGAGTTCATCACGCTGGTGAGCCACGAATTTCGCACCGGGCTAGTCGGCATCCAGGGCTTCAGCGAGATGATCCGCGATTCGGAGGACCTTGCCGCGGAGGACATCAAAGCCTTTGCAGCCGACATCAACAAAGATGCCCAGCGGCTCAACCGGATGATCAACGACATGCTCGACCTCGACCGCATCGAGGCCGGCCGCCTGGTGCTGCACATGGAACAGGTGGACATCAACGTTGTGCTGCAAGAGGCAGTTGAACGCGCCCGCGCGTCGAGCGAGCTTCACGTGTTCAACGTCAAGCTCGACCCTGCGCTGCCCGTCGCGCACTGCGACGCCGACCGGGTCGCGCAGATCATCTCGAACCTTTTGACCAACGCGGTCAAGTACTCACCCGACGGAGGCGAGGTGCTCGTCTCCAGCGTGGCCAGCGAAGGTTTCGTCGAGGTCAGCGTGCGCGACCACGGAGTCGGCATCGCTCCGGAATTTGCGAAGCGACTCTTCAGCCGCTACGAGCGCTACGAAAAGACCAGCGGCAAGATCATCGGAACCGGACTCGGCCTTGCGATCGCGAAGCAGATCGTCGAGATGCACGGGGGGCGCATCTGGGTGGAAACCACAGTCGGCTCTGGGTCGGACTTCCGCTTCACGCTCCCAATGAGGGCGCCGAAACCTTCGGGGACCTGACGGTCTAGGCGCGTTCCAGGAATTCCGTCACCAGTGACTGGAAGTGGTGCACGCCGTTCTCGCGAAGCGCTGAGAAGCGACCTCGGTTGTATGAGCGGGAACGCAATCCCTTCTGTACCTGCTCGCAAACGGCGATGTCCTCCTGCTGGATCTCGTCGGAGAAGGCAATCGTCTGCTGCATCGATTCCCAACCGGCGCCGGTGCCCGGCTCGGCGAAGAACCATTCGAAGATCGTGAGCGTGCGATCGACTCCCAGCGGGAGGATCACGTTGGTGCTGATGTTGTCTTGATAGATGTTCAGCATCGTGTTGGGGAAGATCCAGTAATAGAGAGCGTTGTCTTCCGCTCCGGGCATCCGGATGTAGCGGCGGTCGCGGCCCGGCACCTCACCCGGCTTCAATTCGCGGATCGGCGCGTGCTGCTTTGAGTAGTAGCGGAAAGTTTCGACTCGGTACTGGTCGTACTCGAGCTCTTTGAAGAGGCCCGGATGGGCGATCGGCAGGTGGTATCCCTCGAGGTAGTTGTCGACGTAGACCTTCCAGTTGCACGCGATGTCGTAGTCCCGGCGCTCGACCCTGCGCATGCTCGATGTGTCGTACCCGGCTGTTCTGATCTCCGACGGGATGGCGCCGATCCAGTCTGCGAGAGGAGCCGCGTCTGGGTCGAGGTTGGCGAAAACAAAAGGGCCGAGAGTGTCGACTCGAATCGGCACCAGTCCGAAGTCGGCCTTGTCGAAATCCTCGGTGCCCTCCATCTCGCGGGCGACCTGGAGCTTCCCGTCGAGGCCATAGACCCAGCCGTGGTATCCGCACTGGAGCGACTTCCGATTGCCGCGTGTCGTCACGACCTGGGCGGCCCGGTGGCGGCAGACGTTGTAGAAGCCGCGCAGCTTCCCGTCCTGGGCATGCGTCAACAGGATTGGTTCGTCGAGGATCGTGGCAGGCTTGAAATCGCCGACCCTGGCGAGCTCGCTCATATGCGCGACGAGCTGCCACGTGCGATAGAAGATCCTGTCTTTCTCGCGCTCCAGGATGGCGGGGTCCAGGTAGACGGTCGAAGGCAGTGTCGACGCGTGCGCGACGTCGGTTTCGAGCTTCATCGATTCAAGGGCAATTGTGGCATTCACGCAGAATGCTGCCGTGGAGCGCGCCTCGCTCGCGGTCGTGAACGGCCACGTATGGCCGCCGCGAGATCGCGTGACAGCCGTCGCGGTGGTTGGCGATCGCATCGTCGCATCAGGGTCGGACGCACACGTGCGCTCGCTGTGCGACCGGAGCACACGGCTGATCGACGCCCGGGGCGGCACCATACTCCCCGCCTTCAATGACGCACACGTCCATTTCCTGATGGCGTCCCGCTCGCTGGGAGAGCTGGACCTTCATGGAGCCGAGACGCAGGCCGACGTCGAACACCGGATCGCCCGCTACGCGGCGAGTCACCGCGGCCCCTGGATAGTCGGCAGGGGCTGGTTCTATTCGACGTTTCCTGGCGGCATGCCCACGGTCGAGCTGCTCGACCGGCTAGTGCCCGACCGGCCGGCGTACATCGAGTCTTTCGACGCGCACACCGGCTGGGCCAACACCCGCGCCCTGACGGCCTCGGGCGTCGCATCGACCGGGGTGCTGAAGGAAGCGGCGCTGCTGGGCGTGACACGCCACATCCCGGCGCGCTCGAAGGACGAGGACCTGGAAGCGCTGCGCGCGGGGATGCGGGTGGCCGCCGAACACGGGATCGGGTCGGTTCAAGAGGCAGGCGAGGGCCAGGACCAGCTCGAGCTGTGGGACGCGCTGCGCGATGCTGACGAGCTGACACTTCGAGTGAGACTCGCCTTCGACATGGTCCCGGGTCTTGATTTCGCGGCGTGGATCGAGCGACTGGACCTGTACGAAGGAGAGTTCCGCGCTCGCAAGGCCAACCCCTGGGTCAGCACCGGCATCTTGAAAGCGTTTGCGGATGGGGTCGTCGAGTCACGTACCGCAGCGCTGCTGGTGCCTTACGAAGGAACCGCCCTGCGTGGCGAGCCGTTGTGGGCGCCGGATGAGCTAGCCGAGGCCATCCGACCCGCCGACGCGAGGGGTTGGCAGGTCCAGGTTCACGCCATCGGCGACGCTGCCATCCGCCAGGCGCTCGATGCTTTCGCGGGAGCGACGCCTGAGCTTCGACATCGGATCGAGCACATCGAGGCGCCGTCGCCGCTCGACATCCCCCGCTTTGCCGAGCTCGGTGTCATCGCCAGCATGCAGCCTCAGCACGCCGAGCCGAATCGCAACCTGTTCGAGGTCTGGCTGCCGCACCTCGGACCGGACCGGGCGGCTTACGGCTGGCCGTGGCGCACCATCCTGCATTCGGGCGCCCGGATTGCGTTCGGCACGGATTGGCCAGTCGTACCGCTCGACCCGATGGCCAGCCTCCAGGTCGCGGTCACGCGCCAGACTCGGACCGGCGAGCCTGCAGGCGGGTGGCTGCCCGACCAGCGGTTGAAGCTGGCCGAAGCGCTGGCCGCCTGGACCTTCGGTGGTGCGTTCGCCGAGCACTCCGAAGACCGGAAGGGGACGCTGGCGGACGGCATGCTGGCCGACATCGCGGTGCTCGAACGCGACGTCTTGAAGACTCCCGTGTCAGACGTGCATGCGTTGAAGGTGAGGGCGACGATCGTCGGCGGCCGAGTCGTGTACGAAGGCTGACGGGCCGGAAAGCCCGGCCCGTCAGTTACAGAAGCTCAGACTCCGGGTGCGCCCGCCGGCATGGGCTTTGGACCAGCCGCCGTGGTCACGGGCCCGCCGTGGATCGCGTGCCCGCGTCCGACCGCCCAGAAGGCGACTGCGATGGCGATCAGGATCGCGACGGTTACGAACGTGTAGGTCTCGAAGGTGGTCCGGCTGACGCCGGCGGCGTCGGCGCTCCATGTGGAGGTCAAGAGGCCCGGCCACAACGAGAAGACGGTGGCCGCGACAACCCAGAACATCGTGAGGATGACGCTGATCCAGGCGCCCGCGTTGCCCCCGGGCACAACGAATGGCCGCGGCACGTTCGGGTACTTGCGGCGCAGGGTGAGCAGCGCCGGGAAGATGAGGATGTAGGAGAAGGTGGTGGTCGAGATGACCAGGCCCAGGACGGCCGCGAAGTAGCCGTGCAGGCTTCCACCCGTGACGAAGAACGTGATGTACATGAAGATCGTGGCGATGATGCCGGAGGTGACGTTCACCACGATCGGCGTCCCAAACCGGGTTGAGAAGTAGCCCAGCTGCTTGGGTCCAGAGCCGGCCAGCGCGCCGATGGCCATCAGCCGGTCCGAACCCATCAACCAGGTCGTGCCGCTGGACAGCAGCACGAAGACCATCGCGAGCGCGGCCAGGTGGTTGAAGAAGGGAGCCGCCCCTCCGAGGACGCTGCTGGAGGCGAACTGGTACGCGGCGACGAAACCCGCCACGTTGCTGAGCTGGTCTGTCGAAAGGATCAGAACCACGCCGAGGATCGGTATCCCATAAGCGAGGAACGAGATCACGCCCGAGACGTAGATGGCGCGGGGTATGTCCTTCTGAGGGTTGTCCATCTCCTCGCTGGCGTTGGTCTGGAGCTCGAAGCCGATCCACTGGAAGACGATGACCCCGATCACGCCGATCAGGATCGTGGTGTCGGTTGGGAAGAAGCCCCCCAGGGTGCCGTGAAATCCATGCGAGACGCCGGATGCGATGACCAGCAGCGCAAAGAATCCGAGCAGAGCAAGCCGGAGGATGGCGCCCAGGTTGGGCACCCACTTCATGTAGCGCAGGGACAGGATGTTCATGATCACCGCGCCCCAGATGAACAGGAAGCCGATGACCGTCTCCGCGCCCTGGTTGCCGGTGAAGCTGCTGCCCCAAAGAGCGTCGAGGGCCGCAATGGTGGTGGCGGTCAAGGTGCCGCCGAGCCAGATCGGGTTGCTGAGCCAGTAGAGAACTCCGACCACCGCGCCGGCGAAGTGGCCGTAGGCAAGGCGCACCCAGTCGTACGTGGCGCCTTCGGTCGGAAACGCGGCGCCGAGCTCCGCCGTGATGAGGCCGTACGGGATCAGGAAGGTCGCCCCCGAGACGACGAGCCAGAAGACCGCCTGGGCGCCGTACGAGGACGACTGCCCGATTGTGTCCAGCGCCACGATGGCGCAGACCGTAAAGAAGATCATGTCGAACCGGAACAGCGACTTCTTGAGCTTGCGCTTCTCAGCGACCAGCCCAGCTACGGCGGCTGTCTCCCCCATCCATACCCTCCACGTTTCTGACGCAGGACTGAAATTGGCGACAATTAGAGATCCACGGCCGGTCGCTGTCAAGGCGACCGCCTGAAGCAAGGGGGAAACGAATGGCGACCACGACCAAGCGCGAGATCCCGACGAGCCGGGTCGCGGAGTTGATCGCAGGCGAGGAAGAGACGTTTCGGAAGGCGCGCCCCCGCTCGCTGAAGCTCTGGACGGAGGCTCGCGAGGTGATGCCCCGAGGGGTGCCGTCGTCGTTCCAGGATGCCGCCCCGCAGCCCATCTTCATGGAGCGGGGGAAGGGCAGCCGGATCTGGGACGTCGACGGCAACGAATACGTCGACTTCCACAACGGGTTCGGGGTCATGGTCGTCGGCCACGCCCACCCCAAGATCGTCGATGCGGTCACCCGGCAGGCCGGGCTGGGCTCGCATTTCGCGCAGCCGGTCGAGAACAGCATCATCGTCGCGAGGGAGCTCGCGAGGCGGTTCCGGCAGCCGAAATGGCGCTTCACCAACTCAGGGACGGAGTCCACGCTCGACGCGGTCAGGATCGCCCGCGGTTTCACCGGCCGCGAGCGCCTGATCAAGATCGAGGCCTCGTACCACGGGCACCATGACGCGCTGATGGTGTCTGTCGAGCCGCCCCGCGACCTGATGGGGCCGCCCGACGCGCCCGCGTCGGTGCCGCAGAGCGAGGGCATCCCGACCGCGATCGTCGAGCTGACCACGGTCGTCCCGTTCAATGACCTGGCGGTGCTCGAGAAGGCGTTCGCCAACCATCGCGACGAGGTCGCCGCCGTCATCGTCGAGCCGGTGATGATGAACGTTGGGATCGTGCTTCCCGACGCCGGCTACCTGGCGGCGATCAAGGAGCTGGCGCACCGGCACGGAGCGCTCCTGATCTTCGACGAGGTCAAGACCGGCGCCACCATCTCTCCCGGAGGGGCGACCGAACGTTTCGGGGTCACGCCTGACCTCGTCGCGCTGGCCAAAGCCATCGGCGGAGGCCTGCCGTGCGGCGCTGTCGGCGGCCGCGAAGACGTGATGGCCGTCATCGAGGACCATCGAGTCGCCCAGATGGGCACGTTCAACGGCAACCCGCTGACGATGGCCGCCGCGAGGGTGACGCTGCTCGAGATCCTGGACGCAGCCGCCTACGCGCATTTCGACGCCCTCGCGGAGACCCTGCAGGGGGGCCTCGACCGTGTCATCGCCGACCACGGGCTGCCGTTCCATGTGATCACGCTGGCGGCGCGCGGCGGCATCACTTACCGGGCGCAACGCGTACGGAACTACCGCGACTATCTCGAGATCGACAAGTCGCTCGCCTACCTCAGCTGGCTGTACCAGTGCAATCGCGGGATCGTGATGGCGCCCGGAGCCGAGGAGAACTGGACGCTGTCCGTGCAGCACTCGATCGACGATGTGCAGCGCTACGTGGACAACTTCGCCGAGATGGCGAAAGACATCCGGTCGTAACCGACCACAGAACATGTCGCGGCTGGGAGGCATGTACGGCCCGGACGTGACGTTTCTCGGCGTGGAGCGCTGCGATCTTGCGCAGCCCTCCACTCTGGAAGGAGCGGATGTCGTGATCATCGGCGCGCCGTACGACGCCGGCACCTCGTATCGGGCGGGCGCTCGCTTCGGGCCAAAGATGATCAGGACCACCGATTACCTGCCACACGACTCGTCCCGCCCGCACCTCGCACTACGCGTAGACCCGCTGCAGGAGATGCGCGTCGTGGACGCGGGCGACATCGAGATGGCGGGCGTGGAGCAGCGCGTGCCGCTCGACGCGCTGGAGAACGCGGTGCGCGTCGCGACCGAGGCGGGCGCGATTCCGATCGTGCTGGGCGGCGACCACACCATCACCTGGCCCGACGTGACGGGGGTCGCTCGAGTCAAAGGTTGGGGGCGCGTGTCGGTTCTCCATTTCGACGCGCATGCCGACACCGGCGCGATCCAGTTCGGCAGCCTCGTCGGCCATGGACTTCCGATGCGGCGGCTGATCGAATCGGGCGCGTGCCGGGGCGACCGCTTTCTTCAGGTCGGGCTGCGGGGGTACTGGCCGGAGCCGCCCACGCTGCAGTGGATGGCGGAGCAAAAGATGCGGTCGTTCGAGATGCACGAGGTGGTGCGGCGCGGGCTGGACGCGGTACTCGAGGAGGCCTTCGCGATCGCGGTCGACGACTGCGACGGCGTGTTCGTATCCGTCGATCTCGATGTCGTGGATCCTGGCATGGCGCCGGGAACGGGTACACCCGAGCCCGGCGGTTTGACGGGGCGCCAGCTTCTCGACGCCGTAAGGCGGATCGCCATCGAGCTGCCTGTCGTCGGGATTGACGTGGTGGAGGTTGCTCCCGCCTACGACTCGGCGGAGATCACCTCATTCCTCGCCAATCGCGTGGTCCTGGAGCTCTATAGATACGGCCTGATCAGCTTGCCGAGCTCTTCGAGCTTCGACAGCGCCTGGTCCCGGCCGTCCGGCGGCACGTACCAGATGCAGCGCTCGACTCCCAATTTCGCGAGCCGCTCGATCTCGCTTGCTTCGGGCTTCGGGTAGTACGAAACCGGAATCGGCCCGCGCCCCGCGGCTCGCGCCAGCTCCTGGAGCTCCGGAATGCGTTCGATCGCGTGACCCCGGTTCGGCATCCAGCCGTCGCCGTAACGGACGACCCGCTCGAGGATCTTCGGCCCGTTGCCGCCAAGCAGCACCGGTGGATGCGGTTTCTGCACGGGCTTCGGCCAGCACCACGTCGGTCCGAAATCCACCATGTCGCCGTGGTACTCGGCCTCGTCCTGGGTCCACATCGCCTTGATCGCCTCGACCCTCTCACGCAAAAGCTTCCACCTGGTGCCGAATTCGGTTCCGTGGTCGGCCATCTCCTCGCGGTTCCAGCCCCCGCCGACGCCGAAGATGAAGCGGCCCCCCGAGACGAGGTCAACGCTGGCGGCTTCCTTGGCCGTGTGGATGGGGTCACGCTCGATGAGAAGGCAGATCCCGGTTGCGACTCGGATCGTCTTGGTTGCCACAGCTGCGACCGTGAGTGCGACGAACGGATCCATGGTGTGGAAGTAGTGCCTGGGCAGATCGCCACCGGCCGGGTACGGGCTCTGCCGGCTGATCGGGATGTGCGAGTGCTCGGCCACCCACAGAGACTCGAATCCGAGCTGTTCGGCGACCGGTGCAAGCTCTGTCATCGAGATCGCGTAGTCCGTCGGAAAGATGGCGACTCCGAACTTCACCTGACAATCGTGACAAATTTCGGTGGAGAGGTCGGTCAGCGCCTAGCCGGCGAGCAACATCCCCCGAGCCGATGGCGTGGCCATGCCCGTGTGCGCGTCGAGGGCGGCCAGCAGCGCCGACACCACCCTGGCGTCGAGCCGCCGCCCGGCCTCCTCCATCATCACGAGCCGAGCTTCGATCGGGGCCCGCGC
>WNFD01006579.1_pt1 | contig 15987 bp, 15 predicted proteins | sample 5400491 | NCBI WGS metagenome assembly WNFD01 (sample SAMN13153343, study PRJNA577476) | soil metagenome | isolation source: 120 cm saprolite under Douglas fir tree site 2 hole 2 replicate 2 | place: USA:California | collected 2015-04-18 | reverse complement strand
TTCAGGCTCGGATCGGTCTCGCATTCTTCCACAATCTCGTTATAACGGCTCACCAAGTCCAAAACCGCGACCCAGCGTCCCTCAGCGCCGAACTTTCCCAATTCGTAAAGATTGACAGCCGCAAACTGTTCGACCTCAAAGATGTCAATGCGGTCGCCCAGGCCGACGTTGTTCGCCAGGCCCTCCGCGACATCCATCCCCCGCCGCAGCGTCACCAGAACGGGGCGATGCCCATTGTTCAGGTTTTCGCGGCATCGCTGGATGACACCTTCCCCAGGCGACGTGGTGACGTGGATCACCACGTCGCCAAGAAAGAAATCACCCTCCCGTCCGCTGGGAGCATCGACTGTCGAAAAGCTGTTGTGCTCAAACTGTCCTTTGCCCAGCGCGCAATCGAGCTTTGCTCCAACAAGATGCTGCAGTACAGCGCCGCAATATTGCGCGCCGGGAGAGTTTTTCTGGCGTTCCACCGCCTGTTCAATGACATCGCGCACAACCGTACGCAAGCTTCGCGAAGCGTCGAATCTGATCTTAAACGGGTTCCCAGGCAGTAAGAACTCTTGAGCACGTTGGATCCAAAAATGCTCAACAGCGTCCAGGTCAACTTGATCCTGACCGGCCAGCCGGTTGAGAAAAACGACATACCGGCGCATGTTTTGCAGACTGCCCTGTGAGGTCCGTCCGCCTTCGGACGCAAGCATTCGTTGAATTCCGTGCCGTTTCAAAACCGCCTGGACGGCTGCTTTCCCCAAGCCGAGGACTTGGCCGCCACCTTTGGTGATGAGCTTCCTGGCATCGAGAGGAAACCCCATCGTCTTAGCATGCTGAGTCACGACCAGCGCGAGTGAAAGCTGTCCCTTCCCCAAAAAGCCGCTTTCTATAACGAATGCAGTCAGCTCCCTTGCGATCCCATTTCCTACAGAACTGTCGCCAAGGTTGTTTTTCATATAAGTCCTAAATGTTGGCTTTATATATGAGGTGGACATAAAAGAAGCTTACGCCCACAATCTGCCAAATGCAAGAACTTCACTATCGCAACCGCCTTGGCGAACGAATCCGTAAATTCAGGAGCAAACGAGGCTGGTCGCAGGAGGAATTTGCCGACATTTGCCAAATTAATCGCAGCTATATGGGTCGGATTGAGCGCGGCGAGCTAAATCTCACGCTCGACAGCCTGAAGAAAGTCGGGAAAGGCCTGGATATCACTGTGGCTGAACTGCTGCGAGGCATCCTGTAAGCAAAGGAAGCGCATGAATTGGAACAAGAAGGACCTTTTGAGCTGCTTTAAGATGCCTGGGGGTTCTGCAATTACTGGCCGCACAACCACTATTCGGAATGTCTTTGTATCGGCGATCATTCCGGTCGTGCAGCCGACTTCCGATGAAATAGCAAAGGTTCTTGAAATATTGGAGCTCGACCCGCTCAGCCTCAAGTGCTCATATTGCGGAGACCGTGCATCGGAATGGGACCATCTTCGGCCTCTGGTAAAGGCCGGAAGGCCCACCGGATATTTCTCGTCTATTCAAAATCTGGTTCCATCGTGCGGAAAGTGCAATCAGTCCAAGGGCAGCAGCGATTGGAGGGTGTGGATGCTCGGCCCGGCGCGACAATCACCTTCCGTCCGAAAAATAGAGGACCTCGCTGAGCGAATCGCTCGCCTTGAAAGGTTGGAAGCGTGGGCAGGATGCGTTCCCTTGAAGGTGGACGAACTGGTCACCCCGGAACTGCTGCATCAGTATTATTCCATTCAAGACGAAATCCTCAATAAGATGCGGGAGGCTCAGGAAATCGCAAAGAAGATAGGTCGTGAAATTAAAGCCCGGACAGACAGCAATCCCCTTTGATACATTTTCGTGGGCCTTTCGTCACCCGCCCGGCCCCGTCCCATCAGCGCCATAAAATTTGCCGGCACCTCGCACTCCGGAACGCCGACCATGTGGGAATAATAGTTTTCGATTGTACCTCTGCGAGAAACCTGACGCAGGCCACTCTAAAAAGGAACCTCCTCATCGATCTGCGTCACACACGGCCCGCGAGTTTTGGGCTTATTGAATGGTTCATGCCAGGGGCCATCCAGGATTTCCGCGGTCTCGATGTCAGTAACATGATTGCACCTCCAGTTTCGTTCGCTCCCATCGGGTTGTAACCCGCGACTGCTGTAACCGCCGAACTGGTAATAGAGCACATTGCGCTCTCCCCGGGACGACAGGCCAATACGGATTGGACAGATGAAACGTTCGGGCTCTCCGTGTTTGGAGATACGACAGGGCTTCATTTGGATGATTGCCTGTCGGAGAATGTCATACACGTTCATGTGCCTTGCGCTTTCGACTCCCGTAACCTCTTTCGAATATACCGCAGCGGTTCGATGAACATCCGAACGTGGCGGAGCAGTTTCCTCACCCTCGGCACGCGGCTTGACGCCGCGAGCCGAGCGTTCGGAATGACAATCGGTGTAGGGAGATTGAAATGCCGACACCCGAAACCAGATTCCCCGATTTTCACCGCCCCGCCATTCCCTTCCCCCCGCCCTTCAATGGTAAACTCTTGATTACAAAACAAATGGGTCTCACCGGGTGATGCTGCCCGCGAAGGACTGTGTTTAACAGGCAGTTGGCGACAGAAACTCCTTTCAGGGAAAAACTTCTTGTTTAAAAAAACGGAAACAGATCAGCCGTCCAAGCCTAAGGAAACCATGCCCGAATCCATTGCCGGGATCGCCTCGGTGCTGGTTTCAGGTCTTTTCATCATCACCTTTGTTGTCCAGGCGTTTGAGCGGTTCACGCCCGCCGCCAAAGCCGGATATCTCGGACCGCTGGCGCCCTATCGTCCGGTGCATCGGCTGGACATCGTGGTCTTCATCTCGCCTTCCGAACGCGGGCTTTATGTGGTGAAACGCGTGATCGGAACGCCCGGCGACCATATCCAGCTGCGTGACCGCGTTGTCTATGTGAACGGCAAGCCCGAGCCCGAACCTTATGTGAAGTACCTGACCAACTCGCGGGATTTCTATCGCGACAACTTCCCTTCCGTCAGTCCTGACGGCGTTACCAACGTTACGCCGGAATGGCCGGCGGTGCTGCGGCAGAACATCCAGAACGGCGAACTGGTTGTGCCTCCGCACAGCTACTTTGCCATGGGTGACGACCGCGAAGTGAGCCTCGACAGCCGGTACTGGGGCTTCATTCCGGAAGAGAATGTGATCGGGCGTCCGTTGTTTATCTACTGGTCTTTCGACACTCCCGACGATCAGTATCAGCACACGGAAATGAGTGAGCGCGTGAAGTTCATCGGCCACGTCATTCTGCACTTCTTCGACAAGACGCGGTGGAACCGCATGTTCCGGCTGGTGCACTGATGACGCTGACGAGGCGGAAGAAGGCCGCGATTGCGGCGGTGGTCGTGGTGCTGGTGGCCATCTTTCTGCCTCCGCAGATCAACGGATCGCGTCTCGCCAAAAACCTGGCTTCGTCGCTGAGCGCATCCATGGGACGTCAGGTGAAGATCGGGGCCGTCAAGTTCCGGCTGCTTCCCCGCCCCGGCTTCGATCTGTACGACTTTGAGGTGCTCGACGATCCGGCCTTCAGCGCCGAACCGATGCTGCTGTGCGGCGAGGTGACGGCCGACCTGCGCCTGACGTCGCTCTGGCACGGACGCCTTGAAATCGCCAACCTCAACCTCAGGAGCGCCACCGATCGCATCCCGCCCAGCCTGAACCTGGTATTCGCCAACGGTCACTGGAACGTTGAATCGCTGCTGGTCCGTGCGGAGCAGGTGCCGACCGCTCCCACCAACAAGCGGCGGGCCGAGCAGCGCGCGCGATTTCCCTATGTCTCCGCCGACGCCGGACGGATCAACTTCAAGTCCGGCCCTGAGAAAAAGCCTTACGCGCTGACCAACACCGATTTCTCCTTCTGGCTGGCGGCCGAAGACCTCTGGCATTTCCGGCTGGAAGGGCGACCGATACGGTCGGACATGAATCTGAGCGACACGGGCACAATCAAAATCGAAGGCGACCTGAAGCGCGCTTTCGACATGCGCCAGACTCCGATCAACATGCAGATGTCATGGCAGCAGCCCCAGCTCGGGCAGTTGACGCGGCTGGCGCTGGGGCAGGATAAGGGGTGGCGCGCCGGGGTGCAGATGTCCGCCGAGGTTACGGGAACTCTGACCAACATGCGGATTACCACGCAGACCTCCGTGCGTGATCTGCACCGCTACGACATCAACCGCAGCACCATGCTGCAACTCAGCTCCCGCTGCCAGATCGATTACGATCTGAGCGTATTCGACTTCCATTGCAACATGCCTCTGGGTACGGGCGGAATACGGCTGACGGGTCAGTATGGCGAGCAGGGCTACGATCTCGCTCTGGTGGTCAGCCGCGTGCCGTTGTCGACGCTGGCCGCGTTCGCCATCCATGCGAAGAGCGGGCTGCCCGACGACCTGAGCGCGACCGGCGAGCTGGACGCGGCCTTCGCCTTCCACGGTCACGGCCCGGGCCCGCGGGACTGGCATGGCACCGGCATGACTTCATCTTTCGCGGTGAGTTCCGCGGCCATCGCCCGGCCCCTCCCGGTGGGTGCGATTCACTTCCTGATGGGAGCACCTGAAAGCAGAGCTCCGGTAGCGGTCAGGAAAAAAGTCTCCAAATTCGGGGCCACGAGTGTGGCATCGGCATTTCCACCGGTCCCGCGCGATTCCGCGGTGGTGACCCTTGAAGCGTTTACCGTGGATCTCGGCGGCGAGGCCCAGATGCAGATCCAGGGCGTGCTCACACCCGCCGATTACCAGCTGGAATTGCGAGGCCCCGCGCCGCTGGAGCGCTTGTTCGATCTAGGGAAGGTGAGCGGGTTCCCAACGCGCATCACGGGGGCCACGGGCTCGGCGATAGCCGATCTCAGACTCGGGGGCTCCTGGGCGAACTTCGCGCCGGCGCGGCTGACCGGTACCGCCCGCCTGCGGGATATCGCGGCGTCCGTTCAGGGAATCAAATCGCGGTTGCTTCTGCCTGAAGCCGACGCGCAGCTTTCCGACACCATGTTCGAGATCAACCACCTCACGGCGCGGTTCGAGCGCTTTCCCGGGGAGTTCAGCGGATGGGTGAAAGTGCCGATCGGCTGCCAGTCCGGGCAGGGTTGCGCCGCACAGTTCGATCTTCACGCCGGCGATCTCGATGTTTCCGAAGTCGGCGGACTGCTCGGCCTCTACCAGAAATCGTGGACGATCCCGTTCATCTCCAGCCCGGAAAAGCTGCCGGACTTCCGCGCCGCCGGAACGATGTCTCTGGATAAACTGAAGCTGGCCGAACTGCCGCTGGAACAGGTCTCCGCCCATGTGGAAGTGGGCGACCACCTTCTGACGGTCGACCGAATCGCGGCGAAGATCGCCGACGGCAGCACCGCCGGCAAATGGACCATGGACTGGAGCGGACCCACGCCGCGCTACAGCGGCAGCGGCACGGTCACCGGCGCCACCATCGAGCGGCTGGCGCTGTCCCCGGCGGACGCCACCCTGCTCTCCGACTGGGTCAGCGGAAAAACCAATCTCAGGTATTCACTTCAGATCAGCGGAAAGGCCGCCGGCGAGATGCTGGCGAGCACTTCCGGCCAGGCCTGGTTTTCGGTCGCCAACGGAGGCTCACGGTACCTGACGACGGAGCCGGGAAAGGCCATGAAATTCCAGCTCCTCGAAGGGGAACTGACCCTGGACCGCGGAAATATGAAGGTGCTGCCAGGCAAAATTCGGACCGCAAACCGCATCTATGATATAGACGGAACAGTCTCATTGAGTGACAGACAGACCCGGCTCAGGGTAGGCAGCGGAACGGCGCAGTGGCAGATCACAGGCGCACTGGATAAGCCCGCTGTGGCCGGAGGGCCGGTTACCGCTCAGGCTGCGTCCGCGCAATCACGATGAAAATATTCCTGGCAATCCTCTTATTCGCGGTCAGCGGCGCCGGAACTCAATCGCCCTCGGAACACCGGCTGGCGGCGAGCCTGCAGAGAAAGCTCGATTACATCCATGAAAACGGCCAGGCCAGGCGGCCCAGCCCCGCGCCCACCATCATGACCGAGGATGAGATCAACGACTACTTTGCCGCCGGCAATATGAAGATTCCTCCAGGGGTCAAAAAGATCACGCTCGAAGGGAAATCGGGCACGATCTGGGCGCTGGCGGTGATCGATTTCGATGAAATTCGCGCCGGGCAGCGTTCGTCGAATCCGCTGCTGGCGATGTTCAGCGGACTACACAACGTCAACATTGAGGCCGACGCCGCCGGAGTTTCCGGCAAAGGCAAAGTACATGTGCGCGGCGTTTCCATAGACGGCATCAACGTGCCCAATATCGCGCTCGCGTTCTTCGTGGAGAAGTTCCTCACCCCGAAATATCCCAACGTGGGAATCGATTCAGAGTTCGAACTCACCGACCGGATCGACGGAGCGGTGATCGGGTACCACAAGCTGACAGTTACTCAGCGGTAACGCCCGGCTCGACGCAAAAGTCAAAACCATAGACCGGGAACGCACGATTGCGCCTGCTTTCTCCCTTCACCTCAGTGGTGTAATTGAGAGACGAAAGGGGGTAAACAAGCATGTAAAGACGATGCGTGAAATAGGCAATCGCTATGGACTGAAATCGGGACTTGTACTATTGTTCATATTCCGTTCCATCCAATTTGGCTAACATTATTAAGGTTCACTAATGGAAATTCACCAGCTCCGCTATTTCTGCGCCGTCGCTCGGACTGGAAGTTTCACCCGCGCCGCGGAACAGCTCGGAATCGCACAGCCTTCGCTGTCGCAGCAGATTCGTGTGCTCGAAAAGCAGGTGAGCACCCCTCTGTTTGAACGCCTTGGCCGGTCCGTCCGTCTGACGGCCTATGGCGAAGCCCTCTATCAGCCCGCCCTGGCCATCCTGCAGCAGGTCACGGAGGCCCAGGCCGCCATCTTCGAACTGCAGCAGGGAGTCAAAGGCCATCTGCGGATCGGCGTGATTCCGACCATCATGCCGTATCTGCTGGCGCCCCATGCAGGCCGGTTTGTCGAGCGGTTTCCCGATCTGGACGTGCAGTTCGTGGAAGACACGACACCCAATCTCCTGGAGCGCCTGCAATCCGGCGATCTGGATATCGCCGTCGCCAGCCTGCCGGTCCGGAACCGGGACATCGTCTGCAGTGAGTTGTTCCGCGAGCCCCTGCTGGTGGCCTTGCACGACGGACATCCCCTTACCTGCAGCCCGTCGCTCGATCTTCAGGATCTGCGCGATGAGCGCCTGCTGGTTCTCAAGGAAGGCCACTGCCTGCATGACGACGTGCTGGTGGGCTGCACCCGGCATCGTTCACGCATGAACCCGGTGTTTGAAACCGATCAGATGGCCAGCATCATCGAACTGGTGCGATCGGGGTTCGGAGTGACACTGTTACCCGCAATGGCGGCTTCGCACGCCACAGGATGCAAACTCATTCCGCTCAAGCCCGACGGGTTCAGGCGCGTCGGATACCTGCGCGCCCGGCGGCACGTGGTCAGCAAATCGATGCGGGAGTTCATCACGTGGATGCGCACTTTGAATCAGCCGGAGATTTATAAGATTCCCAGGGTGAAGGCGTCTTGAGAGCTTCTGGCTGCTGGCTGCCGGCTTTTGGTTGCTCGAACAGAAAGATTGAACCGCAACGGACGCGAAGGGCGCAAAGGTAGAACAAGAAAGACAAAAGATCAAAACCTGAAGTCAGAACCAAAAGCGGTTGCTGAATGCGAACGACGCGCGCAACCGCTTTCCTGTTTGAACCCCAAAGCCGGCAGCCAGCAGCTTTCCTGCCGCCGTTGTATCATTGTTCCTCAGGCCTTTTGGCAGCGTTATTCAGCCTTAGTCGAGGACAGAATGCCCCGCTACGAATACCGAGATATGCACCCGTTGCATGATGTTGAGGCGAAGTTTCTGGAGTGGATCCAGAAGCTGGATGAGCAGTTTGCCAACCGTGATCTTGAGCATCGCTCGATTGTCGTCCGCGATTGTCTCCATGAAATCTATATGGGAAGGCCTTATGCGGAGCCCGGCCCCGGAACTTCGCTCGCCGAGCAGGCGCTGGTCCACAGCTTCGATCCGCGCAATGCCACGCTGGAGCCCGAGTATTACGGCGACGTGGATGCCGCGCGCTACCGGGAACGCAAACCGCTGATCTGGTTCTGGATGATGTTCGACCGCTCGCCCCTCGGGCTCAATCACTGGCTGGGTTTTCGCGTGCGCGCCATGATTGCCAAACACGTTTTCAAGCACTTCGGAAACAACATCAAGATCTTTCACGGCGTCGAGATTTCCTACGGCTACAACCTGACGGTGGAAGACGATTGCGTGATCCACAAGTACGTGCTGCTCGACGATCGCGGTGAGATCGTCATCCACAGAGGCTCGTCGATTTCCGACTATGCCAACGTCTATTCGCACGAGCACGACCTGAATGACGCGATGATCGTCTCCAACAACAAAACGGAGATCGGACCGAAGGCCCGCATCACCTACCACGCAACGGTGATGAGCGGTGTGCGCGTTCACGAGCACGGGCTGCTGGGGTCCATGGGAGTTGCCACAAAAGACGTGCAACCGTACACGATCTCCGTGGGTATTCCGGCCAAACCGGTCAGGGTAAAGACCATCGCGCCGCCCGGCACAACGCCCGAGGCGAAATAGCCGGGCGTGATAACATCTTCATAACAGCCGGCCGGAAAATTTCACACAACCATGGAAAATAAGACAGGAAATCTTCGTCCGCGCGTTCTCAGCGGAATGCGCCCCACCGGGAAACTGCATCTGGGGAACTACGTGGGCGCATTGCAGAACTGGGTGAAGCTGCAGCATTCGCACGAGTGCTTTTTCTTTATCGCCGACTGGCACGCGCTGACCACCGACTATGACGATACATCTCTGGTCGGGAACAACTCGCTTGAGGTGCTGCTCGACTGGCTGGGCGCCGGTCTGGACCCGGAAAAATGCACAATGTTTGTGCAATCGCATGTCAGGCAGCACGCCGAGCTGCACCTGCTTTTCTCGATGATCACGCCGCTGAGCTGGCTGGAGCGTGTGCCCAGCTATAAGGACCAGCAGGAAAACCTTCAGGGGAAGGATCTGCTCACCTATGGTTTTCTGGGATATCCGCTGCTGCAGGCGGCCGATATTGTCATTTACCGGGCGGATTATGTTCCGGTGGGCGAGGACCAGGTGGCCCATGTCGAACTGACACGAGAGGTCGCGCGGCGGTTCAATCATTTTTTCTCGCGCTCGAAATCGGTACCTCTGCTCAGGGAACCACAGGTCCTGCTGACCGCCACGCCGAAGCTGCTGGGCACCGATAAGCGCAAGATGTCGAAGTCCTACGGGAATTCAATTTTGCTGAGCGACGAAGCGGCGCAGGTTGAGGAAAAGATCAGGAACAGCGTCACAGACCGGCCGAAGCTGACCGACCACGGAAGTCCGGACCGGTGCCCGGTGGGCAACCTGCATCAGATCTTCAGCGACCGCGAGCGGCTGGTTTATATCACGGAGGGTTGCACGCAGGCCACGATTACCTGCGTGGAATGCAAAGTCCTTGCGACCCAAAGCACGGACGCGCATCTGGGCGAGATTCGGGAACTGCGGCGGCAGAAGGCGCAGAACCCAGGCCTGCTGAAAGAGATCATTGAGCACGGTACAACGAACGCGGCGAAGGTGGCGGAAGAAACCATGGTAGCGGTCCGCGAGGCCATCGGGCTTTTGAACGTGGCCGAGGTGGCGGGACTGGTGCGGAAGCAATCGGATGCGCATCTTTTGCGAACGCCCGCTTCCATCGCGGATGCGAAGACAGACGAAGAGCGGTGGGACCTTAGGGTAGCCACATGGATCGAGGCCATCGGCGGTACTTCTCCGCTCAGGAAAGACAGGCGCGAAGTTTACATTACCCGCAAGGGACGAAAAGTCGGCGTCCATGCGGCAGGGGAATCGCCTCGCGGATGGGAGTTCCGGTTTGAGGACCGCAAAGTGAACGTCCTGGCGCTGATCACAGAGGACAAAGACCGGTGTCTGCGAGCTTACGTACTGCCACCCAGGTTTCTTGAGGAATACTCGAAGCAGTTTCCGCGCAACGATGAGCGCGTTGAAATTCTGGTCGGGAAGGATGCGGAGGGTAACGTTGCACTGAATCTGAAAGGCGATGTTCCCGTTTCGATCCAGCAGTATGAAGGCGATTACAGTGCATTGCAGTGAGGCGGTCCGGGGGCGATGTTGCATGTAACAGTGCACGGCTTTGGGGCTTCGAAAAAATGCCCGTACAACCGTAGAAGAGGGCGGCTTCAGCCGCCCGACGAAGCGAGATGCTTCCGGGCTTCAGCCCCGGTTTGACACTTCGCGTCGCCGGAATTCACGAGGAAAGGCAAGCTGCGAGAATTCGAGAAGTTGTGAGGCATGTGTACCGAGCGGAGGGTCAAACCGGGGCTGAAGCCCGGGAGAGTGTCGCGTTCGTCGGGCGGCTGAAGCCGCCCTCTTCTACGGTTGTGCCGGCATTTTTCCGCAAGCTATGGGCCCGGCACGGATCGTTTTCTATTGTGTTACCTGCAAGCAACCAGAGCCCGCAGCATTTAGAATAACTAACACAGACGCGAATTGAAGCCGGACCGCGACAAAACCGCGCCGGAAGTGTGCCGCGCTGATTTCACCGATCCAACAGGACTCGAGCAGCGATTAATGTCAGAATCTCGTCAATCCGCGAAGCAGCAAACCAGCGAGTCCCCTTTTTCCGTAACTGTGGGCCTGATCTACGACGGCCCTCTCGATCTGCTTCTGGATCTGATCCGCAGGCAGGATATCGATATTTACGACATCCCCATCGCCCAGATTACGGCGCAATACCTGGGATACGTGGAGAACCTGAAACATCTGGACGTAAACGTGGCGGCGGAGTTCATCTACATGGCCTCGCTGCTGATCCACATCAAGAGCAGGATGCTGCTGCCGCGCGATCCCGACGCCGCGCCGGGCGAGGAAGGCGATCCGCGCGAAGAGCTGGTGCAGCGGCTTTTGGAACACGAAAAGTACAAGAACGCCGCGCAGATGCTGTTGCAGAAACAGCACATTGAAGACGCGGTGGTCAGCAATCCCTCGATGAAAGAGTTTATCGACGCCGAAGGCACAGAGCCGGAGCTGGCCGCCGGGGTCATCGATCTGGTGCGAACCTTCCAGCAGATTCTGGAGCGGGTCAAAACCAAGCCGGTGCTGCAGGTGGATGAAGAGACGGTCACCGTGGCGCAGATGGTCTCTTATTTCCGCCGGCGGCTGGTGATGGAAGACGGCCCGATCCGGCTGAAGCGGCTGTTGCAGCACCTGAAGACGCGCAACGCGCTGATTTCCGCCTTTCTCGCGCTGCTGGAACTGGTGCGGCTGCAGGCCATTCTGCTGCGGCAGGAAAAGGTTTTCGGCGACGTGCTGATCAAAAAACACGAAATGTTCGACGCGGTCATGGGTGAGGGCGCACTGGTCCGCGACGACTGGAAATAGGCCGGGTACCTGGCTCCTGGTAGTTGGCACTCGGTGAAAACCCTCGGGTTTCGGCTCAGTACCAAATACCAGTTACCACTAAAACCCAATGTCAATCAAAGCAAAAATCGAAGCATTGATCTACGCCGCCGAAGAGCCGATCAGCCTGGACCACATGGCGACTCTGCTGAAGGACGAGCTGCAGGCGCTGAAGAACCGTCCGCAAACGGAGGCCTCAGCCGATTCCGCGTCGCTCACCGGAGAAGACTCCCAGCCCGAAAAGACCCAGGCCGCGGGCGAAGACGCGCCGACGAGCGCGCCGCAAAGCGAAGCGGCGCAACCCGCCAACACCCAGGCCGAACCCGAGGCCGCCCGGCCCGATGCGCCCGCCGACCGCAAGGCCGCCGAGAAAAAAGAGAAGGTCGAATTACGCAACCTGCTCAAGCCCATATTGGACGAGGTGATTGCCGCCTGCGCGAGCGAAGACCGCGGCATTGAGATACGCAAAGTTGCGGGCGGCTACCGGATGTCAACCAAGCCGGAGCACCACGATGTGGTGCGTTCCTTCGCGAAGAGCCTCAAGCCGCCGATCCGGTTGTCGCTGCAGGCGCTGGAGACGCTGGCGGTGATCGCCTATAAGCAGCCCGTCACCGTACCGGAGATCAGCGACATTCGCGGCGTGGATTCCAGCGCAGTCATCGGCACGCTGTTCGACCGCAAACTGGTCACCACCGCCGGAAGAAAATCGGTGGTGGGCAGGCCGATGCTCTACAAAACCACCAAAGACTTCCTCATGCGCTTCGGTCTCAGCGACCTGAACGAGCTGCCCAGCATCGAAGAGTTCGAAAAGCTGGCCATCGGCGACGGACAGGGCGACCTCTTCGACAGCCGCGATGCGGCCATTGCCGACGCCACCGGAGTGCCGGACAGCGAGGAAGTTCCTGAAGCGGGATCTGAAGCAGTAAGCGCGGAAACATCGTTCGAAGGATCCGAGCAGGCTCTGTCGGAAGAATCCGCGTCCGAAGAAGTGGCGGCGGAAGCGGCAGCCGTGAAAGATCCTCAGGATTCGCCCAGCGAAGAAGAGACCGGTGTGACGGCTTCTTCGGAACACGCTTCAGAACACGTTTCTTCAGAAAACAAGGAAGGCTGACGCCCATGGCTGAAGAACGCCTGCAAAAGATTATCGCCGCCGCCGGAATCGCTTCGCGGCGCAAGGCCGAGGAACTCATCACCCAGGGACGCGTGACCGTCAACGGCAAAACGGTTACCGAAATGGGGACAAAGGCCGACCTTAAGCGCGACCAGATCAAGGTGGGCGGCAAGCTGCTGCAGGGCGCTGAGCCGTTCCGGTATTTCATGGTGCACAAACCCAAGGGTTATGTCACGACCGTATCCGACCCGGAAGGACGGCCCACGGTGATGACGCTGCTGCCGCGGGTGAAGGAACGCATCTATCCGGTGGGCCGGCTCGACTATGCCAGCGAAGGTCTGCTGCTGCTGACCAACGACGGCGAACTGGCCAATAAACTTACCCGCGCCGCGTCCCATGTTCACAAAACTTATCTGGTAAAAATCAGCGGGCGGGCCACCGCCGCCGATATCGAAAAGCTGCGGGGCGGCATCAGAATCGGCGCGCGGCATGGCGAGCGGCAGATGCGCTCGGTGGTCACCGCGCCCGCGCAGATAAGGCTTTCCAAAGACGCCGACAATCCCTGGTATGAAGTGACGCTGATCGAAGGACGCAACCGGCAGATTCGCCGGATGTTCGAAGAGATCGGGCATCACGTTGAAAAAATCAAACGCATCCGCTACGGCCCGCTGTCGCTCGATCTGGAGCCGGCGCAGGTGCGGGAGCTTAAGCAGCGCGAGGTGGATGCGCTGCGCCGCTATGACGGCAACCGCGTTGCGACGGCGCCTCCAAAACGGAACGAGCGGACACCTTCCCGTCAACCCGGCCCGCCCCGAAAAGCTCGCTTAGACGGCCCTCGCCGTGATAAAAACAAACTGGCGTAACGCCTGCTGACGAATGAAAAAAACAGTCTTCGACCTGATTCCGGAGCATATACGCGCGCTTGGGGCCTACGTCCCGGGCAAGTCCATGAAACAGGCGCAGCGCGAATCCGGCATACAGACGATCAAGATGGCCTCCAACGAGAACCCGTTCGGGCCATCGCCGCTGGCCATCGAGGCGGTCAGCGCGGCCGCGCGGGAAATCAATCTTTATCCCGACAATGACGCCACGGAATTGCGCCACGCTCTCTCGGCGCGTCATAACCTCGCGCCCGAACAGATCTTCATCGCCGACGGATCGCTGGGCATCCTCGACATTCTGGCCCGCACTCTGCTCGGCCCCGGCCTGAACTGCATTACCAGCGAGCGCTCGTTCATCAGCTATCCGATCGTGGCCCAGGCCACCGGCGCCCGGCTGATCATGACGCCCATGCGCGGCGACACCTATGACCTCCACGCCATCGCCGCCCGGATTGACGACCAGACACGGGTGGTAATCCTCGCCAATCCCAACAACCCCACGGGCACCATGTTCGATGCGAACGCCACTGAGGAATTTCTGAATATGGTTCCCGGCCACGTTCTGGTCGTGGTGGATGAAGCGTATTCCGATTTCGCCGAGTATTTCGCGCGGCAGCGCGGCGTAACCTGGTCCCGCTCAATGGACCACGTGCGCGCCGGACGCCCCAACGTCCTCGTGCTGCGCACTTTTTCGAAAGCCCATGGCCTGGCCGGCCTGCGCGTGGGATATGGCTGCGGGCGGAAAACAACGCCGTCGGCGCGGCCTGGCTCCTCGAACAGATGGCGGAGATAAAGATTCGCGCGGTGCCCACCTGGACAAACTTCATTCACCTCGATATTTCCGACAATGCCAATGAGGCGGCCAAACGCATGCAGGCCGAGGGCGTGCTTGTCCGTTCGCTGGTTCCCTGGGGAAGCCCCAACAGCCTGCGCGTCACGGTGGGCACGCCAGAGCAGAACGAGCGATTTGTGGAAGCGCTCAAGGCGACCATGGGGCAGCCCGCAGGAGTGATGAATAAGTCGGGGATGTGATTCGGATTTCCCGCAGTCTCCGTGTCTCAGCGCCTCCGTGGTGCAAAGGTCTTGTCTTTTTGGTTGCGGCTCTTAATTTCATTTTTCTTGACATCCGCCACCCCGCAAAGCGATAGTCTGCGGATGCAAGAAGAGCGTCCTCTTCCCTTCACACAGGTTCTGGCGGATGAATACAAAACGCTGCGAGGCGCCGACGTTGCCGCCGGCAGTCAGGAGGAGTTCTTTCGCAAGACGGGACGAACACAGTCTCCTCTCAGTGCTCTCTGCATTTCAGGCGGAGGAATCCGCAGCGCCACCTTCGCATTGGGCACACTGCAGGCCCTGGCGAAGCAGGGCGTTCTTCAGCGCTTCGATTATCTCTCCACGGTTTCCGGCGGCGGTTATATCGGGAGCTGGCTCACCTCGTGGATCAACCGCGCCGGAGGCCTGGACAAAATCGTCCCTCAACTGAGCGGCGACGCGCACGCGCCAATGCCATCAGAGACCGATCCGATCAGACACTTGCGCGAATATAACAGCTATCTCTCTCCCCGGCTTGGCGCCTTCTCGGCGGACACCTGGACACTGGTGGCCACCGTAGTGCGAAACATCATGCTGAACTGGCTGGTGCTGGTGCCGCTGCTGCTGGGCGCTCTCATGATTCCAAGGGCGCTGCTTTCCGTCATCATGCTGGGGCAGCTCTATTTTGATCTCTACGGCACCGCCGATCCGATCGCCAAATCACCGATTGTCATTTACGGTCTGCCTGTCGCCGGAGCCGTGTTCATCGCCATGGTGTTCTTCAACATCGGGCGTTACCTGCCAGGGGCGGGCGGCAGGAGCCACTCACGTTTGGGTGCTGGCCCCGGCCGCCGCCGGATGGCTGCTCTATCTCACGGTTTCTGGAAAATCTTTTCGCGAGTGGCTCAGGCTTCTGTTCGGACCGCTGGCCGCGGCGGTGGCGGCTATGGCTATTTCCACGGGACTGGCCGCCTGGGTGGTCACCAACAAGGTGCTGCCTTTGACCACGTGGCCGCAATATCTCGTGATTGCGCCGCCACTACTGGTCCTGGCTTTTGATTTTGGAAATTCCATTTTCGTGGGGTTGGCGAGCCGGCTTCTCGATGACCCCAACCGCGAGTGGATGGCACGCGCTTCCGCCTGGTTTCAGTTGTTTTGCGTCTACTGGATTGCCATTTCGGCGCTGGTATTGCTTGCGCCCGAGTGGGCACTTCACTGGAAAACCTGGGCCAAAACACTGTTCGCCATCGTGGGCGCAATCAGCGCGTGGGCCAGCCGAAGCAGCGGCTCGGTCGAGCCGGTGGAAGGTAAAACCGAATCCCGGCACAGCCCGGGCAGGCTGCTGATCAAATATGCCGTCAAACTGGCGCCGGCGGTTTTTATCGTGACCTTCGCCATCGGTCTTTCCGTTCTGACCAACTG
>WNFD01003401.1_pt1 | contig 15987 bp, 13 predicted proteins | sample 5400491 | NCBI WGS metagenome assembly WNFD01 (sample SAMN13153343, study PRJNA577476) | soil metagenome | isolation source: 120 cm saprolite under Douglas fir tree site 2 hole 2 replicate 2 | place: USA:California | collected 2015-04-18 | reverse complement strand
CGACATCTGCATGGATGAGGGCATGATCGACGGCGTCACGGCCATGACCCGCTACCTGCAGTTACTGGGGAGCGAGCCGGAGGTCGCCAAAGTGCCCTTCATGGTGGACTCCTCGAAATGGGAGGTCATCGAAGCGGGGCTCAAGTGCCTGCAGGGCAAGGGCATCGTGAACTCGATCTCCCTCAAAGAAGGCGAAGAAAAATTTCGCCAACACGCCGCCACTGTCCTCAAATATGGCGCGGCGGTGGTGGTCATGGCCTTCGACGAACAGGGCCAGGCCGCGACCTACGAGGACAAAATCCGCGTCTGCGAACGCGCCTACCGGATACTGGTCGATCAGGTCGGGTTTCCGCCTGAAGACATCATCTTCGATCCCAATATCCTCACCGTGGCCACCGGCATGGAGGAGCACAACAATTACGCGGTTGACTTCATCAACGCCACGCGCTGGATCAAGGCCGGCCTTCCGCACGCGAAGGTCAGCGGCGGTGTCTCGAACATCTCGTTCAGCTTCCGGGGCAATAATAAGGTGCGCGAGGCCATGCACTCCGCATTCCTTTATCACGCCATCTCAGCGGGACTGGATATGGGCATCGTGAATGCCGGAATGCTTGAGGTGTACGAGGAGATCGAGCCGGAGCTTAAGGTGCTGGTTGAGGACGTGCTGCTCAACCGCCGTCCCGATGCGACCGAGCGCCTGGTCGAACACGGTGAATCGCTCAAGGGCGTGAACCCGGAAGTGAGTGAGAAAAAGGCCGAGGAGTGGCGCAATGGCACGGTCGAGGAGCGTCTTTCTCACGCGCTCGTGAAAGGGATCGACACGCACATCGAAGCCGACGCCGAAGAGGCACGCGTTAAGCTGGGCCGTCCGCTGCTGGTGATCGAAGGCCCGCTGATGGCGGGCATGAGTGTGGTCGGCGATCTGTTCGGAGCGGGCAAGATGTTTCTGCCTCAGGTGGTGAAGTCGGCCCGCGTAATGAAGAAGGCGGTGGCGCACCTGACCCCGTTTATGGAGGCCGAGAAGCTCGCGATGGCCGCATCCGGCCAGGTGGTGAAGGCCCAGGGGAAAATCCTGCTCGCGACCGTCAAGGGTGACGTTCACGATATCGGCAAAAACATCGTCGGCGTTGTCCTGGCCTGCAATAACTACGAAGTCATCGACATGGGGGTAATGGTCCCCTGCGAAAAAATTCTGGAGCGCGCCCGCGCCGAAAAGGCGGACATGATCGGACTCAGCGGCCTGATTACTCCGTCGCTCGACGAGATGGTGCATGTGGCACGCGAGATGGAACGCCTCGGCTTCAGGCTGCCGCTGCTCATCGGCGGCGCCACCACAAGCAGGGCGCACACGGCCGTTAAGATCGCGCCGCACTACAGCGAGCCGGTCATCCATGTGCTGGATGCCAGCCGGGCGGTGCCGGTGACGACCAGCCTTCTGAGCGACGAGGGCAAGCCGGCGTTCGTCGCGCAGCATCGCGCCGACTACGAAGCGCTCCGCAAGTCTCACGCCGCGCCGCGTCTGACGGTGGTCTCTCTTGAAACCGCCCGTGCACGACGAACTCCGATCGAGTGGCGTGCCGAAGACCTGCCCACACCGGCCTTTACCGGTGTCCGCGCGCTCGACAACTTTCCTCTGGCAACTCTGCGCGACTTCATCGACTGGAGTCCGTTCTTCCACACCTGGGGCCTGAAAGGCGTTTACCCGCGCATTTTCGACCATGAAGGACACGGCGCACAGGCGCGCCAGGTCTTCGCGGAAGCCAATGCTCTTCTGGATACCATCGTCGAGAAGAAGCTGATCACGGCGCGTGGCGTATACGGCTTTTTTCCCGCCAATGCGGTGGGCGACGATGTCGAGCTGTATGCGGAGGGCGCTGGTGAAAAGGCGCTGGAGCGCTTTCACTTCCTCCGCCAGCAATCGAACAGAGAAGGCAGCGAACCATGCCGATCGCTCGCGGACTTCATCGCACCGAAACAAACCGGGCTGCACGATCACATTGGCGCTTTCGCGGTCACCAGCGGGATCGGCCTGAAGGAGTTGTGTGACAGCTTCAGGTCCAAAAACGACGACTACAACGCGATCATGGCGGAGGCCATCGCCGACCGCCTGGCCGAAGCCTTCGCCGAATGCCTGCACAAACGTGTGCGGGATGAATGGGGTTATGGCCGTGACGAAGGACTGAGCAACGCCGATCTCATCCAGGAGAAGTATCGGGGCATCAGGCCGGCCGCCGGATATCCGGCCTGCCCGGACCACACGGAGAAGGGCCCGCTCTGGCGTTTGCTGAATGTCCAGGCGAACACCGGAATGAAGATTACAGAATCGTTCGCGATGTGGCCCGGCTCAAGCGTAAGCGGGCTTTACTTCGCCCATCCGCAATCGCGATATTTCAGTCTCGGCAAAATCGACCGCGACCAGGTCGCCGACTATAGCCAACGCAAGGGGATGAGCATAGCCGAGGTCGAGCGATGGCTCGGGCAGAATCTGAACTACGATCCGGCGGAGTAACGGCAAAAATCAAAAGCTTCACCACGGAGGCACGGAGCCACGGAGGTGTCCCCGATTCCCCTTCTCGCACCACGCGACGACCGGGGATATAATCTTTGCCGCAAGCATCTTCGCGAAAGAGGTTCTGATGCTTTCACCGACAAATTTCTGGATGTCTGCTGCCGGGCTCATCTATCTTCTCGCCGGAGTTTTTATACTTCGAAAAGAGATCGGCGCGGCCCGCGGCTGGGACAAGCTCATCGCCCTGGACCCTGTCTTCATCGCCGTTTCGCTCGCTGTATTCGCGCCCGAGCATTTCCGCGGTCCGGAGTTTGTGCAGAATATGGTCCCGCGCTGGATGCCGGGGCACCTCTTCTGGGTGTATTTTGTCGGATGCGCGCTGCTCGCGGCGGCTGCCGGCCTTACGGCGAGGAAGTTCGAACGGTTGTCTTCGACCCTGCTCGGGTTGATGTTCTTTCTGTTTGTCTGCATGCTTTATCTGCCGAGTGCGCTCCGGCATCCCACCAATCGATTCGCGTGGACCTATTTGCTGAGAGATCTTTCCTTTGCCGCCGGCGCATGGGCCCTCGCCGGACTGTATAGCCGCGCCTCATCGCCCCAACAATCGAAATGGATGATTTTATTCGCGCGCATTGTCATTGCGATTGCCGCGATCTTTTTTGGCGTACAACATTTTCTTCATCCAAAGTTTGCGCCCGGCGTTCCTCTGGAATTGATGACTCCGTCATGGGTCCCCTTCCCCGTCGTATGGGGATACCTTACAGGAGCGATCCTGCTGGCCGCCGGCATCGGCCTGGTCCTGAACAAGCAATCCCGGACAGCGGCAGCCTCGATTGGCGCATGGATGACCGTCCTCACGGTGTTTCTATATCTAATTATTTTGGTTCTCGCCCACGGTGCACCTGAGATCAATGAAGGATTAAATTACGTCGCGGACACATTGCTCTTTGCCGGATCAGCACTGGCCCTGGCATCGGCGCTGCCGCGCGAATCCTGATCCACGGCACCAGTGGGAGTTTCAAGTTGTTGAAAAAACATGCCCGAATCCGCTCATCCGCGCATGTCATTGAAATTTAAGGAGAATTCGGTAGCGGAAGACCTTGCGGATGCGATTTTGGTAGCGCTACGGACGGAGCAGGCGCTGGCTTTGACGAAGCCGCAACCAAAAGCATTTAGCCGCGAATGAACGCGGATCAGAGGTTCCTCCGAGACCAAACCGAACCAGACGAAGCAATTTATCGAATACTCCCCCGCGATCTGGACTCATGACGACGGCGCTGCGAAGTGCGATCTTGCGAGTATTGGGTGTGACAGCGTCGAAAAAAGTCGTCTCCCAGCTAGTGGCGACATCAATACTGAAACGCCATTTGGCAGGCGCATTCGGTTCGTTGCCACCAATCTCCCCCGTCTGCTCGTCCATCGGTCGGTCAAGAGCATGACGGTAAATCGTCGCGGTAGTTGCGTTCATCCACAAGCGGGGCGCATGAAGGGAGTGACCAATCGCCTGACCTGGCAAGTGAGTCGTCTGAATCCGGGATTCTTTGATTGCTCTGCGGTTTGCCGGAGTATATCGGCAATCTACGCTTCTAGACCTATTTCATAATCGGTCTGGACAGAAACGACTTTTAAGCCCTGCGGAACCGTTCCGGTGATGTCCAGACCGATTCCGAAAATGGTCTACCCGCGAGGTTAATGAGTACATCGGCATTCTCCAGTTCGGATGTCCAGTTACCCAGAGTTGCTCCATCCCAATTGACGACGCGCCACGGGGCTAATGTGACCCTGCGAGCGAGGACGACGACATCATGTCCCTGAGCGTAAAAATGTCGGGCGAGAATGTTGCCGACCTGTCAGTTGCCACCGGGAAGAACGATACGGAGATGGGTTCTCATGCCTGCAGACTCTACGGGGCTGAACTCAGCTGCATCGAGTATCGGCTCACTGAGGATGAATCCCTCCAGTCATACTGACCTGGCATCAATAGCGGCCGAGGGGGGCCTCCATGGTCCAGTGGAAACCTCTTGAGACCAGCAGAAACGAATTCCGGTCTTTCAACTGAAGCTCCATATGAACCTGATGATTGTCCATCCGGCCATCCAGGATAAGCTGATCCCCGGCAGGCCGCTGGAACGTGAAGCTCGCCCTCCAGTTCTTGCCCTCACTCTTCGTGAGGGCGAGAGTTCTCTCCGGGAGATTGACGGAGGCGCCATAAGGAGCGAACGAATCGTCCATGCGCTGAAAGGCCATCCTGTCGGGGTAATCGAAGATGGCGCGCCGCCAACGGGTGGAGTCGGTGAGGAGTGGCGGGCGTGGTTGTTCGTCGATCGACATCTGCTTCACCTCCCAGATGCCATAGAGCGGCGGGAGCGGTCTGCCCCCGCCCCGGGTATTCCAGGCACCCCAGGCGAAGTGGCAGTTCAAGCCTACGAGCCACAGACCAAATATGATTTGCGCGGCAAGTGCGATCCGGTTGGCCCGGACGCTGCGGAAGAGTTGCGCCTCTGTGGAAAGCGACGAGGTCCGGCGCAGCAAAAGGAATCTGATCAGGCGTGGAACGTCGGGGGCCAGGAGAAAGCAGGAGAGCAGGATGAGGTGGAAGGCAAACAGCTTTACCGGCACATCGTACGTCATGTTCAGCGTATCCACCTGGATCATGTCGGCGAGGCTGATCAGGGCGCCGAGGGTGGCGGTGCGAGGGAAGATCAGCAGCAATCCGCCTGTGACTTCGGCGAAGCCGGTGAAGATTTCATAAGCCGGGGCCGAGCCCATGGAGGCCCAGAGAACCCCCATGGGAGAGAGCGTGCCGAAAGGCTCCAGCAGCCTGGTCAATGAGGGATAATGCATCTGTACCGGGATGACTTTCACCATACCGTAGATAATCATCTGTCCGGCAAGTGCGAAGCGAAGGAAAAGCCGAAACCACTTATGCAGCCCGGCGTAATTCTCCCGGCGGCGGTCGAGAAGTGACCAGACGACGGTCGCGACGGTGGCAATCATTAGCAGGCAGAAGGTCATGACCCAGGCGAACATGCAGTCGGAGCTGCCGCTGTTGCCGCCCCAGAAGACGGTCACGGGCGCATACACGTGGAAAATATGGGCGCCGGTCCAGTAGATCACGGGGCGCAGCGGCCAGACAGTGGCCGGATCGGGAAAGTAGCCTGCATTTGCCGAGGTAACGGTGAACAGGCTGGTGGTGATTTGCGTGGCAAGACAATACAGCCCCAAATATACCATCCAGAATCGAAAGGCAATCCGGAGGGCCAGGTTCCACCTCGGAATGTTGAGCTGGGGCTGGGTCGGTTCGGTCCGGGGCTGTGGGATCGTCTGAAACTGTGCGTTCATTCGAGACCTCCGTCAGAAAGCGGTTGAGAACAGGCCATTCACTATCACTGCGATGGAAGAGGCTCTAAGCTATAACAATCCTCGCAGTCTTACAGCACCTTATGAAGTCTGTTGTGGATTTCAAGGACTCGCCGGATGATTTTCTGTTTATTCCAATCAAGGCTGCGGAAGCAATTTAAACTCCTGGATCCAGTGGAAACCTCTTGAGACCAGCAGAAACGAATTCCGGTCAGTCAATTGAAGCTCCATATGAACCTGATGATTGTCCATCGGGCCATCCAGGATGAGCCGATCCTCGGCAGGTCGGTGGAACGTGAAGCTCGCATTCCAGTTCTTGTCGTCCTTCTTCGTGAGGGCGAGAGTTCCCTTTGGGAGATTGATGGAGGCACCATAAGGAGCGAACGAATCGTCCAGCCGCTGAAAGGCCATGCGGTCGGGGTAATCGAAGATGGCGCGCCGCCAACGGGTGGAGTCGGTGAGCAGCGGCGGGCGCGGTTGTTCGTCGATCGACATCTGGCGCACCTCCCAGATGCCATAGAGCGCCGAAAGAGGTCTGCCCCCGCCTACAGTATTCCAGTAACCCCAGCATAGGTTGCCGTACAAGCCTACGAGCCACAGACCAAATATGATTTGCGCGGCAAGTGCGATCCGGTTGGCCCGGACGCCCCGGAAGAGTTGCACTTCGGGGGAAAGCGACGAGGTCCGGCGCAGCAAAAGGAATCTGACCAGGCGTGGAACGTCGGGAGCCAGGAGAAAGCAGGAGAGCAGGATGAGGTGGAAGGCTAACAGCTTTGCTATCACATCGTACGTCATGGCCAGCATAAACACTTCGATCGAGGCGGCGAGGCTGATCAGGGCACCCAGGGTGGCCGTGCGAGGGACGATCAGCAGCAATCCAGCTGCGAGCATGGCGCAGCCGGTAAAAATTTCATAAGCCGGGGCTGAGCCGATGGAGTTGTTGAGAACCCCGTAAGGGGAGAAGGTGCCGAAAGGCTGCAGCAGCCTGGTCAATGAGGGATACCGCATCTGCACCAGGATGACTTTCACCATACCGTAGACAATCATCCGTCCGGCAAGCGCGAAGCGCACGAAAAGCCAAAACCACTTATGCAGTTCAGCGTAATTCTCCCGGCTGCGGTCGAGAAGTGACCAGACGACGGTCGCGGCAGTGGCAATCACCAGCAGGCAGAAGGTCATGACCCAACCGAACATGCAGTCGGCGCTGCCGCTGTTGATGTCGAAGGATAGGGGCGCCTTCACATGGAAAATATGGGCGGCGGTCCAGAAGATCACGGGGCGCAACGGCCAGAGAGTGGCCCCATCGGGCAAGACAGCTCCAGGTCCCCCGGTAGCGGAGAACAAGCCGGGGAGGATTTCCGTGGCATAACAATACAGCCCCAAATATAACGTCGAGAATCGAAAGGCAATCCGGAGGGTTAGGTTCCAGTTCGGAATATCGGTCTGGGGCTGGGTCGGTTCGGTCTGGGGCTGTGGGATCGTCTGAAGCTGTGCGTTCATTTGACACCTCCGTCAGAAAGCGGCTGAGAATCGGCCATTCACTATCACTGCGATGGAAGAGGCCAAGTTGTAACAATCCTCGCAGTCTTACAGCACCTTATGAAGTCTGTTGTGGATTTCAAGGACTCTCTGGGTGATTTTCCAGAAAACGAACAAAAGCCAAGATAGGCAACCAAACTATAGAGGCGCTTTCTCGCTAAGTGAAGATGGTTTTAAGATTTCTGAGCAAACCCGTTAATTGCGAATACCACCCCATAGCGAACGCCACAAAGTGCTGGAAGGTGAAGCTTGTTCTGTGATCGTAACCGCGACTTAGGCTGCAACTAGAGCCGTTTCGCTGAGGATGAATCCCTCCAGTCATACTGACCTAGCATCAATAGCGGCCGACGGGGGCCTCCATGGTCCAGTGGAAACTGAATGCGACAGTTCATTTGACGTGGTCGAACGGATAGCGGCCGACGGGGGCCTCCATGGTCCAGTGGAAACCTCTTGAGACCAGCAGAAACGAATTCAGGTCGGTCAACTGAAGCTCCATATGAACCTGATGATTGTCCATCCGGCCATCCAGAATGAGCTGATCCCCGGCAGGCCGCTGGAAGGTGAAGCTCGCCCTCCAGTTCTTGTCGTCACTCTTCGTGAGGGCGAGAGTTCTCTCCGGGAGATTAACGGAGGCGCCATAAGAAGCGAACGAATCGTCCGTGCGCTGAAAGGCCATCCCGTCGGGGTAATCGAAGATGGCGCGCCGCCAACGGGTGGAGTCAGTGAGCAGCGGCGGGCGTGGTTGTTCGTCGATTGACATCTGCTTCACCTCCCAGATGCCATAGAGCGGCGGGAGCGGTCTGCCCCCACCTACAGTATTCCAGGCACCCCAGGCGAAGTTGCCATTAACGCCTATGAGCCACAGACCAAATATGATTTGCGCGGCAAGTGCGATCCGGTTGGCCCGGACGCTGCTGAAGAGTGGCGCTTCCGTGGAAAGCGACGTGGTCCGGCGCAGCAAATGGAACCCGACCAGGCGTAGAATGTCGGGGGCCAGGAGAAAGCAGGAGAGCAGGATGAGGTGCAAGGAAAACAGCTTTAGCGGCACATCGTACGTCATGTCTAGCATAAACACCTCGATCAGGGCAGCGAGGCTGGTCAGGGCGCCGAGGGTGGCCGTACGAGGGACGATCAGCAGCAATCCACCTGCAACTTCGACGCAGCCGGTGAAGATTTCATAAGCCGGGGACGAGCCCACGGTGACCCATTGAACCCCCATGGGAGAGAGCGTGCCGACAGGCTGCAGCAGCCTGGTCAATGAGGGATACCTAATCATTACCGGGATGACTTTCACCATACCGTAGGCAATCATTTGTCCGGCAAGTGCGAAGCGAACGAAAAGCCGAAACCACTTATACAGCCCAGCGTAATTCTCCCGGCGGCGGTCGAGAAGTGACCAGACGACGGTCGCGACGGTGGCAATCACAAGCACGCAGAAGGTCATGACCCAACCGAACATGCAGTCGGAGCTGCCGCTGTTGGCGCCCCAGAAGACGGTCAGGGACGCATTCACGTGGAAAAGATGGGCGCCGGTCCAGGAGATCACGGGGCGCAGCGGCCAGACAGTGGCCGGATCGGGAAAGTAGCCTGCATTTGCCGCGGTAAAGGTGAACAGGCTGGTGGTGATTTGCGTGACCAGACAATACAGCCCCAAATATACCATCGAGAATCGAAAGGCAATCCGAAGGGTCAGGTTCCAGCTCGGAATATCGGTCTGGGGCTGGGTCGGTTCGGTCTGGGGCTGTGAGATCGTCTGAAGCTGTGCGTTCATTTGACACCTCTGTCAGGAAGCGGCTGAGAATCGGCCATTCACTATCACTGCGATGGGAAGAGGGCTCCAGGTTGGTACAATCCTCGCAGTCTTACAGCACCATATGAAGTCTGTTGTGGATTTCAGGGGCTCTCTGGGTGATTCTCCGGAAAACGAACAAAAGCCAGGATAGGCAACCAAAGTATAGAGGTGCGTTCCCGCTAAGTTAAAGATCGCATTAAAGCATTTCCCGAAATGCTGTGAACTTGTGAAAAGGGGTGAAGAGCGGATTTCTTTAGCGGAAACCGCAAATACATTGGTGGTTTCGGCCTACACCTTTTCGGAAAATGCTCTAAGACTTCCCGCCATTGATGGACCGGCCGTCAACCGGTGAGTTCATGCCTCACGAAAGGCAATCATCGGGTTCACTTTTCGACGCGCGCCGGGCTGGAAGATAGCTGCCTAGAACGGCAATGGCAAACAAAAGCAGAGGTACGATCAGAAACACAGCCGGATCATGGGGGCGCACCCCATAGAGCAAACTTGCCATCATGGACGCCGTGGACGCAGAAACGACCAATCCGGCGACGATGCCCACGCCGGCAAGTGCGACTCCCTTGTGTAAGAACAATCTCAGAATGTCGCCCCGCCGCACGCCCAGGGCCATGCGGATACCGCTGCGGATTTCTTTAGCGGAAGCCGCAAATACATTGGTGGTTTCGGCCTACACCCTTTCGGAAAATGCTCTGAGACTTCCCGCCATTGATGGACCGGACGTAAACCGGTGAGTTCATCCCTCGCGAAGGGCAATCATCGGGTTCACTTTCGTCGCGCGGCGTGCCGGGAGATAGCTAGCCAGCGCGGCCACTGCAAGTAAAAGCAGAGGCACGATCAGAAACACAGCCGGATCATGGGGGCGAACACCATAGAGCAAACTTGCCATCAGAGACGCAGTGGATGCAGAAAAGACCACTCCGGCAACGATGCCCACGCCGGCAAGCGCAACCCCCTTGCGTAAGAACATTCTCAGAATGTCGCCCCGCCGCGCGCCCAGGGCCATGCGGATACCGATCTCGTGCGATCGTTGGCCGACCATATAAGCCAACAAGCCGTAAATTCCGATGGAGGCCAGAACCACCGCCAGTCCGGCAAATCCGCCCACCAGATCGGCAGAAAAACGGCGTGAAGCCAGTGACCGATCAAGAACGTCGTTCATAGAAGAAACGTCAAAGACCGGCAAGCCGGGATCAATGCTCTGGATTTCATGCCGAATCTGTGGTTCCAGCAGGTTCGCGGGCAGAGACGTCCGCAACACCACGCTCAGCCGCTTGCCCGAGTCTTGATAGGTCGAAACGTAGATGTGCGGAATGCCATCGATGTCGAGACCGTCACTCTTGATATCCTTAACAACACCCACGACGGTCGTCCATGGCTTGGCAGGATCTTTTCCGAACCGCACTCGTCGGCCCAGAGGATCCTGGGTTGGCCAATACTTACGAGCGGTGCTTTCATCAATGATGCCCACCAGCGGCTTGCCGTCCTCATCGCCCTCGGTGAATGAGCGGCCGTGTATGAGCGTCGTCTGTAACACCTTAAAATAATCGGAGCTTATCCGAATTCTCTCGGCGCGCAGGTCCTGCGAGGACTCGACCGGTCTGTCTTTAATCGCGAAGCGTTCAATGATTAAGCCACCGACCGCGCTGGGGTTGCTATTGGTGGTCGGCAGAGCTGAGGTGATTGCAGCGACTTCCACTCCCGGAATTGCCTTCATGCGCCGCAGCAACTCACGATTAAAGGTGGCTCTGCGAGGAATATCGTGATACGGATCCGTGTTTGGATCGTTGGGATTCGGAAGCTGGATGTTTGCCGTGACAACCTGAGTTGGATTAAAGCCTGGATTTTCCTGCAAAAGGTCCCGCAGTGTACGCAGCAGCAAGCCGGCTCCCACCATCAGTATGAGCGCAAATGCGACTTCAGAGACGATCAGAACATCCCGCAATCGGCCGGTCTTAGTGCTGTAGCCGGACCCGCGACCGCCTTCACGAATGGCCGGGGAGAGAGCGCCTTTTGCCGCATGAAGCGCCGGCGCAAGTCCAAACACTAAGCCCGTGAGAAGGGAAATCAGCAGGGCGAACGCCAGCACCACCCAGTCGATTCGTACTTCGCTGAGCCGGGGAACGTTCGCCGGCACAAAGCGCAGGATGAAGCCCAAAGCAGCAACTGCGGTTGCGATTCCCGCCGCACCGCCGATGAGCGACAGCAGCATGGACTCGGTCAGCATCTGGCGCACCATGCGGCCGCGGCTCGCCCCCAGCGCTAACCGCACCGCCATCTCTTGTTGCCGCCCCGAAGCGCGCGCCAGGAGCAGATTGGCAATGTTCAACGATACGATGAAAACGATCAGGATTACCGCACCCAGTAACACCAGCAGCATGGGCCGAACTTTACCCACCAAAGTTTCCTGCAAGGGCTGAATCGCAATTGTCCATTGCGCCTGCGGCGGATAATCTGCGGGAAAGTCGTGGCGCAATTGGGCAGCCATGACAGTGAGCCGCCCCTGGGCTTGCTCCAGTGTCAGGCCCGGCCTAAGTCGTCCGATTCCACCTACTAAAACCCGGGTACCACGTAGTGGAGGGGGGAAGGGATCTGCGCTGAATCCGGCGGGGCCAAACACTTCCACGTCGCCGGAAACCGTTGGTCCAGGATGGCGAAATCCGCGTGGCAGAACCCCGATAATTGTAAAGGAATCATTGTCGAGCCGGAGGGTACGGCCGATAACGTTCGGATCGGCGCCATAGGATCGGCGCCATAGGCCATCGCTAATCACAACCACTGAAGCGAAACCGGGCACGAAGTCCTGCGGACCAAACAACCGTCCAATTTGCGGGACCACACCCAGCATGGAAAAGTAGCTGAAACTGCCATTGACCGCCTCGAGACGCTCGGGCTGTTTGGCGCCGGTCAAATCCTCGCTACCCTCAAAGATCGGGCTCACATCTTCAAATACACCCGCTCGCGTCAGCAGGTCATCCAGTTCGGGCTTGGAAAACCTAACGTCCCGCAATCCTACGCCGGGCTCGTTAAAGAAGATTCGTACCAAACGATCGGGATCGCGGTAGGGCAGAGAACGCAGCAACACGGCATTCACGATGCTGAAAATGGCCGTGTTGGCTCCCACTCCCAGAGCCAGCGTCAGGACAGCCACGATCGTGAATGCGGGCTTCCTGACCAGCATGCGCAAACCATAGCGAACATCCTGAAGTAAGGTCCCCATGAAGGCGCTCCTCTCGTTGATGACACTCACAAACTCATTCTCAGAATGAACTCGCGAGTGGCCCTTCAGCCAGCCCAACTAGAGTAACGCAAATAGAGTACCGCAAAACACTCCATCCAGAAAGGATTATTTTTCACGGTGTGTGTTGACTTTCGAAGCCTATCAACTCACGGGGGCTCATTTCCGGACTCACAGCCCGCAACTCGTTGTTGCTGTTCATCGATATATAACGCTGCAAGGTCTCGGCGATAATACCCACACTAGGCCGCCTCAGCATTGTGAAGTGGTCCCCTGGAACCGAATGGAACTGAATGCCTCCGCCTGACCATTTTGTCCATACCTTGGAGAAACGCTCTGGTGTCTCGGACGCTCGGAAGTAAATCACCGCTTGTTTACTGGTTTGGATGGAATCGTTATTCATGGCACGGAAATTCCGGGTATATACCTCCGGTAAAGCGGTCATTTCCGCGTGGGCTGTCTTCGGTGCCGGCGCGCCAAAGCCGGCAGCGTTTCTTGCACCATCTTCCATTTGGTCTTGCTCGACCGCCTGTAAGAATTGTTCCACCAATGGCCCAGGGTCCCTGCCGGCTAACCGGCACATGTCCATAGCGAAACGGGCGAGCATGGATATCTCATCGGCTCTATCTTCAGCTTCCCGATACCTGGGTGGCGGAGCAGTATCTCTCTGCGTTAGGTAGAGCTGCCGCACTGACGATCCCATTTATTCTCATCAGGTCTCGCCTTTTTTCCAAATCAGAGACAATTTTATATCGCATTCCAATTTTTGGCGCCAGTAACAAACTGTAACTGAATGTTACATTCAGCATTTCCTAAATATAACGAGTCGCTGGGCAGATAGCTTTTAGGCTTTGCCAGAGCGTGTTTCATAAATAGCGCCTCATGGTGATCCACAAGCAAGCGATGCAGAAGAAAGCACGACAGGTGGAAAGCAAATGCTCATGACGCACCAGCAATCGGCGAAACTGTCCCAGCCAGGCGTTGGTTCGTTCCACAATCCAGCGACGTTTGTAGCGCCGCAGTTTCCGTCCATCCAGCCGAACTCCCGGCGGAACGCCTTCACCATCGACCAATACCATCCACTTTGTGCCCTTGCCACGCTTGGTTTTGCCGACGGCAGAAGCCCCTTTTTTAGCGGGCGCAAATCTGCCATCCAAAAATCTCTCATCCCAGCGCAACAGTCCTTCGCTATCCAAGGCACCCAGAAACCGTCTCCAGGCTTCCAACCAGATTCCCTTTTCCTCCCATCGCTGCAACCGTCGCCGGCAAGTGGAAGGTGAGGGAAAATGGTCTGGCAGGAATCGCCCGGCTGCCCCGGTCTGCAATATCCACAAAATACCCTCAAAACACGCTCGGTTGGATGCCCAGGGTCTGCCGCGACCATCGCGTCGCCGCTTCGCTTCCGGAAATAACGGCTCCGGCAATTCCCACTGTTCGTCGGTCAACAGTTCCTGTCGCTTCTTCATGACAGAAACTTCAGCGGTTAGCACGCCTCAGACATAAGTACCAGAGATGAGGCCGATCCTATTTATGAAACACGCTCTATTTAGATATTCCCGAAATGCACACTTATCAATTTCGGGCATTTGTTCCCGATTCAGAATGGCGAATAGCTGAAAATTGTCTTGTATTTTTTGGCTGCCCCAATATAATTCGAATTGCGTTCATGAGCTAACAAATGCCGGCTTGCAGCGATAAAATCAATCGAGACTGAAGGCAAGTCAAATTTATATCGTTGCATAGTCACAATAATTATTTAGAGCGCGTTTCAAAAGTATCTTCTGAGGGTGATCTACAGACAAGCAATATAAAGAACGCACGCTAGATGGAGAGCAAATGTTCATGACAAACCAACGACCGATAAAATTGCCTCAGTCAGGACTTATTTTTGGAACACACTCTAAGAACTCGAGACACTTAATTTAAATAGCAATAATATTTATTATCCAGCTCTATGGCACACGATTCTTCTTGCCGCGAACCAACATTTCATCTGCCTGTCGATAAAATTCAGGCCCACCTGGAAAAAATTCTCGATAGTAAGACCTTTTGCAACACGCGCCGGCTGCAAACACTCTTGAAATATCTGGTTCTGAATACCCTCGAAGGCAGAGCTGACGAAGTAAATGAATATCGAATTGCCTTCGAGGTATTCAAAAGAGAAAACTCTTTTGATCCGAGTATTGATCCTATTGTAAGGGTGGAAATATCGCGGCTGCGCCTTAAATTACAAGCGTATATTGCAAACGAAACCAGTGATGACAGGATTGAATTTGAGATCCCACGCGGACACTATAGGCTCAAGATACGCGAGCTGCCATACCACAACGATGGGAACAATGCAGCCAGTTGTCAGGAAAAAAAAGAAATGTCAATAGCTGTGCTGCCCTTGTTCAATCTTGCTGCTGAGGAGGAACACGTCTTGTTCAACCATGGGTTGATGGAAGAACTTCTCATGATGTTAACTGTTGAACCTTGCTTTCGGGTAGCCGCTCGAACATCAGTCTGCCAATTCAAAGATTTCAAAGGCGATATAAGAGATATCGCACGACATCTTGGAGTAAATTTTCTGCTGGAGGGAAGCATCAGGCATACGGGCAGGCGCCTGAGAGTGAATATGCGGTTGATAAATTCCATCAGTGGGCTGGCCCAGCGCATAGGAACTTATGAACGCGAGATGAGCGATGTTCTGGCCGTGCAGCAGGAAATCTGCCATTCCATTATCACTGACTTGAAAACTCAATTGGCCCGGGAAAGCGCTGCACATACCCAGTAGCGTTGTGGTCCTGTCATTCGCCAAAATTCCAATCTGCCGTGATTTCAACAGTTTCCACAGCGCACGGTTTTCCGATCATCTGCTATAGGAATCTGCGATGCTCCGTTCGCCCCGGCTTCTACTTTGCTTGTTTGCTCGTCTTTTTCACTCGCGGCGAGACCTTCTGCCGGAGAATCTTGCTCTCCGCCGGCAACTTGTGACTCTCAAACGCAAAAGTCCAAAGCCCAGACTCAGCCACTTTGATCGCCTTTTCCGGGTGATGGTCCGACGGCTGTGGTCGAAGTGGAAAGAGGCACTTGTGATCGTCAACCCCGAAACGGTGGTCGGTTGGCATCGTGCCGGCTTTCGACTTTATTGGCGATGGCGTTCTCGGCATCAAAGAGCAGTTGGAAGAAAACCGGTCCGCAAAGAACTTCGGGACCTGATCTTCAGGATGGGTGACTGAAAATCCGACGTGGGGAGCGCCACGGATTCATGGTGAGTTGCTTAGAGCGCCACCATGGCCCCGAAAACCTCCTGCTCGTTTTCCACCGTCAGCACTTCGACTTGAAGGATGCGCTCAATTGCGGCGGCAATTTCGGAGGGTGTCAAGCCGTAGGCGCGATCCAGAACCCATACGATCTCAGCCATCGTCACCACGCTTATAAAGCCGGGTTCGCCAGGTTCAATCGACGTTCAATGACTTCCGTTGCTTTGGGCGACTGAACCGGGTCATCCTGGGTGAGGTAGCGTATGAGAATATTCGTATCGAGACCGATCAT
>WNFD01005692.1_pt1 | contig 15988 bp, 14 predicted proteins | sample 5400491 | NCBI WGS metagenome assembly WNFD01 (sample SAMN13153343, study PRJNA577476) | soil metagenome | isolation source: 120 cm saprolite under Douglas fir tree site 2 hole 2 replicate 2 | place: USA:California | collected 2015-04-18 | reverse complement strand
GACACGTGGCAGCACCCGCGGTGCGTGGTCAACCTGCTGCGCAAGCATGTCGAGCGCTACACGCCCGAGATGGTGTCGCGCATCTGTGGCACGCCGCAGGACAAATACCTGCAGATCTGTGACCTGATCGCGACCACCGCCGCACCCGACAAGGCCCTGACCAGCCTGTTTGCGCTGGGCTGGACCCAGCATTCGGTCGGTTCCCAGAACATCCGCACCATGGCGATGATCCAGCTTCTGCTGGGCAATATCGGCGTGGCGGGCGGCGGGATGAACGCGCTGCGCGGCCATTCCAACATCCAGGGCCTGACCGATGTCGGCCTTCTGTCGGCCGCGATGCCCGCTATCTGACGATGCCGAAGGACGGCGAGGCGACCTTCGAGCGGTACATGGCGACGCGGCAATTCAAGCCGCTGCGTCCGGGGCAGACGAGCTACTGGCAGAATTATCGGAAATTCTTCGTCAGCTTCCAGAAGGCGATCTATGGCGACGCCGCGCGCGCCGACAATGACTGGGCCTATGACTGGCTGCCCAAGCTCGACAATGACGGCTACGACATCCTGCGCACCTTCGAGATGATGGTGAACGGCGAGGTCAACGGCTACATCTGCCAGGGCTTCAACCCGCTGCAGGCGTTCCCGGACAGGGGCAAGATCCGCCGGGCGCTGGGCAGGCTGAAATTCCTGGTGACGATGGATCCGCTGGACACCGAGACCTCGCGGTTCTGGCAGGATTTCGGGCCGCAGAATCCATCCGACCCGGCCAAGATACAGACCGAAGTCTTCCAACTGCCGACGACCTGCTTCGCCGAGGAAAACGGCTCCCTGGTCAACTCGTCGCGCTGGCTGCAATGGCACTGGAAGGCGGCCGACGGGCCGGGCGAAGCCCGATCCGACATCTGGATCATGTCGGGGATCTTCCACCGGATGCGGGAAATGTATCGCAAGGAGGGCGGCGCTTTCCCCGATCCCATCCTGAACCTCGCCTGGAATTACACGACCCCGACGAGCCCGAACCCCGAGGAACTGGCCAAGGACATGAACGGCCGGGCGCTCGCGGACCTCAAGGACGAAAGCGGTGCGATCGCGCTGCGTGCCGGCCAGTTGCTGGATGGCTTCGCCCAATTGCGCGACGACGGCACGACCTCGTCCGGCTGCTGGATCTTCTCGGGATGCTACACCGAGCAGGGCAACCAGATGGCGCGGCGCGACGCGACGGACCCGCGCGAGCAGGGCATCGCGCCGAACTGGGCCTGGGCGTGGCCGGCCAACCGGCGAATTCTCTACAACCGCGCCAGCGCCGACGTGGCCGGCGATCCCTGGAACCCGGCCAAACCGGTCATTCAATGGAACGGCAGCCGCTGGGTCGGCATCGACGTTCCGGACTATGCGCCGACCACGAAGCCGTCCGACGCGGTCGGTCCGTTCATCATGAACGCCGAGGGTGTCGGCCGTCTGTTCGCTCGCGACCAGATGGTGGAAGGCCCGTTCCCGGAGCACTACGAGCCCTTCGAATCGCCCGTGCCGAACGTCCTTCATCCGAAGGTCCAATCGAACCCGGCGGCGCGGGTGTTCAAGAACGACAGGGCGGCGTTCGGGACCGCGCAGGACTTCCCGTATGTCGCGACGACCTATCGGCTGACCGAGCAATTCCACTTCTGGACCAAGCACGCGCTCATCAACGCCATCCTGCAGCCCGAGGAATTCATCGAGATCGGCGAAGTCCTGGCCAAGGAGAAGGGAATCGAACAGGGCGGATGGGTGCGTCTGTCCTCGAAGCGCGGGGTGATCGTGTGCAAGGCGTACGTGACCAAGCGCATCCGCCCGATGACGGTGGACGGCAAGCCCACCCATGTGATCGGCGTGCCGATCCATTGGGGATTCACCGGCCAGGCGCGCAAGGGCTACGGCGCCAACACGCTGACCCCGTCGGTCGGCGATGCCAATGCAGAGACGCCCGAGTTCAAGGCGTTCCTGGTCAATGTCGAGAAGACCGGCGCACCTGCCCCCGAAAGCGCGGCCAATGTCTGACCTGCAGTCCCAGGATTACGTTCGCGTGTCGGCTTCAACCCTGACGCCGCCGTCGATCCGCCGTCACGAGCAGGAGGTGGCCAAGCTGATCGATGTCAGCCGCTGCATCGGCTGCAAGGCGTGCCAGGCCGCCTGCATGGAATGGAACGACCTGCGAGCGGCGGTCGGGCATTTCGAGGGATCCTACGACAACCCGCGGGACCTCGACCCCAGCACCTGGACGCTGATGCGCTTCACCGAATGGGAGGACGAGAAGGGCAATCTCGAATGGCTGATCCGCAAGGACGGCTGCATGCACTGCGAGGACCCGGGTTGCCTGAAAGCCTGCCCGGCGCCGGGCGCGATCGTGCAATACGCCAACGGCATCGTCGACTTCATCAGCGAGAACTGCATCGGCTGCGGCTATTGCGTGGCTGGCTGTCCGTTCGACATCCCGCGGCTGAGCCCGGTCGATCACAAGTCGTACAAATGCACCCTGTGCTCGGACCGCGTCACGGTCGGGCTGGAGCCGGCATGCGTCAAGGCCTGCCCCACCGGCGCGATCCTGTTCGGCACCAAGACCGACATGACGTCGTGGGCGGGCGAGCGCATCGTCGACCTCAAGTCGCGCGGCTTTGCCGATGCCGGGCTCTACGATCCGCCGGGCGTCGGCGGCACGCATGTGATGTACGTGCTGCACCACGCCGACCGGCCGTCGCTCTATGCCGGCTTGCCGGACAAGCCACGCATCAGTCCTTTCGTCGATGCCTGGAAGGGACTGTTGAAGCCACTGGCGCTGGCCGGCATCGCCTTCACCGCCCTCGCCGGATTTTTTCACTGGGTCGTCGTCGGACCCAACGAAGTGCAGCCGGAGGACGAAGCGCAGGCCCAACGCGAGATGCGAGCCGCGAAGGAGGATCGCACATGAGGCGGCCTCCGGGGACACTGATCCGCAATACCACCGCGGCCCGCATCAACCATTGGATCACTGCGGGCTGCTTCGTTCTGCTGCTGCTGTCCGGCCTGTCGATGTTCGACCCGATGCTGTTCTGGCTCTCAGCCTTGTTCGGCGGCGGCCAGTTGACGCGGGCCATCCATCCCTGGATCGGAACCGTGCTGCTGGTGAGCTACGCCGGCATGATCGTGCAGTTCTGGCGCGACAACACCTGGAACAGGGACGACATCGCCTGGCTGCGCGCCGTCGAGCGCGTGGTGAGCAACGACGAAGATCGAGTGCCCGAAGTCGGCCGCTTCAATGCCGGACAGAAGGCGGTGTTCTGGGCGATGGCGTTGTTGGTCCCGGTGCTCTTCGTCACGGGCATCGCGATCTGGGAGATTTATTTTTCCGCCTATACGACGATCGAGCAGCGCAGGATCGCCGTCCTGATCCACAGCCTGGCGGCGGTGGCGACGATCATCGTCTGGATCGTCCACGTCTATGCGGCGCTCTGGGTCAGGGGCTCGGTGCGGACGATGACGCAGGGCTATGTGACTCCCGGCTGGGCGTGGCGCCATCACGTGGCTGCGCTTCATGGCGCGGCTCGCTGAGGTCCAGCACGCCGTCGCCGGCGCGATGACCCCCATTGCCGGTCCGGACGCGGCCGCGGTGGCGCAGGCAGTCGACGCGCGCCTGCCGCCGCTCGCTGCCGACGGCCATCGGCGAGACCCGACATGGCGCGATGGTCTGGTCCTGTTGCTCGATGGTCTCAACCACAGTGTGATGCCGGCGTCGGCGCGGTTGGCCATGGACAGCCTTCGCGCCCGCAGGGCCGAAAGCGTGGAAGCCCTGGCGGATGACTTCCTGCACGGCTGTGTGGACATCGCCGATGCCGGCGCCGCTCTCTATGTGGCGGCGGCGCTGCAGGTCTATTTCACCCGCCTGGCCGCGTCGTTGCCGGCGTCGTCCTTGCGGCTGTTGCCGCAACGCGGGCTCTGCCCCTGCTGCGGCTCGACACCGGTGGCGGGCGTGGTCACCGAAGCCGGCCCGACGCGGGGCGCGCGCTACCTCCATTGCTCGCTCTGCGCCACCGCCTGGAATCACGTGCGCGCCGTTTGCATCACCTGCGGCCAGTCGCGCGCCGTGTCGCTGAAGGAAATCGAGGGCGATCGCGGCGCAGTCAAAGCCGAGACGTGCGACGACTGCCACACCTATGCGAAGATGCTTTACCAGGCGCACGACACGAAGGTCGACCCGTTCGCCGACGACCTGGCGACACTGGGCCTCGATGTCCTGGTCGCCGAGGCAGGCTGGCCGCGCCACGCGCCCAATCCGTTGTTGCTCGTCGGGTAGCGCGGCTGCACGTCACGTTCCTCTCCCCCCTCACCCGTCCTCTCCCCCTTAGCCGCGCCTCAGAAGGCGCTGGGGGAGAGGAGCATGAAGCCTCGTCCGATCAGGCGGCGCGAAGGAGACCGAGCTGCGTCAGCGCCGTCACGCCGTCGTCGAGGCCGATCTCCTCGGCGATCCTGCCGTCCTCGACGCGGATCACGGTCGTGCCGGTGAAGCGCATCTTGCGGCCGGACGCCGCCGGCAGCGCGCCGATGAGGAAGTCATCGAAGGCGGGGCCGGTGTGCGTGCCGCCGCCGATCCAGCGGCCGACGACATAGTCGCCCTCGGCTAAAAGATCGGCCGCGCCGCCGAAGGCGAGGTCGGGAAAGGCCCGGCGAAAGCCGGTCATGAAATCCCTCACGTCGTCACGGCCGCGACGCGGGGCGTGCAGCGAATACTGCAGGAGCATATCGGGCGCGGCGAGCTCTTCGATCACCTTGGGGTTCCAGGGATTGCCCCAGAATTCCGTGAACCAGCGGCCGACGAGCGCCTTGTTTTCCTGTTCCTTGGACATCGCAAGATCCCTTCGTGTTGGTGGCGTTACGCGCGAGGCGATGTACGACACCAACGCTCCAGGAAATATCCGCCTGCCGCCGCGAATTAGAACGGCTGTGTCAGCTCATTCGACGATGACGCCGCAGGCGATGCGGTCGCCGGCGTTGCCGGCCGGATCGGTCTTATAATCGTCGGCGCCGGCATGGATGATAATCGCCGAGCCGTCGGCATCGAACACCGTGGCAGGCTGGCCCTTGACGAGCGAGATCATGGGATTGGCGACCTCGACGACCAGCTCGCCGCTGGCGGGAATGTGCAGGTTGGGCATGTCGCCGGCGTGCGCGCCGTCGGCCGCCTCCATGCCATGCTTCTTGCCGCCCGGATTGAAATGAGGTCCGGCGCTGGTGAAGGGCGGTTCGCACTTGCCGACGGCGTGAACGTGGAAGGCGTGCTCGCCCGCCGGAAGTCCCTTCACCGCCAGTTTGAGCAGAACGCCCTGCGGCGTCTGGACGAGCTGGACCTGGCCGACGTCCTTGCCGCCGGCATCCTTGAGCGACGCCTTGGCGGTCTGGGCCTCGGCGGCAAGCGATGCAAGACATCCCGCCGTCAGGACGGCGAGGCTGCAGAAAAATCGGCCGATCGGCATGGTCCTCTCCCATTCGCTTTGTGCCGGGTGAGCCTACCCCAGCACCTTGGTTGGCCGATACAGCGGAAAGCCGTTGAACGGCCTGGCAATGCGCCGGCCCGGGCGCGCATGCATCACGCCGCGTCGGCCGGCGGGCGCGCGACCTTAAGACTGAGGCGGCGTTGGATGAAGCTCATGATGGCAAAGCCTGCCTGCAACGGGATGCCGAACAGGACGATGCCCGTCGCAAACAGCACCAGCCGGTCGCCGAGCGCCGGCAGCTGCTCGGCGTGGCGCAGGATCACCGTGATGCCCTCGGTCACACCGATCGCCGCCGCCGCGCTCGACGACATGACCAGCACGAAGAAGGCGCGCGTGAGGTTGGGCAGGAACAGCAGGGCGCCCAAGCTCGAGCCGGCGCGCAGCTGGCGCATCGCGTCGGCGCCGGCATCGGCGATGTAGGCGGCCGAATAGGGCACCAGCGACAGCGCCACGGTCATGACGCCGCTCAGCGCAAACGGCGCGCCGAACAGGGTGGCGTCGCGCGGGATGGCGTTCAGCAGGAAGAACATGACGACGAAGGTCGGCGCCGCCCGCATCACCGAGATGACCGACGCCGCCGCACCGCCCGGCACGCCGCCGCCCAGCCGGGCAAAGGCCAGCAGCAGGCCGAGCGCCAGCCCGACGGCGAGCGCGATGACGGCGATCTCGAAGTTCACCACCATGCCGCGGAGAAACAGCGGCAGGAAGTCGGACGAAAGCCGTTCCATCAGCGGCGTCATGCCGGCACCTTGTGCGATCCCGGGCCCGCCGCTTGGCGTCCTTCGAGGTAGAGCCGGAGCTTGCCGCACAGCCAGACGACGATCATCACCACGACGATGTAGAACACCAGCAGGAGCGTGTAGGTCGTCGCCCGCCCGCTCGAGAACGACGTGATGTCGGTGAGCGCGCTCAAAAGCTCGGGCGCGCCGATGAAGCTCGCGATCGGCGTGCCCTTGGCGGCATTGACCAGGAAAGCCACGATCTGTGTCGCCGCGCGGCCGAGCGCGCGACCGAACAGCGGACCGCCGCCGGCGGAGCCTTCGGCGCGCAGGCTCCACATCGCTTCCGACAGCGCCTGACCGGCGTTGCTGCCGTTAGCCAGCCCGAGGGCGGCGATCGAGGCACCGAGCGCCACGGCGTCGGAATAGACGAAGAAGGCATGCACGATCGCTGCGGCGATCACCAGCGTGAGCACGATCGGCGAGGATTGCAGCGTGACGGTGAGCAGCCGTGCCGGCCAACGCAGCAGGGCCAGGCGCGCGCCCAGGGCGGCGCCCAACAGCAGCGCAAAGCCCAGGGTCGCGGCGAGCGCGCCCGTGATCAGGATCAGCGAATTGAGCACGCCCTCCTTGAACATCGACCAGGCCGGGGCGGTCTTCAGCATCGGCAGCGACAAATCGATGTCCGACCACGACTCGAACCACGACTCGAAGGCCGACACGCTGTTGGCGAAGGGCGTCGGCTTCAGCTCGGCGTTGAGGGGTGGCAGCACGCAGGCGGAGTCGGCGGCGCCCGTGTCGGCGTTGCAGGCCTCCCGCTGCCACACCGCCTGCTGCTGCTCGAGAAAGCTCGTGCCGATGCGGTGCTTGCGCGCGATGTCGAGGAAGAGGCCGTCGCGATGGAAGATCTGGCTGATCAGGTCGAGCGCGCGGGCGAGCTGCTCGCTGCCCTGGCGGGCGACCGCCATGCCCCACGGCACCTGGGCGAAGCCGAACTTCTGAGCATAGCGCCGGGCGAAATCGGGATCGGTGAAATAGTTGGCGAAGAAGCTGTCGTCCTGCGCCGCCAGCGTGCAGGTCTCGTCCCTGAGCCGATCGGGCAGCGCGCCCGCCTCGTCGAACAGCATGAGGCGCGCGCCCTGCGACACCAGCTCGGCGTTGGAGCCGTTGCCGATGGTCACGCACACGGTGCGGCCCGGCAGGTCGGCCATGTTGGCCACCGCGAGCGCGCGCGGTCCGATCACCGCCGTCTCCGAGCGGTAGTAGTGCGGGCGGATGAAGCGCGCCTGGCCGTCGCGCTGCGTGTTGTGGCCCATGGTGGCGATGACGAGGTCGACGCGATCCTCGGCCAGCAGCGGGATGCGGGTCGCCGCGTTGACGCGCACGAACTCGACCTCGACGCCGAGCCTTTGGCCGATCGCCAGCGCCACATCGACCTCGTAGCCCTCGCGCGCCTCGCCGTTGCGCGTGGCGAACAGCGGATAGTAGTCGCGGATGCCGATGCGGATACGCTTGGCACACAGGATCTTGATCAGCCGGTCGGCATTGGCTTGCGAGCAGGCTGCCGGCAGCGTGGCGCGCGCCTCCAGCAGCAGGCGCGCCAGCGCGGCGTCAGGCGACTTGTCCGGCTGGGCGCTGAGCGGCCAAGCGGCGATAAGCGCCAAGACAATCAATGCTGTCATCCTGAGCGAAGCGAAGGCCTGCCCTGAGCGGAGCCGAAGGGATCTCATGGAAGCGGCAATGAGGTCCTTCGCTGCGCTCAGGACGACGGGAGTCGACCCCATCAGTCCATCACCCCAGCCGCGGCGATCTCGACGATGTGCACATCGGCGAAAGCGTAGGGGCCGTAGCGATGGATCGAGCGGCCCTCTTCGGCGCGGAGCACGCTCTGCGTCATGCGCGCGAGCTTGGGGTCGGGGACATTGACCAGGGTGGTGAGCACGACGCGGAGGTCAAACCCCGAGCGCGCGGCGATCTCGCGCGAGCGCTCGACGCCGACGAAGGCGTTGTGGGTGATGATGGCGCGGCCGTCCGGCACGAGATGCTCGTCCAGTCTTTCGAGAAAGGGATCGAGCAGGCTGCGCCCATCGGCTCCGCCGGCGCTCCAGGTCGGCCGGCGGCCGGGCACGGCGCCGTCGGTCATCGGAAAGTGCGGCAGGTTGGCGACGATCAGGTCGAAGCGGCGGTCGCCCACCGGCAGCCACATGTCGCCCTGATGGAACTCCGCGACCTTGCCGTGGCCGAGTTCGTCGAGCAGCAGCATGCCCGAGGTGACGGCGTCTTCCTCGATGTCGATGCCGCACAGGGAAGCGGCACCGAGCGCACCGAGGGCGGCCAGCACGACCCCGCTGCCCGAGCCGATCTCGAGCACGCGCGCGCCCTGCACGCACGTCCGCTTGGCCTGCAGCACCTGGATCAGCGCCGCCGTGTATTCGCTGGGCCGCAGCGCGGCGAGCGCCAGGCCGGACCGAGGGTCCGGTACCTCTCTAGGCTTCGACGACACCATACCCCCAACCGCGCCCTGCCCGCACGGCCGCGCCCGTCATGCCCTGACGAGCCGTCCGGCCAGGGCAGACGCCACCGGATCGTCGGGAAACTCGGCCAATATCTCGCGATAGCGCCGCGCCGCCAAGACGAAGTCTTCCTGGATCAGCGCCTCGTAGGCGAGCCGCGTCATCCGGCACAATTTCAGCGTCGCGGCATCGGGCTCGAGGCCCGGGTCGTCGGCGCCGAACACGCCCAAAAGCTCGTAGATCGGGATTTTCGACCGCCGCCCCTTGACCGTCACGTCGTCGATCGGCCGCACACAGAGCCGCTCGCCGGCTTCCTTGAACACCGCGTGGCTGATGCAGATGTGGGTGCGGTATTCCTTGTTGATGCCCTCCAGGCGGGCGGCGACGTTCACGCCATCGCCCATCACGGTGTAGCTCATGCGCTCCTTGGAGCCGATATTGCCGACCAGGACGGCGTCGCTATGGATGCCGACCCGGATGTTGAGCGGCTTCATCCCCTCGGCCCGCCAGCGCTCGTTCAGCGCCTCCATGCCGCGCTGGATGCGCAACGCCGCCACGCAGGCCCGCCAGGCGTGGTCTTCGAGCAGCGCCGGCGCGCCCCAGAAGGCCATCACGCCGTCGCCCAGGAACTTGTCGATCGTGCCGTGCTCCTGGTTGACGGTCTTGGTGACGAGCTCGAGATAGGCCGACACGCGAAGCAGGAGCTCCTGCGACGGCACTTCCTCGGAGAGGCTGGAAAAGGCTTCGAGGTCGGAGAAGAAGATGGTGAGGAAGCGGCTGTGGCCGCCGAGCTCCAGCTTCTGTTCCGTCTGCAGGAGCTGGGTGACCAGGCCGACCGGCACGAAGGCCGAGAACGACTTGACGGCGACATCGAGGGTGTCGATCGCCTTCGACAGGACCCAGATCTCGCGGATCGGCGAGTTGATGGACGGCAGCTGCTCGGTGCCGAGCTCCTGGATCTTGCCGACCTTGAAGGCGAGCTTCTCGAGCGGCGCGGAGATCACGCTGGTGAGCAGGTAGATGATCAGGATCTGGATGACGGTCGCTGCCAGCCCGAACGCCACCAGGTAGTCGTTGTTGCGCTGGAACGGTCCGGTGAAGTCCGACAGCGGCGTGATGATGAAAAGCTGCCATTTCTTGCCGAATTCGGACGCCAGCGTCGACACGCTGGCGAGATACTCCGTGCCGTCATGCTTGAGGGAGAACATGTCCTCGCTGCCGCGCGGGCGCGCCGCGAAAGCGACCGCGGGCAGAGTGTCGTCGAGCGAGCTGATATGGCGAAGCTCAAGCCTGCCGTCGACGACGCTGGTATAGGTCTTCGACAGATCGGACGCGGCGATCACCCGGCCCTGGCCGTCGAGGATGTAGCTCAGCGTCCGCGGGCTGACCTTGCGGTCGGCGAGGTAGGCGCCGAGATCGTCCAGCGTGATGTCGGCCGCCGCCACCCCGATGAGCTTGCCGTTCGACGAGAACGGCGCGGCCACGGTGAAGCCGATCAATCCCAATGCCGCGAAGATATCGGGGTCGGAGATCATGGTCGTGCCGGCGCGAACGGCGCTGCGATACCACAGCCGGGTGCGCGGATCGTAGTCCGTCGGCTGCTCGGTGCTGCCGAGCTCCCGGAGATCGGTATCGAGGAAGAGGTAGCGATCGAGCGTCGGCGCTCCGGCTTTGGGCAGCACCCAGCGATAGGCGTAGCGGGTGCCTTGCGGCGGCAGCTTGTCCTGGATCATCGCGGCGGGATCGACCCGGCGGGTCTGGCGAAAGGCGCCGTCGGCCAGGGCGACATAGACGCTGACGATCTTCGGGCTGTGCAGCAGGATGCTGTAGAAGTATTTCAGGCTTTGGTCGGAGGCGTAAAAGTCCGGCGACTGTTCGCCGAGCGTCGCTGCCGAGCGGACCAGCGATTTCAGCGGATCGAAATCGTCCTGGATGTTCTCCAGCGCATCGGTTCGGAAGCGTTCGACGAGTTGCCTGGCGTTCTTTCGCGCGATGTCGTCGTTCGAATAGTAGGTAACGGCGATGATGGTGAAGAAGACAGGGACGGTGAGAAAGAAGAAAGCCGTCAGGATGGTGGGTTTTAGCCGCGGATGTTTCCTGAAGATGCTGATCATGCCGGCCGTCGTGGCGAATGGCGTATCCTACAGCATCAGCGATTCAGCGTCCACGCAACGATCAGCGAACCCGGCGCATCTGAATGCGCCGGGTCCGCTGATCAGAGCGGCGGGCGCCGCAGATGCCAGTCGGTGACCTGCTGATAGGCGTGGCCGGCGGCCAGGATGGTGGCCTCGTCGAAGGCGCGGCCGACGATCTGGAAGCCGACGGGCACCCCGTCAGACGTGATGCCACCCGGCAGGGTGAGCGTGGGATGGCCGCTCATGTCGAACGGCGCGGTGTAGCGCAGGCGCGCGGCGATGTGCTGGGACGTGCGGGCGACCGCCTTCAGCATCGCGAGCGTGGGCGTCGCCGCGCCCATCACCGGCATCAGCAACAGGTCGACCGACGCCAGCAAGCGCTCGATCTCGCCTTTGACGCGGGCACGCACGAGCTGCAGCTTGCCGAGCTCGAGGCCGCCCAAGCCGCGTCCGAGATCGATCAGGGCGGCGAGGTCGGGTCCGTATTCGGCACGCCGCGACGGAAAGGTCGCCTCATGGGCGAGCGCCGCCTCGAGACCACACAGGGGAATCCATTTCAGCGTCGCTTCGTCGAGCTCGGGCAAGGCGACATCGACCAGCGTCGCGCCCTGGCTCTGCAGCGTCATCGCCGCGCCGTCGACGGCGCGGCGGGAATCGGCGTCCATGCCGAGCAGGTTGGTCGGCATGCCGAGCCTGCGGCCCGTCACGCCGGCGCCGATGGCGGCGGCATAGTCGGGCACGGGTTGCGGCGAGGCGGTCGGATCGTCGGGATCGGCGCCGGCAATCACGCCCAGCACCAGCGCCGCATCGAGCGCGCTGCGGCACATCGGGCCGATATGGTCGAGCGATTCGGCGAGCGGGAAGACACCGGCGCGGCTCACCCGGCCCCAGGTCGGCTTGAGGCCCGTGAGGCCGTTCATGGTCGAGGGAAAGCGGATCGATCCGCCGGTATCGGAGCCCAGCGAGGCAAAGCAGAGGCCGGCCGCGGTCGCCACGCCCGAACCCGACGAGGAGACGCCGGTCCAGTAGGCGGCGTTCCATGGGTTCACCGGCGGATCGACGGTGGGATGATGCAGCCCGTAAGCGCCTTCGGTCATCTGCAGCTTGCCGAGGATCACCGCGCCGGCCCGCTTCAGCCGCGCCACCACGGTGGCATCCTTGTCCGGCACGTTGCGGCGGTGGATGGCCATGCCGGCGGCCGTCGCCACGCCGGCGGTATTGCAGAGATCCTTTACCGCAATCGGCACGCCGTGCAGCGAACCGCGCGAGGTGCCGGCCGCCGTCTCGGCGTCCAGGCGCGCGGCGTCCTGCAGCGCACGCTCGGGCGTGAGCGTGGCGTAGCTCTTGAGCTTGGGATCGATCTTGTCGATGCGGTCGAGGATCGCCCGCGTCGCCTCGACCGACGACAGCGTGCGCGCCTTCAGGCGCCGCGCGACCTCGTCGAGCGACAGGTAGTGCAGATCGGCCGGCATTGCTCACTCCCAGGCTGTCATCGCGGGCGGGGTAACCCCCGCCCTGAAGCGAAGCGAAGGATCTCATGCCCGTGGCAAGCGGCGATGAGGTCCTTCGCTTCGCTTCAGCGCGGGGGTGACCCCGCGCGAGACGACAAACTTTTATTCATCGACGGGATATGTTCGCCGCGATTGTCGTGCCGCTCAAGCGCGGCAGAGCCTCATCGAGAACGACAAACGCCGACCGGCACGCGGTCGGCGTTCATCTTCTTGCGAATTGGAATGGCCCGCTCGGCAAGCGGGACGATTTCAAACGACTATTCGGCCGCCTTGAGGTTGACCGCGGCCGAACGGCCGCGCTCGGTGGCGATCTCGTAGCTCACCTTCTGGCCCTCGTTGAGGCCGTTCAGACCCGCCCGCTCGACCGCGCTGATATGAACGAAGACATCCTTGCCGCCGTCGCTCGGCTGGATGAAACCAAAACCCTTGGTGGCGTTGAACCACTTCACCGTACCTGTCGCCATCTACGTCTCCTTGGCAGTCAGTTGGTCGAGCCTTACACACAGAACCACGCGCGACCCGCGCGCTCGTTGCAACGGTCCGCGACAACTCGAAGAATTTGGAATTAGCGCGTGGGGGTAAGTCCGTAGCCGCTGTGGGCTGGGCCGCCAAGGCATGGCCAAGTTCGCAAGTTCGCAAGTCGTAGGGCCGCATATGGGCAGGTAACGTCTATTAGTCAAGATTGGTTGCCAGGGTTGTGTTTACATTGTGGCACCGATCTTCCAGGGCTCGAATTCGTCGTCGCCGATGCCCAGCGCCTCGGATTTGGTCTTCTGGCCGGACGCCGTGCGCAGGATCAGCTCGAAGATGCGCCGGCCGTTATCCTCAATCGTTTCCTCGCCGTCGACGATGGTCCCGCAATTGATGTCCATGTCGTCAGTCATGCGCCGATAGAGGGAGCTATTCGTCGCAAGCTTGAGCGACGGTGTCGGCTTGCAGCCGAAAACGCTGCCGCGGCCCGTCGTGAAGCACAAAACATTGGCACCGCCGGCCACCTGCCCCGTGGCGGACACCGGGTCGTAGCCCGGCGAATCCATATAGACGAACCCTTTTGCCGCGATCGGCTCGGCATATTTGTAGACGTCGACCAGGTTCGTCGTGCCACCCTTCGCGACTGCACCCAGGGACTTTTCGAGGATGGTCGTGAGCCCGCCGGCCTTGTTGCCGGGCGAGGGATTGTTGTTCATCTCGCCGCCGGTCCTGGCGCAATGCTCCTCCCACCAGCGGATGCGCTCGACGATCTTCTCGCCGACCGCGCGCGAGGCGGCGCGGCGTGTCAGCAGGTGCTCGGCGCCATAGATCTCCGGCGTCTCCGACAGCACCGCCGTGCCGCCATGGCGCACCAGCAGATCGACCGCAGCGCCCAGCGCCGGATTGGCCGAGATGCCGGAATAGCCGTCCGAGCCGCCGCATTGCAGCGCCAGGATGAGCTCGCTGGCCGGGATCGGCTCGCGCGTCACATCGTTGGCCTCGGGCAACAGTTCCTTCAGGAAGCCCGTGGCGCGCATCACGGTCTTGCTCACCCCGCCTTCGTCCTGGATGGCCATGGGAATGAGCTTGGGGCCCTCCTTCAGGCCTTCGGCATTCATCAGGCCGGAGATCTGGTTGGCCTCGCAGCCCAGTCCGAGCACGACCACCGCCGCCATGTTGGGATGGCGCACATAGCCCGCCAGGGTGCGGCGCAGCACATCCATCTCCAGGCCCGATGCGGCCATGCCGCAGCCGCCGCCATGGGTCAGCGGCACGACGCCGTCGATATTGGGAAACTCGGCCAACATCGGCTCGATGCGCTTGGCGATCATGCGGCTGGTCGCAGCCGAGCAATTCACCGTGGTGACGATGCCGAGATAGTTGCGCGTCGCGGCGCGGCCGTCGGCGCGCCGGTAGCCCTGAAAGGTAGCCGGCGGCGTGATGTGGTCGGTCGGATGGGCATCGGCGCAGAAGGCGTAGTCGCGCTCGAAGTCGCCCATGACGCAGTTGTGGGTGTGGATATGAGCGCCCGGCTCGAGGTCCTCGGTGGCAAAGCCGATGATCTGGTTGTACTTGCGCAGCGGCTCGCCCTTTTTGACCGCTCGGGTCAGGATCTTGTGGCCGGGCGGCACGCGCGTGGCCGCCGCGACCTCGCCCTCGATGTTGGTGCCGGGCAGGACGTCCATGCGCGCCACGACGACGTTGTCGGCGGGATGCAGCCGGATGGTAAGGGATGCCATTGTTCGTTCCTCCCGAGAGGCTGAAGCGTAGCCGTTTGCGAGGTCCATCAACAGAGGGTCATCGGACCGCGGGCCAAAAAGAAAGCGGGCCCGCTTGCGCGAGCCCGCCTCCTCGTCGGTTCAGGTGTTCAGCCTAGCGGCGGTAGTCGTAGCGGTTATCGTAACGATCAAAGGCATTGGGAATGCCGTCGTGATCCCGGTCACCCCACGGCCCACGCTCGCTCTGGCGTTGGTAGCGGTCGGGGATGCCGTCACCGTTGCGGTCCCAGCGCGCGGGCACGTGCCGCCACTGCTCGCGGCCGCCGATATAGACGCGCTCCCAGGTCGGCGACACGTAGCGATAGCCCGGACGCTCCGCCATCCACTGCCCCCTGGTCCACACGTACCGGTCGTTCACCAGCACGTAGTGACCCGGGGCCCAGACGTAGCCGACACGCGGCACCGGGACCACCTCATAGACCGGCGGCGGCGGCGGCGAGCCGAAGGTGATGCTCAGCTGCGCGGCTGCCGGCGTCAACGACGCCGAAGCCACCGCCGTAGAAAGGAATGCGGCGGCGGCAAGGGACGTGATCGCAATACGCTTCAACATGACTTGCCTCCTTCAGGCGCAACCCGGTATGGGCTCGCGCCTGATAAGGATTACGCAAATCACCCCTGGGGCGTTTCGGGCGGATCGGAGGAATTCGCGCGCCCATTCCGCCCTTTTTTCGCCATGCTCAGGTTCCGGCCAGCAGCAAAATAACCCCGGCCACGCTCGTCAGGATCCCGAGCAGGCCGAGCGCATGCAGGCGCTCGTCGCTGAGGAAGGCGTAGCTCAGCACGACCGCCATCAGCGGAAAGAGCGTGACCAGCGGCGCCACCGACGCGATCGAGCCGACGCGGCAGGACGGCACCGTGCGCAGGCCGTACTAGGTCAGGATCAGGCCGACGGCGAAGCAGAATGCCGCACTCAGTGCCAACAGGGAGGGGGCGAGGTTGGCCGCGCCGCTCATGGTCTGCTAGAAGCGCCCGCTTCCGACGCGGAGACTTTTGGCAATGGACACGCTCACCTACTGGAATGGCACGTGGCACGAGGGCAACCCGGCGATCCTGGGCCCGCGCGATCACGCCTTCTGGCTGGGCTCGATGGTATTCGACGGCGGCCGCGCCTTCGAGGGCTGCGGCCCCGACCTCGACCTCCATGCGGAAAGGGTCGTGCGCTCGGCGCGTTCGCTGGGGCTCAATCCGACCAAGACGCCGCAGGAGATCCTCGAGCTGATGCACGAGGCGATCCGCCGCTTCGGGCCCAAAGCCGAGCTCTATGTGCGGCCGATGTTCTGGGCGATGAAAGGCGGGCCGGGCCCGATCTCGGTCGACGCCGATTCCTGCCAGTTCCTGCTCTGCGTCTATCACGCGCCGATGCG
>WNFD01003617.1_pt1 | contig 15990 bp, 16 predicted proteins | sample 5400491 | NCBI WGS metagenome assembly WNFD01 (sample SAMN13153343, study PRJNA577476) | soil metagenome | isolation source: 120 cm saprolite under Douglas fir tree site 2 hole 2 replicate 2 | place: USA:California | collected 2015-04-18 | reverse complement strand
AGACGTCCTAGTCACCCGGGGCCGTACATTGATGCGGACCAGCCAGCCTGCCCGAAGGAGACAAGCATGTCGACGCTTGCGTCTGACCCCGAAGAGACCACGCAATGGGAGAAGGTCCGCCCCCGCCATATCGCACCAGAGCAGTGGAAGAAGTTCGAGGGCTATACCGCCGAGATCTTCCAGGCGTTTGGCATGGACCTGGACACGCCGGGTACCGCGGCCACGCCGAGTCGATACCTGCACGCTCTGCATGAGGCAACGTCGGGCTACGAGGGCGATCCGAAGCTGCTCACAGCGTTTCCGACCGAGTGCCACGGCGGACCCGACTGCAATATCAGCCAGGTCATCGAAGGGCCAATCGAGTTCTATTCGCTGTGTGAACACCACGCCTTGCCGTTCCACGGCCATGCGTACATCGGCTACATCGCGCACGAGGAGATCATCGGCATCAGCCCCATGGCGTCGCTGTCCACCTCAACGCGATGCACCTTTGCACGCAGATGCGCGGCGTGCGCGAGAGCCATTCCAGGACCTGGACGTCGAACTGGCGCGGCAACTACGAAACCGATCCGCAGCTGCGGACCGAATTCCTGGAAACCGCCAGGTCGCGGTCGGATCACTGATCGAACCGTTCGACGTCCTCTTCGAGGCGGACGTGCCCCGATACGAGCTGCCGCCCGACCTCGAGCAGATCTATGGCCGGCTCGGCTTCGCGGAACGCGCCGTCTACTCGAACTTCGTCACGTCGGTCGACGGCGTCGTGACGCTGGGCGCGAACCCGTCGGCAGGCTCTGTCATCAGCGGTCGCAACCAGGCCGACCGTTTCCTGATGGGACTGCTGCGGGCGTGCGCCGACGCGGTTTTGCTTGGCGCGGGGACGCTGCGCGCTACGCCTGGGCATCGCTGGACGGCCGAGCACATCTTTCCCGATCTGGCCGGTAGCTTCTCAACGCTGCGGGCAAGCCTCGGGCGGAAGCCTCGGCCCCGGCTCGTCGTGCTCACCGACTCAGCAGAGATCGACGTCGCCCACCCGGCCATCGTGGATGGCGCCACGATCGTGACGACACCCGCGGGCGCAGCTTTGCTGCGCGAGCGTCTGCCCGATTCCTGCGACCTGATCGAGGAAACCGCCGGAATCGACATGGCTCGCGTGCTGGCCGCGCTGCGCGAGCGAGGTTACGCCGTGATTCTCACCGAGGGCGGACCGCACGTGATGGGGCAGCTGGTCAAGGACGCGCTTCTCGACGAAGCCTTCGTCACCATCTCACCTGTCATCGCCGGCCGGAACGGAGACCAGCGCCTCGGCATGGTCGCCGGCGTCGAGCTCCTACCGCAGCATGGAATCTGGAGCCGCCTGCTCAGCGCGCGGCGCCATGGCGACTTCCTGTTTCTACGCTACGGCCTGCGCTCGGCCTAACATCCATCACCGCCGAGGAGCAGGGGCGCGGACGCAGCGACCGACGGCTGGCTCGCGACCGCGACGAGCGCGCCCGATTTCACTCCAGCGGGGATGCTGACCGCCCAGTGGTCGCGTGGGATCACGACCGCGTAGCCGGGAGGCGTGTAGGCGGGCGGGCCAGGAAGGTCAGTCGTCGTGCCGGTGCAGCGGTCGAAGAACTTGAGGTCGTACTTGACCGGCACGTGCTGCCCCGAGGTGAAGTAGAGCGCGACCTCGATCGTGCATGAGTTGAGTTCGCATGCGGTTGCGGACTCGTCTGGAACGCCGACCGCGATCTTGCACGGCGTCGCCGTGGTGCAGAACTGGACCTTGGTGATGGGATCCGCGCTCGCCGCACCGAAGTTCGGGACCGCGAGCGGGGTCTTGGTGCTCGGCGACGCGTTGGGCGACCCCTTGGGCGACCCCGATGCGTGCGGCGACGGCGTCGTGTGGACCTGGCCGGTCGGCCCGCCGTTGTTCCGCTTGGCGAGCACGATCACACCGAAGATCCCGAGCAGGACGACGATCACCACAGCCACCGCCGCAGGGACCAGCCAGGGCGGCCTGTCGTCCAGCAGCCCGGCTCCGCGCGAGGGAGGTCGCGGCACGGTGGGTCTGCGGGCTGGGACCGGGCCGGGGGTCTGGACTGGGGCGGGTGCCGGCGGGGGAGGCGGGGTGGCACGAGGCGCCTCAGACACCGGCGTGCCGAAGCCAAGCGGCTCGGCCGGGATCGTCCCCCCCGGCTTCCAGACCGGCACGTCGACCGTCGACCAGGTTTGCTGGGCCGGCGGAGGCGCTGGGGCAGGTGGGGCCGGGGTCGGCGCCGGTGGCGTGGGTGCTGATGGCGCTGGCGGGAACGTGCTGAACGGCGAGGCCGGCGCCGGCGGCGACGTGGAGAACGGAGTTGCGGCTGGGGCGGCCGGGGCGGCGGTTTCCCAGCTCGGTATGGGCCTCGGCGGCTCGGGTTCGGCCGGCTTGGGGGGCTCGACGGGCGCCGGCGCCGGGGGATTCGTCGCTCGGGCGGCGGGCGCCTCTGACCAGGTCGGGACTGCCGGGGTGCTCGTCGCCGGAGCGACAGGTGCCGCGGGCGCGGGCGGAGGCGCCGGAGCCGGAGGGAAGGTCACAGCCGGAAGCGAGGGGTAGGTCTGGAGCGGCCGGTCGGGTGCGTCGTAGGAGACGGGGGCCCGGATCGGGGTGTCCTCCCGGCGGGGCGGCGCAATGTAAGGCGCCGGAACCGGGGCGGAGGGGTGCGGAGGCGGGGCTTCGCCCGCGGGCAGGAACGGGGTGATGGCCGGGATCTCGCGGCCGCCGGCGCGTGTGGCGAGCTCGGACTGCGCCGCGACCTGGCGGTCAGGGGCGAGAAGCGGCGCCGCCATCTCACGGAGCGCGCCCTGCGCCCGATCTGCAGATGGGCCCATGGCGCCGCTCGCCATCGACCGCATCGTCACGACAAGTCCAGGTGGGATGTTGGGAGGAGCGGGAGCGCCCGCCGGGTCGACCCCGAAGGCGGCGCAGACGGCCATCCCCCCCGAGCGCACGTCAGCGCGGAGGTCGCTCTGGGAGGGCGCGCCGCGGACGGCCGCGGCCGGATGCCCGGCGAGCCTCACCTCGCCGTTGGACGTGACACGGATCGCGGTGGCCCCGAAGCCGCCCATCGCGATGCCCGCCTCGTGGAGCGCCGCCACGCCCGAGAGCACCGCGGTGCCAAGGGCGGCCGCTGCCGGGGGCGTCAAGGGCCCACGGGACAGGATCGAGCCCAGCGAGGTTCCCTCGTTCGGCTCCACGGCGACCCACACGCCCTGCTGGTCGGTACCCCAGGCGAGCACCGGCGACAGGGCTGGGTGGCGGTGGTCGAACAGGCGCTGGAGGCGCGGCACGGCCGCCGCGGCCTCGGCCTGCGGAATGGGGATTTCGTGCACGACAGCAGGCTTGCCGCTCTTGAGAACGGCCTTCCAGCCCTGGCCTGCGCCAGAGCCGACGAGCTCGATCAGCTTGGGCTTCGGCTCAGATTCGGGCATTTAACGGTGCATGGTACCCTTGCGGCACATGGCATACGTCATCGTCCAGCCGTGCATCGACGTAAAAGACGCCTCCTGCGTCGAGGTCTGTCCGGTCGATTGCATCCATAGCGACGATGCCGCGAACATGTATTACATCGATCCCGACGAGTGCATCGACTGCGGCGCTTGCGTCGACCCGTGCCCTGTGGACGCGATCTTTCCCGAGGATGAGGTGCCCGAGCAGTGGCGCAATTTCATCCAGATCAACGCCGACTACTTCAAGAACCGCTAGCACAACACTCGTCAAACGGATTGGCCAGGCATGCCGTAACGCTGATTCCTGGGGACGGAGTCGGCCCCGAGATCTGCGACGCGACGGTCCGGGTGCTCGAAGCCACCGGCGTCCAGTTCGTCTGGGACGTCCAGCAGGCCGGCGAGGCCGCGATCGCGAAGTTCGGCACACCGCTTCCGGACCAGGTGCTCGAGTCGATCCGCAAGAACAGCGTCGCCCTCAAGGGGCCGATCACGACCCCGATCGGAAGTGGCTTCCGCAGTGTCAACGTGGCGCTGCGCCAGGCCCTCGACCTCTACGCGCTCGTGCGGCCGGTGAAGGCCTACAAGGGAGCTCGCAACCTCCGCGACGACCTCGACTTCATCATCGTGCGCGAGAACACGGAGGACATCTACGCCGGCATCGAGTTCGAGGAGGGCACGCCTGACGCGCAGCACCTCATCGAAGAGATCTCGGGCCTGGCCAAGAAGAAGATCCGTCCCGACAGCGGCCTGTCGATCAAGCCGATCTCGATCAGCGGTTCGGAACGGATCGTGCAGTTCGCCTTCGACTATGCGCGGAAGAACAACCGCCGCAAAGTCACGGCCGTGCACAAAGCGAACATCATGAAGCACACCGATGGGCTATTCCTCGCCGTGTCGCGCAAGGTCGCCGAGCGGAACAGCGACATCGAGTTCGAAGACCGCATCGTCGACAACATGTGCATGCAGCTCGTCCTGCGGCCCAAGGAATACGACGTGCTGTGCTGCCCGAACCTGTACGGCGACATCATCTCGGACCTGGGCGCGGGCATGATCGGCGGGCTCGGCCTGGCGCCCGGCGCCAACATCGGGACCAACGGAGCGGTGTTCGAGGCGACCCACGGCAGCGCGCCGAAATATGCGGGGCAGAACAAGGTGAACCCCATGGCGGTGATGCTGTCGGGCGTGCTGATGCTGCGGCACCTCCAGGAGGTGACCGCCGCAGACGCCGTCGAGAAGGCGATCGCCAACGTCATCGCGCTGGGCGAGAACGTGACCTACGACCTCAAGGAAAAGCGCGACGACCCCACCGCCGTCGGCACCAGCCAGGTTGCTGACGCGGTGATCGCCCAACTGAAAGCGGCCGTGTGAGAGGAGCCTCCGAGGAGGTCCTTCGCCTGCGCCGGCTGTGGGACGACCACATCCATTCCGCGTTGCCGGTCGGCGGGACTGATCCGAGGGAACAGGAGGTCGCCCTTTACGCCTCCTGGATCGGCAGCATGGTCGAGGTTGCGCTGGCCCGCGGCTCCCTCGATCGCAACCTCGCCGAGATGCTCGCGACACGCCGGGCCGAGGGAAACCAGCGCCTCTTTCGCGCCGGCGGCGAGCTTGGCGAGGCGGTCCGCTCGTACGTGGCGCGATTGATCGCGATCGAGGACCTGCTGGCACAATTGCCCATCAGATGAAGCGGCACCTGGGTCTGGTCGTCGCTGCTCTCGTGCTGTCGGCGTGCAACCAGACGGCAGCCACGCCGTTGACCCCGAGCACGGCAGCCTCGAGCGCCCGCGTCCTGGTGGCTGCGCCCGACCTGGGAGACCAGCCGTCGTTCTCCAACCGGACGGGCCAGCTTCCGGTGCTGAGCCTCCAGAGCCTGTTTCACCCCAGCTACACGGTGCCAGCCGATCCGAGCCGAATTCGAACCTTGCTCGTGACCGGCGACGTGATCCCGGCCCGCGGCGTCAACTACTTCGCCACCACACGCCACGATTTTCTCTGGCCGTTCCGCCGGACTGCCGACTACACGAAGAACGCGGACATCACATACATCAACCTCGAGTCGCCGCTGTTCGCGGGATGCCCCGTCGATCCCGGCCCGAGCTTCACCTTTTGCGGCGACGCACGGTTCGTCGACGGGCTGACGTTGATGGGCGCCAAGGTGGTGAACCTGGCCAACAACCACACCACGAACTACGGCGCCCAGGGCATCACACTGACGGACCAGCTGCTCCAGAAGCACGGCATGCTGACGTCGGGCCTCGGCCCGGTCGCCGTCGTCGACGTGCGCGGCATCAAGTTCGGGTTCATCGGCTTCAACGGCGTGGGGCGCGCGATCGACAAGCAGGCCGTGCAGGCCAGCATCGCTCGCGCTCACCAGCTGGCTGACATCGTCGTCGTGCAGTTTCACTGGGGCAAGGAGTACGAGCGGCAGCCGATGGCCGACCCGCACGTGCCGACTCCTGACGACCCGGTTGCGATCGGGCACGACGCGGTCGATTGGGGGGCGGACATCGTGATCGGCAACCATCCGCACTGGTACCAGGGGATCGAGATCTACCACGGCAAGCTGATCACGTACGCACACGGCAACTTAGTCTTCGACCAGATGTGGTCGGAAGAGACGCGGGAAGGCGTGATCGGGACCTACACGTTCAACGGGACGCAGCTGGTCTCCGCGACGTGGAAGCCGTATCGCATCTACGACTATGGACAGCCGGTGTTCATGAACGCGAAAGACTCGGCCACCGCGCTCCAGACGATGGAAGCGGCAAGCGACCAGCTCGCTTCGCGGCTTCAAGAGCCGACCACGACGCCGGTTCCGGCGATGCCGCCCGCGCCGGTCTACGCACCTGAGCACGCGCCCGCCTAGGGAGCCGTCGGCTAGAATCCTGCCCAAATAAACCCAGGGGGTTCCCACCGTCGCAGCCTACGTCCCAGAAACAGGGAGCTCGCGGACTCGTGCGCGCCGCAGGTCCAGACGCGAGCGTCTGAGGTTTTTCGTTTCGCTCGGTGTCATCGCGGCCGTGATCGCGACCACCGTCTATGTCGCGCGGACGCGCGCGCCGTCGTTTGACTTCAACCTGCAGAGCGCGAAGGCGCCGGCGGCAAAATCCTTCGACCACTTCGATTTCTCCAATTACTGGCTCGCGACGCACGGACAGCCGGACCTTGCGATCCACGGCCAGGCGGCGTATCTCGTCGACGTCGACGCCCGGCAGGTCCTGTGGCAGCGCGACCCGGAGACCTCGCGCGCGCCGGCCAGCCTGACCAAGCTCGTGACCGCGATGGTCGCGCTCGACGATGCGGGCTCGCTCGATCACATGGTCGTGGTCACAGCTCAGGCGACGCAGGTCATCCCAAGCCTGATGGGCGTGACTGCGGGCGAGCAGCTCACGGTCCGCGATCTGCTTTATGGCCTGTTCCTCGATTCTGGAAACGACGCCGCCGAGGCGCTGGCGACGGGAATCGTGCCGCGGGACAGGTTCATCCGGCAGATGAACCAGAAGGCGAAGAGCATCGGGCTGACGGCGAGCCACTTTGTCACGCCGAGCGGCCTCGACGCGCCAGGGCACGGCATGTCGGCCCACGACCTGGCGCACACCGCAGCCTATCTCGACGCCTACTACCCGCAAGTCGGCGCGATCGCGGCGACCAAGGACTTCGCGATCCTGGCGACCGCGACCCACAAGGCCTTCCACCCGCACAACCTGAACCGGCTTCTCTGGACGTATCCCGGCGCGACCGGGCTGAAGACCGGACTCACAGACAACGCCGGGGGCTGCATGCTCGCGACCGCGACGCGAGATGGGCGGCACCTTGTCGCGGTCGTGCTCAACGCAACGCTGCATTCCACCGACGACGCGACAGTGCTGTTGAACTACGGGTTCAGCGTGCACCCGACACGGGCCTTCGGGCCCTGGTCTGCCTCCGCCAACTAGACTTCCGATTCGTGACCAAGCTGACAGGGCTCGCCGCCCTCGAGGTGCTGGATTCGCGGGGCAATCCGACCGTCGCCGTCACCGCGTACACGGACCGAGGAAGCGGGCGGGCCATCGTGCCCTCTGGCGCATCGACGGGAGTGCACGAGGCGATCGAGCTGCGCGACGGCGACCCGAAGCGGTACGGAGGAAAGGGCGTCAGCAAGGCGGTCGCCTATGTCGAGGGTGAGATCGCGCGCCGCTTGAAAGACTTCGACGTCAGCGACCAGAAGGCTATAGACGAGGCGATGATCGAGCTCGACGGAACGCCCAACAAGTCGAGACTCGGTGCCAATGCGATCCTCGGCGTCTCGCTGGCCGTGGCGCACGCTGCGGCGCAGGCGAAGGGCGTTCCGCTCTATCGCCACCTTGGCGGGGACGACTCGTCGCTGCTCCCGCTGCCGATGGCCAACATCCTCAACGGCGGCGCGCACGCCGACACGTCGGTCGACCTGCAGGAGTTCATGATCTGCCCGGTCGGCGCGCCGAGGTTCGGCGAAGCGATGCGCGCGGTCGCGGAGGTCTACCACGCCCTGAAGGGCGTGCTCAAGGCGCAGGGCCTCGCCACCGCAGTCGGTGATGAGGGCGGATTCGCGCCCGACCTTCGCTCCAACGAGGAGGCGCTCAAGCTGATCCTCCAGGCGATCGGCAAGGCCGGCTACCAGCCGGGCAAGGACGTGGCGATCGCGCTCGACCCCGCGGCGAGCGAGTTCTACAAGGACGGCCGCTACGAGCTGAAGGGCGAGGGACGCTCCCTCGACGCCGCTGCACTCCTCGAGCTCTACGAAGACTGGAGCATCCGCTATCCGATCGTTTCGATCGAGGACGGCATGGCCGAGGACGACTGGGAGGGCTGGAAGCGCCTCACGGACGCGATTGGCGGCAAGGTGCAGCTCGTCGGCGACGACCTGTTCGTGACCAACGTGTCGCGCCTCGAGCAGGGGATCGAGCGCGGCGTCGCCAACTCGATCCTGATCAAGGTCAACCAGATCGGCACGCTCACCGAGACGCTGGATGCGATCGACCTGGCGCGTAGGGCCGGCTACAGCGCGGTCATCTCGCACAGGTCGGGCGAGACCGAGGACACGACGATCGCTGACCTTGTCGTGGCGACGGGGACGGGCATGATCAAGACCGGCGCGCCCGCCCGCTCCGACCGGGTCGCCAAGTACAACCGGCTGCTGCAGATCGAGGCCGAGCTGGGCGAAGCGGCGGTCTACGCGGGCCGAACTCGCCTCAAGTGACCCGGTGAAGCCAGGTTCGCGCGCCGTCCACGCGGGCCGCGACCTGGGGGCCCGGAGCCCTCTTGCGCCCGACCTGAGCACGGCGGCCGTCCACGTGTACACCGACCTGGACGACTACGACGCTGTCGTGCGCGGCGAGCGGCCGGGTTACTACTACGGCCGCAACTCGAACAGCAACCGCGAGATGCTCGAGCGCGCGGTCGCCGAGCTCGAGGGGGCGGAGGCCGGGGTGGCCTATGCATCGGGCATGGCCGCCTTGCACGCGGCGATCCTCGCCCTGGCGCCGAAGCCGGTCACCATCGTCGCCACGCGCGAGCTGTACGGCGGCACGGCCGCGCTGCTCCGTCAGGACCTGGAACCTCTCGGATATGAAACGCACTTCGTCGACCTGGCCGACCTCGACGCCGTACGTCGCGGGGTGCAGGGCGGTGGGCTCGTCATCGCGGAGTCAATCACCAACCCGTTGTGCGGCGTGCCGGACCTGGAGTCGATCGCCGCGATCGCGCGGGAGCGCGGAGTGCCCTTCCTCGTCGACAACACCTTCGCGACGCCACTCCTCTGCAGGCCGCTCGACCTCGGGGCGACCGTGGTAATGCACAGCGCCACGAAATACCTCGGGGGACACTCCGACCTGGTAGCCGGTGTCATCGCCGGCGACGCCGCGACGATGGGCCCAGCACGCGCGCGCTCCACTCGGACCGGCACGCCGCTAGGTCCCTTCGACGCCTGGCTTGCGCTCCGAGGCATGCGGACGCTCGACGTCAGGATCCGCCGGCACAGCGACAACTCGCTTGCGCTCGCACGCGCTTTGCGCTCGATGCCAGGCGTGGCCAAGGTCCACCATCCGCTGCTCGAAGAGTCGCCTTCGTACCCGGTGGCGCACCGACTGCTGCCGAACGGTGCGGGCGGCATGATGGCCATCGACCTCAATGGAGGCCGGGCCGCCGTGCAGCGGATGATCCAGCGCTTCTCTCTGGCCACCTTCGCCGCCAGCCTGGGCGGCGTCGAGACGACCGTGAGCTATCCGGAGATCACTTCGCATCGCTCGCTCAGCCCCGAGGAGAGGGCCGCGCTTGGCGTGGGTCCCGGAACGGTCCGGGTCTCGGTCGGCATCGAGGACCCCGACGACATCATCGCCGACTTCGCGCAGGCTCTCACCGCGTAGCGATTGGCCGCCTACACGCTGCTGCAGCTGCTCGAGGTCGCGGTGTTCGGCGCGATCCTCCTGGTCGGGGTGCTCAAGCATTCAGGGGCGATCACCCTGCTCGGCGGCGGCTTGCTTCTCAGCAAGGCGATCTTGAACATCCTGTGGCCCGAAGGAGGGTCTGTATACCGGCGCTCGCTCATCGGCTACGCGGTGGGGGCGATCTACGTCGTCGGCGCCATCGTCCTATCGCGATTCATCGGCTGAGCTTCCTATCCTTGGGAAGCATGCGAACCACGGGGACGCCTGGCATCACGCGGCTCGTCGGCAACACGCCGCTGCTCCGAGTGCGCCTCTTCGAGCGTGAGTTTCCGCGCGTGGAGGTCTACGCGAAGGCGGAATGGTTCAATCCCGGCGGCTCGGTGAAGGACCGCGCGGCGCTGTCGATGATCGAAGACGGCGAGCGCAGCGGCGCCCTCAGTCCAGAGCGGACGATCATCGATTCGACGTCGGGCAATACCGGGATCGCGTACGCGCTGGTCGGCGCCGCCAAGGGTTACCGCGTGAAGCTGGTGATGCCCGCCAACGTCAGCGCGGAGCGGAAGGCGCTCGTGACGGCATACGGCGCTGAGATCGTATTCAGCGACGCGGGCGAGGGGTCCGACGGCGCGATCCGCATGGTGCGCGACATCGTCGGCGCGGATCCGGACAGCTACTTCTATCCGGACCAGTACTCGAACCCCGCGAATCCACGCGCCCATTACGAAGGGACGGCGGTCGAGATCCTGGAGCAGACTTCCGGGCGCGTCACGCACTTCGTCGCCGGGCTCGGCACGACAGGTACGTTCGTCGGTGCGGCTCGGCGACTCAAGGAACACGACGCGTCGATCAAGACGATCGCGGTCCAGCCAGAAGACGCGTTCCACGGGCTCGAGGGCCTGAAGCACCTGCCCACCGCGATCGTGCCACCGATCTGGGACGCAAGGCTCGCCGACGAGGTGTGGGGTTGTCCCACGGAGCCCGCCTACGACCTGGCTCGCACGGTTGCGCGCACCGAAGGCCTGCTCGTAGGGCACTCGAGCGGCGCCGCCCTTTGGGCGGTGCACAGGCTGGCCGAGACGATTCGCGAGGGAGTGGTCGTCACCGTCTTCCCGGATTCCGGAGATCGCTACCTTTCGACCGGGCTCTACGGCTCAGCCCCTCCGCGGCTGCGCCGCACCTCCCCATGAATGGGGAGGACAGTTGAAGATCCAGCGCGAGGCGATGCAAGCAATCCGGGCGCATGGCGCCGAGGGCTATCCGCACGAGATCTGCGGCATCATGGTCGGGCCGCGCGGGGATCGCACCGTGACCGAGGCGAAGCGCGCGCGCAACGTCATCGTCGAGCGCGCCCGCGACCGCTACGAGATCGACCCGCGCGACCACATCCGCATCCAGCGGGAGGCCGACGCGGCGGGTCTCGACATCGTCGGCTACTACCACAGCCATCCCGACCATCCCGCGGAAGCCTCGCGGTTCGACACCGAGCGCGCGTGGGCCGGCTATGTATACGTCATCGTCGCGGTGCATGACGGCAGCCCCGTCGACGCCAACGCTTTCGTCGCCGAGAAGGACGGAGGACCCTTCAACCCGGAGCCGCTCGAGGTCGTTTGAAGGCGGCTAAGGCCTCCGAACCCGTCTAATTGACGCGTGGCCAGGCCCATCGTCGCCATCGTCGGACGCCCGAACGTCGGCAAGTCGACCCTCTTCAACCGCCTGATCGGCTGGAAGAAGGCCATCGTCGACCCGCAGGCCGGACTCACCCGCGACCGTCTCTATGGCGTGGCCGACTGGCGCGGCCGCGAGTTCAGCGTGGTCGACACGGCCGGTCTCGACCTGGATGGTGCGAAGGACTCCTCTCGCGCCGCGATCGAAGCCCAGACCACGATCGCGATCGACCAGGCGGACGCCATCGTCCTGCTCCTGGACGTGCGGCAGGGTCTGACCCCGATCGACCGCGACATCGCGATGATGCTGCGCAAGTCGCGCCGCAACGTGATCGTGGCCGCGAACAAGGCTGACTCTCCGACCGAGCGACACTTCGCGCATGAGGTCCTGGAGCTTGGTTTCGACGAGCCTTCCCTGATCTCGGCCCAGCATGGGCTTGGCGTCGGCGAGCTGCTCGATCGGATCCTCGACGCGCTCCCGCCCGCGGAGTCAGACCCCGCGGAGGACACGAAGGCGGATCGCCTCGCCATCATGGGGCGGCCAAACGTCGGCAAGTCGTCGCTGCTCAACGCCCTGCTGGGCGACGAGCGGGCGCTGGTCAGCCCCACGCCGGGCACGACGCGCGATCCGATCGACACTGAGCTGGTCTTCGACGGGGTGCCCGTGGTGCTCATCGACACCGCGGGCATCCGGCGCAAATCGTCGAGCCGCGACCGTCTCGAGCGCTACAGCCTGCTCCGCGGCATCCACGCCATGGAGCGGGCCGACGCGGTGCTGCTGGTGATCGACGCGTCGAGCGGGGTCCTCGCCCAGGACCAGCACGTGGCCGGCTACGCGCTCGAGGCGGGGAAGGGGCTGGTCCTCGTGGTGAACAAGATCGACCTCGTGGAGCCCGCGGATCGCAAGCCCGCCCACTGGCGCGCCGCGCTGGCGAGGCAGTTCAAGTTCGCTCCCTACGCACCGATTGCGACCGTCTCGGCGAAGACCAAAGAGGGGATCGGCAACCTACTGCCGACTGCGCTCGAGGTGGTCGGCCAGCGCCGGATCAAGATGCCGCCCAACGAGCTCAACCGGGTGCTGCGTGAGGCGTTCCTCGAGCATCCGCCGCCCAGCTTCAAAGGCCGCCGGCTCAAGCTCGGCTACGCGACGCAGGCGGCAGGAGAAGCGCCGACGGTTGTCATGTTCGTCAACGACACGAGCCTCTTGCACTTCTCTTACCGGCGCTACCTCGAGAAGAAGATCCGCGATCGTTTTGGTCTCACAGGTAACCCCATAAGGCTGGTTTTACGTTCTGATGAGGGGAGCCGGAACCGGCCCCGGGCCGCACAATAGCCGCGTTTACATTTCGCTCACAGGTGTAAAACAGCCGTCTGACGTCGCAATGATCAATTGAAAGCAATGGGCGCACCGATGACCTCCAAGATCCTCGTCGTCGACGACGAGAAGCACATCCTCGAGCTTGCCCGCCTGTACCTCACGCGCGAGGGCTACGAGGTCGAGGGGGTGGGGGACGGCGCGCAGGCCGTGGCCCGTTTCAGCCAGGTGAAGCCTGACCTCGTGATCCTCGACATCATGCTCCCGGGCGTCGACGGCCTCACGATCTGCAAGGAGATCCGCAAGCAGAGCCAGGTGCCGATCATCATGCTCACCGCCCGCGACGAGGTCACCGACAAGGTCGTCGGGCTCGAGGTGGGCGCCGACGACTACCTGACCAAGCCGTTCCATCCCCAGGAGCTCGTGGCGCGGGCGAAGGCGCTGCTGAGGCGCGCGCGGATCGAGCCCGACCAGCCGCGGCTTGTCCGTGCGGGCAAGCTCGAGGTGGACATCGAGCGCCATGAGGTCCGCTACGAGGCGGGCCGGATCCAGCTGCGACCTAAGGAGTTCGACCTGCTTGCGCTGCTGGCCCGGCACCCGGGCCGCGTATTCCAGCGCAGCGAGCTGCTCGACCTCGTGTGGGGCTACGACTTTCCCGGTTACACGCGCACGGTCGACGTCCACGTCCAGCAGGTGCGCGAAAAGCTGGCGGCGGCCAAGGTCACCGACCCGAGCATCCAGACCGTGTGGGGCGTCGGCTACCGGCTGGAGCTGGCGGGGGCCTGACCCTGCGATTTCGCCTCCTCGCCGCCGCCGCGGGCATCGTCGCCGTCAGCCTGGTCCTGGCCGGCGCGCTGACCTGGGTCTTCGTCCGCGACCTCGAGTTCCAGAGCACGCAGGTTCAGCTCGACCGCCAGGTCATGCCGGCCGCTGCAGAAGTCAAGTTCCAGGAGTGCTTCGTCAAAACCCGCGCGGCCGGCCCGTGCCGCCTCGACTCATCGACGGACTACGTGGAACGTCTCAACACGCTGGTCGCTCCGGCTGTGGGCGGAAACCGCCTCCTGCTGCTGGATTCGCAGCGGCGCGTCGTGTATGACAGCAATCCGGATTCCAGCGCGCTCGGTCTCCAGATGCCCATCGTCCAGTCCACGCGCGTTGCGAATGTGGGCGAGGTTCGCGCGTCTTTTGGAGGGCAGGATTACTTCGCGGCCGCGTTCAAGATCACGCCTGGACGCAATCCGTTGTTTGCGAGCTTTGTGGTGATCGCCCAGCCCCAGTCGCTGGCGGCGACGGCGGCCGCGGGCGACCTCGCCACTCGCCTGCTCGAGGCGGGCGGCGCGGCCTTGATCGTGGCGATGCTGCTGATCCTCCTGGTCAGCCGGTCCATGACCATGCCCCTGACACAGCTCGCGTCGGCCGCCGAGGACGTCGCTGCCGGCAACTACGCGCGGCGGGTCAGCATCAAGGGGCAAGACGAGCTGGGCATGCTCGGGTCGGCGTTCAACCGCATGGCCGAGGCGGTGGAGCGTTCGCGCAAGGTCCAGCGTGATTTCCTGGCCAACGTATCCCACGAGCTGAAGACTCCGCTGACCAGCCTGATCGGGTTCAGCCAGGCGCTGATCGACGGCAGCCTGCTCAGCGACGTCGAGCGGACGCGTGCGGCGACCATCGTCCACGAGGAATCGGAGCGGGTCCTGCGCATGGCGCAGGAGCTGCTCGACCTGGCCCGTGTGGAGGCAGGGTCGATCTCGATGCACATCACCGCGGTCGACCTCGGCGGCCAGCTCCAGCACGAGCTCGAGATGGTCCGGCCGCGAGCAGGCGCTCGCAGCCTGGCGCTCAGGGTCAACGTCCCGGATGACATCCCGCCGGTCGCCGCTGATCCGGAACGCTTGCACCAGGTCCTCGACAACCTGCTCGACAACGCGGTGAAGTACGCACCGGAGGGCTCGACCGTGAATGCCACGGCGCGGCTCAGCGGCGGAGCGGTCGAGACCGTCGTGTCCAACCCGGCGGGTCCACACCGGCCCGACCCAGACCTGATGTTTGACCGCTTCTATCGCGCCGACCCATCGCGTTCCGCGGCCGCCGGTGGCGTCGGACTCGGGCTGGCCATCTCGCGTGAGCTCGTGCTGGCGATGAAGGGCCGGATGTGGGCGGACTTCGACGAGGCGGGCAACCTTCGCGTCCATCTGGCGCTTCCCGCATCGCGCGAGGCGGAAAAGAAACCGGAGCCGGCGGCAGCCTCAGCGGCGGTCGCCTGAGCGCGACCTAGTTCCATCTCCGCAGTGCGCAAACGCACGTGTACATCGGCCCCGAGTCGTTCTTAACCGCTGGAGAAACGCTGGGCGTTGCCCATATCGGGCCACACGTATGCCTGGACGTTGGCGTAGGCCTGGCGCAGGTGGTTGCCGTCGTGGTGCACCCACTCGTGGAGCAGGTCGTTGACGGTCAGTCGGGTGACTTTCGGGTGCATTCCGCCGCGTTCGAACTGGTCGGATCTGAGGGAGCGGATCAGGTCGAGGCTCTCGCGCCGGACTGACTCGAACTCCTTCAGCAGGTCTTGTGGATTGCGTTCGCAGTCGCGGCGGGCGCGTGCGATGCCGGCCTGGTCCCATGGCTGCAGCTGAGGTTCGTCCTCACGGAGGATGGTCCGCACTCGCCCCGCGAACCCCCGCCGCTCGGCTTCGGTGACGTGGCCCACGACCTCGTTCACGCACCATTCCTCGGGCGCCGGCCGCCACGACGCGAATCCGTGGGTAGGGCGCGCAGAAGGCTCGCGTAAGCCTGGCCTGAGATCTCGAGGATGCCGGCGATCTCGCCGGGCGTCACGGCGCCGGGACGAGCAGGGTCACGGGGTTCTCGATCAGACGCTTGACCTCGGCCATGAACTGCGCGGCGGTCGCGCCGTAGAACACGCGGTGATCCACGGAGAGCGTCATCCGCATCACCTTCCTCGCCACAATGCTGCCGCCGTCGACCACAGCGACGTCCTTGATCGCCCCGACCGCCAGGATGGCCGCCTCGGGCGGGTTGATGATCGCGACGAACTCATCGACTCCATACATGCCGAGGTTGGAGATGGAGAACGTCGCACCGCTCAGATCGCCCTCACTCGGCCGGCCAGAGCGCGCTC
>WNFD01003400.1_pt1 | contig 15990 bp, 16 predicted proteins | sample 5400491 | NCBI WGS metagenome assembly WNFD01 (sample SAMN13153343, study PRJNA577476) | soil metagenome | isolation source: 120 cm saprolite under Douglas fir tree site 2 hole 2 replicate 2 | place: USA:California | collected 2015-04-18 | reverse complement strand
GCGTTGCCATTCGCGAACTGGATGCGCCAGCCTTGCGTCAGCGGATCACGGCGACGATGACGATACAGATCGCCAGCGCAAATAGTCCGCTCCATTTGCAGGCGATGGAAAGACCGAAAGCCAGTCCGGCAAGAGTGAACCGGTGGATGCATCGGATTGAGCATCGGCGCCGGCATGACCGGCGCAAGCATTTGCCGTGCGGCCGGCACATCATGCACTTCATCGAAATAGAATTTTTTCCGGTGTCGTCACGCCGACCAGGAGCGCAAAGTGCGCGGCGAAGAAGATGATGACAGCGGTAACAGCGTTCCGTGAAGCCGAATGGTCCGGAACGGAAGGCGATTCGCGCGAGCTAGTCACGGATTGCCGATCATGGCGTCCTACGATCGGATGTAGCGGGACAGCTTTTTTTAGTCCATTTCATTGAACCTATTCGGATTTCACCTGCACTATCCGATGGGTTGATTGTGCGCCGCATGTGGTAAATTTACAATATCGCGCGCGCGCACGGTCCGGTACGATGGGGGATAAATTGATCGTGCGGTATTTGAAATGAGTTTGCGTTTTTGCGTTCTTCATATTTCCGCGCTGTGCGTGGCAGTTGGCTTTGCCGCAAGCCCCGCCCACGCGCAGGCCCGCGTCGGCGAAGCGGCCGTCGTCAAAAATGAAGTCGTCCGCGTCCTGGGATCGGCGAGCAGCCAGATCAGTGTCGGCGACGGCGTGCTCCGCGACGAAATCGTGCGCACCGGTCTCGACAGCGCGGCGCGGCTGGTGATGGCCGACAGCACCAATCTGTCGCTCGGTCCCAGCGCGACGATCAAACTCGACCGCACCGTTTTCAACGATGAGCACACCTATCGCGATATCGCGATCAGGTTGACGACCGGTGCGTTTCGCTTCGTCACCGGACACTCGGAGAAGACCGCGTACAAGATCACCACGTCGGTCGCGACCATCGGCGTGCGCGGCACCATCCTCGATATCTTGTCGCAGCGAGGCAAGACCACCGTGGTGCTGCAGGAGGGCGCATCGCGCGTCTGCGCCACCGGCGGCCAGTGCCTCGAGCTGACCCAGCCCGGCGAAACCGCCATCATCGCCTCGACGGGCGGCAAGGCCACGCTTCAGAAGACCAACAACTCGCCCTGGACCTTCGCTGCGACCTGTGGCGCGGCGGCGGGGCTTTGTGCCGCCACGAATTTTGCGGATGCCACCCCCCCTGCCGATGATCCCACCGGCATGCTGTGCGGGCGCTGACCATGGCAAACTTTACACATCGCTTTATCGTATCGGCCGCGCTGACCGCGGCGGTCTGGCTCGTGGTTCAGTTGCAACCATCACCCGCGTCGGCGCAGGAATGTGAGGGTAACTGTGATGTGGAGCGCGCGCCGCCAGCGGTGACAGGCGTCGATTCCAGCGCTGGATCGATCAACGATCTGGGCAAGCAGCGCTTCAACCAGATGATTACCCACCGCGTACTGGGCACGGTGCTTCTCGGCGTCAATGAGCAGGTCAACTGCAGCGACTGCGTCAGTGCGTTCGGGTCGGCGGGATCGTTCTCAGCCGGCATTCACGGCCGCAAGGAACTTACCCCCAATCTGTCGCTGCTGGCCGGCATCGCCTACACCCAATACAGCGAGGGCGGATACAGCGTCACCAGCGCGCCGATCGGAGCGTTCGCGCTTCGCTACGATTTCACCGACTGGGGATCGTCACGGCCGTTCTTCGATATCGGCACCATCCTGTCGCCGTCCGAGAAGGCGCGCTATCGCCGCAGCTACGTGACGAACTTCGGGCCGGTTACGGTCGACGGCCAAACCAGTAGCCAGAACTATGGAGCCTACGGCCGGGCCGGCTGGATCAATCGAATCTCGCCGCGCGACGAGGTCGCCGCATCCGTCGAGGTCTGGCAGCTGTGGCAACGGGTGAAGGGTTATTCGGACCCGACCGTCGCGTTCAATCCGTTCGACGCCACGATCGCGACCGGCACCGACAAGACCAATCTCGTCAAGGTTGGCGGACAATGGACGCATCTGTTCGCCGACAACGTCGAGGGCAACATCAATGGCGGATTCGTGCAGTCGTTCGCGAACCATTCCGGCCTCGTCGCCACCGTGACCAGTAGCGACGGCACCGTGACGCCGACGATCGGAAACCAAAGCTGGTTCGAATATGGCGGCCGGCTCGGCTTGCGGGTCGCCAAGGGCTGGGTCGCCGACCTGTTCGTCAACGGAACCGCGGGCCCGCAGCCGGTCGGCAACACCATCCACGGCGGCGTCGGATTGCGCGTCAATTACTGACAAGCAGCGGATGGCCGTATCGGCGCGTCCGCCGCAACGTCATTCCCGCTTCAGCCAGCCCTCCGGATCAGGCGGCTGACTTGCCCTCATAGGCGTTTTTCAGCCCGGCGATGTCAAGCTTGACCATCTGCATCATCGCCCGCATGGCCCGCTGTGCGCCTGCGGGATCGGGGCCGCCCAGATATTGCACGAGCGCGGTCGGCACGATCTGCCACGATACGCCGAAACGATCCTTGAGCCAGCCGCAGCGTTCGACCGACCCGCCATTGGCGGACAGCGCGTCCCAAAGGCGATCGACCTCGGCCTGATCGGCGCAGTCGATCTTGAACGAGATCGCATGGGTGTATTCGAATCGCGTGCCGCCATTGAGCGCCATGAAGCGCTGGCCGGCCAGCGTGAACTCCACCACCAGCACGGTGCCGGCCTTGCCGGCGGGGCCATCGACGGTGTTCTTCTGGACTTTTTCGATTCTGGAATCGGGCAGCAGCGAAACGTAGAATTTCGCGGCCTCCTCGGCCTCGCCGTCGAACCACAGGCATGGTGAAATCTTGGACATGCATAAGCTCCTTGCGTGATGAATTCTAAATCAGGCGTCGGCCATGGCGGATTGGGCTGCGGTCGCCGCCTCGACGTCCATCCACATCACTTCCCAGATGTGGCCGTCGGGATCCTCGAAACTGCGGCCATACATGAAGCCGTAGTCCTGCCTGGGACACGGATCGACGCCGCCGCCCGCGGCTTGCGCCTTGCCGACCACGTCATCGACGGCGTCGCGGCTATCGGCGGAGATGCAGATCAGCACCTCGGTTGAGGTCTTCGCATCGGCGATCTTCCTCGGCGTGAACTGGCGGAATTTGTCGTGGGTCAGCAGCATGGCGTGAATGGTTTCGGAAAACACCATGCAGGACGCGGTCCCGTCGCAGAATTGCTCGTTCTTTTCGGCGCCGACGGCCTGATAGAAGGCGGTGGCGCGGGCGAGATCGCTGACGGGCAGATTGACGAAAATCATTTTGGCCATGGCAGGCTCCTTTCGGCGAGTTTCGGCCGAAGGACGAACCAGTGGGCGCCAATCCGACAGGTGGACTAGATTATTTTTTGGGGAACCGAGCCATCCGTCATTGCGGAGCGGAGCGACGACGCAATCCATTCTTCCTTGCGGGCCTATGGATTGCTTCGCGGAGCCTGTCATCGGGCGTGCATTCGCGCGACCCGTTGGCTCGCAATGACGGAGGAAAGACCTGCCAGATTCTCACGTCGCGATCGGCGTCGGCATGGTGAGAAACGCCCGGGTCACGTGCCAGAACAACTGCCGGTTGGTGGCAAGCGCAACCGAGTGAGCCGTTCCCGGAAGGATAACGAACTGGCGGTCACCGTTCGGCAGCAGATTAAAGAACTCCTCGAGGTCGGCGACGGTGGCGATGCCGTCATATTCGCCGCGCACCAGGAGCACTGGCGAAAGCACCTTCTGCGGATGCACCACCGGCAGATTGGCGGTCATGTCGAGATAGGTGCCGGTCGGAACCTGATCGCCGAACTGCATCTCCACGTCCGCCAACACCTCGACCGCGGCGGGATCGCTGGTGCCGGGCTTGTCGCGGGTGGCGATCGAGCGGATCATGTCGCGATCGCGCTTGCGCATGTTGTGCGAGCGGAAATAAGCCAGCTGCTCGGCGCGCTTGGTCAACGTCGGCGATCCCTCGCCCTTGTAGGTGAACGCGGCGAACACCAGCCGGTCGGTACGCTCGGGCGCTACCATGGCATAGGCGCCGGCGCGTAGCGCGCCGGAGGATTCGCCGAGGAAATGGAATTTCTGCCGGCCGGTTTCGCGGGTAACGACCTCAACCGCCGCCTTCAGATCCTCGACACCGCTGGCGATGTCGGCATTGCCGGAGGTGCGCCCCGACTTGCCGTAATTCTCGTGATCCATGGTCCAGCAGTCGAACCCATAGCGGGCGAATTCGTCCATCGCCGAATACTCGCCATGTCCGGGCACGTTGAGGTCGAACACCCTTGATGTCACCGACGAGCCATGAACAAAGAACAGGACAGGCCGCGAAGGCTCGCCGGCTTTCGGCGCCCCCACCCGCTTGCGATACATCCACAAGGGAATGTCGCCTTTCTTGGCCCAGTATTCGCTGCTCCAGATCTCGCCGCCCTCGGAACCCGCCGCGCGCGCGCCTGGCGTAGGCAGGGCGCTGGCGAATCCTCCGGCCACGAGGCCAAGCCCGGCCCCCTTGATGACCGTGCGCCGCGCCAGCGGATGATTGAATTTTTCCATGGTGTCCTCCAATCAGACGAGGTCTTTTTTTGCCGATTTTTACGCGGCGCTGCAACCTGCGCGGCACTATGTCGGAATTCTCGAGAGCTTGGTGAGTGTTGTAGCAAACCCCGCCGTTTCGCGGAAGTCACACTGCGCTGCAGTGCGCAACAACCCGAACCCCACCGAGACCGGGAACAGATTGAAAAGGTTCGTCAGCTCGATCCGTTGGAATTTCTCAGGGCCGTAGGGGCGGCCGGCGCGCACACCATTTGCGCGCGCGCCGTAGGTGCCAACAGACCCGCCGTCCGGCTCACTTCTTTATTGTGACCAGCGTGATGCCATTCACGAGACTGTTGGCCAGCATGAAGTTGCCGTCGCGTGTGACTGACGTGTTGCGCACGATGTTCCCGCCGCCCGGGATCGCCCAGCTCTGGAATTTCGCGGTTTTGGGATCGAAGCGCACGACGGTATTCGGGGTCGACCCGGACTCACTATACCAGATGATGTCGTTGATCGCCGAGATGCCGTAGGGCTCAGACTTCGGTCCGCTCGGAGACTGCCACTCGGTCACTTTGCCGGTCGCAGGGTCGAGACGACCCAGATAGCCGCGCGGGTAGTCAGAGTACCAAATGATGTCGTCACTGGTGATCGTAATGCGCCGTGGCCGGGACGCCGCATCTGGCAATGGGTATTCACGAAATTCCATTGTCTTCGGATCGACGCTGCCCACCTTGTTGGCACCAAACTCGACGAAGAACACAGTGCCTTTGGAATTCAACGCCATGCCGTAGGGCCGCGCCCCGGCGGTTGGCGGCGTGAGCAGTTTGATCTCGCCGGTCTTCGGGTCGAGCCGTCCGATCCGGTTGGCGTTCTGCATCGTGAACCACAGGATTCCGCTGTTGTCGAAGATAAGCGTATGCGGATCGCCCGGCTCCGGAGTCTGGTACTCGGTGACTGCCCCCGTCTTCGGGTCAAGCTTTCCGATCAACGATCCGGTGTTTCCGGTGTACCAGATGTTGCCGTCACGATCCTCCATTAGACCATGCGGCCCGGAGTGCGCTGTCTTGAGCGGAAATTCCGTGATTTTGCCGGTCTCCGGATCGACCCGACCGAGCACATTGGCCAACTGGCCTGTGTACCAGAGCGAGCCGTCGCTGGCTGCCAATGGGTCATGCGGCCGCGACCCAGGCGTGGGCGCCTGCCACTCCTTGAACGAAACTTCGGCCGGCCCCTCGATTACCACCCCGGCAGGCTTGCCCTTTTCCGGGAAGCTCTTGGTCAAGTATTCCCTGAGCGGCTCAGCCTGATCCGCCGCCAGCGGAGCCCCTTGATTGAGCATCATCCGCAGCACGGTGCGCCAGCCCTCTGGCGTGTAGCCTGAACCCACGCGGCTCAACAAGGTGTGGCAGCCATTGCAGTTGGCCGCAGCCAATTCCTTGCCCGGTCCATCGGGCAACTCCTGGCTCTGGGCGGGAAGCCCAGAGCAGAGCAGCACTGCCGTCAAAATCATGCTTGATTTATTGGACATGGTAGCTCCCTGAGAATTCGCGCTCTACGGAGTGCCCGTGGCGCAATTGTATTGGAAGGGCCAGCGTCGTCCGCAAACCAGCGTGCGTCAAGCCATCGGAGCCGACCGAAGCAACTATTAAAAACACATCGATCGAACGCTCGGCGCCACCACCTCGCCCCGTTCGCTAATTAACGTAGAGACACGCGAGTCCCTCGACATGCCGACGCCGACCGCGATCTGATTGGAAATCCCGGAAGCCATTATCGCGCACACCCGCGAGCGTTCCCCGGATGCTGCGCAGCGCGAAGCGATGCGCTGCTGATCCGGGGTCCATGCTTTGCGCGGGGGCTGTGGGTCCCGGCTCAGCGGAGCAGCGTGAAGAACGCTGCGCCGCGTCCGGGACACGATCCCGAAAACCTACTTCGTCACCGCGGGGTCGCGGTGCACAGGATCGATCCACAGCACCGTTTCCGGTTTTTCCACCGGCTCGATGTCAAGATTGATCGCGACCGCCTGGCCGTCGCTGCGCACCAGCACGCATTCCAGCGCCTGGTCAGGGCTGGCGTTGATCTCCTGATGCGGCACATAGGGCGGAATGAAAATGAAGTCGCCGGGGTTGGCCTCGGCCATGAACTGCAGATGCTCGCCCCAGCGCATCCGCGCCTTGCCACGCACCACATAGATGATGCTTTCGAGATGGCCGTGGTGATGCGCGCCGGTCTTGGCGTCCGGTTTGATGGTCACGGTCCCCGCCCATAATTTCTGCGCGCCGACCCGCGCGAAATTGATCGCGGCCTTGCGGTCCATGCCCGCGGTCGACGGCACGTTGGGATCGAGCTGATCGCCGGGAATGACCCGGACGCCATCATGCTTCCAGCGCTGCGCGTCGTCGTGATCGTGGGAACGATCGGAATGGGTATGGTCGTGAGGGCCCGTCATCGTGCTGCTTTCCGCTAAGTTTTGCTCGCGAACCGTACATAATACTGTGATCGCAAACCATATCAGAAAAAGAGCTTTTGGCGGATTTGGGACTTGTCTTGGTGGAGCTCAATCGAGTGAAGGAGAACAAGAAAAACGTGCATGGCCAGGACATAGGCGAGGGGAAGCGACGCCGTCCTTCGGACGGCTATGCCCGGCCATGACGAATTCAGACGACGGCCGCCTACCCCTTCACGTCGAGCAACTCGACGTCGAACATCAGCGTCGCGTTCGGAGGAATGGCGCCGCCGGCGCCGCGGGCGCCGTAGCCCAGCGCGGGCGGAATGATCAAGGTACGCTTGCCACCGACTTTCATGGTGGCGACGCCTTCATCCCAGCCGGCGATCACCCTGCGCTGCCCGATCGGAAACTCGAACGGCTCGTTGCGATCGACCGAAGAGTCGAATTTCTTGCCCTTCTGCCCGTTCTCATAGAGCCAGCCGGTGTAATGCATGACGCAAATCTGACCGGGCTTCGGCGTAGCGCCCGTGCCGACCGTGCTGTCAATCATCTGCAAGCCTGAAGCTGTGGTCATGGTTTTTCCTGCGGTCTGAGCCGCTGCTATGGTGGATACACACGTCAATGGCACAGCCGCGAGTGTCATTGCAATCGCGGCTGCCATCGGGATTTTTGCACGCTGGAGACGTCGCATCTTTGGGCACCTTCCCTCAATCATCGGAGCGGGTCTAGCCCAACACCACCGGCGTTTCCACCCATTGACAGGCGTGAATGCGCCGGGCTGAAAAACTCCGCCCGGCGAAAGAGTCGTCATTGCAAGCCAACGGGTCGCGCGAATGCACACCCGACAGGCTCAATCCACCTCGAGGCCAATGCCGGAAAGCCAAGCGTGTTCCAGAATGCGGTCCAGCTATGCTAAGCGACGCCATCGGCGGCGCGAAGGTTCCGCAGGGTGCTCAATACCCGAGCGCGCAGCCGTCCTTGCGAGGATCGGAACCGCCGGTGAGCGTGCCCTTGTCCCAGTCGATCCAGATCGCCTGACCGCCGCCAAGCGGCCCGACCACGCTGGTGGTCTGATGCCCGAGCTTCTTGAGGCCCTCGACGATATCGGCCGGCACGCCATCCTCGAGCTGGTAGACGCCTTCGTAATGCAGGCCGCGCGGCATATCGATCGCCTCCTGCACGTCGCAACCGTAGTCGAGCATGTTGGTCAGCACATGCACCTGCCCGACCGGCTGGTATTGTCCGCCCATCACGCCGAACGGCATCACCGCCCGGCCGGCCTTGGTGACCAGTGACGGAATGATGGTGTGCAGCGGCCGCTTGCCCGGCGCGATGCAATTGGGATGACCGGGCTGAATGCGGAAACCGCCGCCGCGATTTTGCAGGAGAATGCCGGTCTTGTTGGAGACGATCGCCGAACCGAACGAGTGGGCGATCGAATTGATGAACGAACAGACGTTGCGGTCGCTGTCCACCACGGTGATGTAGACCGTCGAGGGATTCATCGGCGGCGCCACGTTCGGCAGATCGCGCAATCGATCCATGCTGATCTTGCTGGCGTGCTCCTCGGCAAATTCCTTGGCCAGGATCCGGACCACATCAACATCGACATGGCTGGGATCGCCGATGTACTGCTCGCGCATCATGTAGGCGGCCCGCGCCGCTTCCGCCTCGAGGTGAAACCGCTCGACGCTCAGGGCTGCGAATTTCGAAAGATCGAAGCGCGCCAGGATGTTCAGCATCACCAGCATGGTGATGCCCGGACCGTTCGGGGGGCACTGCCAGACGTCGTGGCCCTTGTACATGGTGCCGATCGGCGTCGTGATTTCGGTGGTATGTGTGGCGAAGTCGTCGAGCGTATGCAGCCCGCCGATACCGCGCAAAGTCTCGACCATATCCTCGGCGATAGCGCCTTTGTAGAACGCGTCGCGGCCGCTTTTTGCAATCGCCCGCAGCGTCTGGCCGAGTTCGGGCTGCCTGATCACGTCGCCGACGGCCGCCGGCTTGCCGTGCGGCAGCAGATAGCGCTCGGTGTTGGTGCCGTTCTTCAACTTGTCGAACTGGTTCTTCCAGTCGAAGGCGATGCGGGGTGCTACGACATAGCCTTCTTCCGCGGCCTTGATCGCAGGCTGCAGCAGGCGATCGAGCCCCAGCTTGCCATGATCGCGCAGGATGGTCGCCCAGGCATCGATCGCACCGGGAATGCTGACGGCGTGGGCCGATGTCAGCGGGACCGCACGGATGTTGCGCTCGAGGTACCATTCAGGCGTCGCAGCCTGCGGCGCGCGGCCGGAGCCGTTATAGGAGACGATCTTGCCCTCGCCCCTGGGCTGAACCAGCGCAAAGCAATCGCCGCCGATCCCGGTGGATTGCGGCTCGATCACGCCGAGCAGCGCACAGGCCGCCACGGCGGCATCCGCTGCGGTGCCGCCGGAACGCAGCACCTCGATCGCCGTCAACGCCGCCAGCGGATGCGACGTCGCCACCATCCCATTTTGGGCGTGGACCGTCGACCGGCCGGCGAGATGGAAATTCCTCATGCCAAATTACTCACTTTGCCGTCTTACCGTTGTTCTCCAGGCGTTGGTTTACATGGCATATTCGCGAGGTGATGGGCAATGCTTGGAGACGCATAGCATCGTCGTCCCGGCGGAAGGCCGGGACCCACAGCCACCGATGTTCGTTGTAGCAAATGCCATTGGCTCCATTTTCTGACCGCCACGGCACGGCGTGACGACGCCGTATGTGTTGATTGCGTCCCCTCCCTCCTGATAAACCACCGCCATGTCACACAGGGTCGCCGCCTTCTATCAATTCGCCGCGTTGCCGGATTTCCGGGAGCTGCGCGAGCCGCTGCGCGCGATCTGCGCCGAACTCAGGCTGAAGGGCAGCGTGCTGCTGGCCCACGAAGGCATCAACGGCTCGCTTGCCGGCAGCGCCGAGGGAATTGCCGCGCTGGTTGAAGAATTGCAGCGCGGCGTGCTGTTTGGCGGCCGGCTCGACAACCTCGAATTGAAATACTCGCATGCCGAGGCGATGCCGTTTCAGCGTCTCAAGATCAGGCTGAAAAAGGAGATCGTCACCCTCGGCTACACGGAGGCCGATCCGACGCGGCAGGTCGGCATCTATGTCGACCCCGCCGACTGGAACGCGCTGATCGCAACTGCGGACACGCTGGTGATCGACACCCGCAATGCGTTCGAGGTGGCGATGGGCACATTTCCGGGTGCTGTCGATCCCGGCATCCAGAGCTTCGGGCAATTCAAGGATTTTGCCGCGCGCCATCTCGACCCCGCGAAACATCGGAGGGTCGCGATGTTCTGCACCGGTGGCATTCGCTGCGAAAAGGCCAGCGCCTATCTGCTCGCGCGTGGTTTTGAGGAGGTCTATCACCTCAAGGGCGGCATCCTCAGATATCTCGAGGGCGTTCCGGAAGCAGAGAGCCGCTGGCGCGGCGAATGTTTTGTATTCGACGACCGCGTCGCGCTCGGCCACGGCTTGCGGGAACGCCCGATGGGGCAGGATTCCGATGAGTGATGTGAAGACGCTCAGCGACCGGATCGACGTGCTCGAAATGCGGCTGACGTTTCAGGACGAAACCATCGAGGCGCTGAACAAGACCATTACCGCGCAATGGCTCAAGATCGACGCGCTGACGCGGCAGGTTGCCGACCTGAGCCAGCGCCTGCGCGAGGCCGAGACTCATGCGCCCAGCGCCACCAACGAACCGCCGCCGCATTATTGAGACGATCGCGAAGATGTGGCCCCTAAACCGGCGCCACAAAAGCGAACGGCCTCCGCCAAGAGGCTGTTCGACAGAATAGGATCAATAGCAGATCAACGGTCGATGATCACGGTCTTACGACAGTATCGCGATCCCTGTGGTCGCGCTCGCGAATAACTTCACGGTCGCGATCCCGATGGCGATCGCCGTGACTCGTTCCCACGGTCACGCCGCCGGGGCCGACACCAACTCCGATTTCTTCCGCGCCAGCCGGCATGGCGACGCAATTCCAGCCGCCGCGACGGCGATAACGACGAGACGCCTCATCATTGCAGACCTAGCGAAAGACCGCCATGACCTTGTCCCAAAGCGAAGCCGCTTCGCGGTCGCCGTCCGGCTTCGACGGTGCCGGTTGTGCCGCGCTGACGGGATCGGATGCCGGAAAACTGTCGATCAGACCGGCTTCCAGTTTCGTATGGGTATCGCGGTCGGCCGATGCGGCTTCGCGCGGGTTGGCGGCATGCTTGTCGTGCGCCGCCGGATCGAATTTCTCAGCCATATTGAGCCTCCATGCCAACATAACGCGTCGGCAATCCAGACGTTCCCAATTGGATGAGCGGAATACCCAAAGCTGTCCGTTGTCGCCTGTTCGCAGCGTGCGAATCCGTCAAATGCACGGAAAGCAGCACAACCGGCTAGACTTTTTGCCGCATTGGTCAATTTTGCACAGACAGGCGCGGCGACTTGCGGTCGAATGCGCTGGCGATGAGATTGCACCCTCATCGTTAAGCTAATTTAGCGGTGCTCTAAATATGAATTCTGACCCCAGCCCGTTTGGAATTTACAATTTGGAGCCGCCGCTTGACCTAATCGCCAGGCCGGAGGACTGCGCGCTTAAGGTCTCACTACCGCGACGCCCAGGTGATCGCCGATTTCCGCTAGCTCTCGTCGCGATCATTCCGGTCGTGTAGAAAAAAGGATGTCATTGCCGGGACGGGCAACCCCTCCCGGCCTTTTTTGTCGGATTTTTCTGGTTTCTTCCTAAGTGCCCGCCGCTTCATGGTCGCGGTCAGGATCAGTTTTAGCGGGGCACTGGGCGCGTCATTCAGCGCTCGATCGAAGCGAGCTCTTGCATCAACTTCGCTGTATTTTTTCGACGCAGGCTTTGTCATAGAATGGACGCTCCCAGTTTCATGCGGCTACCGGTGCGCTCGAATACTGCGCACACCCGCCGGCAACACTCTGCTCAAGAAAGACCTTCCTTTCCATTAATGTAGAGACCTGTTGTTGTGTGAGCACACAATCGCTCGGACGCGTCTTGGGCGTAACGAACTTTTCACGATCGGTGGTACGCGAATTTTCGGGTGAGTCGTACGAGATGAGAAATCGCCTTATTGCCTTGGCGCTTCATCCGGCCGGCGTGAGAATTGCAGCACGCGCCGCCACGGAACTCCCTGTGGTGCGAGCGGAATAAAATACCGCGAGATTCCGAAAGTAGAATTTGAAGGATGACGCAGGGCACGCTAAAGTTGCGCATCGTCCGAACGGAGGCAGGAGACGCTGCTGTGGCGAAACCAGCCAAAGACTCGTTCGACACCTTGGGGTTTCTTGCCAAGGTGGGCACGGGGAAAACGATCCTGAAATTCGGGAAGAATGAAAACGTGTTCGCGCAGGGCGACGTAGCGGATACAGTGTTTTACGTTCAAAGCGGCAAGGTCAAGCTCACTGTCCTGTCCGAACAGGGCAAGGAAGCAGTCGTTGCAATCCTGGAGCCCGGCCAGTTCTTCGGCGAAGGCTGCTTGAATGGCCATCGGCTGCGGATCGCCACCACGACGGCGATGGAAGACTGCACCATCACTGCGATCTCCAAGGACGCGATGATCGGCCTCCTTCATGAACAGCCGAAATTTTCCGAGCTGTTCATGTCCTATCTGTTGACCCGCAACAGCCGGATCGAGGAGGATCTGATCGACCAGTTGTTCAATTCAAGCGAGCGGCGGCTGGCACGACTGCTGTTGCTGCTGGCGAATTTCGGCAAGTCGGGCAGCCCGCAACTGATCAATCCTAATATCAGCCAGGAAACACTGGCGGAGATGATCGGCACCACCCGCTCACGGGTCAGTTTTTTCATGAACAAGTTCCGCAAGCTGGGTTTCATCAGCTACAACGGAAAGATCGAAGTGCATACTTCGCTATTGAGCGCAGTGTTGCACGACAAGCCGCAGGTTGAGCGACATCGGCAATAGCGCATGATCCGGAAAAGTGGGTACCGGTTTTCCCTCGGGACAAACGCGAAGCGTTTGCCCGGAGATCATGCTCAAACAAAAAGATAGAGCGGGATGACGATTCGAAGAAAAGTCATCCCGCTCTATCGCGGGAGAATTGGCGCGCGGCCCTATCGCCGCCCTTCTCTTGCGGCCCGTCGTGCTTTGCGATCGCGGATCGCTCCACATGCGGTGCACCGATAGACAATGATATTTCCATCGCAGGTGCGCGCAGACGGAAGCAAGTCGATCTTCATCGGCTGCGGCGTCCTGCACGTCGCACAATCGAGGATCGCGGGAAACGCGCGGCTGATTTCCTCGATCTGCTCCGAAAATGGACCCGAGTACGGCATCGTTTGGTTCCCCGGAAATGAGGAGTGAGCGCGACACGCGCTGCCGCCAAATCACCGGCAGCCAGGGTGAACGCACAAGCTTGATCCCAAAGCACTCCGGTTCGCTGTTCAAAATTGCTCCAAATGCGAGATATATTAATGACTTGGCGCGATGGCGACGCCGTGGGTACCGGCAACGATCCTCGCTTGGCCAAGTCCGTATCTACAGTGTATCAGGAGCAGCATCTCGCCCCTCGATCACCGCCGCGGAACCCGATTTGACCCAGATTCACCCCATTAAACCCTTCCTTGAAGTGCTTTCGGGCCGCAGGCGGCCGGTACCGCCGATCTGGATGATGCGGCAGGCCGGCCGCTATCTGCCGGAATACCGCGAATTGCGCGCCAAGGCCGGGGGCTTTCTCGATCTGTGCTTCACACCGGAATACGCCGCCGAGGTCACACTGCAGCCGATCCGCCGTTTCAACTTCGATGCCGCGATCATCTTCTCGGATATTCTTGTGATTCCCTACGCGCTTGGCCGCTCGGTGCGGTTCGAGGTCGGCGAAGGGCCGCGGCTCGATCCCCTGGAGACTCCGGAGAAAGTTGCGACGCTGGCGTCGCAGGCCGACTTTGGCAAACTCGAGCCGGTCTATGAGGCGCTGCGCCGCGTGCGCCGCGAGCTCGATCCGAACATCGCGCTGATCGGTTTCTGCGGCGCGCCGTGGACGGTCGCGACCTACATGGTGGCCGGACAAGGCACGCCGGATCAGGCACCGGCGCGGATGATGGCCTATCGCCATCCGGAAGCATTCGCGAAAATCATCGACGTGCTGGTGGAGAACTCGATCCAGTATCTGCTGGGACAGCTCAAGGCCGGCGCCGACGTGCTGCAGATCTTCGACACCTGGGCCGGCGTGTTGCCGCCGCGCGAATTTCAGCGCTGGTCGATCGAGCCGACCCGGCGCATTGTCGAGGGCGTGCGCGCGAAAATGCCTGATGCGAGGATCATCGGCTTTCCCCGAGGCGCCGGCGCGCTGTTGCCGGCCTATGTCGACGCCACCGGCGTCAACGCCGTCAGCATCGACTGGGCGGCCGAGCCGTCGTTGATCCGCGAGCGCGTGCAGAGCCGCGTCGCCGTCCAAGGCAATCTCGATCCGCTGGTGCTGATCGCCGGCGGCGCGGCACTGGATCGCGCCATCGATGACGTGCTGGCGAATTACGCCGGCGGCAGATTGATCTTCAACCTCGGCCACGGCATCCAGCCGGAAACCCCGATCGCGCATGTCGAGCAGATGATCAAGCGGGTGCGGGCGTATAAGGGATGAGAGCAGCTCCTGCAAATATCGTGGTCATCATCCGCGAAAGCGGATGATCCAGTACGCCGCGGCGTTTCGAATCCTATGCAGGTCGGCGATTACTGGATCCCCGCTTTCGCGGGGATGACGGCGTTGATCAATCACACCTTCGGTCGGCTACGTTCGATGATCTCCGCCGCGCCCTTGTCGAGCAGTTCGAGCCCGACCGCGCGGCCGAGTTCGCGCGGGCGGTTCGCGGGCCCGGAGCGCGAAGCCTCGATGAACAGGCTGCCTGCTTCATCCAGCACCGAGGCGGTCAACGACATCTGCGTGCCGTCGATGGTGGAGAATGCCGCGATCGGCGAATTGCAGTGGCCGTTGAGGACCCACAGCACCTCGCGCTCGGCATCGGCGCTTTTGCGAGCGTCGGGATCATCGATCAGTGACAGCAGACGCCGGGTCTGCCAGTCGTCGATCGCACACTCCACCGCGACGATGCCCTGCCCCGCCGCCGGCAGCATTTCCTGGATTGAAAACTCGTAAGCGACGCGGCTGGCAAGGCCGACGCGCTCAAGCCCGGAGCGCGCCATGATCAGCGCGTCCGCCGGACCGACCGCGCCGCCCTCGGGCAGCCGCTGCATTTCCGAATTGTCGAGCTTGCGGACGCGGGTGTCGGCGGCGCCACGATAGTGAATCACCTCGATGTCGGGAAACAACCGTCGCGCATAGGCCGCGCGCCGCACGGCATTGGTGCCGATCTTGAAACCCTTGCCGCGCGAGCGCCTGAGATCGTCAATCGATACCCCGGCGCGCAGCACCAGGGCGTCGCCGGGCGGATCGCGCGCCAGCGTCGCGCCGATCACGAGGCCGGGCGTGTCTTCATTGCCCGGCATGTCCTTGAGCGAATGCATCGCGGCCTGCAATTCGCCCGAAATAACGGCCTTTCGGATTTCGGCGACGAATGCGCCGCCCTTGCCGCCGTGCTGCAACAGCTTGCCGGTCTGGTCGGAATCGCCCGTGGTTTCGAACTTGACGATCTCGACGTCGAGTTCGGGAACCGCCGCGGTCAGGCGGCGGGCAATTTCCTCGGTCTGGGCCAGCGCCATCACGCTCTTGCGTGTGCCGATCCGTATTCGAATTGCCACCAGCTGCGCTCCATTCGATGCTCATTCCCGGCCGGAACATAAAACCAGCCCGCGCCGGAAAGCAAATACAGCTCTCGCCCGGCGGTATTACCGCGCATCCTCCAGGATCATGTCGGAGGCTTTTTCAGCGATCATGATGGTGGGGGCATTGGTATTGCCCGACATCAGGTCCGGCATGATCGAGGCATCGACCACGCGCAGGCCTTCGATGCCGCGAACCCTCA
>WNFD01009152.1_pt1 | contig 15994 bp, 14 predicted proteins | sample 5400491 | NCBI WGS metagenome assembly WNFD01 (sample SAMN13153343, study PRJNA577476) | soil metagenome | isolation source: 120 cm saprolite under Douglas fir tree site 2 hole 2 replicate 2 | place: USA:California | collected 2015-04-18 | reverse complement strand
CACAATCGGCATGGGCAGCGCTGCTAGTCCAACCTGAGACCGTGCTCGGCTGGCATCGGGCTCTGGTACGTCGCAAATGGGCCGCATACCCGCGTCGCCCAAGGCAGGGCAGACCGCCGACCTCAACTGAATGTCGGCAGCTGATCGTGCGCATGGCAAAAGAGAACCCAGGCTGGGGCTACTTTCGAATCAAGGGCGAGCTGCGCAAGCTCGGGCACACGGTGGCCGCGACCACAATTCGGTCCGTGCTGCCGCAGGCTGGCATTCCACCCTCAGGTCGCCGAGCCAAACTGAGCTGGAAGCAATTCCTGGCGGCTCAAGCCCAGACCCTGGTGGTGGCCGACTTCCTCAGCGTCGACACCATCTTCTTCAAGCGCCTCTACGTCCTTATCTATATGCACCTGGCCACCAGGCGCGTTTTACTGGCCGCTTGCACGGCCAGCCCCAACGAGGCGTGGATGGCTCAGCAAGCACGCAACCTGGCGTGGACGCTGGAAGAGGAAGGGATCAAGCTGAAGGCCGTCATCCATGACCGAGACAAGAAGTTTTCGGCGAGAGCTGACAGCGTCTTTAGATCGGCAGGAGCTCGAGTGATCTTGACGCCGCTCATGGCACCTCGAGCCAACGCCCACGTCGAGCGCTGGATCGGAAGCTGTCGGCGGGAGTGTCTTGACCGGATGCTGGTGGTAAACCAGCGCCACCTGGAGGCGATCCTCCGCGAGTATTGCGTGCACTACAACCAGGAACGTCCGCACCGCAGCCGCGAGTTGCGACCACCAGCGGCACGAGGCGATCCCGTCGTCGCCAGAACTCGTGGGGTCCGACGGCGCGTGCGGCTGGGCGGCCTGATCAGCGAGTACTACTGCGAGACAATGGCGGCCTGAATCGATGGAGCGTCCCAGCGACGAGAAGCGAGTCGAGGGACCTCCGCGCTTTCGGGTTGCACGCAACCCAGATGCAGATAGCCGGCTGCCCTACCTGATCTGGTTGCCAATCGAAGGCGGTCTGGTACTAAAGGCTCGCGAGACCTGGCCACGCGCCAGCCGAGTCTTTTGTGCTCAAGATGCGACTGGTTGGGATCGGGCGGCGGAACAACTTGAGGACGTGCCCGTCCTTCTATGCCGGCGCCGGGGTGCCGCCATCGACCTGGTGCTCGACCGACCATCCCTATCACGTTCCCAGTTTGTCTTCACCCAGGCGCGCGGTCGGCCTGCGATCTGGTGGCAAACGCAGAAGACCGCACAGGCGGCCAACCCCGGAGCCAGAATCCCTCGCGGCCGCTCGGCAGGCGTCTTAACCATCGCCATCGACACTCGTGAGAAGTACGGTTGGAAGTTCGCCGATCGCGAACTGGTGATCGAGCGGCGAGCGCTCCCGGCAGGAGACTACGCCGCCATCGTGGGCGGTGCCGTGGTGGCGGCAATCGAGCGCAAGACGCTCGAGAACCTTGCTACCTCCCTATCGGATGGCAGCCTGGCTTTCCAGTTGCAGCGCCTGGCCGAGCTCCCTCGGGCGACGATTGTGGTCGAAGGTGATTACCCGGACCTGTTTCGAACTCAGCCCGGCCGCGGTTCTTGGCTGGCGGACATGTTGGGACGCCTGGCCGTCCGCTACCCCGAGGTGCCCGTGGTCTTTGCCGGCTCGCGCAAGTTCGCCGAGGAATGGGCCTATCGCTTCCTGGGCGCTGCGGTGGCTGATCACACCGAGTCTTTCTAAAAGGTCTGGTGCTGGGTCTCTTCCAGGCTGCGACGTGATTTTGAACCGGACAGGTTCTGCGATCGTCTGAGTGGGCGGAGCGTTGACAATCGGCGGGGCGGAACGTTGACAAGCGTGTTTACTGACGGCAGCCCGCTCGTCCAGGACGGCCGGTTCCTGACGCTAGACGATCCCGAGATTCGGGAGGTCGCCGCCCGCTTCGGCCCGCCCGGATTGCTCCTCGACGCCGGCCCGGGGATCGTCCTGCCATCGCGATTCATGAGACCTGCGGAGCGCGCCTAGGGCGGGTGCTGGAGTCTCGTCCCGCGTGAGCCCACGACGGACCATCAGGGCCACGTCTGCACGGTTCTATCGATCGCTTCTTCTGGCTGGCCGGAGCCAGAACCCAGGCTTTGACTAGCTTGCCGGAGCGGTGGCGGGGGCAACCCGACCAATTCCAGTCACCGATAAAATCTGCTCCTCACCAAGTGAGTCGTCCTTCAACAGGGCACGGCTGAGGTCGTCCAGTTGGGAGTGGTGTTCGGTCAAGAGTCGCATCGCTTCGGCGAAACATTCATCCGCGATTCGCTTGACCTCGGTGTCGACCTCCCGCGCAGTTGCCTCGCTGTACGGGCGCGCCATCCCAAGCCCGGGGCCGGCGCCGTCTTCAGCGAACGCCAGCGGCCCGATCTTCGGGCTCATCCCCCATCTAACGACCATCTCGTGTGCGATCTGCGTCACCTGCTGGAGGTCGTTTGCTGCGCCGGTGGACACAGTGCCATACACCAACTGTTCCGCAGCGCGCCCACCGAGGGCACCCACGATCCGAGCCCGCAGGTAGTCCTCGCCGTAGTTAAAGCGATCGTCGATCGGGCTCTGGATGGTTACGCCTAGGGAACCGCCATGCGGAATGATCGTCACCTTTCGCACCGGATCGCCTCCGGGAACCAGAAGCCCCAACAACGCATGTCCTGACTCGTGGTATGCGATACGCTCGCGATCGCCTGGCGACAGCATCAGGTGGCGCTCAGTGCCGAGCAGGATCCGGTCGATGGCTTCGAAGAAGTCCTCAGGCGAGACAACGGTCTCGCCTTTTCGAGCCGCACCGAGCGCAGCCTCGTTGACCAGGTTGCGGAGGTCCGCGCCCACCAGCCCAGGCGTGGCGCCGGCGATTTCGTCCAGATCAACCTTCGGCGACAGGGGAACTTTAGCCGCGTGAATCTTCAGAATCGCGGCGCGTCCCCTCCGGTCCGGTGGCTGGAGGGTCACACGCCTGTCGAATCGACCTGGGCGCAGGAGCGCCTGGTCAAGTACATCTGCACGGTTCGTGGCGGCGAGGACGATCACCCCTTTGCCTGGCTCGAAGCCATCCATTTCTGTGAGGATTTGGTTGAGCGTCTGCTCCTGCTCGTCATTGCCGCCGATCCGAAACCCTGAGCTGCGGCTGCGACCGATGGCGTCGAGCTCGTCGATGAAGATGATCGCGGGCGCCGCCTGCCGTGCCTTCATGAACAGATCGCGAACCCGCGACGCGCCGACGCCGACGATCGCTTCAACGAACTCCGAGGCGGATTGACTGAAAAAGGGAACCTTGGCCTCCCCCGCCACCGCCCGAGCCAGCAGCGTCTTGCCCGTCCCCGGCGGCCCGATCAAGAGAACCCCCTTCGGGACCATGCCGCCCAGGCGCTCGTATTTCTGTGGCTCGCGCAAGAAGTCGACCAGCTCTTGCAGTTCCTGCCTGACCTCGTCGATTCCGGCCACATCGGCAAACGTCGTGCCCGGCAGCTCAGGGTCGTACAGGCGCGCCTTGCTTTGACCGAAAGCACCGAGCAACCCACCGGCCCCGCCGGCGCTGGCAGCCCGACGGAGGAAGTACAGGACTGCGACGACAATCAACAGAGTCGGCCCAAAGCTTAGAAGGAGGGTCTCCCAGAATGGCGGCGGAGGGTTCTCCGGCTTGGCGTTGATGGTCACGCCGTGCTGCTCCAGCAGTGGTTCCAGGCTGTCGTCGGCAAACGAGGGGCGCTGGGTCGTGAAATGCGTAGCGCTGACTGTGCTGCTGCTTGACTCTTTGACCGGAGTCTTGGTGACGCCAGTGATGGCGTCACCGGTGGTTGTAACGCTGATCACGTTATCGGCAGCGATTTGTGTCTTGAAAACGTCGTAAGGCAACGTGACCGTAGTCGGCTGCGCCGGCGCCAGGAGCACGTTGGTGATCACGATGTTTGCCAGCAGGATGACCGCCAGCGTTACCCACAAACGGATCGAACGCATGGGGTTCTGGGGCGCGGGCGGTCTCGAGCTCGTAGGGCGCTGTTGATTAGGAGGCGGGTTTGCTGCCATGCGGTGATTAGAGGTTAATCCGCCTTGTCCTTGGCGGGCGGGCTCGGCGGCCTCGGTCGAATCTTGTCGACGGTGATTCCCTTGACCAAAGCGCATGCCGAGCTTTGGACTGGTGGTTGGGCGACGGCTACAAGCCGGGGCCGATCTTCGACATCTGGCTGATCACAAACAAGGCGCTCGAGCGAATTCGGACTGGGACGGAGCCCGAAGAGGCAGGTGCTGTGGGCGAGCACCAGAACGGGAACGGTTCGCTCATGCGAATCCTTCCGATTGCCCTCGTCGGTCATCAAGCAACCGACGCCCAGCTGGTCGAGATGGCGATGCGAGCCTCGTCGATAACGCACGGGCATCCGCGCTCGAGAGTGAGCTGCGCCGTTACGTTCTCGCAGCCCGCAATTTGCTGCGAGGAGACAAGGAGCGGGCTCACGCCCTGGAAGCGGCATTTGATGGCGTCGGGGCTAAGCTGCCAGTCAGCGAAGAGAAGGAGTTGCATTTCCTGAAGGCGTTTCCTGGCCGGACGGGCAGCGGATATGTGGTCGATTGCTTCTGGTCGGCCTGGGACGCGTTTGCTGAGGGTGATTCCTGGTCGCCGTCGAACTGCCAGGCGCACGCCCGGATGAAGGCCTGCGGTCAGAACAACGATGCTTAAGCCCAAATCCGCAGCAGCCACCAACTAGGTTGCCGCCGTGCGCGAGCTGGCGTATTCCGGATACCGCGCGCGGTAACCTCGTGCCCTGCCAATAGCCGCGAGGAGGGGAAAAGCCCGGTCTTGCACGAACAACGGCGGGCTCGTGATGCGTATGAAATCGTCAACGGCGGTCAGCAGCACGGCTGCTTGCAGGACACTCATGTCGCCCGATGGCAGCAGCTTGCCGTCGCGGCTGAGTCCGAAGTACGTCTCGAAGAACAGCTCAGCCGACTCAAGCGCGGGGCGATGCTCGTAATAGATCCGCATCGCACCAAGCCCTGCATTCCATTGACTGTGGGGGACCCCGACCGGGCAGACGACGATCTCGCCCGGTTGGCCGATGCCGGTCCGATTCCCGATCCTGTACCCGTAACTGCCTTCGAGTACGACAAAGCGCTCTTCCTGGCTTGGGTGCAGGTGCGACCTCACTACGTACGGACCAGCTTGCGTGGTCAGCTCCGCTTGGAAGAGTTCACCATTAGACGACTCGGCCGTAGAGCGAAACACCAGGCGCTCGCCGGTCTGAGGGCTCTCGATCACGGTCCCGACCCTGATCATGGGCCGGCCTACCGGTGAAGCATCGAGCGCACCAGCGCCTTGCCGATGACGATCGGATGGTTGAGCGCGAGTGCGATCTTGCCAGCACGGGAGTTGGGGTCCCGCGCCACACCCACCTGTGACAGCGGCGTCCCGATGTCGAAGTAGGTCCTTTCGCAAACCATCCGGTCGTCCTCAAAGAGGAAGACGATGATCAGGCGGAAGTCGACCTTTCGGCCAGTCGGGGGTAGGCCCCGCCAGTTCCCTAGATGCGTGCCCGTGAATCGGCCCTCCACGATCACCGCCTCGGGCGCGTGGTGGAACGTCTCAGGATGGAACAGGAAATCGGGGAACCCCTTCTTGTTCGCCTGGAGGAGTGCATTCACACCGGACTGGCCGTCCCAGACTTCCCCGGTGGCGACTATCTCGTAACGCGGATTCGCGAATGCGGCGATGCAGCGGTCGCCAACAGCGCTTGGAAACGAGTTCCAGAGGAGACGAGCATCATTCGGCGGCGGATCACGGTGGGCCGGGTTCAGCCCGGAAGGCGCTACTGGTACTCGCGACCCTACTGGCTGGAGGGCGCGGCATCACCGCCATTGCCCTACTGCGGCGCAAGGCTCCCGACTGCCCAGCAGATAGCAACGGAGCTACGTCAGCTAATCCTGCTTGGTCGCCGCCGCCAGATGGCTGATGTTGACCCACAACGTCCTGGTCGTATGCGGTCCCGGATTGCGGAAGCGATGCGGAAGGCTCGAATCCAGCCGGATTGCGTCGCCCGTGCGAGCGACGTGAACGCGATCGCCTACCGTGACCTCGAGCTGGCCTTCCAGCACGAAACCGAACTCGAAACCCTGGTGGTGGAGAGGCGCCCGGCTGCTGGACGTTCCCGGCTCGTACCGGTTCTCGGCCAACTCGTAACCACGCTCGGTGTCGCCGATCATGATCCGCCGTTCGACACCGGGGCCGGTGCGGATGACCTCCTGGTTCTCCGCGCGGCGGATGATCGAGTGCCCGTCCGGTGGCTCCAACGAATGAACGAATGCAGGAACTCGGACATCTGGATCCCGTATGCGTCGGCCAGTGCGTGCAGCGTCCCGATTGAGGGCGTGCTGCGCCCGTGCTCGATCATGCTCAGCATCGCGATGCTGACACCCGTGCGCTCCGATACCTCGCGCAGCATCAATCCGCGCTGTTTGCGAATCGTGAGCGCCCGCTCGCCCAGCCGCCCGGAAAGCAGCCCGGGCGTCGATCGCGATCCGTTGCGGGCCATCACGGCTCCCGTCGTGCAGCCGTCGCGGCGGGCTGCGCCGTGAGCGCGCCGTAGAGCTCTGGCCGCCGCCACTTCAAGACGCCGGGGATCGTGCGGTAGGGAGCGGGCACGATCAGTTCCTCGTCGGTGTCGCGCAGCCAGCGGATGCGATCGATGTCGAGCACCGCGCTCAGGATTCCCGGCTCATGCGACTCGCACAGGACGCGCTCGGGCGAGGCGATCATCGCGATGCCTGCGGTGAGGTGTGAACCGGTGGGCGGCAGCTGCAGCTCCGCCTGCCGGTACTTGCGGCCGAACTCCTCCGGAAAGAGATGCACGGTGGTGGCCGTGTACATCAGGTTTTCGATCGCCCGCGCGCGCACGAGCGTGCGCCAGTTGTCGGTGTAGCCGAGCTCATCGATCAAAAGGCCCGCGTGCATCAGGCAGACCTCGGCGCCCTTGAGGGCGAGGATTCGCGCGATCTCTGGAACGAAGACCTCGCTGCAGACGAGCATCGCGAGCTTGCCCCAGCCCATATCGAAGACGGGGAACTGGTCGGCCTCCTGGTAGTGAAAATCCCAGAGGTCGCCGTTCGGGTATATGTACGGGCCGGCCGGATGGGTGCGGTGGTACCGGCCCTTCACCGTGCCGTCGGCGCCGATGACCGCGGCGATGATGTGAAAGCGGTTGCTGCCAGGTTCAGTCTCCTCGGAGGTGCCGGCCACGACGGCGACCTTGTTCTCCTTCGCCGCCGCCGACAGTGGTCCTATCGAATCGAATCGGCCGCGCTCGCGGTACGGCCCGGGGAAGTTCTCCGGGAACAGCAGCAGGTCACACCCGGTCGCTCCTGCCTGACCGATGAGGCTCACCGCCTCATCGAGGTTGCGCCTCTCGTCCCTCCCATACCAGGTCCGAGGCTGTGCGACTCCAAGTCTGATCTGAGTCATGTCTTCCTCCTCCTTGAGGTCAACGCGCCTCTCGCTCGTACGGCAGCCCGAGCGCTTCAGGCATGCCTACCCGGCGGCGGCGCAGGCGAGTCCAGGTGATGGTCAGCACGACCAGCGTGAACACGTAAGGCATCATGGCGAGCAGGTGGGACGACACCGGCACGCCGACGCTCTGCAGCTGGAAGTTCAAGCCGTCGACGAAACCGAAGATGAGCGCTCCCACCAAGACGACGATCGGGTTCCAGGTACCGAAGATCACCAGCGCGATGGCGATCCAGCCACGCCCGCCGGTCATCCCTTCGGCCCACGAGCGCGTGTACACGACCGAGAAGTAAGCGCCCGCGAGGCCCGCGAAGCCTCCTCCTACCATGACCGCCAAGTAGCGGATGAGGAACACCGGGACACCCGAGGCGTCTGCGGCCCCAGGCTGCTCCCCCGCTGCGCGCAGCCACAGGCCGAAGCGGGTGCGGTAGATCAAGAGCCAGATGCCGATCGCGATGAACGGTAGTGCGTACACGAAGACGTCGTGATTGAACAGGACACTGCCAACCACGGGCAGCTGCGAGAGAACAGGGATTGGGATCGCATTGATTTCGCCGCCGGGCCGACGGCCCGCGTAGCCGGCGCCAAGGTAGGCAGATAGCCCGGCTCCCAGGATGGTCAGCGTGAGGCCCATGACGATTTGGTTCACGCGGAGCCCGACGGTCATCACCGCGTGCATAGACGCCAGCGCCGCGCCGGCTACAACCGCCCCCGCCATCCCGAGGAATGCATTCTGGGTGCGGACGGTCACGATGAAACCGACGACGGCACCCATCAGCATCATTCCCTCGACGCCCAGGTTCATCACGCCGGCGCGTTCGGCGATCAGCTCGCCGAGTGCCGCGTACGCCAGCGGAGTCCCCAGTACGATCCCGACGCTTACGGAGTTCAGCCAGAAAGTCACGACCGGACTCCCGCGGCCACCGGTTCCAGGGCCCGCGGCGCGCGAGTGATGTGCACGCGAAACGCGAGCGCGGCGTCGCCCGCCAGCAGAAAGACGATGATGAGCGCCTGGATGATCGTGGCAATCGGCTGCGCCACGCCCGTGGTCTGGAGCGCGTAGCTGCCTACCACCAGGGTGGCGAAGAGGAGAGCGGAGACCACCACGCCGAGCAGCCGCCCGCGTGCAAGAAAGGCGATCAGCACTCCGGAGTATCCGTAGTTGACGGAGATCCCGTCCTGCAGGCGGTTGGTCACTCCCGTCAGCTCGATCGCCCCCGCGAGGCCGGCGATCGCGCCTGACAGCGCGAGCACGATGACCATCCGCCGGCTGATGTGCAGGCCGAGGTATTCGGCCGTTCGCGCATTGCCGCCCGCGACGCGGACCGAGAATCCCCATGGCGTGCGCTCCATCAGCCACCAGCACGTAACCGCGACCAGGACCGCGATCACGATTCCGATGTGTACGTAGCTGCCGGGGATCACCGGCAGCATGGCGGCGTCGGGCAGCGCACGCGAGTACGCGAAGCCGAATGCTTTCGGGTCGGCCCATGGACCGAAGATCAGGTGGTCCATGAGCAGGATCGCGATGTAGTTGAGGAAGAGGGTGACGATGATCTCGTTCAAGCCGATGAGCGCGCGCGGGATCGCGGCGATCGTCGCCCACGTCGCGCCGGCGAGGCAGCCGGCGAGAATCATCCCCGGGAGGACCAGCGGTCCTGGCAGCGATGTGGCGTAGAGACCGACGCCGGTGGCGGCGGTGGCGCCGATGATGAACTGTCCTTCGCCGCCGATGTTCCACAGACCGACTCGCAGGGCCGTCGCCACGGCGAGGCCCGTGAGCACCAGTGGGCAGGCCTTGATCAAGGTGGCCTGGATGCCGTCGCTCGATCCCAGCGAGCCCTCCCACATCGAGTTGTAGGCGTCGATCGGGTCGTGGCCACCGAGAGCGAGAATCACCCCGCCCGCGACCAGCCCGGCCGCGACTGCGGCCACGGGCACCGCGATCCGCATTGCGAGCCGTGCGTTGAGGCGGCGCTCGAGGTGGATGGAGACCGACATTCAGTCCGTTCCTTCGCCGCCCATGCGGAGCCCGATCTCGGCGCGGTCGAAGCTCCCCCGCGAATACTCGCCGACCACCGCCCCCTTGAAGAGGACGAGCACGCGGTCCGAAAGCTCGAGGATCTCGTCGAGGTCTTCGCTGATCACGACAACGCCCGCGCCGCGGTCACGATGGCCAACAAGGTGGCTGCGCACCATCGCGCTGGACGCAACGTCCAGTCCGCGCGTCGGCTGCGCGGCGATGATCAGGTCCGGCTGCTCGTCGAGCTCGCGCGCGAGCAGGACGCGCTGAAGTCCGCCCCCCGAGAGGTCGGCCACCCGCGAGTCAGGGTTCTTGACCGGGATGCTGAACGCGTCGATCAGGCGTCGTGCCAACGAGGTCATGCGATGGCTCCAGATCCACAAAGGGTGGCTCATCGCCGGTCGCCGGTACTGCCGTAATGACAGGTTCTCTGACACCGACATCGCGCCCACGAGCCCGCGCTCCATGCGCGCCTCCGGGATGTAGGCGACCGCCGATGCGATGCACGTGCGCGAGCCAGCCATCGGGCGCACGATGCCGGCAGCGACATCAGCCAGAGCGTTCTGTCCATTGCCGCTGATGCCTGCCACCCCGACGATCTCGCCGCGCCGGACCTCGAGCCCCACGCGGTCCAGCGCTCTCACACCGCGGCCCTCGACCGTGGCTGACTCCAGTTTCAGCACGACCTCGCCAGGATTGCCCGCCCGGCTCGCGATGTGCCGTGCCGCGGCGTCGGAGCCGATCATGAGGACACTCATCTGCAGCGCGTCGAGCCCGGCGACCTCGCGGTCGGCCACCACCTTGCCGTGGCGCAGGATCGTGACCTCGTCAGCCACCGCGATGACCTCTCGCAGCCGGTGTGTGATGAAGATAATCGACCTCCCGCCGTCGGCGAGCTTCCGCATCGAGTTGAACAGCTCGGCCGCCTGGGGCGGGCTAAGCACCGCGGTGGGCTCGTCGAGGATCAGGATGTCGAGACCGCGGTAGAGCAGCTTGAGGATCGCGAGCTGCTGCAGCTCGCCCACGCTGAGCGACCACGCGGGCGTGCCTGGGTCGAGCTGGAAGCCCGCCGCCGCCGCATGCTCAGCCACCTTTTGCTCCACCTTCCGTCCTCCCCACGAGTCCGTGCCCAGGACGACGTTCTCGGTCACAGTGAACCGCGGCACGAGCCTGAAGTCCTGGTGCACGACCCCAATACCGGCGGCAAGCGCCGCCCGGGGCGAGCCGGGCGGTAGGGGCCGGCCGCGGACCGCGACGGTCCCGGCGTCGGGACGGTACTGTCCGCACAGGACCGAGATCAGGGTCGTCTTGCCAGCGCCGTTCTCGCCCAGCAGGGCGCGAATCTCGCCGGCCTTGAGTGTCAGGTCGACGTGGTCGTTGGCGAAGCGGTCGCCGAACGACTTGGTGATCCCCCTGACTTCCAGGACGGTTGCCGCGGGCTCGGAGGTGGCTCCCGGTTCGGGAGCCGCCCCCTCGGTGGCTCGACTTGTCAGCACCTCATTCTCGGTGCCTACTGGCTGACCTTGCCGTCCACTCCCTTCACAAAGAAGGTGCTCTTGGTGTAGATGTCCCCTACCGTCCATGTGGTGCCGGACGGGATCTGCAGCTTGCCCGTGTTGTCGTAGATGGGACCGGTGAAGACCTTGATCTTCCCGCTCTTGAGGTCGGCGATCACCTGGGCCACCTTGGCCTGGACATCGGCCGAGACGGCCGGATTGACAGGGCCGACGGCGATGAGCCCAGACTCGAGGTCCCCCGAGTAGTCGTCGGCCTTCCACGTGCCGTTCTGGAGGGCGGTTACCTGGTCGATCGCGTACTTGCTCCAGTCGTAGTAGGTGCCGGTTAGGTAGGCGGTCGGGGAGACGTCGTGCGTGTCCGCCTCAGAGCCGACGCTGTAGATGTGGGCCGCGGCCGAAGCGAGCAGTGTCGCGGTGGAGTCCTCGTGCTGCGCGGTCACATCGGCGCCGGACTGGATCAGCGAGTTGGCGGCGGCCGTCTCGGTCGGCGGGTCATACCAAGTGTTCGTGACTGTGACCTTGACGATCGCCTTGGGGTTCACCATCTGCACGCCGAGCGCGAATCCGTTAATGCCTGCGACCACCGACGGAATGGTGTGGGCGGCCACGAATCCGATCTTGCCGCTCTTCGTGATAAGCCCCGCGGCCACGCCGGTAGCGAACCGCGCCTCCCAGAGGTTGCCGTACACAGTCGAGACGTTGTCGAGATGGGCCTGTGTGTTGGGACCGATGCCGATGAACTTGACGTCGGGATGCTTCTTCGCCTCCTGCGTCGTGAACGGCTGGTATCCGAAGGCAGTGGCGAAGATCATCTTGTTGCCTTTGCGGATGAGGTCCTCGTAGACGGGGATCACGTCCGCGCTTTCGGCGATGGGGCCGACAGCGGTCGTCTGCACGCCGAGCTGCGTTTCGAGCGCCTGCCGTGCGCGGTCCCACTGCAGCGTCCAGCCGGACCCGTTGACCGGGTCGACCCAGATGAAGGCGACCTTCAGCTTTGTGCTTCCGGTGGCGGTGGTGCTACTGCCGCATGCGCCGACCACAAAGGCCACCGCCAGGGATAGAGCTACGATCCTGGCGAATCTCATGCTCACAAGCCTCCCTCTGATCACGCAAATCTGATGCGGGCGTCGTAGTTGATTCTTAGCACGGTTCAGTGGGGCTGTAAAGAACAAGGATCGATCGATGCGCAGGACCCGGTTGAGTTTCAGCCTCACCGATAATGGCTGAGAGCGCTCTGTTCCGGCCCGGACGCATCGGCGCCGTGGAGGCCGTCAACCGGATCGTGCGTGCCGGTACGTCCGAGACCGCGTCTGATGACGGCGGCGAGATCACGGATCACCTCCTCGAGATCTACGAGGATCTGGCGCGCAACCGCGTGGGCCTGATCCTGAGCGGTCACATGTTCTGCCACCCCCGAGGGCGCTACGCGGCTCGGCAGACCGGTATCCACGACGACGCGTTGGTGCCTGGCCTGACCCGCCTTACGTCGGCGGTGCACCGTCACCGCGGCAAGGTGTTCGCGCAGCTGGCGCACGCCGGAAGCCAGTCCAGGGTGCCCGAGAACCGTCCGCTCGCTCCCTCGCCCGTGCCCAACGCGCTCACCGGCCGCATGGTGGAGGCCGCGACCGCAGCGGAGATCGCCGAGGTGATCGAAGCCTTCGCCGCCGGCGCACGCCGCGCGGTGCGCGCCGGTTTTGACGGGGTGCACATCCACGCCGCCAACGGCTACCTGATCAGCGAGTTCTCCTCGCCCCTGACCAACCGGCGCGAAGACGAATGGGGCGGTTCGGCGCAGGCGCGCGATCGGTTCGTGCTCGAGGTGCTGAAGGCGGTGCGGCGCGAGATGCCCGCGGGCATGGCGGTCACCGTGAAGCTCGGCTTGCAGGACGCCGTGCCCGGTGGCATGGCGCTCGACGAGGGCGTGCGCCGGGGTGAGGCGCTGGCGGCGGCCGGCGCGGATGCGATCGAGGTCTCGTGCAACGCAATGCGCCTGCCCAGCGACTCGGCGAAAGAGTACGTGGCAGTCGGACCAGGACGCGCCCTACGCGACTTGCTGCTTCACCGCCTGCTGTCGGCGCCTCACCCTGAGGCTTACTTCCTGCCTGCGGCGCGGGAGTTGCGCAAGCGCACGAGGGTGCCGATCATCCTCGTCGGTGGGATGCGCCTGCCCTCGACCATGGAGACGATCCTCGAACGTGGCGAGGCGGACTTCGTCGCGATGGCGAGGCCCTTCATCCGCGAGCCCGACCTGGTCGTGAAGCTGGCGCAGGGCCGCCGCGGCCCGGTCGAATGCACGTCGTGCAACCTGTGCCTGATCCATGAGTCACACCACTCGCTGCGGTGCTGGCGCGTGCCGAGGCGTCGGCTGCTCGAACACGCCATCTTTCGGCTGCGCCGCGGATTGAGCGAGACGTACCGCCCGCACAGCTCCCCGATGAGCCAGGCCGCCCTAGTCGTTCAGGAACGCCACGATTCGACAGGGTGATGCCTCACCGCCTTCGATCGGAATCGGAAACGCGCCGATGAGGCAGCGCTTGTTCAGCGCATGCTCGACGTCACCGCCGAGGTTCTCGACGTGGGTAATGCCGGCGCGGAACGGGACGCGGTGCATTACAAAGAGATCAGACTCGGGCCAGATCTCCTCGACCTTCTTGCCTATGCGCCTCTCGTACTCGCGGGTGGCGTCGGGCCGCTTGGTGCGGATGGTGGTGTTCATCGGGTGATCGCCGGAGCCGCAGTCGACGGCCGTCCAGGCAAGCTGCATCTCAACGATCCACTCAGCGAGCTCGCGGCCGCCGCCCGGGTGGCGAAGGAAGTAGCGCTCCTCGTCCTCCTCGGGCCTTCCGTTGTAGAAGCGGTGCCAGCCGGTGTGGAAAACGACGATGTCGCCTTTCTTCACCTCCATACGGTCGGTGACCTGCTTGGGGGTGATCACAGACCAGTCGTCCATCTGGTCTGACAGGTCGACGATGACGCCTTCGCGGCACAGCGTCGTCAGCGGCACCGATGCGATGTCCTTGCCGCCCGAGACGATGTGCATCTCGCCGTCAAAGTGCGTGCCGGCGTGCAGTGGGGTCTCGAGGAACTGGGACACGATGCCATTGGTCGCGTGGCGCTGGATGTAGCTGAGCTTCGGTGAGGGATATCCCACCCAGCCGGGGGTGTGGATCGAGAAGGTGTGCGTGAGGTCGATGAGCTTCATGACGTCCTGCTCCTAGCCTAGCGTGCGACCGCGTCGATCTCCACCAACGCGTTGGGGATGGCAAGGGCCGACACCTCCACCAGCGTGCGGGCCGGTCGGGTGTCCGACCAATTAGTAAATTCAGATCACCGATTTCGGCAAGCGTTTCAGCCGGGCGTTGTATGAGATCTCAGCTTGAAGAGCTCGATTGGCGGCGGCGGTAAGCCGGATGAGCACGTCCACGGATACGATCATTGCCTTGGTGCTTCACGGCATCGGCACGTCGCCGCTGCGCAAAGAAGACTGGCCCCTGGTGCGCGGCGAAGGAACCTTCGTCGCAGACTTCAAGCGGCCGGGAATGGTGCACGCCTTCGTCGCGCGCAGCCCGTTCGCGCATGCGCGTTTCACCCGCATCACCACGGCAGCCGCGCTGGCGGCGCCCGGCGTGATCGACGTGATCACCGTCGCCGATCTTCCAGACCGAGGCCATCTCATTCCGACCCGGCAATTCCATGACGAAGGCTCCAGGCGTTTCCTGCAGCGACCGCTGGCGGACGGCGTGGTGCGGTATTCCGGCGAGCCGGTCGCAGTCGTGATCGCTGAGTCGCGCTACCTGGCCGAAGACGCAGCCGAGCTGCTGGACGTCGACTACGAGCAGCTCCCACCCGTGCTCGACCCCGACGAGGCTGTCGCCACTGGCGCCGTGCTGCTCCGTCCGGAGACCGGCACCAATGTCGCCGGGCACCTGGTGGTCGAGATGGGCGACCTGGAGAAAGCGTTCGCGGACGCCGATCTCGTGATCGACGAGGAGTTCCGCATCCAGCGCCATGCTGCTGTCCCGCTGGAGACGCGTGGCTTGCTCGCCGAGTACGACCCCAGGCGGAACTCGGTCACTGTGTGGGGCGCGGCCAAGATTCCGCACGTGAACAAGAAGATCCTCGCCCGGCTGCTGGGTTGGGATGAGGAGCAGGTGCGGCTCATCGAGCTCCATGTCGGCGGCGGTTTCGGCGCGCGCGGCGAGTTCTACCCCGAGGATTTCCTAATCCCATTTGCCGCCATCCGCATCGGCAAGCCGGTGGCGTGGGTCGAGGACCGCGAAGAGAACCTTCGCGCGACCAACCACTCGCGTGAGCAGGTCCACCGCTGCCGGCTGGCGGTGAAGAAGGACGGAACGTTTCTCGCGCTGAGGGACACGTTCCTAAACAACACAGGCGCCTATGTCCGCACGCATGGCATGACTGTGCCGGGTCTCAGCGTGTCGATGCTTCCCGGTCCCTACCGCTGGTCCGCATACCGCGGCGAGTATCGAAGCGTCGTGACCAACAAGACTCCTGGCGGAACCTACCGGTCGCCAGGGCGCTTCGAGATCAACTTCGTGCGCGAGCGCCTGGTGGACATCGCGGCCCACCGGCTCGGCCTCGACCCGGTGGAGGTCAGGCGAATGAACCTCATCGGCCGCGAGAGCTTCCCATATGTCGTAGGCACGCTGTATGACGGCCATCCGGTGATCTATGACAGCGGCGACTACCGGCTGCTGCTGGACAAGGCGCTCAAGGCCTTCGACTGGGAGCGCATGAAGGCGTGGCGTATGGAGCCGGCCGCGGGCGCCCTGAAGCGAGGTGTCGGCATTGGCTACTTCGTCGAGAAGGCCGGGCCGGCGGAACGCGAGTACGCGCGCATCGAGCTGAACGAGAAGGGCGACGTGTTCGTCTACACGGGCTCGGTCTCGGTCGGACAGGGGGTGGAGACGGTGCTGGCCCAGGTGTGCG
>WNFD01003397.1_pt1 | contig 15995 bp, 15 predicted proteins | sample 5400491 | NCBI WGS metagenome assembly WNFD01 (sample SAMN13153343, study PRJNA577476) | soil metagenome | isolation source: 120 cm saprolite under Douglas fir tree site 2 hole 2 replicate 2 | place: USA:California | collected 2015-04-18 | reverse complement strand
ACGTCCCCTGGCAGACCGCGTTAGGCGCCGTCTTCCTCTCCGGAGTAATCTTTCTCGCGCTGACCTTCTCCGGCATCCGCCAACGCCTCGTCGCCGCCATCCCCCACCAGCTTCATGCCGCAGTCGGCGGAGGCATCGGCCTCTTCATCGCCTTCATCGGCTTTCGCAACGCCGGCATCATCGTCCCCAGCCCCGCCACCACCGTTACCCTTGGCAACCTCCACGCCCCGCCAACCGCCCTCGCCCTCTTCGGCCTCCTCCTCATCGCAGTCTTACAAGTCCTCCGCATCCGCGCATCGATGTTAATCGGCGTCCTGACAACCACTCTCCTCGGCATCGTCTGCCATCAGGTCCACTGGCAACCCACACCCTACAATCTGTCGGCGATCAAAGCCACCGCCTTCCACCTCGACATCCCGGGCGCGCTCCATATCGGCGTCTTCGAGATCATCTTCGTCTTCCTCTTCGTCGATCTCTTCGACAACATCGGCACCCTCGTCGCCGTCACCCAACGCGCCGGTCTCATCGCCCCCGACCACACCATCCCCCGCCTCAACCGCATCTTCTTCGCCGACGCCACCTCCACCATCCTCGGCTCGCTCACCGGCACCAGCACCGTCACCAGCTACATCGAATCCTCCGCCGGGGTCGCCGCCGGAGGACGCACCGGCATCACCGCCATCGTCACCGGCATCTTGTTTTTCCTCTCCCTCTTCATCGCCCCGCTCGTAGGAGCCATCCCCAGCTTCGCCACCGCGCCTGCTCTCATCCTCGTCGGCGGCCTCATGCTCACCGGCCTCGGCCAAATCGAATGGGACGACCCCCAGATCGCCATCCCCGCCTTCCTCACCGTCGCCACCATTCCACTCACCTGGTCCATCGCCGACGGCCTCAGCTTCGGCCTAACCAGCTACGCTCTTCTCCAGTTGCTCACCGGCCGCGCCCGCGGCACATTCCGAAGAGACTGGATGCTCTATCTCCTCGCCAGTCTCTTTCTCTTTCGCTTCATTTACATCGTCAAAAAATAAAGCGCCCTTTATTGACATAATCTGTCATCCCGACCGGAGCCCAGCGGAGTGGAGGGATCTGCTGTTTGTCTGGGTCTGCACTCATGCTAAACATTGCGATGATGTCGCCAATATTAGAGACAGGCCCTTAGCGATGTCTCGCCTTCATGTGTTGCTCAGAGTCTTGCTCCACCCTGTGAAAGCGGAAGAACCGAGCATCGCAGTGTTCGCACCGGAACGGGTACAGGAAGATAAGTCTCAGCAATGGCTCGAAGGCGATCCGGTGCGAACGCCTTACAAAATCATTGCGCTGACATTCTGGGCAATTTGGCATCATGGTAGCTCCGTTCCGCGTGCCGCACCACTGCGCTAGAACGCTCTCTATGGTTAGAGCATACGCGCATGATGCCAACGACAAGGTGAATCCATACCTGTCTATTAATGTAATTTCTCACGTTCGAAGTATCGCGAACACAATCCAAAAGACTTACCCTCTCGCCTGCGCATCGAGGGCAGTATGGCAGGTTGAATATGAAAAGTTCGTGAGTGTCGGTTGCTTACATATACACAATCACAAGAGAAGAGTAGTGTTGAGTTCCCTCAGGAGGTTCCCCATGGCGTTTCAGACAGCTCCCTTCTTCCCCCACAGACGCAACAAGGACGGCTCGTTCAATTCAATCTGCCTTAAATGTTTTGCAACCGTCGCCTCCCACATGACAGAAGAGGAACTCAAGGAACAAGATAAGCATCATGTCTGCGTTAAATCTGTTCTCTCGGAACGAGGCAATCACGTATCTTTGACTCACAATGAAAATCAGACACGTGACCCTAGCTAGATGGATCCTGATCGCAATGCTCCTTTCAGCCTCTGCGAACGTATGGGCTGAAGACTGCCTCAGCGGACTGCCCGACACGTTAAGATCGGCTGTCGAGCAAGACCGTTGGAAGATCCTCTCGCCCTTCGATATCCCCTCAGACGACTGGAAGCTCTGGAAAAACGCGCATCAGGGCCAATGCCCCGGCGTAGCGGTCGGCAACTTCTTTCCAAAGACGGATTCCTCTTTCGTCGTGGCCCTCATCCAGGGCGACGATCCAAAGAATCTTCTCGAAAAAGTGGTGCTGCTAACCCAGAAGAAGGGCCAGCCCATAACCGAGATCGTCGTCAATCCAGTACAAGTCGCCAGCCCGTCCCTCGTGTGGAAGCTGCCGCCAGGCCATTACGCTGGAGTTGACGGAAAAAGAGCCGTGATCTCACGAGATTCGTTTGTCTTCGAAAAGGTCGCATCCTCAGCGACGCAGTTCTACTACCAGGGCAGCAAACTTCAGTCGTTCATAATCTCAAACTAAAAAATCGCACTAAAGCGGTATCACGCTCTAGTGCGATCCAAGTTCATCCGGACGCAATTACTTACCCAAAGTAGGCGGAACAGAAGTGCTCCCCACCGCCGGTCCAGTCGCGCCAGTGCTAACTCCATCGAGCGTCGCCTGGTACGAGATGATGCTCTTCAGCGTCTCATACGGAATCCCGGACATTGGCAACAGATGTCCATTCACTGCCAGCATCGGAGTCTGCTCGACTCCAACATCCTGCGCCAGTTTGATGGACGCATTGACCTGGTCCTTGATCGCCGGTGTCGCCGCGCACGCATCCACCGCCGCAGGGTCCAACCCAGCCTTGGTCACCGCGCTCTTCAGCGTCTCGTCTCCCGTTTCCGGCGTCAGAGCGGCCTGCGCGTCGAACACCGCCGCAGAATAGATAAAGTAAGCGTCATTCTTCTGCTTCTGAATGCAGTACCCATAGGCCGCCGCCTTGAACGCGAACGGGTGCAGGTCGACCAGCGGAAAGCTTTGATAAACCACGCGGGCATTCGGGAAGTCCTTCACCAGCTGGTCCATCGTGCCCTGCGCATCTTTGCAGTGCGGACATTGCATGTCAGAAAACTCCACCAGCATCAGGTCCTTGCCTGTGGAGCCACGCGTCGCCCCATCGGCTCGAGCCTGCAGTATCTTCCGCAGATCCGCAAACGGCGTAGCGCCAAACGGCACCACAACATCGCCTGCAACCGCATGCTTCCCATCGGGAGTCACAAAAAACGCCGTCGGCTGCACCTTGGAGTTTGGCGCCTTATCCGACACGAAGACCACCACCTTGCTCACATTCGGCGCAGGGGTCACCTGGATCGCCTCCACCCTCCAGATGCGATTCGAGTCATACCCCCACAGCGCCTTCAAGAACGAATTGACCGTATCCACCGTGGGCGAAGTCGCCGTAAAGTACTTCGGATTCGCTGGAGGAAACGGATCAGTTTTGGCCGGCTGCCCCATATCCTGCAACTGCAGCGGAGCCGCAGGCTTCTGTGCCGGAGCTGCTGGAGCTTGTGCCGCCGCCCCCGTTCCGGGCTGAGATCCCGGTTGGGCTCCCGTCTGGGCCCCCGTAACTGTCGTAACGCTGAGAGCCGCCGCCAATCCTGCCAACATCCAATTCGAAATCTTCAAAGAATCCATCCTCCGCTGCCGCTATTTGCGTGCAGCACTCCTATTACACCTGAACCATTAAACCTGAACCTTGACCGCAATGGGAAACCGCCGTCCCATTCCAAACGACTTTTTCGTCACCTTCAACACCGGCGCCGCCTGCTGCCGCTTATACTCGCTCCGCTCCACCAGCTGTAAGACAGACTTCACCAGCCCAACGTCAACGCCCTGCTCCTCTGCGATCTGCTCCGCCGAACAATACCGCTCCACATACGCCTCGAGGATCGGATCCAGCACCTCATACGGCGGCAGCGAATCGGTATCCATCTGGCCAGGCCGCAACTCAGCCGAAGGAGGCTTTTCGATCGTCGCCCACGGAATGATCTCCTTCACCCGATTCACATACCGGCTCAACGCGTACACCCGCGTCTTCATCACATCGCCAATCACCGCCAGCGCCCCGACCATATCTCCATACAGCGTGCAGTAACCCGTTGACATCTCGCTCTTATTGCCGGTCGTCAGCACCAGCGCGCCAAATTTATTCGACAACGCCATCAACAGCGTCCCACGAATCCGCGGCTGCAGGTTTTCCTCCGCCAATCCAAACGGCGTGCCTGCAAACAGCGGCTGCAACACATGCTGAAACTGTGCGAACACATCATGAATCGGCAGCAGTTCAAACCTCACCCCAAGATTCTTCGCCAGCTTCCGCGCGTCCTGGATCGACCCCAGCGACGAGTACTCCGTCGGCATCCCGATCCCTACAACATTCTCCGCCCCCAAAGCCTCCACCGCGATCGCCGCCACCAGCGCCGAATCGATCCCGCCGCTCAACCCCACCAGCACCTTGCTGAATTCGCACTTCCTCACATAGTCCCGAGTCCCCAGCACCAGCGCATCCCACAACTCCGCAACCTCATCCGCGACAGCGTCCGCGGCAACAGCCTCTCCATCCTCTGTATCCCCGGCATCTGTATCAAAGACAACCAGGTCCTCCGCAAACGACGCCGCCCGCGCCACCACCTCTCCATCCGGCCCAATCACCACCGACGAACCATCAAACACCAGGCTGTCGTTGCCTCCCACCTGGTTCACCATCGCAACATACGCGCCATGCCGTTCCGCAATCGACGCCAGCATGCTCTGTCGCACCTGGGGCTTCCCCATCCAGTACGGCGAAGCCGAAATATTCAAAATAATCCGCCACCGTCCCCCCAACTCCTTCTTTCGCGCCTCCCATTGCGTCATCAATCCCTCGACAGGATCGACCGGATACATCTGCCGCCGCCAGAAGCCCTTATCGTTCCACGCATCCTCGCAGATCGTAATCGCGAGCGGCTGTCCCTCCACACAGGTCAGTGTCTGCTCCGACCCCGCCTCGAAATATCGTTGTTCATCAAACACGTCGTAGAACGGAAGCAGCATCTTCTGCTGCACGAAGCTCACCTTACCCTCCGTAAGCAGCGCGGCGACATTCCTCACCTGCTTACCCACGTTGGCGGCCGCGGCCATCACCGTTCCGCACAGAATCGCCGGACGCCCGGCCCCTCCGGTCCATCCAGCCAACTCGACCACAGCCTGCTCAGCCCGCGCAACGAATGCAGCCTTTTCCAACAAATCAGCAGGCGGATACCCACACACCGCAAGTTCGGGAAAGACCACCAGACCGGCACCGATATCTTCGGCACGGGCCGCATATTCAAGAATTTTCTTCGTATTCCCGGCGAAGTCTCCTACCGTCGGGTTGATCTGGGCAAGCGCTATCTTCACCAGTTAAGTCTACCGCTTAGGAGCCTGTCCCGCTCAAAACCACACCCACCGTTCGCGCCAGAATCCTCAGGTCCATCATCAGGTTCCAGTTCTCCACATACGCCGTATCCAGCGAGATGTAGCTGTCGAACGACGGGTCCTGCCGAGCTTCCACCTGCCACAATCCTGTAATCCCCGGCAGCACATCCAGCCGGCGCAGATGCGCCAGGTCGTACTGCTCCACCTCAGCCGCCATCGGTGGCCGTGGCCCCACCAGGCTCATATCACCCTTCAGCACGTTATAAAACTGCGGCAGTTCATCCAGCGAATATTTCCGCAACACCCTCCCCACCCTGGTGATGCGCGGATCTTTCGCGATCTTGAACAGCACGCCATCCCGCTCGTTCATGTGTTCCAGCTCTGCTTTCAGCTGGTCCGCGTTGTGTACCATCGTCCGGAACTTGTAGCACGGGAACGCGCGCCCCTTGCGTCCGATCCTCTGCGCCTTATAAAAGGTCTTACCCTCCGAGTCCATCCGAACTGCAATCGCGATCGCCACCATCACCGGTGCCCCCAGCACCAATGCCATTGACGCAACCGTAATATCCAGAACCCGCTTCACCAGAATCCCCCCAATCGGGAAGTCTTTCCGATGTAGCGGAATGGTCGGAAACTGGCCGATGTACTCCACCCTCGCATTCCATGCCAGCCCATCGTACATATCCGGCACCACCCGGACGTCGATTCCGGCCACACGCGCCTCCTCCACCATGCCGATCACCAGCTTCTTCTCCGCCGGCACCGAGAAAAATATCTCATCGACAAACAGCGACCGCGCCAGCGACAGGCAGTTCCGCACATCGCCAATCACATCCGCATCGCCAGACTCAGCCTCGCGCTCACTCAACGCGACAAAGCCCTTGAACCGGAATCCCAGATGCTGCAGCGACTCAATGTGATTCTTTAGCGCCTGTCCAACTCGTCCCGCACCGACGATCAGCACATTGCGCGTCTCGACCCCCGCACGAAAACGTCGATAGACCATCATCCGCCGCAATGCCCGCCGCAGGCAAAGCAGCGCCGTCGTAAACAACACCATCAGCGCCACCACAATCCGCGATATCGCCTCTCCGTTCGACAGATAGAGCGTGCCGCATAGAAGCAACCCTGAGGTCAGCGCCGCCTGGACCGTCATCCTCTGTTCATGCAATCCGCTGCGATGTTGGATCGGCCCATACAGCCCATACGACCGCGTAAAGAAGATCAGGCACACGCCAAACCAGCCAATATAAAAAAACAGAAGGTTCGGGGAGGATTGGATCAGATGGGGTAGAACATTCAGCGTAGAAACATTGGAAGGAGTAGCCACTCGAAATCGCAAGGCGAGCATTGCAGCAACCACCACCGTCAGCATGTCAACCGATGCCCAGACGGAGCTCGTTATCGAAGGCCTTCGGAACAATCCGGAATCGGCCGTCGACGTGCGCCTGCCGCTTCCCGTATGTTTTCTTCCTGAAACAATAACCTGCTGCAGATAGTCCGGTGTCGCCATAGCGAACGCCTTTCAACTCAATATCACCTAGGCCTAAGAATCGGTAGGATGCCTGAATCAGACTTCAGGAAACGTTCCCAATCAAGAAAATCAAATTGCTACAAGTACGGACACGACCTGAAACGCCTGGTCTCCCAAACTTCCGGTTTCGTTCCTCGGTCGGACGCGTCGAAATTACATCTGGATTGCTACTTTGCAGCATACGGGTCGAGCGCAGGCTTGGCAATACAACAAAAGGTTTCTTTACCAAATCTTATAAACCATTTATGTACCTACCCTTAGCCAAATCGTCGTTGGCCACCATGGCTTGCGGCTATACAGGCGTCACGAGCTCATCCAACTCCAGAAATTCCTGCAAAATGGGGTCCTGGCTCCGCTCCATCTCCTCCATCGTGCCGAAGAAAATCGCTTCTCCCGCATTCAGAAACACCACACGGTCCGCCAGTTTTTTCGCCAGCCGCATGTCGTGCGTCACCACGATGCTCGTCAGATGCAACTGCTGCTTCAGACGTTCAATCAGGTTACCCAGCAGATGCGCCATCAACGGATCCACCATCGTCGTCGGTTCGTCGTACAACACCGCCTCCGGCTGTGCCGCCAGCGCCCGCGCAATCGCGATCGACCGTTTCATCCCCGTCGACAAGTCCGACGGCAGCAGATTTTCCATCCCCGCCACGCCCACCATCTCCAACAGACCCTTCACCACTTGCAGGATCTGATCCTCCGCCATCTCGCCTCGCTCCCGCATCGGAAACGCAACGTTCTCGCCCACCGTAATCGAGTCGAACAGCGCCCCGTTCTGGAAGACCATCGTCACCTTCCGTCGAATCTCCTGCAACTCCCGCTCCGTGTACCCGCAGATATCCTCCCCTGCTACCTTGATCACGCCCTTATCCGGCTTCAAAAATCCCAGCAGCATCTGCAGCGATACCGACTTCCCCACTCCGCTTCGCCCCAGAATGCACAGCGTCTCTCCCGGCAGCACATAGAAACTCACATCCTCCAGCACCACAAACTGACCGAACGACTTGTACACATGCTCGAACGAAATATAAGGTCCGGGCTTGTCCTTATGATCTGGAACAGCCTCAGCCGCAGCCTCGTTCTGCTGAGCCGCCTGCTCCATAAACTCGCCGACCTCAGCCGACACATCCTCCGACACGCTTTCGATCAGCGGAGTCTCAGGCGACACCTCCGGCTGTTGTTCTTCCGTTTTCGGCCGTTGTTCCTCCGTTTTGTTGTCCGGTTCAGCCATAGCAGCGACTCCCACCCCAAAATCCCGATGCAAAACTAGCCTAACCCATCGCCCCGACTATGTATCCAGTGCGTCGAGATGCTTCTCCGCCTCGGCAAACTCCTCCGGCGTATTCAAATTCGCAAACCATATCCCACTGCACCGCTTCTGTGCGTCTGTGATGTACCACCAGTCCCCGCCTGTCCGCCCGGGTCTGGAGGTCAAGCCCGACCAGTAAGGAATCTTCCACATCCCCACTCCCGGCAACAGCCCCTTTCTGACGGAAATCTCCCTGCAAGCCTTTTCCAGCACGGGAAAGAGCTTGTACTCCCCACGCTCCAGCGCCTCCGTCAGGAAAGGCCGCACCTCGCGATGCACTAATGCCACCGTCGGCTGCGGCACGCCATCTACCGTAAACATCATCACGCGTGCATGCGTACCAGGCATTTCAAACCCCTCATGCAGCTTCTGGTGCCTCCCGCTCTCCTCGGGCAACGTCTGCCCTACCCAAAGACTGAGATAGATGGTCGGCACAAAAGGCACATCTACGGGAAGGAACAGGTTCCAGTCGTACCGCGAGTGGAGCAACGCCACCTCCATGCCTCCCATCGGTCCACAGTCGGGATGCAGGTCCGTCACCAGCGGCGCATAGGCATCCAGAGCCGGGTCGTTGCCGAGAACGCTCACCTCCATGCACACGCGGCGAAGCTTCACCACGGCATGGAGCACAAGCGGCTTGCCGGCTAGCTCCAAAAAAGCCTTGTCTCGGCCCATTCGTGAGCTTCGCCCGCCAGCCAGAACATAGCCCCCAATCTCCGCAGGGCGCCGCCACTGCACCTAAGCCCCCACCAGTTCCAGCCAGCGCACAATCGACTCAATCCCTCGATGAAAGTTCGCCAGGTGAAACTTCTCGTTCGGCGCATGAAGATTGTCATCCGGCAGACCAAACCCCATCATCACTGTAGGGGTCTTCAACTCCCGTACAAAGTCCCCCACAATCGGAATCGACCCGCCTCCCCGTACAAACACCGTCTCCTTCCCGAATACTGCATGCATCGCCTCGGTCGCAGCCTTAACATATTCGTTGTCCGTACTCACGACAATCGGATCGCCAGAATGGATCAACCGAACTTCCAGCACAATCCCCTTCGGTGTCAGCGACTCGACATAAGCCTTATACTTCGCGAAACTTTCCGCCGGCGTCATATCCGGCACCAGCCGCATGCTCACCTTCGCCACCGCCTTCGCCGGAATCACCGTCTTCGCGCCCGCTCCGATAAATCCACCCGGCATCCCATGCACATCGAGCGTCGGCCGCGCCCACGTCCGTTCCAGCACACTCAACCCCGGCTCCCCGGTCAAAGAAACCGATCCCACCTCGGTCTCACGATAATGCTCTTCGTCAAACGGCAGCGCCTTCCACGCCTTCAACTCCGCATCCGTCGGCTTCTCGACACTGTCGTAGAAACCCGGAATCAGAATCCGCCCGTCTTCATCCTTCAGCTTCGCGATCACCTGCGCCAGCGCCACAAAAGGATTCGGCGCCGCCCCGCCGTACATCCCGGAGTGCAGATCCGTCCGCGCCCCCCGCGCCTCAATCTCCGTATAGATCATCCCCCGCAGTCCGACACAAAGCGTCGGCAGCTCCGGCGCAAACATCTCGGTATCCGATACCAGCGCCACATCCGCCTTCAACTGCTCCCCATGCGTCTTTACGAAGCTTGCAATACCTTCGCCCCCAACCTCCTCCTCCCCCTCAACGACCACCCGCACATTCACCGGCAGCTTCCCGCCGCCTGCTACCATCAGCGACTCCAGCGCCTTCACATGCATCCACATCTGCCCCTTGTCATCGACAGCCCCGCGCGCATACAAATTCCCATCCCGCTCCGTAGGCTCAAACGGCGGCGACTTCCACTCATCCAGAGGCTCCGCCGGCTGCACATCATAGTGCCCATAGCAAAGCACCGTCGTTTTGCCTTCTGCATGCAGCCAGTCCGCATACACCAGAGGATGCCCACCCGGATGCTTCACTGTCGATGTCTCGATCAGCCGAACGTTCTCCATCCCAATCCGCTTCAACTCCGCCGCAACAAACTCCGCCGCCCGCCGCACATCCCCCGCACGCTCAGGATCGGTCGATATCGACGGGATTCGCAGCAGCGCCTTCAGTTCGTCAACAAACCGCCCCTTGTTCTCCTGCGCAAACCCAACCGCCGCTGTCACCTTTGTCGTCACTGATCCACTCTCCAAAAGATATTCTTCCCTCAGACATACACTTCTGCCAAAGCGAAACACAAGTATAGGCAACATCCACCCACCGCATCGACCCTTCAACCTAAATTCGCCCTCATCCGTCCGAATCTGTCCTCATCCGCGGTCGCATCTAACCCCTAAGGAGGCGTAAACTTCCTGCCAAAAAGGAGCGTCCGAACATGACAACCTCTCAGCTAGACGGCACCATGATCGACAAAATGGCGCAGTTCGACCTTCTCAAGGAGATCGCCGACTCCGAGCAGAAGAAGCCATGGCAATCCGGCCACAACGCCAGAACCCTCTTCAAGAAACACGACTTCAGAATCGTCCTCATCACCATGGAAGCCGCCGCCCGCATGAAGCAGCACCACGCCGACGGCACCATCTCCATCCAGGTACTCAAGGGCCAGATCCGCGTCACCATCCAGGGCAAGCCACACGACCTCCACGTCGGCAACCTCTTCACCCTCGCCGCCTCCATCCGTCACGACGTGGAAGCAGTAGGCGAATCCGCATTCCTGCTCACCATCTCCTGGCCCAGCGCCGACGAGTTAGCCGCGATGAAACACCGGGGTTACGGCTCCTGAAATTCGAATCATCGGCCCCAATCCAGAGAAGGAGAAGATCGACCGTGGCTGTTCAACTCAAACGTGTCTACGAAGCCCCGTCCAAAACCGACGGCACCCGCATCCTCGTCGACCGCCTCTGGCCCCGAGGCCTCACCAAAGAAAAGGCTGACGTAGACCTATGGCTCAAAGAAATCGCTCCCAGCAACGAACTCCGAAAGTGGTTTGCCCACGATCCCGCCAAATGGCGCGAATTCAAAGCACGCTATAAGGCTGAACTGAAAAATAACGCCGCGCAGTTGGCCCTCCTCAAAAGAGCCATCACTACAGGCCCCTCCACCCTGCTCTACGGAGCGAAAGACACCGAACACAACGAAGCCGTAGTCCTTCAAGACCTGCTCAGCCGCTAAAACATCAACCCAGCACCATCAATTTGCCGGAACAACCTTCTCCGCCGCCACCGGCTCGCCCGCCAGAAACTTCGCGATGTTCTCGTTCAAAAACTTCGCATCCGCAGGATCAGCCGCCGCGCCCGCTGGATGCCCCCACAGCGAAGGAATCGGCAGCAGCGACGCCGTATGCATGAACTGCGCCTCATACCGCGCATCGCCCACCGGAAAATACTGGTCCGTCATCGAAGGCATATACAAAAACGGCACTTTGATCGACCCCAGCGCCTTCTTCTCATCGCCATTGAATCCCGGAGTAGTCCCCACATCATGCTTCTCCCATGTCCGCATCTGCAGAATCAAATTATTCGCATCCGCCCCGGGAATAAACCGCGTCCGAAACCGGTCCACCACATCCTCAAACGTAGTCCCCGGCTTCGTATTCGTCCGCCACAACTCATCCCGCCACCACTGCGGCGAGTACAGCCACGCTGCCCACACCATCCCGAACGCATTGATCCCCGCCTGCGGCTCCTCCGTATAGTCGCCGCCCTTGAACTTCTCATCCGCCGTGATCGCCGCGATCTCCCCTTCCAGCCGCACGATCCCATGTCCATATGTCTTCGCCGTCCCCGATGTCGCCACAACTTTATCTTCAAACGCAGGGTAGCTCACCGCCCACTGAAACGCCTGCTGCGCCCCCATCGAAAACCCAATCACGGCCTTCAGATGCGTCACCTTCAGATCTTCCGTCAACAAACGATGCACCGCCTCCACATTGTCGCGAATCGTCATCACCGGAAACCGCGGCCCGTGGAACGGCTCCGGCGTATTGCTCGGCGAAGATGAACTCCCATTCCCAAACAACTCCGTCGTCACCAGAAAAAGCTTCTCCGGATCGAGCGCCTTCCCCGGCCCCATCAACCACTCATACCCCGTCAGCTTCGCCATGTAGTGCGACGGCAGCAGAATCACATTGTCATGCGCGGCGCTCAGATGCCCATACGTCCCATACACCACATGCGCCTCAGGCAGCACCACACCACTCTCGGTCTTGAAATTCTTGATGACAAACTCATGCCGCACCGGCGTCTCCAACCCCCGCGCCGTCGAAAAACTCTCAAGCGACACCGCCAGAAAGAGCAGAAAAATAAGTTTTCTCATGATGTAGCGATCTTACTATCCCGCCACCTCCGTCCATCCCTCCCGCTTATCCATCTTTTGTAAATTCTTATCTTCCTCGCGCATCGCCACCGGCAAGCAGGACAATAGCGCTATGAGCTCCACCACCAAACCCAAAACCGTCCAGACCTGGAACACCGAAGCCTACGCCGCCAACGGCCGCTTCGTCGCCACCCTCGCCTCCGACGTTGTCGCCCTCCTCAACCCCCAACCCGGCGAAGAGATCCTCGATCTCGGCTGCGGCGACGGCGCCCTCACTGAACAACTCGCCGCCACTGGAGCCATCGTCACCGGCGTCGACGCCTCATCCACCATGCTCGCCGCCGCCCGCCAGCGCAATCTCCACGGCGCCCGCGGCTTAAACTTCGAGCAACACGACGCCACTGCCCTCCCCTACTACCACCAGTTCGATGCCGTCTTCTCCAACGCCGCCCTGCACTGGATCACAGGCCTCTCCGGCCAGCAAGCCATGCTCGCCGGAATTCACCGCGCCCTCCGCCCCGGAAATCCAAAAGCCCGTTTCGTCGCCGAGATGGGAGGCCATGGCAACATCGCCGCCATCCGCACCGCGCTCCAGGCCACCCTCGCACCCTTCCACATCGACGCCGAAGCCACCGCCGCCAGCTTCTTTCCCTCGTCTGCCCTCTATCGCCGTCTCCTCGAAGCCGCCAACTTCACCGTCCAATCGATCGACCTCATCCCCCGCCCCACGCCGCTCCCCAACGGCATGGAGTCCTGGCTCAACACCTTCCGCAACGGCGTCCTCGATCATCTCAATCCGGCAGACCGAGCGCAGGCCCTCACCAACACCATCGCCCTGCTCAAGCCCATCCTCTGCGACGCCGATGGCAACTGGACTGCCGATTACGTCCGCCTCCGCTTCCACGCCACCGCAAATGGCTAACCCTCAAGATTCACCAGACACCGCTTCAACGTCCTGTTCAACGCCTCCACCCCACTGTCCGGGACCCCCTGCCACAACCTCTTCTCAATCACCCGCGCCAACCTCTCCGCCGAATCCAGCAGTTCCACTCCGCTCGGCGTCAGTTCCGCAATCAAAATCCGGTCATTCACCCGATCCTTCGTCCGTGTAATCCACCCGCCATCCTCCAGACTCTTCAATAGAGCCTGTGCCGACTGCGGCGTCACGTAACAAGCCCTTGCCAACTGAGCCCCCGACCCGCCCGGCTCATCCCGAATCACCTTCAACACCTGCAACTGCGCCGTCGTCACTCCCTGCGGACGCAGCTTCTCGTCCATCTGGCTTCTGAAGTGGATCATGATCCGCTTCATCATCTGCGCGGCCCGCCTCGTCTCCGCCTGCCGGTCTTTCCCGTTTTTAACAGCCGTTGCCATATCAGTCTCCTGATATCATATCAGGAGACTGATATGGCAACCGCAACCATGGCCGCACCGGCAACACCCGCTGTCTGGAAGCCCCACCACAATCCGTGGGCGGTCGCTCTCACTGTCACGCTCGCCACCTTCATGGAGGTCCTCGACACCTCCATCGCCAACGTCGCCCTGCCCCACATGGCCGGCACCCTCGGCGCCAGCCAGGAAGAAGCCACCTGGGTCCTCACCAGCTACCTCGTCTCCTCTGCCATCGTCCTGCCCATCTCCGGCTGGCTCTCCAACCGCATCGGCCGCAAGCGCTTCTATATGACCTGCGTCGCGCTCTTCACGGTGTGCTCCCTCCTCTGCGGCATCGCCAACACCCTCCCCCTCCTCATCGTCGCGCGCATCCTGCAAGGCGCAGGCGGCGGCGGCCTCGCCCCCAGCGAGCAGGCCATCCTCGCCGACACCTTCCCCATCGAAAAGCGCGGCCAGGCCTTCGCCGTTTACGGCATGGCCGTCGTCGTCGCTCCCGCCATCGGCCCCACCCTCGGCGGCTGGATCACCGACAACTTCAACTGGCATTGGATCTTCTTCATCAATATCCCGATCGGTCTCATCTCGCTCTATCTCTCGAACCGCATGGTCGAAGACCCACCCCACCTCAAACTCCGCAAAGAGCAGGCCAAGCACCTCAAGATCGACTTCATGGGTCTCGGCCTCGTCACCCTGGGCGTCGGCTGCCTGGAGTTCACCCTCGACAAGGGCCAGGAGAAAGACTGGTTCGGCGATCCGATGATTCGCACCTTCGCCATCCTCGCAGCCGCCACCTTAATCTTCTTCACCTGGTGGGAGTGGCACCACCCCGACCCCATCGTCGACCTCAAGCTCTTAAAAAATCGCAACTTCGGCACCGCCGTCTTCTTGCAACTTATCCTCGGCATGGTCCTCTTCGGCTCGACCGTCCTCATCCCGCAATACCTTCAGGTCCTCCTCGGCTACACCGCCGAACGAGCCGGCATGGTCCTCTCTCCCGCTGGCTTCGTCATGATGTTGATGATGTTCGTCGCCGGCCGCTCTCTCGGCAAATTCGACCCCCGCATCATGGTCTGCCTCGGCTATCTCGTCACCGCCGCCGGCATCTACAACCTCACCCGCCTCGACCTCAACACCGCCTACGCCACCGTCACCCTCTGGCGCATGCTCCAGGTCATCGGCCTCGCCTTCATCTTCATCCCCATCAGCACGCTCAACTACGTCGGCGTCCCCTTGAGCAAAACCAACCAGATCTCCAGCCTCTCCAACTTCGCCCGCAACCTCGGCGGCAGCGCCGGCACCGCGCTCCTCACCACCTACCTCGCGCGCAGCTCACAAGTAAATCAGGTAGCCCTCTCCTCCAACGTCGTCCAGAACAGCGTCCCCTACCGCCTCTACATGGACCGGATGAAAGAGATCCTGACCTCTCACGGAATATCCTCTGCCAACGCCTCCCAAATGGCCATCGGACAGGCCTATCAGCAGATGCTCCGCCAGGCCTCCATGCTCAGCTACAAAAACGCCTTCGCCATCCTGGCCTTCACCATCTTTCTGTTATCCCCATTGCCCTTCATCATGCGCCTCCCCAGCAAAGCCGCCAAACCCGATCCAGAAGCCCTCGGCGGCCACTAGTTAATCCCCAACCACATCGGGTGCCCCATGATCCCCGAAAGACGAAGTCTGCAGGGCTTCGTGGGGTCAGTCACTAATCTCCTCCGAAATTCATCGCATCATCGCCAGTGCCCGTTCAAACGCCACCGGCGTCACCGACACCGCCCCTTCAAACGGCCTCGCCAGGTCCGCAATCGCCGCTAGCGTCACCGCAACCACAAAGGTCAACGCCAGCACCTGACAATAATGCAGCCACTTATTGTCATTCCCCAGCAGACAAGCCGATCCCACCGTCGCTCCCGCGCCCGCCACCAGCAGAAGCCACAACATCCCCGGCAAACGATCCTGAAACTCCTGCTCCCTCAAGTTGCGCCGCTCCGAAAGGTCCCTCAGCGCGTTCGCCAAATGGTCACCGCTTCCGCTGCCGGAGCCGTCGGACTTCAACTTCGCCAGCACCTTCCACATGTCCCCCGCCACCCGTTCGCTCGCACTGCTATCCTGCTGCACCTGCATCGCCGGCCAATCTTCGTTGATCGTGGCCTCCGCATACTTCACCCCCAGCGCATGAATGGTCTCCCGCTCTGGAGAAGGCAACCCCGC
>WNFD01007796.1_pt1 | contig 15997 bp, 10 predicted proteins | sample 5400491 | NCBI WGS metagenome assembly WNFD01 (sample SAMN13153343, study PRJNA577476) | soil metagenome | isolation source: 120 cm saprolite under Douglas fir tree site 2 hole 2 replicate 2 | place: USA:California | collected 2015-04-18 | reverse complement strand
CAATTTCATGGACATCAAGGTGCAGGCGAAGCCCAAGACGCCGCAGGAGTACAGGGTGGTGGGCAAGTCCTTCGCGCGCCGCGACGTCGCCTGGAAGGTTTACGGCACCGACCAGTTCGTCACCGACGTGCGCGTCAAAGGTATGCTGCACGCGCGGGTCATCCGGCCGCCGCGAGCCGCGTGCAAAGTACAGGGCGTGGACGAGGCCTCGATCAAGTCGATCCGCGGCGCGCGCGTCGTGCGCGAGAAGGACTTCGTCGCGGTGGTCGCGCCACGCGAGTGGGACGCAGTGCGCGCGGCCCAGATGCTGAAGGTCGACTGGCATGCGCTCGACGGCGCGTTCCCGGCGATGGATAAGCTGCACGAGCACATCCGGGGCGCCAAGGTCGTGAAGCGCGAAGAGCCCGTGAAGAAGGGCGACCTGGCAGCGGCGTTCAGCGCGCCGGGCGTCCGCGTCGTCGAAGCGCAGTACGAGTGGCCGTTCCAGTCGCATGCCAGCATGGGTCCCGGTTGCGCGGTTGCCGACGCCAAGGCTGACCGCTGCACGGTGTGGACGGGATCGCAGAAGCCCCACTTTGTGCGTAACGGCGTGGCCAGGCTTCTCGGCATGGCGCCGGAGAAAGTGCGCGCGATCTGGGTTGCCGGGCCGGGCTCCTACGGGCGCAACGACGCCGGAGACGCCGCGCTCGACGCGGCGTTCCTCTCGAAGGCGACCGGCAAGCCGGTGCGGGTGCAGGGCATGCGGGCCGACGGCACGGCGTGGGACCCGAAAGGCCCGGCCTGCGTCCATCGTGCGCGTGCCGCGATCGATGCCACCGGCAAGGTGCTCGCGTACGAGTTCGTCTCCAAGGGCTTCTCGCGCCAGCACATCGCCACCAACGAGTCGGACCCGGCGGACAGCCTGGTCGGCCAGGCCACCGGCATCCCGGCGAAGGGTACGCAGATCTTCGGCGTGCCGGCGGAGTCCTACGGCTTCGAGAACAAGCTGCTCGCCTGGGAGACGATCGCGCCGCTGGTGGACAACTGCTCGCCCTTGCGCACCGCGCATATGCGCGATCCGGTCGGGCCCGAGATCCACTTCGGAGCCGAGCAGTTCATCGACGAGCTGGCCGCTGCGGTGGGCGAGGATCCGGTCGCATTCCGCCTCAGGTACCTCACCGACGCGCGCCACGCCGCCGTCGTCAAGGCGGCGGCGGAGAAGGCGGGGTGGGAGGCGCGAACTTCGCCGCAGCGCGAGCGCGGCGGCGAGCTGCTGAAAGGGCGCGGCATCGCCTTCGCCGAGCGTAACGGCACTGCGGTGGCCGCCGTGGCCGAGGTCGAGGTCGAGCGCAATACCGGGCGGGTCTGGGCGCGTCGCGTGGTGGTCGCGCACGATTGCGGCCTGGTGATCAATCCGCAGGGCTTGCGCTACACGATCGAAGGCAACGTCGTGCAAGGCCTTTCGCGCGTCCTGTTCGAGCAGGTGCTGTTTGACCGCAACGCGGTGACCAGCGTCGACTGGGCGAGCTACCCCATCCTGGAGATGCAGGACGCGCCGGCGGCGATCGAGGTGGTGCTGATCAACCGGCCGGAGGTTGCACCGTCGGGCGCCGGCGAGCCGACGATGCGGGTGATCCCGGCTGCCGTGGCGAACGCGCTCTTCGACGCCACGGGCGTGCGCCTGCGCAGGGCGCCGCTCAACGCGGAGAGAGTCAAAGCGGCGCTGGCGCGCGCCTGAACCGCCGGTCAGCTGCGGGCGGGGGAGACGATCGGCTGCGCGATGATCCAGAGGCTGATCATCGTGTAGCCTACCATCAACGCCACCATCGGAAGCTGGCTGCGCAGCGCCGCGCGGCGGCTGCCGAATTCGCGCAGCGCCACCGCGTGCGCCAGATATACCGCGATGACGTGGCCGGCGATGATCGCTGCCAGCGATACGTACCAGACAGCCTGCGCGCTCACGACTCCCACGCGAACGAAGTGGCGCGCGCCGCCGAACAGGTCCCAGCCCCGGCCGAGCGGGTCCGAGGCGAGCGGCACGAGATATTGGGACGCGAGGAGAAAGAACGAAAGGTAGTGCGCGACGTGATAGGCAATCGCGATCGGGACCAGCGTAAGGACGAACAGGCCGGCGGTGCGGGCACGCGACGCCGTCGGATCGTTCGAGCCAAGGCGCACGGTCGCCCCGCAGGTGAACAGGTACAGGGCGAGGAACGCGAGGAGGGCGGTGAGCAGGCCGGCGGTTTTCAGGAAAGCGTGCTCGTGGCCGAAGCGTTCGACGATGGCCGCCCAGGCCGGCGTCTCGAGAAAGCCGTCGAAGCTGACTGCAACCAGGATCAACATCACCAGCACGATTTCCGATCGCTCGACGGGATCGCGCGGCAGCAGTCCGACCGCGTACGGCCGCAGGTGCCACTCGTCACGTCCGTGCGCGGTGCGTGCCTCGAGCGGGGAGAAGCGCGCGAGATAGCCGTAAACGATGTTGAATACCTCCCCGCGACGCAGCCACTCCTGCCGGCCAAAGGCCAGCATCCCGAGCCAGGTCATCGCCGAATAGCCGATGATCGCCAGCGCCAGCGGGGCCGGCGCATCGGCGCCCTGCCAGACCAGTTCCATCCAGACGAAGGTCAGGAACAGGACGACCGCCGGCCAGACGCCCAGGCGATCGGGATACGAAAGGCCTAGCGACAGACTGCGGCCGGGACGCACCAGCGCGTGCAGCCTTTCCATCCAGGCGAACAGCGTGTCGAACGGGTTGACTAGGGACCACAAGTTTCCGAGCGCTGCGGCGACGTAAGCGAAGCCGACCCACGCGATAGCCCACACCATGACCGGAGCGATGTTCTTGAACGTGCGCTGCTCGCCAAGCAGTCCGGCCGCCACTACCAGCAGATAGCACAGCACGCCGGTGATGCGCAGCCCCGAGACGACCGGCGCCGAGGCGATAAGGCGTGCGAGCCGGCCCTGCGAGAGACAGACGCGCGGATAGTCGCGCAGCGCGGATCCCGAGCGCAGAAACAGCAGCATGACGAGGAACGAGACGAGGACCGTCAATCCCGACGCGGCGAGGAACAGCGACAGCGGTACCGGCAGTTCGTAGGGTTGCGCGAGGCCGTGCCCGTTCGCTTGAGCGCTCAAGAGAAGGAGCCACCCCCCCGGGCCTAGGAATCGTCGCAAGGCGGGCCTATTATAGGTGCGTCGGGAGAGGTCTTTCCCGGCCGCGTACAACAGTCAACGAGGGGAGTGCCATGAGACGAACTCAATCGCTGCTCGCAGCTGGAGCCGCGGCGCTTGCATTGGCGCCGGCGGTTGCATCAGGCCAGATTCACGCCATGGTCAATTACGAGACCAAGTCCGCCGAATCTCTCAAAGTGCTGAAGACGCCGGTTGCACCCGGCGCGCGCAAGGAAGGCATCGCGGTGATCGATGTCGACCCGAAGTCAAAGAGCTTCGGCAGCATCATCCAGGACCTGCCGCTGCCGGCGGATCTGGTCGCGCATCATATTTTCTACAACCGCGACCAGTCGAAGGCTTACATCACCGCGCTCGGCAAGCCGGAGCTGCGGGTGATCGACATGAAAAAGAAACCGCTCGCGATCAAGGTCGTATCGGTGCCGGGCTGCAGCGTCGGGGAGGACGTGGTGTTCTCCGCAGACAACGCCAGGTGGTATCTGAGCTGCATGGGCACGCAGGCGATGATCATGGGCGACGCGAGCGCCGACAAGCCGGTGCAGACCGTCCAGCTGCCGAAGCCCTATCCGCATGGCATCGCAATCCATGACGGCATCGACCGCATCCTGCTAACGAGCACGGTGCGGGCATCCGACCTGGGCGACGCCGGCGACACCATCACTTCGGTCGAGGCGAGCAGCGGCAAGGTGACGGGGACGTACAAGGTGTCGAACAAGCCTTCGCCCGCCGGCGAGGCGCCGGTCGAGGTGCTGTTCGTGCCGGGCGCCAAGTCGCCGGTGGCCTACGTGACCAACATGTACGGCGGGACGCTCTGGACTGCGACCTGGAAGGCGGCGAAGAGGGATTTCGAGGTGCAGCAGGTGCACGACTTCGCGGCGCAGAAGGCAGGGGTGCCGCTGGAGATGTACTTCAGCCCCAAGGCGGATCGTCTCTACGTGACCACGGCGAAGCCCGGGCATTTGCACATCTTCGATAGCGCAGATCCCGCGAAGCCTAGGCTGCTGAAGTCGCTGGCGATCGCCGAAGGCGCGCACCACGTCGCTTTCACGAAGGATTGGCGCTACGCCTTCGTGCAGAACGCGTTGCTCAACCTACCGGGGATGAGCGATGGCTCGATCACCGTCGTCGATCTCAAGGCCGAAAAGGTGATCGGCACGGTGGACACGCTGAAAAACAAGGGCCTCAACCCGAACAGCATCGTGCTGCTGCCGCAGTGGAACCACTTGGCGGGACATTAGAAGGAGCGCGGTAGACCGAGTACGTGCGTGCGCCTGCGCAAGGCGCCGCTCAACGCGGAGAGGGTGAAAGCAGCGCTATCGCGCGCCTGAATCGCCAGGTCTGCATTGCCGGCGGCGGCCCGGCGGGCATGATGCTCGGGCTGCTGCTGGCCCGCGCCGGCGTGCGCACGCTGGTGCTGGAGAAGCACGCCGATTTCCTGCGCGACTTTCGCGGCGACACGATTCACCCGTCGACGCTGGAGGTGATGCACGAGCTCGCGCTGCTCGAGGCCCTGCTGCGGCTCCCGCACCAGGAGGTCCCGCAATTTGCGGCGAAGTTCGGTGATCGCGAGATCGTGGTGGCCGATCTAAGCCATCTGCCCACCCGCTGCCGCTTCATCGCGATGATGCCGCAGTGGGACTTCCTCGCCTTTCTCGCCAGGGAAGCTGCGCGCTCGCCGCACTTCGAGCTGCGCATGAATGCCGAGGTCATGTCTCTCATCGAGCGCGACGGGCGCATTGCCGGGGTTCGAGCGAAAGACCTCGAGGTCGAGGCAGACTTGGTCGTCGGCGCGGACGGCAGGCACTCCACCGTGCGCGCGCAGGCCGGTCTCCAGGTGGAAGAATTCGGCGCGCCGATGGACGTCCTGTGGTTCAGGCTGTCGCGGCGCGCCGGCGACCCCGAAGCGACCATGGCGCTGTTCGACGCCGGCCGCATTCTGGTCCTGATTTACCGCGGCGACTACTGGCAATGCGGGTATGTGATTGCAAAAGGCGCAGCCGAAGAGGTGCGTCGCAGCGGCTTGCCGGCGATGCGTGCCGGCATCGCAAAGCTGCTGCCCTTTCTCGCCGATCGAGTCGCAGAGCTCACCGACTGGGAGAGAATCAAGCTGCTCACGGTTCGCGTCGACAGGCTGCGGCAATGGTACCGGCCGGGCCTGCTGTGCATCGGCGATGCTGCTCACGCCATGTCGCCGGTGGCCGGCGTGGGAATCAACCTCGCCATCCAGGACGCGGTCGCCGCGGCCAACATATGTGATCGCGCGCGTCCTGGGCAGCGGCGAGCGGCTCGAGCCGCCGCTATTCCTGCGCCTGCTCGCGCGCTATCCGCTACTGCGCCGCATTCCGGCACGGCTGATCGGCCTGGGGATCCGTCCTGAGCATGTCAAAACGATCGCGGCAAGCCCAGAACGTGCTCCGCCAGGTACGCAAGGATGAGATTGGTCGAGATCGGCGCCACGAGGTACAGGCGCGTCTCCCTGAACTTGCGCTCGATATCGTACTCCGCCGCGAAGCCGAAGCCGCCGTGGGTCTGCAGGCACACGTTGGCCGCTTCCCAGGACGCCTTGGCGGCAAGATGCTTGGCCATATTCGCCTCTGCACCGCAATTTAGCTGTTTATCAAAAAGCGAAGCAGCTTTATAGCGCATCAGGTTCGCCGCCTCGATCTCCATGTAGCTCTCGGCGATCGGAAACTGGATGCCCTGGTTCTGCCCGATCGGTCGGTCGAAGACGACGCGCTCGCCCGCGTACTTGGTTGCCTTTTCTGTAAACCAGTAACCGTCGCCGATGCATTCCGCCGCGATCAGGATGCGCTCGGCATTCAGGCCGTCGAGGATGTAGCGGAAGCCCCTGCCTTCCTGGCCGATCAGGTTCTCGGCCGGGATCTCGAGGTTGTCGATGAACACCTGGTTGGTCTCGTGGTTCACCATGTTGCGGATCGGCCTCACGTCGAGCGCCTTGCCCCAGGCCGCCTTGGCGTCGACGAGGAATATGGACATGCCGTCGGTTTTTTTTTGAACCTGATCGATCGGAGAAGTTCTTGCCAGGAGGATCATCAGCTCGGAATGCTGCAACCGCGAAGTCCAGACCTTCTGGCCGTTCACCACGTAGCGGTCGCCTTTCTTGACCGCGACGGTCTTGATCTTGGTCGTATCGGTACCGGCGCCGGGCTCGGTGACGCCCATGGCCTGCAGGCGCAGCTCGCCGGCGGCGATCTTCGGCAGGTATTTCTTTTTCTGCGCCTCCGAGCCGTGACGAAGAAGCGTGTTCATGTTGTACATCTGGCCGTGGCAGCAACCGGCATTGCCGCCCGAGCGCGTCACCTCTTCCATGATCACGCTCGCCTCGGTGAGCGTGAGGCCCGAGCCGCCGTATTCCTCTGGAATGAGCGCCGACATCCAGCCGGCCTTGGTGAGAGCGTCGACGAACGCCTCGGGGTAGACGCGCTTGTCGTCGATGCCCTGCCAGTAGACCGAGTCGAACTGGCTGCAAAGCGCGCGCACCGCGTCGCGCAGCTCCGGGTGGTTGTCGCGGCCGAGGTTCATTTCTTCGGCTTGAGATGGGCTGAAGCTTCCGCGTCGATACGCAGCCAGATTTCCTCGGCGATCGGCGAGCGCGACTCCTCGAGCAGGTGCCCGACCAGCCCGACCGCCCGCGCCATCACGCCGAGCCCGCGGCACACCTTCCAGTCGAAGCCGAGCTCGCACGCGAGCGCCCCGATGGCTCCGGTAGCATTGACGGGAAGGCCTTTCGCCTTCCCTACCGCTTCCATCAGTTCACAAAACTTCCCGTAGTAGCCCGTTTCCCGGGCGATTTCGAAGAGCCGCACCGTTCGCGGATCGACCGGCTTGTGCAGCGGATGGCCGAGGCCGGGGATTCTCTTGTTCTCGGCGATGATTTTCTTCGCATCATCGCCCCGGGCCACGGCTTCGGACAGCAGCTTCGCGCAGCCCTCGGTCGAGCCGACGAACACGCTCCCCAGCCCGCACAGACCGGCTGCGACGGCCGCCTGCATGGCTTCGGGCGCGCCGAGGTAGGTGAGCCGCGCGGCGAGCGCGCTCGGCGTGAGGCCATGCTCGACCAGCGTCACCACCATCGCGTTGAACAGCTTCGACTCGCGCGGCTCCGGCACGCGCCCGGTGAGCTCGAGGAAGGCCATGTCGCCGAGGTTGAGCTTGCCGAGGATCTCCCCCGGCAGGTCCTTGCCGCGCACCACGATGCGGTCGGCGGTCGACCAGGCGAGATCCGAGCGGATCGGCTTGCGCGCCTTCCTCATGGCTCAAATATATCCGGATTGACCAGGTTCTTCGGCCGCTCGCCGTCGAGCATGCGCAGCATCTCCTCGGCGGCGGCGACGCTCACGCGGCTGCGCGACTCCATCGTCATCCCCGCCAGGTGCGGAGTGAGCACCGCGTTGTCCAGGGCAAGCAGCGGATGCCCCGGCGGCAGCCGGTAATGCTCAAAGACGTCCAGCATGGCGCCGGCGATGCGCCCGCCGCGCAGCGCTTCGACGAGCGCGTCTTCCTGCACGACCGCGCCGCGGCCGACGTTGATGAGCCAGGCGGTCCGCTTCATCAATCCCAGCCTTTCTCGATTGAAAAGATGATGCGTTTCGGGTGTAAGGGGGCAGGTGACCACGACGAAATCGCTGGCCCGCAGCAGATCGTCCAGGCGCGCCGGCTCGGCCTCCGGCGGCAGGCAATTCAGCCGCCGCTGGTTGCCTAGTACTCGCATGCCGAAGCCCTGCCGGCAGATTCTCGCCAGCCGCCCGCCGATTTCGCCTACGCCGACGATGCCCAGCGTCATCCCCGAGACCTCGTGCGCTGCGGCGCCTCGCAGCCGGGCGGCGTCCCAAGGCCCGGCGTGAAGCGAATTGGTGATGGCGAGGACATTGCGTGCGAGCATCAGCATCGCCAGCACGCAGTACTCGGCCACCGACTGCGCATTGCCGCCCGGCAGGTTGGCCACCATCACGCCCCGCGCGGTGGCGTTGGCGATCGGCACCAGATCGGTGCCGGTGCCGTGCACGACCACGGCCCGCAAGCGGGGCGCGGCGGCGATGATGTCGTCGGGAAGTTTGCTGCGGGTGATGATGCCTTCGACATCGCAGGCGAGGCGCCGGAGGGTCGCCGGGTCCGCGTCCGGCGAGCGGATGATTTCGGCGCGGCGCGCGAGAACTTCCTCGCCCGCCGGGGAAATGGAATCGGTCAGCAGGACCCGGTGCACCGCTCAGTCCACCTTGACGTTGGCTTCGGCGACGTAACTTACTGTAAGAGATGGAGTTCCGCCGATCTGGTTTGCATCGCCGGAGGGCGTTACCGGCCTCGGTGCCGCCGCAAGCTGTGGATTGCAATTATTTCACTTGAAAAAATCGCAGTAAATGTCAGACTATTAAGTACAAAGACCCAACTCACGGTCCAAGAAAAGGGGGAGTAGTGAGTCAAGCGTCGCCGGCGGGCGCCATCAAGGTGCTCGTGATCGATGACAGCAACACTATTCGGCGCAGTGCCGAGCTATTTCTGCGCCAGGCCGGCTATGAAGTCATCCTGGCTGAAGACGGCTTCGATGCGCTTTCCAAGATCTCCGATCACCAGCCGCAGGTGATCTTCGTCGACATCATGATGCCGCGGCTCGACGGGTATCAGACCTGCGCGCTCATCAAGCAGAACCCGCAGCTCAAATCCACGCCCGTGATCATGCTGTCCAGCAAGGACGGCGTGTTCGATCGCGCGCGCGGCAGGCTCGCCGGATCCGATCGCTACCTGACCAAGCCTTTTACCAAGGAAGGGCTGATCGAGGCGGTCAACGAGTACGTCAAGCCGGCTTCGGTTCCCACTTAGTCCATTGAAAGGCCATACGTCATGCCAATCAAGAACATCCTCATCGTCGATGATTCCGCCACCGACCGCCAGTTTCTCAGCGAGCTGCTGGTGAAGAACGGGTACAAGGTTTCGACTGCCGACAGCGCCGAAGACGCGCTCGCCAAGGTCAAGCAACATCGTCCCGACCTGGTGCTGATGGACGTGGTCATGCCGGGCCAGAACGGCTTTCAGGCGACCCGCATGCTGACCAGGGATGACAGCACCAAGCACATTCCGGTCATCATCTGCACCAGCAAGGCGCAGGAGACCGACAAGGTGTGGGGCATGCGCCAGGGCGCCCGCGATTACATCGTGAAGCCGATCAATCAGGCCGACCTGCTGGCGAAGATCGCGGCCCTCGGCTGATGGCCACCAGAGCCTCGCTGCGGGATTACCAGCGCGAGCTGTCGGCCAGGCTGCAAAGCGCCGAACTCGGCAGCACTGCTTCGAAGCTGGCCCTGCAGGTAGGCGAGGAAGGCTGGCTTGTCGACCTCGCGGATGCCGGCGAGGTCATTCCCGTCACGCCGATCAGCGCAGTGCCCCTGACGCGCGCGTGGTTCAAGGGCGTGACCAATATCCGCGGCAATCTCTACAGCGTGGTCGATTTCTCCGCCTTCCTCGGCGGGCCGGGAGTCGCCGTGCGCGAGCAGGCCCGCCTGCTGCTCGTCGGCGAGCGGTTCCGCATCAGCAGCGCGCTCCTGGTGGACGGCTCGCTCGGGCTGCGCAACGCCTCGCAGCTGCAGCCGCGCGCCAGCGACGCGGCGCAGGCACCGTGGATCAGGGCCGAATACACCGACGCGGAAGGCAGGCCGTGGAAAGAGCTGGACCTGCCGACCCTGGTTCAGCAGCCGGAATTTCTCGACGTGGGAATCTGATGGGGCTCGCATGCACAAGAACTGCGTTCGCCGGCTTCTGATCGCTCTGGCGGTGCTGCTCCCGCAGCACGCCGTGGCTGAAAACGGCGTCACGAAGGACAAGATCGTGCTCGGCCAGTCGGTGGCGCTGACCGGGCCGGCGGCGCAACTCGGCATCCAGATGCGCAACGGCGCGAGGGCGTACCTGGACTACGTCAACGCGCAGGGCGGCGTGCACGGCCGGAAAATCGAGCTGATTACGCTCGACGACGGCTACGAGCCTTCGCGCACCGTGCCGAACACGAAGAAGTTGATCGACGAACACAAGGTGTTCGCCTTGATCGGTTATGTCGGCACGCCGACCAGCGTGCCCGCGATCCCGGTCTTCACCGAAGCGAAAGTCCCGTTCTTCGGTCCGTTCACCGGTGCCGAGGCGCTGCGCGCCCCTTTCAACCGCTACATCTTCCACGTGCGCGCCAGCTATTACGACGAGACTGACAAGATCGTCGAGCAGGTGCTCTCGATCGGCGGCAAGAGCATCGCCGTGTTCTACCAGGATGACGCCTACGGCCAGGCCGGCCTCAAGGGCACGGAAATCGCGATGACCAAGCGCGGCTTGAAGATCGCCGCCCTCGGCACCGTCGAGCGCAACACGATCAAGGTGGAGAATGCAGTGAAGACCATCAACGCCGCGAAGCCCGACGCGGTGGTGATGATCAGCCAGTACACCTCGTGCGCGGAATTTATCCGGCAGATGAAGAAGAGCGGCAGCGCGGCGACGTTCTACAACGTCTCGTTCGTCGGCAGCAAGGCGCTGGCCGACGCGCTCGGCAGCGACGGCGCGGGCGTCGCGATCTCCCAGGTCATGCCGTTCCCATGGGGGGCGGCGGTGCCGGTCGTCAAGGAGTACCAGCGGCTCTCGGCCAAGGCGGGCTACGCCGATTTCAATTTCAGCGCGATCGAGGGCTTCGTCGTCGCCAAGGTCTTCGTCGAGGGGCTCAAGCGCACCGGCAGGAATCTGACCCGCGAAACCTTCATTGACGCGGTCGAGAGGATGCAGGACGTCGACGTCGGCGGCTTCTACGTGAGTTATTCGCCGAAGAACCACGCCGGGTCGAGGTTCGTCGACCTCACCATCATCGCTCGCGAGGGCAAGTTCCTGCGCTAGGAAACCAGGGAGAATCGCATGGCATTCAAATTAGCCCTCAAACTGCCGTTTCTCAGCCGCGGCGAGGCCGCGCAGCAGGGCGCGCCGCTGAAGCGCCCGGCGCGGGCTGCCCCTGGCGGCGTCCTGGCGGCGCCGCTGCCGCTCATCAGCCGGCTGACAGGCGGCCGGCAGCTCCAGCTGCTGACCGCGCTGCTGGTGCTTCTTCTGCTGGTCGATGCCGCGATCGTGGTGGTGGATGCGCGTCAGGCGACCTTCAATTCGCTGTACATCGCCACGGTCGGCAAGATCCGCATGCTGTCGCAGCGCCTCGCCAAGGCGGCTCAGCAAGCCTCGCAGGGCAATGGCGTGGCCTTCAAGCAGCTGCGCGACAGCCGCGACGAGTTCGCCTCGCAAGTCAGGACGCTGCAGTCGGGGGGTGTGGCGAGCGGCGTCGATCTGCCGCCGACCTCGGAGCGCGTGCGGCCGATGCTCAACGCCCTGGACCAGGAATGGAAGAAGACCGAGCGCAACGCGGCGCTGGTGATCGCCGAGGAACGCAACCTGGTGGCGCTGGGCCAGGCGGTGCGATCGATCAACGCCGGCAACCCGGCGCTGCAGGAACTCACCGACGAGATCTCCGCCATCAGCGTTCAATCCGGCGGTTCAGCCCGGCAGAACGCGACCACCGCTCAACTCATGATGCTGACGCAGCGCATGGCGAAGAACGCCAATGCCATGCTGGCAGGGGAGATCATTGACCCGGAAGTCTCGTTCCTCCTCGGCAAGGACTCCAACACCTACCGCGACACCCTGCAGGGGCTGCTGCAGGGCAGCGAGGCTTTGCGCATCGCCCGGGTCTCCGACGCGGAGATGCGGGGCAAGCTCGGGGAGCTGGAATCGGCGTTCAAGGACTATCAGCGCGCAGTGAGCGAGATCCTCGGCAACATGCAGCGCCTGGTGAACGCCAAACGCGCCAGCCGCGACATGTACAACGACAGCGAGACGCTGCTCGGCGCCGCCGAGCGCCTGAGCGGCGGCTACGAGGACGAGCTGAGCGCGCGGCGCATCAACTACGTCGCCATGGGCGTGGTGTCCGTGCTCGCCTTCCTGGTGCTGCTGCTGATCGGCAAGGTGTACGTCGACGACAGCCGGCGCCGCGCCGAGGAAAGCGAGCGGCTGAACCGCACCAACCAGGACGCGATCCTGCGGCTGCTCGATGAGATCGGCAACCTTGCGAACGGCGACCTTACGGCGCGCGCCAAAGTGACCGAGGACATCACTGGCGCCATCGCCGACTCGATCAACTACACCATCGACGAGCTGCGTCGCCTGGTGACGGGCATCACCGGCGCGGCCCAGCAGGTGACCGCCGCGACGCAGGAAGCGCAGACGGTGACCGGCCAGCTGCTGCAGGCGGCGCAGAAGCAGGCGAACGAGATCCAGGGCACCGGCCAGTCGGTGGCGCAGATGGCGCAATCGATGAACGAAGTCTCGAAGAGCGCCAACGACTCGGCCAAGGTGGCGGAAACCTCGCTGCATGCCGCCGGCAAGGGCGCGCAGGCGGTGCAGAACGCGATCCGCGGCATGAACGACATCCGCGAGCAGATCCAGGAGACGTCCAAGCGCATCAAGCGGCTGGGCGAAAGCTCGCAGGAGATCGGCGAGATCGTGCAGCTGATCTCGGACATCACGGAGCAGACCAACGTGCTGGCGCTGAACGCCGCCATCCAGGCAGCCTCGGCCGGCGAGGCCGGACGCGGCTTCACGGTGGTCGCGGAGGAAGTGCAGCGGCTGGCGGAGCGCTCAGCCGAGGCGACCAAGCACATCGGCGCGATCGTGAAGAGCATTCAGCGCGATACCCAGGATGCGGTGGAGGCGATGGAGCGCAGCACGCGCGGCGTGGTCGAGGGGACGAAGACCGCCGACGAGGCGGACCAGGCGCTGCGCGAGATCGAGCAGGTTTCGAACCGCCTCGCCGAGCTGATCGGCTCGATCTCCGGCGCCACGCAGCAGCAGGCGGCTTCCGCGGCGCAGGTGGCCGGCAAGATGAAGATCATCCTCGGCATCACGCAGCTGACCACGGAAGGCACCAAGAAGACCGCCGCTTCGGCGGCGCGGCTGACGGCGCTGGCCGACGGCCTGAAGAACTCGGTGGCGGGCTTCAAGCTCGCCTGACGGGACCATGGCCGACGCCACCATCCTGTCCTGGATCACCGCCGAAGTGGATCAGGCGCTGGAGCACGTGCGCGACAGCATCGCGAAGTTTTCCGCGTCGCCGGACGATACGGATTCGCTCAGCATATGCCCGGAGCACCTGCACCAGGTGAGCGGGGCGCTGCGCATGGTGGGGCTGAGCGGCGCGACGCGCTTCTGCGAAGCGATCGAAGGCAGCTTCCCGGGGGCGAACGGCTCGCAGCCCAGCTCGGCGTCGATCGGCATCATCGACCGCGCGGTGCTCGCCCTGAAGCAATTCGTCGACGACGTGGCGCGCGGCCAGGCGAACGTGCCGCTGCGGCTGTTTCCCGTCTATCGAGAGCTCGCCAAGCTGCAGGGCAGGGCCGACAGCTCGGAAAAGGATCTGTTCTTTCCCGATCTGACCCCGGCGGCGCCTTCGCACCCCAGCCCCTGGACGCTGGCAAAGAACGAGCTTGCGCCGTTTCTGCAGACGCAGCGCGCGCGTTTCCAGCGCGGGCTGCTGGCCTGGCTGCGCGGCAAGGCCGCCGGCCTGGAGGACATGCGCCAGGCGCTCGACGCGCTCTACCAGGTGTCGCCACAGCTCCCCGAGCCGCGCGCGCTCGCCTGGGTCGCGATCGGGCTGATCGACGGCCTGCTCGATGCGCCGGAACCCGAGTGGCAGGCGAGCGCCAAGGTGCTCTGCAACAAGACCGATTTCCACATGCGGGACCTCGCCGCGGGCTCGCAGGCGGTCAACGATCCGCTGCTGCGCGAAATGCTGTATCTCGTCGCGCGCACCAGGCCGTCTACGCAACGCCTCAAGGACATCAAGCTGCTTTACCGCCTCGACAGCCTGATCCCGGCGCCCGAAGCCGCCGGTCCGAAGATGGAACTCGACATGGATTGGCTGCAGCCGGTCCTGAGCGACGCACGCTCGCGGCTGGACGCCCTGAAGAACGTGTGGCAGCGGTACGTGAACGGCGAGCCGAGCGTGGTGCGTTTCCGCGACCTGGTCAGCTCATTCAAGACGAAGGCAGGCGAGCTCGGCAACAAGCACCTGATCAAGCTGCTCGACGCCATCGCGGTCGTCATGACGCGGCTCCCCGACCCGTATCCGCCAAAGAGCCAGCTCATGGTCATCGAGATGGCCTCGGCCTTCCTGCTCGTGGAAAGCGTGCTCGAGAATTTCACCAGCCCGCCGGCCGACCTGGGGAAGCAGATCGGCATCATGGGCGGCTGGCTGCTCGACGCCGCCCAGGGCAAATCGACCGGCGAGCCGCCCGCCGGGCTGCAAGCCGATCTCAGCCAGCGGATCGGCGCCCTGCAGCTGCGCGCGCAGGTGGCGAAGGAGATCCTCGCCAATCTCCAGTATGTGGAACAGGTGCTCGATGCCTACTCTCGCGAGCTGGCGGTGCGCGAGGCGCTCCACGGCCTCGAAACTCACCTGCGGCAGATCCATGGCGCGCTGGCCGTCCTGCGATTCGAGCGCGCGACCCAGGTCATGGCGATCTGCGAATCGCTGATCAAGGCTTGCGCCGCCCGCGAGCGCGATGCCTCGCTGGAGGACATGGACTGGATCGCCGAAGGCCTCAGCAGCCTCGGCCTGTTCCTGGCGCCGTGCGTCAACGGCCGCGATCCGTCCGGGAAGGCGATCGAGCTTTTCTTCAGCCGCTACGAGAAACGCGCCGCGACCGCGGCGGCGCCCGAAAAGCCGCACGAAAAACCCCAGGAGACGCAGCGGGCGGCGGAATCCGAAGGCCTGCTCGACATCTTCCTCGAGGAAGCGAGCGAAGTGCTCGGGAATATCGATGCGGCGCTGCCGCAGTCCCGCGAGCGGCCCGGCGACCGCGACGTGCTGATTACGATCCGGCGCGGCTTTCATACCTTAAAGGGAAGCGGCCGCATGGTCGGCTTGACCGATCTCGGCGAGGTGGCCTGGGAAATCGAGCAGGTCATGAACCGCTGGCTCGAGTGGCAGCAGCCGGCCTCCGCCGAGCTGCTCGAGCTGATCGCCCTGGCGAGTGCGGCCTTCACGGACTGGATAGGCAAGCTGCGCAACCGAGAGAGCTTCACTCTCGACGGCAAGACGATTGTCGAGCGGGCTCAGAAGCTGAGGGCCGTGGAGCCGGAGCCCGAGGAGATCACGGTCGGCACCACGCGCCTCGCACGCAGCTTCTTCGACATCTACGCCAAGGAAGCGCTCCAGCACGTCCAGACGCTGGAAGCGCAGTCCAAGGCTTCCGACGAGTTCGCGCGTGCGGCGCACACGCTGGCGAGCAGCTCGCGCACCGCGGGCTTTGACGCGGTAGCCGATCTCGCCGCGGCGCTCGAGCACTGGACGCCCGTCGCCAGCCACGTCAGGGCCTCGCGAGACGTGGAGCCTGTGAAAGAGGCGATCGGCAAGCTGCGTGAAATGGTCGCCGCCCTCGCGCAACGGCAGGCACCGGCACCGGCCATCGAAGCCGCGCGGGCGCTGCACGAACTGACCGCGCGCCTGCAGGCGCCGCCGCCTGTAGAAGTCAAGCCGGTGGCGCCGGCTCCTGTCCCCGCTCCTGCCCCCAAGAGCGGCAAGGAGCTGCGCGTGATGAAGGACGACATCGACCAGCAGCTGCTGCCGATCTTCCTCGAGGAAGCAGAGACTCTGGTGCCGCACATCGGCAGCGACCTGCGCGACTGGAAGGCGAACCCCTCCGACCAGAACATTTCCGACTCGCTGCGCCGCGGCCTGCACACGCTCAAAGGCAGCGCCCGGATGGCAGGGGCGATCCGGCTCGGCGAGCTGACGCACGTC
>WNFD01004473.1_pt1 | contig 16002 bp, 28 predicted proteins | sample 5400491 | NCBI WGS metagenome assembly WNFD01 (sample SAMN13153343, study PRJNA577476) | soil metagenome | isolation source: 120 cm saprolite under Douglas fir tree site 2 hole 2 replicate 2 | place: USA:California | collected 2015-04-18 | reverse complement strand
ACCAGGCAGTCAGCAACGTGATGACGAAAGACCATCTGGTGACCGTGGCGGTGGGCACGACGCTCGAAGAGGCCGAGCGCCTCCTGCAAACGCATCGGATCGAAAAACTGCTCGTGGTGGACGCCGAATTCCGCCTGAAAGGGCTGATCACCGTCAAGGACATACAAAAGAAATTGGAATTCCCGAACGCCGCGAAGGACGACCAGGGACGCCTCCTCGTGGGCGCCGCCATTGGCGCGACGGGAGATTTCCTGGAGCGTGCCGTCGATCTGGAGCAGGTCAAGGTGGATGTGCTGGCAATCGATACGGCGCATGGACATTCAGCGCGCGTCATGGATGCGATCCGCACGTTGAAGCACCGTTTGCCAGACATCCAATTGTCGGCCTTGACGGCGTCAAAGTTGGCATCGGGCCGGAATCGATTTGCACGACGCGAGTGGTGACAGGAGCGGGCGTGCCGCAAATTACGGCCATATTGGAAGCGGCCCGCGCCGCCAAGGGGACGGGAGTGCCGGTGATCGCCGACGGCGGCATCAAGTATTCCGGCGACATCAGCAAGGCCATCGCAGCGGGCGCGGCCGTGACGATGCTTGGGGGATTGTTCGCGGGGACGGAGGAATCCCCCGGCGAAACGATTCTTTACCAAGGGCGCACGTTTAAGTCGTACCGCGGGATGGGCTCGCTCGGCGCGATGCAAGCGGGATCGGCCGATCGCTACGCACAGGAGGGCGCCCAGCAAGGGAAATCCGTGCCGGAGGGCGTCGAGGGGCGCGTGCCTTACAAGGGTTCGCTGAGCGCTTTGACGGACCAGTTGGTCGGCGGGCTCAAGAGCGGAATGGGCTACTGTGGCGTGTCCACGCTTGCCGAATTACAGGAGCGCGCCCGGTTCGTGCGGATCACGGTCGCGGGCCTGCGCGAAAGCCACGTGCACGACGTGATCATCACGCGTGAAGCGCCGAATTACCAGGTGGAATAGTGGGGGACGCAACGCAGCGCTTGGCGCGCCGCCTGTGGCCATGGCTGCCCGCAATCGCGTGGGCGATAGTAATTTCCAGCGCCTCCACCGAGGCGTTCGCATCCGGCCACACGAGCCGTATTATCATTCCGTTGCTGCAGTGGCTGTTTCCGGCCGCAAGCTCCGAAACCCTCGACCTATTGCACGGCTTCATCCGCAAGTCGGCACACTTCATGGAATATTTTTTGTTCAGTATTTTTCTGCTCCGTGGGATGCGCGGTGAGCGCCGGGGATGGCGGTTGCGTTGGGCCATCGCGGCTCTGGCGATTGCGGCAGGATATTCCGTGCTCGACGAAACTCATCAAATATTTGTGCCGGGCCGCCAGGCTTCGCCCTGGGATTCCCTGCTGGATACGATAGGCGCGGCAACTGCGCAGGTTACGCTGTGGCTGTGGTTCCGGTTTCGCGCCGGGAAACCCATCGGTGCCGCGGAAGACGTTGCCCCGGTGGCACGGGACTAGCGAAATTAAACTAAAACTTGTCTCATAAATCTCCCCAGGCGGAGGGTGATTCACGCCTCAGGGGTTAAAACCCCTGAAGGAAAGGCGGACTTTATGTCGTGCCTGAAGGCACGACCCACAAAACGTGAGACTTTTTCCGCAGCCTGTGAAGTCGAAGATCCCGGCCCTGCCGGGGCCGCGACCCAAAAAACCCATTTATGAGGCGGCTTGTAGAGAGATGCAAAAAGGCCCGCTCCGAGAGTGTGGAACGGGCCTTTTGTTTGGAAATGTGACCTATCGAATTTGTTAGGCGCCCGCCTTCTCTTCCTTTTTCTCTTCCTCGGCGGCCTCGGGCTTGGCGGCCTTTTCTTTCTTTTCCTTCTTCTTGAGCTTGGTACCCAGCAGCTCGAGGATGGCCAGGTTTGCTCCATCGCCTATGCGGAAGCCGGCATGAATGATTCGCGTATAACCTCCGGCGCGGCCGGAAAAACGCGGGGCGATGTCGGCAAACAGTTTCTTAGTGGCGCCAGGCGTCATGAGGTAGGAGGCGGCCTGGCGGCGGGAGTGGAGTGTATCGCGCTTGCCGAGCGTAATCATCTGCTCGACGAGCGGTTTCGCGGCCCTGGCCCGCGTGAGCGTGGTGGTAATGCGCTCGCGCTCGATGACGTTGGTCACGAGGTTGCGCAGGGTGGCGCGCCGATGCGCCGGCTGGCGCCCAAGTTTCGAACCATAGTTGCGATGTCGCATAAGTGGATTCCACGCGCGCTTAGAGGCCCGCGGTTTCCTCCGTCGTGGGCGGCGCGGTCTGGCTCGGGAGCGGCGGCCAGATGATGCGGCCATGCTCGTCGAACTTCATGCCCAGACTCAGGCCCATCTTGGTCAGGATTTCCTTGATCTCGTTGAGCGATTTGCGGCCGAAGTTTTTCGTCTTCAGCATCTCGTTCTCGCTCTTCTGGACCAGTTCGCGGATGGATTGGATATTCGCGTTCTTCAGGCAATTGTAAGAACGGACGGAGAGTTCGAGTTCCTCTACGGAACGGTCCAAGTGCTCGACGCGCGGGTCATTGTAAGACTCGACCGCTTCCTCGGGCAGGTCCGGCTGTTCCTCGAAGTTGATGAAGATGCTCATGTGGTCCTTGACCAGCTTCGAGGCCAGGCCGATGGCGTCCTGCGGAGTGATGGCACCGTTGGTCCACACTTCCAGCGCCAGCTTTTCGTAGTCCGTCATCTGTCCGAGACGCGCTGCCTCGACGGCATAGTTGACCTTGCGCACGGGCGAATGAACCGAATCCACGGGGATGTACCCGATGGGCAAATCCTCGTCGAAATTGCGGTCGGCCGAGACATACCCGCGGCCGTTCTTGACGCGCATTTCGAGTTGAAGCTTTCCGCCTTCGTTGACCGTGGCGACGTACACGGTCTTGTCCAGCACCGCGAAATCGGCGTCTTCCTCAATCATCGCGGAGGTTACGACGCCGGGATTCTCGACGTTGACGAAGATCGTCTTCGGCTGGTCGTTATTGAGCTTGAGCGGCACCTGCTTCAGGTTGAGGATAATGTCGGTGGCATCCTCAACCACGCCGGGAATCGACGAGAATTCGTGCAGGACGCCTTCGATTTTCACGGCCGTGATGGCCGCGCCCTCAATCGAGCTCAACAAAGCCCGGCGGAGAGCGTTGCCCACCGTGGTCCCCCAGCCGCGCTCAAACGGCTGCGCGGAAAATTTCCCAAACTTATCTGTAAGCGACTCGAGTTCGGCCGCCAAGCGTTTCGGTTTCTGAAAACCTTTCCACATCTGTTGAGTCCTTCCTCCCCGCGATCGCGGGGAAACAAATCTCGATCCAGAATCTAAAGTTTAAATCTGAAATCTCAAATTTGAAATTTGAGATTTCAGATTTCCAGCCCGGCTATTTCGAGTACAACTCGACGATGAGCTGTTCGGTGATGGGCGGGGTCTGGACGTTTTCGCGCTTCGGCAGAGCCACCACGCGCGCCTTGAAGGCCTCGCGGTCGATTTCGAGCCAAGGCACCGCATTCTGGCTCTGAGCGACGTTGCGAGCTTCGAGCACCATGGTGTTCTGGTGCATTTTTTCCTTGAGCGTGATTTCCTCGCCGACGCTCACCAGATACGAAGGAATGTTGACCTTCTTACCGTTGATGCGGACGTGTCCGTGGAGGACGATCTGCCGCGCCTGGGAGCGCGAGCTCGCCAGGCCCGACCGCCACACCGCATTGTCCAGTCGCCGCTCGAGCATGACGATGAGGTTTTCCCCCGTGGGCCCCTGCGCGCGCTCGGATTTTTCGACGTAGTTCCGGAACTGGCGCTCGAGCAGGCCGTAGGTGCGCTTCACCTTCTGCTTCTCGCGCAATTGCAGGCCGTAACCCGCAAGCTTTTTCACACGGCGGGACTGGCCGTGCTGTCCCGGAACGAAGTTGCGCTTTTCAATGGCGCACTTCTCGGTAAAACAGCGCAGCCCTTTCAAAAACAGCTTCTGCCCTTCCCTGCGGCAGAGCCGGCAAACCGCTTCTCGATGTCGTGCCAAATGCGTTTCTCCTTATTTTGCTCGTTCTCGCAACTCAAACTTTTTCCTGGCGGGCCCCACGCTTCACATCGTGCGTTCAGCGTAAAAGCAGGGTCCGCGCCCGATGCACACGGTCAGACACGGCGCCGCTTCGGTGGCCGGCAGCCATTGTGCGGAATCGGCGTCACATCCTTGATGTGCACGATGTGCAAACCCGACGATGCCAGCGCGCGCACGGCCGATTCGCGGCCGGAGCCAGGACCCTTCACACGGACTTCAATCGACTTCATGCCGTACTGGTCGCGCGCCACTCCGGCGGCTGACGCCGAGGCCTGCTGCGCCGCGTAAGGCGTTCCCTTGCGCGAGCCTTTGAAGCCGATCGATCCGGCGGAAGACCACGATACCGCGCGGCCATCCGGCCCGCAGATGGTAATGATCGTGTTGTTGAACGTGGCCTGGATGTGCGCCACGCCGTGCGGGACCACGCGCTTCTCCCGTTTCTTTTTGAACTCTTTCTTGCGCTTCGACGTTTTTGCCGGCGCCTGTGTTGCGGCGTCCTGCTGTTGCGGTTCTTTTGCCAAGTCAGTACCCTCGCTTCAATATTCTGGCGGGCTCTAAGTGGAGCCCGCACCCGCTCGACAATTCACAACGCTCGACGAATCACAGGGATCTACCCCGCGCCCGCCGGATGATTACTTCCGGGCCGCGACTTTCTTCTTCGCGGCGACGGCGCCCTTCCGCGGACCCTTGCGCGTTCGTGCATTGGTGTGCGTGCGCTGGCCGTGCACCGGGAGATTCCGGCGATGGCGCATCCCGCGGTAGCACTGGATTTCGATCAGCCGCCGGATGTTCATCTGGACCTCCTTGCGGAGATCGCCCTCGACGCGGCCCTCGGATTCGATCGCCTGGCGGAGGCTATTAATTTCTTCCTCGGTCAGGTCTTTCACCTTTTTGGTGTGATCCACGTTGGCCTTCGCGCAAAGCGACTTCGCGCGCGGCTGTCCGATGCCGTAGATCGACGTCAGGCCCACCCAGATACGTTTTTGAACCGGAAGATCTACCCCCGCAATGCGTGCCATGCGTGCTCCTCAACATTCCTGCGGGCTCCAAACGAGCCCGCACCCGGCCCCCGGCGAACTATCCCTGGCGCTGCTTGTGCTTCGGGTTGATGCAGATTACGCGCACCACGCCGCGCCGATGGATGACCTTGCACTTATCACAAATTTTCTTTACCGATGCCCGGACTTTCATTTCCCTGCTCCTTGATCAATCTCCGGCGGGCTCGAATTTCTGGCGGCCTTAAAGTAAAGCCCGCGTGCGTCTACTTATACCGGTACACGATGCGGCCGCGCGTCAGATCGTAGGGCGAAAGCTCCACGGCAACCTTGTCCCCGGCGAGGATGCGGATGAAGTTCTTACGCATCTTCCCGGAAATGTGCGCGAGCACCTGGTGCTTGTTCTCCAGTTCGACACGAAACATCGCATTGGGCAGCGGTTCGATGACCGTGGCCATCACTTCGATGGCATCTTCCTTCGGATTGGACGCGTCGGCTTTGCGCTTATCCGCTTCGGGTCGCTTGCCCATTTTCCCTCTCGCGCCGCTCACCAAGACGGTCCCTGCATTTCGCGGGGACGCGTCAGTACCCAGGGCCCGTTGGAGGTAACCGCAACCGTGTGCTCAAAATGCGCCGACTTGGTGCCGTCGGTGGTCACTGCAGTCCAGTCATCCTCGAGCACCCGGACATCCGGTCCGCCGACATTCACCATCGGCTCGATCGCGAACACCATGCCCTCCTGCAAACGCAGGCCGCGGCCGGGTTCGCCATAATTGAGCACGTTGGGCTCCTCATGAATATGCGTGCCGATGCCGTGGCCGCAGAGGTCACGAACCACCGAATAGCCGTTCTTGCGCTCGGCCCAGTCCTGCACGGCGGCCGATATGTCAGTGAGCCGGTTGCCAACGCGCACCTTGTCAATGGCCAGATCCAGAGATTCACGGGTCACTTGCAAGAGCCGTTGCAACTCGGGAGAAATCTCACCGACCGGAACGGTCACGGCCGCGTCGGCATAATAACCGGCATACTCGACGCCGAAATCGAGTGAAATGATGTCTCCCTGCTCGAGACGCCTCAACTTCGAGGGGATGCCGTGCACCACCTCGGAATTGATCGACGTGCACAGCGCCGCCGGATAGCCCCGGTAATTCTTGAACGCAGGCCGGACCTTGAGTTCGGACGTGCGGCGTTCCGCGTATTCGTCGAGTTCTTTCGTCGTAACCCCCGGCTTCGCCATCCCGCGCAAGTGGTTCAACACTTCCCAGATCACCAGGCCGGCGCGATGCATTTTTTCCAATTCAGCCTGCGACTTGCAGACAATCATTTCGGTGCTTCCGCCCTGTCCAGAGTCTTGGCGATGCTCGCCGTGACGTCGTCCGCGTTGGCCATGGCGTCCACCGCAATCAGCAAGCCCTGCCCCTTGTAGTAATCCACCAGAGGCTTGGTCTCGCGCTCGTACGCGCCCAGGCGGCCCAGGATCACGGGCTCGGTATCGTCCGGCCGGTGCATCAACTCACTGCCGTCCTCATCGCAAATTCCCACGGTTTTTGGCGGGCGGTCATAAATATTGTAAATGTGCCCGCCCTTCTTGCAAATTCTGCGGCCCGTCAACCGGCGCATCAACAAATCCGGATCCACCACCATGTGTAAAACAATGGTGTAACCAAACTTGTGCTGCCGGCAAATCCGCTCCAGATCTTCCGCCTGCGCCTGGGTGCGCGGAAATCCGTCAAACACGAACCCATTGTCGCAATCAGGCTGGGAAATACGGTCCTCGACCATGCCCAGCACAATTTCATCCGGGACCAGCTCGCCGCGTTCCATCACCGGCTTCGCCTTTCGCCCGAGTTCCGTGCCGCGTTGAATGTGGTCGCGAAGCATGTCACCCGTCGAAAGGTGCGGCAACCGATACCGCTGGGCAATGCGCTGTGCCTGGGTGCCCTTGCCCGCCCCAGGAGGGCCCAGCAGGATAACCGCGCGGTGCAGCCTGGAGGACACGCGTCCTGCAAGTTTGTGATCAGCCGTAACGGCGGCCACGCAGCTTCCCCTTCTTGACAAACCCTTCATAATTCCGCATCACCAACTGGGCCTCGATCTGTTGAACGGTGTCCATCGCCACACCCACGACGATTAAGAGGGAGGTGCCGCCAAAATAAAAGTTTACCTTCAGGCCTTCCAGCACGAAGCGCCACATGTGGTTGTCGAACCAAGTGCCCACGAAGGGCAGGTGCTGCAGGTGGATACCAGACATCAGCCACTCCGGGAGCAAACAAACGGCTGCCAGATAAACTCCGCCGACAAACGTCAAGCGGCGCAGGACGCGGTCGATATGCTCCGACGTGTTGCGTCCCGGGCGAATTCCCGGTATGAACCCGCCGTACTTCCTCATATTGTCGGCTAGCTCGGTGGGATTAAACACGATGCCCACATAGAAAAAAGCAAAGACGATAATCAACGTAATGTAGATCAGAATGTACCAGGGCTCGCCCCAGGCGAGATTCGTCGATAGCCAATCGAGCGCCCTGAATTTTTTTCCGAGAACCAGATTGATCGTGCCCGGAAATGTAAGCAACGAACTGGCAAAGATCGGCGGGATGACGCCGCCCGAATTGACCCGCAGGGGCAGATACGTCATCTGCCCGCCCATCATGCGGCGGCCCATGACGCGCTTGGCGTATTGCACGGGAATACGGCGCTGTCCGCCTTCGACGAAAACGATGACGCCCACGACCGCGATCATCATGGCCAACAGGACAATCAGGGCCAACCCCGTGAAGGATCCCCACTGTCCTGTCTTGAACTTGTCGAATAGATCGACGACGGCGCGCGGAAGGCCTACGACGATGCCGGCGAATATAATCAGCGACATCCCGTTGCCCACGCCGCGCTCGGTGATCTGCTCGCCGAGCCACATGATGAACGCCGAACCGGTGGTCAGCGTCAGAATCGTCATCAGGATGAAACCGATGCCGGGGTTGTAAACCAGCGGCTGATTGTTGGGGCCCCCGCCGTGCTCGAGCGCCTGTCCGATCGTAAACGACTGCACGACGCTCAGCAGGATCGTCAGGTACCGCGTGTACTGCGTGATCTTGCGCCGGCCGAGTTCGCCTTCCTTTTGCAAACGCTCGAGGTACGGCCAGACAACGGTCATCAGTTGCAGGATGATTGACGCCGTAATGTACGGCATGATGCCCAGCGCGAAAATCGTCAAGCGGCGGAAATTGCCGCCGCTAAAAAGGTCGATCACCCCCAGAACCGATCCCTGATTCTGATTGAAGAATTGCTGCAGGACGTCCGTATTGATTCCCGGCGTGGGCAGGAACGCTCCCAGCCGATACACCGCCAGCATCGCAAGCGTGAACAGGAGCCGCTTGCGCAGGTCCGGAATCCGGAACATGTTGGCGAATGCTTCGAAGAACTGGTTCATGGCAAAATCTCGACCTTACCGCCGGCACGAGTGATTTTTTCCTCCGCCGATTTGCTGAACTTGTGCGCGCGCACAGTGAGCGCGGCGGTCAGCTCGCCGTCGCCCAGAATCTTGATGGCGGCGCGAGCCTCCCGGATCAGGCCGGTGGCAATCAACAGTTCGGGCGTCACCGTCTCTCCCGCCGGGAAAGCATTGAGCGTTTCGACGTTCACCACGGCGTACTCGAAATGGGACGGGTTGTGGAAACCGCGCTTCGGGATCCGCCGGCGCAGCGGCATCTGGCCGCCCTCAAATCCGGGGCGCCGCGAATAGCCCTTGCGCGATTTCTGTCCCTTGTTGCCTTTGCCGGACGTCCTGCCGAGTTTCGAGCCGATCCCGCGCCCCACGCGCACTTTACGGTGCCGCGATCCCCGTGCCGGCTTCAAACTTGAAAGATTCACAGCCATGGTTCCCTCAATTTCCCCCGCTGTTTATTCCTCAACAACGACCAGATGCCGGACCTTCAGGATCATGCCGCGGACGGCCGGCGTATCGTCGCGCTCGACCACCTGCTGCATCCGGCGGAATCCCAGTCCGCGAATGGTCTGCCGCATACCCTTGGGGCAACCTATAAAGCTAACCACCCACTTGATTTTTAGTTTTCCCGATTTGTTTTTCGATGTAGCCATGTTTATTCCCGGCGCGGTCAGCGCCCGAGTTCCTCCACCGTCTTCGAGCGAAGCTCCGCGACCTTGGCTACATCTTTGAGCCGCAGCAGCGCATCGAACGTGGCTTTAATGACGTTGTGCGGGTTCGATGTGCCGATGGACTTCGTCAGCACGTTGGAAATTCCCGCCACTTCCATGACGGCGCGTACCGGGCCGCCGGCAATGATCCCCGTGCCATCCGGCGCCGGCTTCAGCAGCACCTGCCCCGAACCGTACAGGCCCAGAACCTGGTGCGGAATCGTGGTGCCCTTCAAATTCAGGTGAATCAAATTCTTCTTGGCCTGTTCGATCGCCTTGCGGATGGCCATGGGCACTTCGCGCGCCTTGCCCATGCCGAAGCCGGCGTTGCCCTGCTGATCTCCGACGACAACCAGGGCCGAGAAGCTGAGGTTCTTGCCGCCCTTGACAACCTTGGTCACGCGTTGAATGGCCACCACCTGGTCCTTCAAACTGTTGGCGTTGACCTGGATGTTTCGCCGGACCGCCAGGGTTTCTCTCAGAATGTGCTTCGACATAGGCTTAGAATTTCAACCCCGCTTCCCGGGCCGCCGCGGCCAGGGCTTCCACTCGTCCGTGGTACATGTAACCGCCGCGATCGAACACCACCTGTTCGATCCCGGCAGCGCGGGTGCGCTCAGCAATTTTTTTTCCGATCACTTTGGCGGCCGCCACGTTGCTTCCGCCCTTGAGCTCCTTGCGCGTGTCCTTGTCGAGCGAACTCGCCGAGGTGAGCGTTCGCCCGCTGCGGTCGTCGACGACCTGCGCGTAAATATGACCATTCGAGCGGTACACGCAAAGACGCGGCCGCTCGGGCGTTCCCGTTACGCGCGTCCGCACGCGAAGGTGAACCCGCTGACGGTGCGCGTTGCGCGATAATTTCCGGACTGGTTCTGTTGCCACGAGTTCTCTCCTTACTTTCTTCCGCGAGGCTCAAATTCCGGCAGGCTTTAAGTCGCCGACGCCCGCCCAGCAAGATGGCGGGCTATGGCGACGGCGCGTAAAGCCCGCACCCCTCTAGGCGCCCGTCTTGGCCGCGCCGGCCTTTCCGGCTTTCTTCTTCAAGCGCTCGCCGGTAATGCGAATGCCTTTTTGCTTGTACGGATCGGGCGGACGCAGCGCGCGGATGTCGGCTGAAACTTGACCGACGCGTCCGCGATCGGCGCCTGAAATCGTCAGGTGCGTCTGCTTCTCGACCGTAATCTGTATGCCGTCAGGAATTGGGAATTCGATGGGGTGTGAATACCCCAGCGCGAAGTTCACCTGCTTGCCCTTGAGTTCGGCGCGATATCCCACGCCGACGATGTCGAGATCCTTCTTGAAACCCTGCGTCACACCCTGCACGGCGTTCGCCACGAGCGCCCGCGCCAGCCCGTGCAACGCCGCCTGCTCGTCGCTCTGGCGCACGGCATGCAGCTCGGCGCCCTTCTGCTCGAGACTGATTCCCCGCGGCAGATTCACACTCAACTTGCCCTTCGGCCCCTGGACTTCGACGGAACCGGGGGTAATTTGAACCTTCACTCCCGTGGGCACGGCAATCGGTTTTCTTCCAATGCGCGACATAGCTCGATGGCTCTCCTGCCAGACTTCTACCAGACCTCGCAAAGGACTTCGCCGCCCACGTGCGCTTTGCGCGCGGCGCGGCCGGTCATTACACCCTTGGGCGTGGTCATGATGCTGATGCCCATGCCGCCCACGACCGGGCGAATTTCCGAAGAGCCCTTGTACCGGCGGCTTCCGGGCTTCGAGATGCGCTTTAAGTCGGTGATCACGCTTCGGCGGTCCGGGGTATATTTTAGAAAGAGGCGCAGCGTCTTCCGCGTCTTGTTTTCCTCGACCAGTTTGTACGTCGAGATGTAGCCCTCTTCCTTCAGAATTCGCGCGACTTCGGCCTTCAGTTTCGAGGTGGGAATGTCCACGCGGGCGTGCCGCGCCTTGGCCGCGTTGCGAATCCGCGTCAACAAATCGGAGATGGGATCAGTTTGCATGGTCGTTTTCCGCCGCCTCTACCAGCTGGCCTTCACCACGCCGGGAATTTCCCCGCGCAGCGCGTGGCCGCGGAAACAGATGCGGCACATTTGAAATTTGCGCAAGTAGCCGCGCGGCCGGCCGCACAGGCGGCAGCGGTTGCGTATGCGAATCTTGTACTTCAGTTTCTTGCGCATCTTGGCGAATTGCGAGTCTCGCGCCATGGGTTCTCCTCAAAATCTCCTCAAGCTTGTGGGCGCAGCGGCACGCCCAGAAGTTTCAGCAGCTCGCGGCCTTCTTCGTCGTTCTTTGCCGTCGTCGTGAGCGTGATGTTCATGCCCTTGATCTTATCGACGCGCGTGTAATCAATCTCGGGAAACACGAGCTGGTCGCGCAGGCCCATCGTGTAGTTGCCGCGGCCGTCAAACGCGTTCGGCGGCAAGCCCCGGAAATCGCGCACGCGCGGCAGCACGACGTTGCACAGGCGGTCCAGGAATTCGTACATCCGGTCGCCGCGCAAGGTGACGCAGCAGCCGATCGGCATGCCGCGGCGAATCTTGAAATTCGCGATCGACTTCTTCGCGCGGGTAACAATTGGCTTCTGCCCGGTGATCTGCCCGAGTTCGGCGACCGCCACGTCCAGCAGCTTGACGTTTTGGCTGGCCTCGCCCATGCCGATATTCACGATGACTTTCGCGACCTTGGGCACAGACATTGGATTGGTCCGCCCAAACCTCTTCATCAGCGCGGGGACCACCTCTTTGCGGTAACGCTCCTGCATTCGGCTAAGCATGATTCTGTCTCTTCACTCTCTCCGTCTTACCTGTCGCTCGTTACGATTAGCCCGCTACTTTTCCAGCGTGTTTCCGCAACGGCGGCAAACCCGCTCTTTGCTCCCGTCGGGCAGAAACTTGTGGCCCAGGCGCGTTCCTTTGTTGCAAGCAGGGCAGAACAGCAAAACGTTCGAGATCGACATCGATCCTTCTTTCTCGACGATGCCGCCCTTAACGTTCTTCGATGGATTCGCGCGCGTGTGGCGCTTAATCATGCCCGCGTGCTCGACCGTAATCGTGCGCTTGGCCGGATTCACGGCCAGCACCCGGCCGGTCTTTCCGCGGTCGCGTCCCGTCATCACGCGCACCTGGTCGCCCTTCTTGATCCCGGCCGTGGCCGGCGCCTGTTCCACTCGGTTTCGCATCGGGCTCACCATACCTCCGGCGCCAGCGAGACAATCTTTGCGAACTTCTTTTCGCGCAACTCCCGAGCCACGGGCCCGAAAACGCGAGTGCCCACGGGTTCGTTGGCGTCGTTGATCAGAACCGCGGCATTATCGTCAAAACGGATGTAGGTGCCGTCCTTCCGGCGGTGTTCCTTGCGCGTGCGCACCACCACGGCCTTCACAACTTTGCCCTTCTTGATCGGGCTGTCCGGCGCGGCTTCCTTAACGGAAGCGGTGATCACGTCGCCCAATCCCGCGCGGCTGCCCACATCGCCGCCGAGCGGGAGGATACACGTCAACTGGCGCGCTCCCGAATTGTCGGCCACCGTCAGCCAGCTTCGCATCTGAATCATCGGAGTTGTCCTTACTCTCTTCTGCGCAAGCTAATTCACCCGGGTGCTGCGCGTGAGCACCTCGGCGAGCCGCCAGCGCTTCAGTTTCGACATCGGCCGGGTCTCCACGATTTTCACCCTGTCGCCCAGGCGCGCCTCGCGCTGTTCGTCGTGCGCATAGAATTTCTTGGTGACTCGCATCACGCGCGTATATAGCTTGTGCTGCACCAGGCGGGTCACCTTCACGACAATCGTTTTTTGCATCTTCGCGCTGGTCACTATGCCGGTCAGCTCCTGGCGATTGTGCCGCGCGGGCGCCGCTATAGTTTCACTTGCCATCGGGCTTCCTCAATTCGCGCTCGCGCAGCAACGTCTTGACGCGCGCAAGATCTTTCCGGGCGGAGCGCAGCTTGGTGACCGCTTCGGCTTGCCCCGTCGAGAGCTGAAAACGCAGGCGAAACACCTGCTCGGCGAGCTCGCGTACTCGTTCATTCAGCTCGGGCGTGCCCTGGTCGCGCAACTTCTCGATTCCCCGCGCCATTAGAGGGCTCCCTCGCGGCTGACGAACCTGGTATGAATCGGCAGCTTGTGGGCCGCCAGTTCCATCGCTTCCTTCGCCGTCGCCAGATCCACGCCCGCCATTTCAAACATCACGCGCCCGGGCTTTACGACCGCCACCCATTTTTCCGGCGCGCCCTTGCCCTTGCCCATGCGGGTTTCCGCCGGCTTCTTGGTGAAAGGCTTGTCCGGAAAAATCCGGATCCAGAGTTTCCCGCCGCGCTTGATGAACCGCGTAATGGCCACGCGCGAGGCTTCGATCTGCCGGTCGGTAATCCACGCCGGCTCGAGGGCCTTCAGGCCATACTCGCCGAAGGAGAGTTCCCCTCCTCGCCAGGCCTTGCCATTGCGCCGTCCGCGCTGCTGCTTCCGGTACTTCACTTTCTTTGGCATTAACATCGTCGCCGCCCTTTACACCCTTCCATCAAATAAATCCGCCGCGCCCTAGTCGGCCGCCGCTAGCGCGACAACTTTTTTCTGTCCGCGCTCCGGAACATTTTCACCTTGATACACCCAGCACTTCACGCCGATCACTCCGTACGAGGTGTGGGCCTCGGCAAAACCAAAATCGATGTCCGCGCGAAGCGTCTGCAGCGGCAGCCGGCCCTGCAAGTACCATTCCTTGCGCGCGATTTCCGCGCCGTTCAAACGGCCAGCGACACGAACCTTGATTCCCTTACATCCGAAACGCAGGGCCGAGTCCACCGCCTTGCGCATGGCGCGGCGGAAGGCGACGCGCTTTTCGAGCTGCAGCGCGATCGATTCGGCGACGAGTTGCGCGTCCAGTTCCGGCCGGTGGACTTCCTGGATGTCGATGTGAACTTCGCGTTTCGTGCGCTTCTGGATTTCTCCCTTGAGCTTGTCGATTTCCGCCAGCAGGTCGGCATAATCGCGGTCGGCGTACCAGCGCGATTTCCAGGGCTTGTTGTACCCCAGCCGGAACCCGTATGGATGTGTCTTCTGTCCCAAAGCTTCCTCCCGCTACTTCCTGGTCTTCCTGGCCGGCTTTTTCTTTCCGGCGAGCGCCTGGCGAGCTTTCTTCACCGCGCCCTTAACGCCCTTCTGCGATTCCGCTTCCACCGCGGCGGCGGCGACGCGTTGCTGGACGGCGTGGTGATGTTCGAGGACGCCGACCACGATGTGGCTCGTCCGGCGCTGATACCGGAACGCGCGGCCCATGGGGGCCGGACGCAGGCGCTTCCAGCGCGAGCCCTCGTTCACAAAGCAGCGCGAAACAAAAAGATGATCGACATCGAGCGAGGCGCCCGCGTCCTCGGCCTTGCGCTCTGCGTTGGCAATGGCGCTGCGCAGCACTTTCTCGACGTCGCGCGTCGCGCGCTTCTTGGTGAAGCGCAAAATCTGCAGGGCATCCTCGGCTCGCTGCCCGCGGATCAGGTCCACCACCAGGCGGACTTTCTGGGGCGACATGCGCACGTGCCGCGCCATCGCCATGGCCTCAATCGCTGGAGCTGCTATCGGTTCATTTGCCATCGGTTAAGCCTTCGGCGCAGCCGGTGCGCCGCCCCCGGCCGGTGCCGCGCCACCCGCGGGCGCGCCCGGTGCTCCCGGAGCGCCGGCCACACCCGCCGCCCGCTCGAGCGCCGCCTTTACGGCGTGGCCTTTGAACGTGCGCGTCGGCGCAAACTCTCCGAGCTTGTGTCCAATCATTTGTTCGGTGACGTACACCGGAATAAATTTTCTGCCGTTGTGCACGGCAATCGTATGTCCGATCATGTCGGGAAGAATCGTCGAACGGCGCGACCACGTCTTGATGACTTTCTTTTCGTTACGCGCGTTCATTCCCTCCACCTTTTCGCGAAGGTGGCTATCGATGAACGGCCCTTTCTTGAGCGAGCGTGCCATCGTTTCTCCCTACTGCTGACCTGTTTCCTGGCGGGTTCCACTCCCCGGCCTGGCCGGGGCGTTCCGAGCAAAAATAGAGCCCGCACACGACTCTTCGACCTTTTTCCTCGACTTATTCCTCGACTCTATTCCTCAACCCGGCGCAGCTTGATCCATTGCGCGCGGCGCAGCTTGCGGAATCCGCGCACCGGCCCGGGCACGCGGTGTGAAACCGGGCAGAACGGGCACACAAACCTCGTGCCTTGCGCGTTCGGCGTTTTCTCCACAGTGACGGCCCAACCGGGCTTGCACAACCGGTAAAGCACCTGCACGGGCGCAACGGCTACAAAGCGCGCCGCGGGCTTGACCGGCTTTGCCGGACGCGCCGGGCGAACCGCTTTGCGCGCTCGCGGCACCCGGCGTGTCGTCGAACGTGTGCGTCTGTTTCTTGTGGTCCTTGATGCGGTCATGGTTTTTCTCTCAATGCCCGCCGCGCCAGGCTGACATTTTTCGTGCTCTTCACTACTCGATACAACTTCCTGGCGGGCTCCTCGTCCCGGCTTGGCCGGGACGTTCCGCGTGAAAGTAGAGCCCGCACCCGATGCTGCTTACGGCTTGCGCCGCTGAACAATCTGCTTGTCCGACCGGCGGTTGCGGCGCGTCTTGGCGCCCAGCGTGGGGAAGCCCCACGGTGTCTGCGGGTGATTGCCCTTGACGCGGCCTTCTCCACCGCCGTGCGGGTGGTCGACCGGGTTCATGGCCACGCCACGCACCGTCGGACGCCGGCCATGCCAGCGGGTGCGGCCCGCCTTGCCGTACGTGACGTTCTCGTGGTCGAGATTTCCGACCTGGCCGACCGTGGCCATGCAATCCAAACCGAACTTTCGAACTTCGCCCGACGGCAGCTTGACCAGCGCGAT
>WNFD01003393.1_pt1 | contig 16010 bp, 16 predicted proteins | sample 5400491 | NCBI WGS metagenome assembly WNFD01 (sample SAMN13153343, study PRJNA577476) | soil metagenome | isolation source: 120 cm saprolite under Douglas fir tree site 2 hole 2 replicate 2 | place: USA:California | collected 2015-04-18 | reverse complement strand
AATGGCGGTAATTCAGCATTCCATTTCGGAGACTCAGATCGATCAGTTTTTCGCGCGCCTTTGAAATACCTTGCCGCACCATTTCGGCAACGGCGGGGCTTCCATCGGCAGCGATTGGTTGGGTAAACGGCATTGGCGAAACCGGTTTAAGGCGTGCAGCTGTGTTCCCCGAACGCTAGGTCATTCAAGCCAATAAGCTATGAGAAAGATTGACATTATACACGTAAAAAGTGTGATGTTGGGCCGTTTCGAACTCGACGGCGGAGAAATTCACTGACATCGAAACCGTACGGAGCCTGCCCGGCATGGTTCGGGCAGTCATGCAAACACTAGAGCATGTTTGGGCCTCCGATCTCGATCTTGGAACACTGGCAAAGACGTCGGCGCGGCTCTCCGATCTTGCTCTTAGTCAACAGCGTGTTCGCGCAAGCTTGCCGCCCGGAGCGATGTTACCACCAGATGCGCGCGACGCCGCACTCGCCCGCATTCATTTCGCACCAGCGTTCATTGGCAGTGTGATGCTTGAACGGCTGGTCGATGTCGATATGGTGTGGCGATATCGTCTGGGTCGATGTCAATGGGCGCGGCTAAGCGGAGACGCGCTTGCCGCAAAGTAACGAACGCAAGATCGGGCACGGTCATTTCGAGCAACATAGCCTTGATCATCGTTGAGTGCACGCATGCGGGCCTGACCGCGACGGTATTTGCGACTCCGAACGGGATACTCAATACATACCACACTGCCCGTTCGACAACGATGCCGCGTTGAAATTTTAGTGGCGCGTTGGCTTCTTCTCTTCGATCACTTGGCTAATATCTGGCTCCTCGCCGGTATTACACTCGCATGGCAGCCCGGCGGTCGGAGCGAGCGAGCCTCGCATACCAGTCGGCGTAAGCAGTATTCGTGGCCATGTGCCGATTGAAATCCGGCGAGCCGTCGTCCCACCATACCGGGCCGCTTTCGCCGAGCGACCGCTTGACGTCGTCCGCGGCCTTGTGCGCGGCTGCTTCCGCCTCGCGGTCCGCCGGCATCTTGGCGTCGCGTACCGCCCGCCGGGCCGCCATCAGCCGGCCAACGAGATCGGTTCGCACGGCCTCGTCGAGATCGGGGTTCGCCATGCGCTAAAGCCTGCCGCGGACGACGAAGTAGCGACCGTCCGGCGTCACCGGATGCTTCACGATACGCTAATAAATAGTGGACTATTTAAACGCACGAGACCGCTGTCTCATCGCCCCATTTTCGAGATACACAACCCCGCTTGGGGCCGAGCTGCTGATGAATTCAGCGACAAAGGCGCGCCCGATATCTTCCTGCTCAATCGTGCCAAAACGTCCCGGAATCAGACGCCCCAACCAAGCTGCATAGCGCGGCGTGTGAACATTGCCTGCGATAATTCCCGGACGAAAAATCGCGAGGCGTTGGAAGCCTATCCTTTGAACCGTCTCTTCTTTTAACCCCATGACCCGCACATAGCGTATCCTGCTTTTCGCGGTGCTTCCCACTGCCGAAAGCAGAGAAAACTGTGTGATACCCCCGGCCTGACAACCGCGGGCAAAGCCACCGACCACGCCAATTTCGAGGGCCTTTAATTCCTCCTCACTCCACTTCAAGCTGCCTTTACCGACGCCAACACAGGATGCCCCATAGACAGGATCGCCTTGCGCAACCATGCTCTGCGCAAGCTTGGTCACTTCTGCCGGAAACTGAGCAGCTGCCGTATCCAAGATCACCTGCCGCACACGGGGATCAGCGGTCAGAGAAATCGCCCTGCGATTGACCATCACGACTTCAGCGCAGGACGGCTCTGCAGCAAGCGCACTCACGACCGCAGCACCCACCTGCCCCGTGCCACCGATGATCAAGACACGGAATGCCATTTCAGGCCTTTTTCACTAGTAAACAGTCCCTAGGCCGACTTCCGCTGCAGTTTGGCCGTCGGCTTCTTTGCCGCAGCTTCCTTCGCCGGTTTCTTGCCGGCGATCGGCATGAGCATTTCCTTCTGACCGCTTGCGACCTTGCGTGGCTTCTTGGCCGGCTTGGAGTCCTTTGCCGCCTCCGCGCCGCCGATGCTCTTGCGCAGCGCGTCCATCAAATCGACGACGTTCTCGCCACGCGGTCGCTCTTTCGCGGTGATGGGTTTGCCGGCGCGCTTCTGGTTGATGAGATCGATGAGGGCGGTTTCATACTGGTCTTCGAACTTGTCCGGCTCGAAGTGACCCGCCTTCTGGTTGACGATGTGCTTGGCGAGATCGAGCATAAGCAGGACGACGCGCGACAGATAGGTCTTTTCGGGTTTGAATTCCGGGTTACTGCCGGGATCGAATGGCTCGACCAAGGCAATCTGATCGGCGGGAACAAGTCTCTTTCCAAAGGTGATGATCTGCATGTTGGTCTCCTGAGATGTTGTTGAACATTGTCAAGAGATACCGAAACGCGACGCGGCAAGGCCGCGAACGGTTGGGAATTGCCGCGGAGTCATCAGGAAAGATTGGTAACTGGGCGTGCCGTCAGGCCTTTTGGATCGTCGGCCAAAAGAATGAAAGGCCGCAAAGAAGAAAGACTTGGATAAAGGCTGCAAAAACAGCCGCAAGTTTGGCGGTTCGGAAAGCGGTCAACACCCCAAACATTCTTTCGATTGTTGTAGGCCAATTGAGCAACACGAGGATCGATAAATCCTCGGCAAAATCAAAAAAGATATAAAGGGCTGGCAGAAGCCAGAAGGCCGAGATCGGAACGCTTGATATACTGGCCGGCCATTGGACCATGCTTGCAAGCGTTGCGCTCGCGACCCCAAGAAAACCGCCCAACAGAAGTAGATAGAGTAAGTCGAGTGGAATAACGCGCGTTGCGTATCCGTGCGCCAGTCGTCCGCCTTTCGCATGGGTCCAATTCGTCAGGGCGTCCTCAGTCAGATCGATAACTTTGTCGGTCTCGGCAGGGATCGTATATTTTGGGTTCTCGCTATTCGTCGGCCTCTCCAGGAACCGCAAGGATACGGCAAGCCCATAAGGCATCGCAGCTTGCGAAATAATGAAAGGCAATGCGATCGCAAGCATCGCGAGCAATATTATCAATCGCACAAAACGTTCTCTCAATTTATCTGGCGAACCTCGATGGTCGCCTGGCCAGAATTATCCCTGTAGAAATTCGATCCGCCCTTTTGGCTGTCGAGAGCCCAGACGGAATCATTCACATAAAGGAACAACTCGCCGTCCCGTTTTGGGGTGATGGTCACGTCGAGATTGTTCGATCTTCTTTCGTCGTCTGGTTCAAGCACGGTCTCGTCGCTTCCCGTGGATCCGACACGGGCAATCACTTTGAATGGTTGAACGAAGAGCTGCCGTTTGAGCGGCCAGTATACAATCTGAAGCAGCCGGTCGGCGAATGTCAGCGTCGACGGGTCTACCCCCCGGGGGCTGACAACGACGTCACCGTTTTTCCAAGGCGTGTCGCTCTTGGGCTCAGGAGCAATGATCTTGATCTGATACTTCAGACCTTGCTCCACCATGATACCCGTCGGTTTGCAAACAGACGCGATTTTGAAAACGTTATCGGGATGTTTCAACGCGGCGTCGTTCGCATTTGGGCGCACCTCGCAGGCTGATGGACAAATCGCAAATCCGGACGGTTTGGTAACGGGGGCCGAACCCGGCGTCCCGGGTACCGCCACGTGGCAAACCGACACGGGAAGCTTGCAGTCAGAGCGATGACGGGGATCGCAGTCGGGGTTCACGCGAGTTTCACAAACGGGCGTTCCTTCACCGCAAGTAACCGCGCGCCCGCCACTGCACATGGGAACCAACCCTGATGGACCGCACGCCGCGACCGACGCCGTCAGACAAGCAGCAACGCCCTCATTGATACCGCTTTCTTCGCATACATAGCCGAACGAGTCCCTCACGCTGAAAACCAAATGGTTCGTCAGCAGGCAGGCGATTACGACAAAGCTGGCGGCGAAGAACGTTGGCAACAGGAAAAGCTTGAGACTTCGAACGCTCTCTCGGTAAAGCCACCAGGACCGAAGATGCAGTACGATGCCGGGCGGCAAAAACAGAGCGACAAGGATGCTGGCAAGAATGGCCTTGACCCATCCATTTATGTGGTCGTCCAGAAATTGCTGCCCCGGCCAGTTGTGAGGCAAGACACTATGGAGAATGGCGAAAAGCGCAGCGGCACCTCCAACGATCCTCAGAGCGATGTCCACGTTCGACATTCTGGCGGCGCTGTACTGACGCCAGATATGCTCCATCCGTTCTTCGATCTTTGTGCCCAGTTGCACGCCGAGCCAGATCAGAAGCACGACGAGACCTCCCAGCACAACAAAATGGCTCGGATCGCGCGCATAGGCTTCGATCCAGAGCGACAGCGCCCCGGGAAGGAACGAGTTCAAAGCACGAATGGCGGTGGAGACCAAATGCAGGCGAGTCTGGAATTCGCCCGAACTGTCAGTCGTTACGACCAGCGGATAGAGAGCCAGATAAATCGAGGCAAACACGGTTATGAAATAAATGATTCGGCGCCGCCAGACCTGGTTCCAGATGAACTTCTGGGCCTCGCACCGTTCGGTTACCGCCGCGTCCTTCTCATAGTCTGTTTGAGGTTGGATACCATTCTCGCTCATCACCTGGTAGGAACGCGGGATTCCGATCGGCGCGTATCGGTGAGCGCCGCCGATGGCGCGTTGAATTGCGGTCTCGTGGATAATCGTCCTTTCATTGTCAACGAAATCGTGTTCCCGACGAGAAAATTTCATGAGGTTGAGATCTTCGATCTTGCGAGGCCCGTACCGGTAGTATCCACCCAAGCCATTCCGAGAGTCGTAAAGCCGGCCGTCCTTGTCGCGACGCCATTTGGTGTGCACCATCACGTCTGGATCAGGCTTGTCCTTGCCTGGCTCTTTAGGCTTCGTCTTGAATGCGAGGCCACGGGACTCAGCCTCCGTCATGATCCAGTAAAGAGGGATGTAGGCCAGGGAGTCGTCCGGGTAACCGCCACCGACATTAGAGTGAACGCCAGCGAACCAAACTTGCGTTAAGACATCAGGTGACACATCCTTTTCATTCCAAAGAACTGGATGAAAAGTCGTTCGTTCATCGTCAAGTGACAACGCGTGGCACGCTCTTTTTATGCGGGGGTCAAACCTTCGATTTGGGAGTTCGAGCGGCCAAATCCATTGGCTAACACCTCTGGCCATCTCATCGACCGGCATTCCATAGGCCGCCACGGTATCCCACAATCCGAGGAATTCTATCTGTTTAACCTCGATATTCTTGTTCTTATCGTAGCGGGCGCCGAACAGCCAAAGGACAGCGTCGCGTATGAATCGAAAGAGGAATTCTACTCGCAAAATCGTGTGAAAGCTTTCGCGGCGATAGGCGCGGTAGGCCATCTTGGCGTTGCGATAAACCTCGGCGTCCGTCGCGCCGGTTACAAGCTTCTGGCTAAGCACCAGCCCAATCAGTACGCGAATTGTGAAGGCGCCGCGGCTGAAACCAAATGCAAAAATCTGATCGCCTTGCTTGTAATTCAGGCACAGAAATTTGTAGATGTCCAAAACATTGCGCTTCAGGCCCCATCCGAATGCCCCGCCTAAAATGGCAAGGGGCTTGAATGAGGACGTACCGACACCGTCGTCGTAGAAGGCAACCTGGTCGTTGCCTCTGAGATCAAGGCTTTCAAAAACGCGCCAGACGTTCGATTTCCAGACCTGGCTGGCGGAATTGCCCGTGCCATCCGAAAGAAGAATGATGCGCTTTCCGGACATAACAATCTCCTCGCAATAACGGCAGAAGCAACTGCGGCGCGTAAAAATACGCCCCATGCATATCGACAATTTTTGGTTGCAAAATGAGCGGGGAAGCCACCACCGTCAATCGAGGCGACTGAGTTATCAACATCTTCAGCACACGGATAGCATGCGTGCGGACCGCGCACGGCGCGCTCCGAAGGTTTGGGATATCTATATCCCGGACCTCCACATCGATAGCCTTATGGTGAAGGCGCGTAATTTCAGATAGACGCTGAACAATGATACAATCCCATCGAAAATACCGATAGAATAGGCGCCATCCCGACATTGGTGGCCAATGACCATTTCGCAATTCGAAGGCTTGCCCCATGAACGAAGCGCGTGAATTTCAAGAAATCGCGCATTGCGGCGGGCAGGTTATTTTCAACGTCAGCACAAACAGCGAAGGTCGGCGTCTCTTTCAAATTACGTGGCAAGGCAACCGGCCCGTTCCAGCGGCGCTCTATGCTATTTACGCATTGCCGCAGGGTATTCCCGTTGCCGACTTACCAATGGGCGGCATTGGTGCGCCTTGGCCGGCGCCGCCAGTACCGGGCTGCATTCCTGTTTTTATTGCGTCCGACAGCGAAGGAAAATTCGGCTTTCAATGCGAACGGTGTGAGCAGTATTGGCGCGCCCGGGGCGGCGCGGCAATCTGTCCATATTGTGGGGTACGCGGCGATCGCCACAACTTTCTGTCCGCTGCGCAGCGCGTCTACGTGCAACTTTATTGTCAGAAGCTCAATGGAGCCCTTTCTGCGGCCGAAGATGGCGCTCATATAATTGATATGGATGCTGTCGCAGATGCGGCGGGCAAGGACGTTGAGAAGCCGCAATTTTACTATGCTGAGCAGACCCAGCAAAAGCAATTCAACTGCTCTGCCTGCGGCGAATTCAACGACATCTTGGGGCGGTTTGCTTATTGCTCGGTCTGCGGCACACGCAACGACCTTAGCGAATTCGAAAGCGTTATTATACCAGCAATCCGCGAGGATCTGAACAATGGCGGCGTTCCGTCAAGCTGCTTGAAGGATGTGGGATCGGCTTTTGATACCTTCGTCGCGCAATATACGGGGCAGCTCATTCGAAATAGGCCGATGCGGTCGGGACGGCGCGAACGTCTCCGCAAGATGCGATTTCACGACGTCGCCGCGACGCGACATGAGCTGATAGGCGGCTTTGACATCGACATCTGCGAAGGTATGACGGAGGCCGAAATTGCGACCGCGACCCGTTTTTTTCAGCGTCGTCACGTATATGAGCATAGCGGCGGCGAGGTCGACGAAAAATACTTGCGGGACAGCGGCGATGCCTCGGTGCGCTTAAAGCAAACCATTCGCGAAACACAGGCAGGCGTTCATGAATTTGCGAACCTTACCTCGCGTATGGCTCGCAATCTTCATCGTGGCTTTCACGATATCTACGAACCCATAAAATGGCCGATTGATCATCACGAGGCGGAAAAGAAGCGCTTGGCTGCTCTTGACCGACGGAGTGGAGAACCAACCGACATTCGGCCGGTTCATACCGCAAAGCCCCAGTTGCGAGGTCAATAGGGTCGAGATTTCAACTCAACACCACGCCTTCCAGAAGTTATTCCACGCCATGCGAATACGACTCCCAAATTGGCGGTACCAGGGCCAGGCTGCTTTCGTGAAGTATGCGTCTCGAAACGCAGCGTCGCTGGCACGGCCCGCAAGAATCTGCGCCTTGGTCATCGGGGCCGCCAAAATCACCGCGTTATTCTCAATCCAATAATGGGATTGACAGGGATGATCCCAATTTCCGATCGATGGAGACAACGAAACTTGATCGCCTTTCGACGTGAGCTTGTACTCGGCATTTCGCAATGGTGTAACGATCTTCGTTTTGCAGCCACAACAACATAGGTGGCTCGCCGTCTGAAACCGTTGGGAGATATAAAGCACTCCGTCTTCGAGCTGCTTAGGGATAAACTCGACGTATGCTGGTCGCAGCGACGAAATTTTCACGTGTGGTCCTCTTTGGTCAAGCCGTGGGTCGCAATCGTATACAGTGAATGATGTTCACGGCGATCGTCGGCGTAAAAGCCTCTTAACTTTTTCCACTTTGTTACGGCCATAGCCGCATTCGCCATGTTCAAGTCAGCGACCTGAATATTCCGGTAAATTTCATTCTCCTGACCGGCGCCAAAAGAAATGACTTCTTCAAGGTGTGTGTGCTGCTCGGGTGTTGCGACGGTGAAGCGGCACATGCCTCGCAACTGTCCTTGCTCGTCAATTGCGACGTCAATGCCAACGTCGATCAATGGCACTTTCATCTCAACTAAACCCTGAAGAATGACCTTGCGGGAAGCGGCATTGTCGATAGCAACAAAGACAAAATCAAATCCGGCAAGCTCCGGTAGCTGTTCGGCGTGGACGTAATAGGGATGACGAATAATTCCCTTCCGCATCCGGTCATAGATACCAAAGAACCAATCGACCTTTTTGGGATTTGTCAGTTCTTCAACCCTAGGAGCGCCGGGCGCCCTGAACGCGCTATGCAGTTCGAAGTCGTCGCCATCGAACAAATGCAATTCACCGATCGGCGTCTTCGCCAGGAGATCAAGGATGTAGGAACCCGATCCGCCAAGACCTATGATGGCGACGCGCTTTGCCAAAAGTTTTGCCGTTGCAGCGCCGATCCCGGCCCTCGTCGTAGCCATATCTGGGTAGCGAAAGACACGTTGCTGCGCTTCGACGGCGGCCCGCACGGGCTTGTCGTTGCGAGGATCGCAGGTCTTATCGATGACTTGCGCTTCGTGCCAAATCAACTCGATATAGGCCCAAATCTTTTCATGGAAGTCTGCGTAATTGCTCTTGTCGAAGCGCTTTCTTGAAAACGCGACGGTCGTCTTGATGCCATCACCCTTATCTTCTTGTGCCGGACTTGAAATCATTTCCGACATGGTTTGCCCGGTCGCATCGCACGGCGGCTCGCCAATCCACCAGCACTGGTGATTTGAGCAAGGGTTGACGGTAGTGCCGGTCGGGTTGATTTCGAGAGGACAGTAAAGGGTTCCCGTAACGACTTTCCCCTTGGAAGTCACCGCCGGAATGCCCTCGATCAATAGATGATACGCGCAGCCTTGCACGAGCTTGAGGCGGAGCCCTTCCGCCTCAAGCTTCGCAAGATCGGCGCTCTGACTAAGATTTATCGGTGTTACGGACATCGAAGATCATCCCCTCAATAACGGCGACGGAGTGGCCCGGTCGAAGAGACCCTTCTTGGCCGTCAGGCTTGGTCCAGGAAACGCTGTAACGGACGTCGCCGCCGAACGGTCCATGAGGAAAGGCAAGCTTGACGGCCTGCTCGTACGATATCTTGCGATGCGTCCACGTTTCGGCCGTGCCGTTGACAAAAATCGTGACGGCTTTCTGGGAGTAGAAATGCTCGTCCTCGTGGACGTGCACTTCAGCACCATCGCGCTCGATGAGCTTGTCCTCATGATCGCCCTCGGCCTCGCGAAACAGTTTTTCGTGATGGCCGATGTTGCCAAGCTTGTAGAGGGCTTCGCCCGTTGTCGGGTTTGGGCTCTCATAGGGCTCGCGGTTGATATGGATTCTACAATGGTCAGTCGCTGCGTTCATATGTCTATCCTCGCTATGCGCGCTCGGCGGGTGCCGCCTGTCACTTTGAGTATATAATAGCTATTTATTAGCTAATAACTAGCTGTTTTATGTTGACAAAATACGGTTTTTTCGGTATAACGAAACAGAGCCTGAGGAGACAAAAATGAGCGCCGCCAAAAAGACGATGACCCTCAACCTGACCGACGCTGAGATGAGCGCCCTTGAGGATTTGTGTTCGAAAAAGGAGCTGAGCAAAACGGCGCTGCTTCGTCAGGCTTTGCGCCTGTACCAGCTGGTCGAGAGCCGTTTGGAGAAAGGTGAAAAGCTCTTCTTTGAAGATGAAGGAAAGAAAGAGAGAGCGGAGGTTATGATGCTATGACTGTGACAAGTTCATCCGTCTTTCTCATCAATGTTGCGACCGGCGAACCTGAGCCGGCTCAATTGCTTGACGCCATCACGGAAGCGCAACTCGCCGATTGGGAAGGCGAATGGCTGCCCGAACTGTTTAAAGCACTACAACGGCTCCATCGCGCGGGCGTCGAACGCGCGCGATGGCCACAGAGCCGTCAGTGGGATTGGCGCAAGAAGGTCGCCGTCCTCCAAGGCATGCTGGCTAACCCTGGTTTTTCGGTCGTGTGCGGCGGCGTCACCCAAGGGATGATGTTCGCCGACACAACGACGAAGCGCTGCCGCATCCCAGGGCAGGTAGGCAAAGATCTTGTCTACGTGTCGTTCGTGGAAAATGCGCCGTGGAACCGCAAAGAGCTCTTCAATCCCCCGCGCTATCGGGGTGTCGGCACCATTCTTATGCGAGCCGCCATCGAATTGAGCAAGGAATTGGAGTTCAAGGGCAGAATCGGCTTGCATTCCCTGCCACAGGCCAATGGCTTCTATGCCAATGTCTGCGGCATGACCGATCTCGGTCCGGATGCAGCCTATCAGGACCTTCGTTACTTCGAAATGACCCCTAACCAAGCAGAAGCTTTTGTTGAGAAAGGAGGTAAGTCATGAAGATCGTGTTCACAAAAGAATGGTGTGTGCGAATGGCAGGCCTCGAAGCAGACGCCGAGATCGGCGCGGGCGCGTTTGCTGTCGATCCCATTTTTGATGGTGTCTCCGTGCCCGACGCGGCGCAAATGCCTGACGAGACGGCGGCTTACGCCTTCAGTCGCTTTGTACGTCTGTCACGTCGCAATCGCGGACTAAGTATCGAGATACTTGCTGAACAGGCTGACGTCGAGATCGCTGAATTGGTTACAATCGAGGAGAACGGTCAGTACAAGCCTGATTTGCGAACGGTGTACCAGCTTGCAAATTTCTTTGGCGTCCAGCGCAGTAACTTGCTTCAGATCGCCGGCCTCACTGTGCCAAAGGATACTCATCTCATTGATCAGGCGGTGCGGTTCGCTGCGCGCTCAGAGCCCGTGGCGGCGCTGACGGCAGAGGAGCGCGCGGCGCTTGAGGCCTTTGTGTCTGTGTTAAGCGAACAGAAATAGGGGCGCATTTTGAAGAACTATTTGATCAAGGAAAAGACCGCCCACGATGTTGACGAGCGCGTCGAACGTGTCTTGCGCGGGCTCGGCAATCCCGAGCCTCCGCTGCGCCTCGAGGATGTTCGCGAATTGCTCAAACTCGACCGCACCTTTTATACGGCTGACGACCCAACTCTAATTCAAGAGACCGTTTCGCGGATACGTGTTGCAACGATCCAAGTTTACCAACGTCCCATGCTGCTGCTGGAAGCGATCAAGAAAATGTCGCTTCAAGCACTCTATGTACCTGATCGTCGGCGCATACTTCTTGATGCGAATGTGCCCCTCAAGAAGCATCGCTGGAATGAGGCGCATGAGGTCATTCACAGCGTATTACCCTGGCACGAAGACGTCATGCACGGCGACAACCGCCATACTTTGCTGCCAGTTTGCGAAGAACAAGTGGAGGCCGAAGCTAACTATGGGGCTGGGCGCCTATTATTCCTGCGCGAACGGTTCGGCGCGCAAGCACTTGATCTTCCCCTCACCATCGCTTCGGTTCGAACGCTTCACGGTGACTTCGGCAATACAATCTCAAGCACACTTTGGCGGTTCGTCGAGACAGCCGGCATCCAGCGACCGTTGGTTGGCATGATCAGCTGCCATCCTCACCGCAAGCACCGCCCTCCGGAATTTGATCCGGCGAAGCCCTGCCGTCACTGTATCCAGTCTCCAAGTTTTGCCGCACGCTTCAGCCTTATTGGCGAACAGCAACTTTTCAACGCCCTCTCCTCCTATTGTGGCGCCCAGCGCGGCGGCCCGTTGGGAGCCGCCGAATTGGTCCTCACTGATGACAACGGCGACGAACATGTCTTCGCGTTCGAAACTTTCTTCATCCGCTACAAGGCGCCCCAGATCGGCGAAGCCCTGACATTGGGCGTTTATACAAGGCCGAACGTCAGGGTCGTTGCGGCGTAACAATCTTCACACGCCAAACATGCGGCGCGGCTTTTGCGACCGTAACTCAAGCGGATTTCCACACGGATTTCACGTCGAATTTTTTGCCGTTTTGTGCCAGTTTTGTGCCGCGGAGATTTTGGAATGCCTTCGCAAGCCTCGCCGGAATTCGTGTAACTCATTGGCGAAGAACGAAAATCTTCGTAGCGACTGAAAACGCTTTGTAGGAAATGAAAAAGCCCGCCAGAGGCGTGCCATCTCACTGATATCGCTATCAAATCTTGGTTGCGGGGATAGGATTTGAACCTATGACCTTCAGGTTATTAGCCTGATGACCGACTGCCGGCATCGAACCCGTAGTCACGAGCGAACTATTCTGACCGCCGGTCCAATCGCTAGAAAACTTCCCCAAATCAGAACTCAGACTGAAATGATTTTCAGTCTGGGCAGATCCGACAATGCCCCGAAACACATTGGTTTTGAGCTATCCGGCGCATCAGCGAAAGGTCGCACCATCCGACGAAACCACCGATTGATGCGCCAAGCTTTCCGTTTTTGCGACGCAAGATAAGCCGCCCTTTCGTGGATGTGCTGGCGGCGGCATGTTGCGCGGATGGTTGGTATTCGCGTGATTCATCTTCAGGAAATTAGACCCCCTTCACCGCTTCATTGGCCGTGGATCAAGGACCGGCGCGTCGGCGATATCGTCGCACTGATCGATGCCACGCTGGCGCAGGCCCGGCGCGTCAGCTCCAATTCGGCGATCACTTCCGCGCCGGTCACTGCAACGGCTGCTGCGCCAAGCGGGAGCGCCGTCTTTTCTTCAACCGACGGTGAAGAGGCCAGTCAATTCGCGCCGCGTCGATCACGCACCCGAACTCCGCGCGCTTTTCTTATTCCGGCGAGCGCCGCTGGAGCGCTGGAAAGGCCGCTGGCGGTTCGGCATCACCTGGATCGGTGACCACGTGATGGACCACCTAGTGGCCAACAGCAAGGCCATCCCGAGCGGCGATCGGGTTATTCTCGCCATGGTTCCGAGCGATGCCTGCGGCCGTTAATCCACAAAAACCGCAAAATCCGCCCGGCGAGGACATTCTCGCCCTGGTCAGGGCGCTTGCCAGACTGCGCGCTCGGATAGATCATGAAGCCGAAATCGCGCGCAGATCAGTTCAAGCCCGCGCGACGGAGCCAAGTGCATGATCCGCGTCGCCATCTACGCCCGTTTTTCCAGCGACCTCCAAAACGACAAATCGGTCGATGACCAGATCGCGTTCTGCCGCGAGGTCTGCGCTCGCAATGGCATGACGGTGGTGTTGACCTTCGAGGACCGCGCTGTGTCCGCGTCGTCAGCAAAGAATCGTCCCGGCTTCATCGCGCTGATGCGCGCCGCGGCAGCAAAGCTGTTTGACGTCGTCGTTGCCGAAGACATGGATCGCATTTTTCGCGACCAGGCCGATTATCACGCTGCCCGCAAGGAACTCGATTTTCTCGGCATCACCATTCATACCGCAACCGGTAAAGTGACCAAGATCGACGGCGCGCTGCGGGCGCTGATGGGCGAAATGTATCTCGAAAACTTGGCGCTGCATGTACGACGCGGACTCGAGGGCGTGATCCGCGACGGCCGCCACGCCGGCGGACGTGCCTATGGCTATTCCATCGTCCCCGGTTCGCCGGGCGAGTTCGTCATCGACGACGCGCAAGCCGAGATCGTGCGACGGATTTTCGCACGCTTTGTTGCCGGCGCCACGCCTCGCGCCATTGCTGCCGAACTCAACGCCGATCGCATAGCGCCGCCGCGCGGCGCCAGGTGGAACGCATCCACTATCAATGGCAACAATGCGCGGGGCCACGGCATGCTGCTCAATGAGCTTTATGTCGGCCGCATCGTCTGGAACAAGGTCCGGATGGTCAAGGATCCGACCACGGGCAAGCGTATCTCGCGGATCAATGCGAAGGAGCAGCATCGCATTACCGAGGCGCCGCAACTGCGCGTTATCGATGATGCGACGTGGAACGCGGCGCAGGCCATCAAGCTGAAGCGCTCGCACCTCGGCGCTCCTCAATCCCGCGCGCCGCGGCGTCCGCTTTCGGGGTTGCTGCGGTGTGGATCCTGCGGCGGCGGAATGGTATCGATCGGCAACCACAAACGGACCGCACGACTGCAATGTGGCACACACAAGGAAAGTGGATCCTGCACCAACAGCCGGAAGGTCAACCGCGACGCCATTGAAGCGGCCGTATTCGCGGGACTGAAGGACGAACTGGCCAATCCGATTGCGATAACGGAATACATCAAGGTCTATAACGAGGAGCGTCGGCGCCTGGCGCGCGAAGCTGGCGACCAGATGAGCAAGTTGACACGCCGCAATGCCGAGGTCTCACGCGAACTCGAGCGGCTGATCGACGCGGTAACGCAAGGCGTCGACCTCGCCACCCTGGTGCCGAGGATCAAGGCGTTGGAAGCCGAGCGCTCCGATATCGCCGGGAAGCTACAGTGCGCCGGTGCCACCGATAGCGTCACATTGCATCCTGGCGCGATCGAGCAATACCGCGCCGATGTCGAAGGATTGGCCGCCCTCGCCGCTGAGCACAGCGATTTTGCGGAATCGGCGGAACTGATCGAAGCGGTGCGGCGGCTGGTGGCCGGGGTCATCGTACGCGCCGAGCCGCACGGCCGAGGCTTCAGCGTCGAAGTGCAGGGACGGCTGGCACAATTGACGAATTCGGCTTTGTTCCCGAGCCGTTCTGAGGGAGGGGGGATTGGTGGTAGCGGGAGAGCGCTACCGCCTTTCCCAGCCAGCCCGAGCGTAAGTCGAGCGGTATGCAGCGGGCATAACCGGTTTGGGCACGAGAAAACGACACGCTGATCCGGTCAAGCCGGGGATCGGGACAACCTGGGTGATTCAAATCAAAAGCGCGCCAGCTTGATGAGGACCCGATCCATCGACACCATCATGGCCAGCGGCCTGAGGCCGCAAGCAACAGGCCGCACACATGGAAACCTGACCGTTCCGCAAAACGCTGTCAAAAAACTCTTGCCCAACGGGGGCCGTCCACGCATGAATCACGACTAGGCCCACATCATCAACAGCAAATGGCCCGAAGGGTCGGTTCGCTGCGTCGCAGCGATACGTCCGGAGTCGGGGTGAAGCCGACATGCCAAGGACATTGCTCATCCGACGCGATTGCCGAGTAGGCCCCGAGAATTTCACCTCGTGCCCCTCACAGAACCGGACTTGACACTCTCGCGTCATCCGGCTCATGCCACCGCACGAAGGCTGCCGCCTTCCGTTGAACATCGGGTTCCTCCCGTTGCCGGTTGACCCAAGCCAAATGGCGATGGCCCGCTCCCTTCGCTCCACGGGCATTACACCCGCTTCATCGCTACTACGAAGCAGTCCGCCCCTCTCCGACGCATCGGTACTTTCGGCCTCGCGGTGGGAGCCGCTTGCACCTTTTCCCTTGGCATCGCCGATCAGGTTCTCACGTTCCGTACAAGAGCCTGGTTGAGCTTCGCGCCGCCTACATGCCGGATGCCGCTTGGGCCGTTTCAGGACATCTCCCAAGCTGATCCCGGAGGAAGGGTCACCCCCCGGTTTTGACATCGTCTAATCCGCTTTCGACACTTCATCGACGGTTTGCTTGCGCTCGCCTCTCTCAACCTTGCCTGCCGGAATCTTGTCCCGGCGTTTCCGCAACGTTCACCACCATCGCTTTTGACGACAGCAGCTTGCGGTGGCTTAAGGTCAACACCTGATTGCCGACCTCGAAGGGCCCTCCTTCATCTCTCGTACAGTTGCGCACTGCCGTGTGGACGGCAGTACTCGTGACACAAGACCCACACCGGACATCCCGACCTTCTCCCGCTTGGGCTGATTGCGAGCCATTTATCGATTGTCGCCTTGTCGCAAATCGCTATGCTTTTGAGTGCATGCATCGTCCCTTGTGGGGTCTCATGAAGCGACGCGAGTTCATCACACTCATCGGCGGCGCGGCTTCGTGGCCGCTGGCCGCCCGAGCGCAGCAACGGGAAGCCCTCCGCAAGGTCGCGATGCTGCTCCCCTTCAGTCCGGACGATCCTGAAGGGCGCCGCCGGCTGGACGCGATCCGCGACGGCTTGCGTCAGCTCGGCTGGAGCGAGGACCGCAATCTCAGTCTTGAGGTGCGCTGGGTGGGGAATGACCACGGGCCGGGCG
>WNFD01004788.1_pt1 | contig 16018 bp, 15 predicted proteins | sample 5400491 | NCBI WGS metagenome assembly WNFD01 (sample SAMN13153343, study PRJNA577476) | soil metagenome | isolation source: 120 cm saprolite under Douglas fir tree site 2 hole 2 replicate 2 | place: USA:California | collected 2015-04-18 | reverse complement strand
TGCCGGGAAGGCGCGTCGCGGCAAGGCGCGAGGGGATGACGACGAGGGGGTTCACCGAATACCTCCGCCGTAATCCCTATTCCTTTTTGTCATCATCCGTTCTCGGCAATTGCGGCGTTATGCCGCATAACTCCCGTAGCGCGGAATTGGCACACCGCGATATGGTGCCCGCGCTTGAACCATATTTCGTTTGAGTTGTCAGCGAAAATTGGCTTTTCTCCCGGCTCACGCGCTCGACGAAGAGCGGCGGACGAAGCAGCGGCAGGCGAAGGGTTGGGCATGGATCTGGAATTCAACAAGATCGCGGCGGCCATTCTGACGGCGGGGATCATCGCGATGGTGTCGGGGTTCATCGCCGGTGCGCTGGTGCGCCCGAAGCCGCTCGAGAAGCCCGTTTACGTCATCGCCGTCGAGGAGAAGGCGCCGAGCGCCGCCGGCGAATCGCCGCAGAGCGGACCGGAGCCGATCGCGCCGCTGATGGCGTCGGCCGACCCCAAGGCCGGTGCGGAAGTCGGCAAGAAATGCCTGCAATGCCACACTTTCGAGAAGGGCGGCGCCAACAAGATCGGCCCGAACCTCTTCGGCGTGGTCGGCGAGGAAATCGCCAAGGGCGCCAACGGCTATGCCTTCTCGGACGCGCTGAAGGCCAAACACGGCACCTGGGATGTCGAGACGCTCAATGCCTGGCTGTGGAAGCCGCAAAGCTTCGCCAAGGGCACCAAGATGACCTTCGCCGGCCTGCCCAAGGCCAAGGACCGCGCCGATATCGTCGCCTACCTGCAGTCGCTGAAATAGGCCGCCGCGCCATGGCGGCCGCCATCGTCACCGCCGCCCAGCGCGCCCTCGCCGAGGAATTGGCGGACGCCGCCGGCGCGGTGGTCCGGCCCTATTTCCGCCAGAAGATCGCGGTCGACGACAAGGCCGACGCCAGTCCGGTGACCATTGCGGACCGCGAGGCCGAACAGGCGATGCGGGCGCTGATCGAGGCGCGTTTTCCCGCCGACGGCATCTTCGGCGAGGAATTCGGCACTATCCGCGAAGGCGCCGACTGGGTCTGGGTGCTCGATCCGATCGACGGCACCAAATCCTTCATCTCGGGCATCCCGCTCTTCGGCACGCTGATCGCGCTGCTTCATCAGGGGCGGCCGGTGCTCGGCATCATCGACCAGCCGATCTCGCGCGAACGCTGGCGCGGCGTCGCCGGGCAGCAAACGACGCATAATGGCGCCGCGATCCACAGCCGCCCCTGCGCCGATCTCGCCCGCGCCACCCTTTTCGCCACCGCGCCCGACATGTTTCGCGGCGCCGACGGCGATGCCTTCGCCCGGCTCAGATCGCGCGTCAAGCTGACCCGCCATGGCGGCGATTGCTATGCCTATGGCCTGGTCGCCAGCGGCTTCATCGACTGCGTCGTCGAAGCCGGCCTCAAGCCCTACGATTATTGCGCCATGGTGCCGATCATCGAAGGCGCCGGCGGGACCTTCACCGACTGGCAGGGCGGGCCCCTCGGCCTCGCCTCGGACGGCCGCGTCATCGCCGTCGGCGACCCGCGGCTGCATGCGGCGGCGCTCGCCCTCCTGGCGGGCTGACCGAGCGGCCTGACGCGGCCAAAGAATCGCCCTATTCTGCTTGACACTGACGCTGGCCGAGACTGACGGGAGCCGGCGCGCCGCGCGCCGCCCCCTTCGCGAGGATCATCATGAAGCGACGCACCATCCTGCTCTCCCCTCTCCTCCTGCCCGGCTTGCGCGCCTTCGCTCCGCTGGCCTGGGCGGCAGACACCGTCACCAGCCACGGCATCGCGCGCTACGACGATCCGCTCAAATATCCCGCGGATTTCACGCATTTCGCCTATGTCAATCCGGACGCATCGAAGGGCGGCGCGGTCAAGACCGCGACGATCGGCACCTTCGACAACCTCAACACCTTCATCCTCAAGGGCAACGGCTTCACCAAATACAGCAACGACTTCATGAAGGATGGCGCGCTCTACGACAGTCTTTTGTCAGGCAGTCTCGACGAGCCGCTGACGGCGTACGGGCTCATCGCCGAGACCGTCGAATACCCCAGAGACCGCAGCTGGATCATCTTCACGCTGCGTCGCGAAGCGCGCTTCCAGGATGGCTCGCCGATCACCCCCGACGACGTCGTGTGGACCTTCAATACGTTGATCAGCAAAGGCCATCCGAGCTTCCGCGTGATCCTTGCCGAGGTCGAGAAGGTCGAGGCCCTCGACGAGCGGCGGGTGAGATTCGACTTCAAGCCGGGCGCCAGCCGCGAGATGCCGCTCACCGTCGGCGGGCTGCCGGTGCTGCCGCGCAAATGGTGGGAAGGGCGAGCCTTCGACGAGCCGACGCTCGATCGACCGCTCGGCAGCGGCGCCTACCGCATCGCCGAGGTCGATCCCGGCCGCTCGATCATCTGGGAGCGCGTCAAGGATTACTGGGCGAGGGATTTGCCGGTCAACAAGGGCACGGCCAATGTCGACACGGTGCGCGTCGACTACTACCGCGACACGACGGCGATGTTCGAGGCCTTCAAGGCCGGCCAGATCGACGTCCGCGAGGAGAGCACGGCGAAGGATTGGGCGACGCTCTACGACTTTCCCGCCATCCGCCAGGGGCTCATCACGCGCGAGGTTAACAAGCACGAAGTGCCGCAGGGCATGCAGAGCTTCGTCTTCAACACGCGGCGCGAGATCTTCAAGGATGTCCGCGTGCGACGGGCATTGGGGTATTTCCTCGACTTCGAATGGTACAATAAGAATCTGTTCTACGGCGACTACACGCGAAGCCGGAGCTATTGGGAAAACTCCGACCTCGCGGCGCGTGGCTTGCCGCAGGGCGAGGAGCTCGCGATTCTCGAGACCTATCGCGGCCGCGTCCCCGATGCCGTCTTCACCGCCGAGTTCCAGCCGCCGACCTATGACGGCAGCGGCAATATCCGCGACGGTATCCGCGAGGCGCTGCGTCTCTTCAAGGAGGCCGGGTGGAACCCTAGGAACGGCAAGCTCGTCAACGACCAGACGGGCGCACCGTTCGAATTCGAGTTCCTCAGCGACGAGCCGCGTCTGGAGCGCGTCATCCTGCCCTTCCTCAAGAATCTGGAGCGCGCCAACATCACCGCGCATCTGCGCAACGTCGACAACGCGCAATACGAGAACCGTCGGCGCGACTATGATTTCGACATGCTGAGCGTCAATCGCGGCGCCTCGCTCGCCCCCGGCGTCGAGCTGCGCCAGCTGTTCGGTAGCAAGGCGAGAGAGGAGCGCGGCAGCGCCAACCTGTCGGGCATCGCCGACCCGGTCGTCGACGAGCTCATCGAGAGGGCGATCGTGGCGCAGAGCAGGGCCGAGTTGGTTCCCATCATTCACGCTCTGGATCGCGTGCTGTTGAACGGCCATTACGGCATCCCGAACTGGTTTTTCGGCAAGTACCGCGTCGCCTATTGGAACAAGTTCAAGAAGCCGCCCGAACAGCCGAAATACGCCAGCATGCCCGCCGCCGTCTTCCCGACCTGGTGGATCGACCAGGGCGCCGAGGCGAAAATCAGCCAGGAACAGCAGCAACAGCAGCAGGTGAAGCAACAATAGATCGAGGTCCGCCGCGACGATGCTTGCCTATATCCTTCGCCGGCTGCTGCTCATCATCCCGACGCTCTTCGGGATCATGGTCGTCAATTTCGCCATCGTGCAGGTCGCTCCCGGCGGCCCGATCGATCAAGTCATCGCGCAGATCCGCGGTGCCGGCGGCGGCGCGCTCTCGCGCATCGCCGGCAGCGCCACCGGCGAGACCGGCGGCACCGTCGACAGCAGGGCGGCACGAGGCATCGAGCCGCAGCTCATCAAGGAACTGGAGAAGCAGTTCGGCTTCGACAAGCCGCCGCTCGAGCGCTTCCTGATGATGATGAAAAGCTATGCGACCTTCGATTTCGGTAAGAGCTTTTTCCGCGATCGCCCCGTCGTGCAGCTCATCGCCGAGAAGCTTCCGGTGTCGATCTCGCTCGGCCTCTGGACGACGCTCCTCATCTATCTCATCTCGATCCCGCTCGGCATCCGCAAGGCGGTGCGCGACGGCTCCGCCTTCGACATCTGGACCAGCGCCGTCATCATCGTCGGCTATGCGGTTCCGAGCTTCCTCTTCGGCGTGCTCCTCATCGTCCTCTTCGCCGGCGGCAGCTATTTCAGCTGGTTCCCGCTGCGCGGCCTCGTCTCCGACAATTGGGCGAGCCTCGACCTCCTGCACAAGGCGCTCGACTATTTCTGGCACCTCACCCTGCCGATCCTCGCACTGGTTGCGGGCAGCTTCGCGCAGCTGACGATGCTGACGAAGAATTCCTTTCTCGATGAGATCCGCAAGCAATACGTCGCGACGGCGCGGGCCAAGGGCCTGAGCGAGCATCGCGTCCTCTACGGTCACGTCTTCCGCAACGCCATGCTGATCGTCGTCGCCGGCTTCCCCGCCGCCTTCATCGGCATTCTCTTCACCTCGGCCCTGCTTATCGAGATCATCTTCTCGCTCGACGGACTCGGCCTTCTCGGTTACGAGGCGGTGCTCGGCCGCGACTATCCGATCGTCTTCGGCACGCTCTACATCTTCACCCTCATCGGACTGGTCATGCGCCTCGTCAGCGACATCACTTACATGCTGATCGACCCGCGCATCGATTTCGCGAGCCGGCGGACATGAGCATCGCGCGCCAGGCGGCGGCTCCGCTGCGACACGAGCGGCGCCTTCTCTTCATGCGCGTGACGCCGCTGACCCGTCGTCGCCTCGCGAATTTCCGTGCCAATCGCCGCGGCTTCTGGTCGCTCTGGCTGTTCCTCGCGATCTTCGTCGTCAGCCTCTTCGCCGAGTTCATCGCCAACGACCGGCCGATCCTCATCGCTTACGACGACGCGTTCTACATGCCGATCTTCACGGCCTACCCCGAGACGGCTTTCGGCGGCGAGTTTCCGACCGAGGCCGATTACCGCGATCCGACCGTGCAGGAGCTCATCCACAAGAAGGGCTGGACGATCTGGCCGCTCATCCCCTTCGGCGCGCGCACCATCAACTACGACCTTCCCGTACCGGCGCCGGCGCCGCCATCGGCGGTCGATTGGCTCGGCACCGACGACCAGGGGCGCGATGTGCTGGCGCGCCTCATCTACGGCGTCCGCATCTCGATTCTCTTTGGCCTGACGCTCACCCTCTCCTCCTCGTTGATCGGCATCGCCGCGGGCGCGGTGCAGGGATATTTCGGCGGCGCCATCGATCTCGTGATGCAGCGCGTGATGGAGCTGTGGTCGAACTTGCCGCAGCTCTACATGCTGATCATCCTCGGCAGCATCGTGCAGCCGAATTTCTGGTGGCTGCTCGGCCTCATGCTGCTCTTCGAATGGATGAGCCTGGTCTATGTCGTGCGCGCCGAATTCCTGCGCGCACGCAACTTCGACTATGTCCGCGCGGCAAGGGCGCTTGGCGTCTCCGATCCCGTCATCATGGTGCGCCACGTTCTGCCCAACGCGATGGTCTCGACGCTGACCTTCCTGCCCTTCATCATGAGCGGCTCAATCGCGACGCTGACGGCACTCGACTTCCTCGGCTTCGGCCTGCCGCCCGGCTCGGCTTCGGTGGGCGAGCTGGTCGGCCAGGCGAAGGCCAATCTGCAGGCGCCCTGGCTCGGCATCACCGCCTTCGTGACGATCGCCACTATCCTCACTCTCCTCATCTTCATCGGCGAGGCGGTGCGCGACGCCTTCGACCCGCGCAAGAGCGTCGGGTGATCCGCGAGCGCCGCAACAGCAAAGGATAAAGCAGCCATGGTGCCGCTCCCCTTCGACCGTAGCGAATACGCGCAACGCCTGGCGCGGATCCGCCGCGACATGGCGAGCCGAAAGGTCGACCTCCTGGTGGTGACCGATGTCGCCAACCAGCACTACATCACCGGCTATGACGGCTGGTCGTTCTATACGCCGCAAGTCGTCCTCGTTCCGCTCGAGGACGAGGAGCCGGTGTGGGCCGGCCGGGCGATGGATGCGGCGGGCGGGCGGCTCACCGCCTGGATGCAGCCGTCGAACGTCGTCGGCTTTCCCGACCATTACGTGCAGCAACCCGATCGTCACCCGATGGATTGGATCGCGCAGCTCATCGTCGAGCGCGGCTGGGGACGTCGCCGCATCGCCGTCGAGCTCGAGGCCTATTACTACTCGCCCAAGGCCCATGCCCGTCTGATCCGCGGACTGCCGAACGCCACCATCGTCGACGCCGAGCTTCTGGTGAACTGGGTCCGGGCGGTGAAATCGCCAGCCGAGATCGCCTATTTGTGCCAGGCGGCGCGTCTCGCCGAAGAGGCGATGCGGACGGCCTACGAGGTCATCGCGCCGGGCGTGCGCGAATGCGACGCCATCGCGCGCATCTACGCCGCGCAAATCGGCGGACACAAGGATTTCGCCGGCGACATCACCGCCCTGCCGCCGACCATCCTGGCCGGCGAGAACGCCTCGGCGCCGCATCTCATGTGGAGCAACCGGCGGTTCGGTACCGACGAGACCATCGCGCTCGAGCTCGCCGGCGCCTGCCGGCATTACACGGCCGGCCTCGCACGCACGATCCAGCTCGGCCGGCCGGGACCCAAGGTGCTCGACACCGCCAAGGCGGTCCTCGAAGGGATGGATGCCGTGCTCGCGACGATCCGCCCCGGCATCACCGGCGAGGACGTCGAGGCTGCCTGGCGGGCGGTCATCGCCCGCCATGGGCTCAAGAAGGAGTCGCGGATCGGCTACTCGATCGGCATCGGCTATCCGCCGGATTGGGGCGAGCACACGATCAGCCTGCGGCAGGGCGACCGCAGCGTGCTGGAGCCCGGCAATGTCCTCCACGCCATCCTCGGCATGTGGATGGAAGGCTGGGGCATCGAAATCAGCGAGACGATCCTGGTGAGCGAACGCGGGAACGAGACGCTGACGAAATTTCCCCGGGAGCTGGGGATGAAGTGACCATCGACCCGGTTGGAGGCAAGTGCGGCTCTAAGCTCTCCGTTCCATAGGTTCTGAGATATTTCATCCCGGTATCGCACATGACCGTGACAATGGTCGCGTCGGGTCCCAGTCGTTCGGCTAGTCGCAAAGCGGCGATGATATTGGCGCCAGTGGAAGTCCCCGCAAAAATTCCTTCCTCCCGGGCCAGGCGAAGGGCCATGGCCACGGCCTCTTCCGTCGAAACCTGTTCGATCCCATCGGCGATGTCCTCCTGCCAGAGCGGTACTACAAAGCCCGCCCCGATCCCGTCAATCTTATGAGCGCCTGACTGGCCGCCCGACAGAACCGGAGATTCAGAGGGCTCCACGGCAACGATTTTGATCTGTTCATCATGGCGGCGTAAGGCTTCCCCGGTACCTCGAAGGGACGCCGCGGTACCCACACACTGGACAAAGCCATCGATTCGCCCGCCTATCTGAATCCAGATTTCCTCCGCCATTTTGCGATAGGCCGCCATCTGGTCTTTATTGTTCAGCTGATCGGTCCAGAAGCTTCCAGTTCTTACCGCGACGATACGGGCGGCTTCGATCATGTCCCGGGTTAGCTTCTCCGTCATGCGGCCGCTCTCGCTTGGCACGATGTGAAGCCTGGCCCCCAGAATTTTCATGTGATCGAGTTTTTCTCGGGCGAAGGCATCGGAAGTCACGATGTGCAGGGGATATCTCTTCACCGCGCAGACGAGGGACAGCGACACCCCAGTGCTGCCGCCGGTATATTCGACGACAGAGCCACCCGCTGTGAGACGTCCGTCCGCCTCTGCCGCTTCGATCATGGCAAGTGCCACCCGGTCCTTCATGCTGCCTGTGGGGTTCTCGCTTTCCAGTTTCAGCAGGATGCGGGAGCCGTTCCCGGGCACGATGTTGCGCAAGGGCAATAAAGAGGTGTTGCCGATGCAATGCAGGATGTCGCGCGGCAATTCGTTCATGACGCCTGTCCCCTTCCTGATGTGGCCTGATGAAACGGGTCACGATTTCCAAGCCTTCATCGACGGCGACGTTGTGCGCGCTCAAATATCGTCAATGACCACAAGGATCGTCGGAGCGCCGCCGGAACTGATCGACGCGGCATGCGCCAAGGCATCCCGACCGCCGCTTGAGGTGGCGCATGCTTTCAATGTCTCGATTGTCGGAAAGCTCACGTCAGAGATGAGATGATAGGGCGGTGGCGAAAAGGCGGGTCCGACCACGCGCTTGGTCACGACGCTCGTGGCGCCCTCGAGCCTCGGCCCGGCGTATGGCAGATGCTCTTCGCGATAGGCGCGGTCGAATTCCTCGGCGCTTTTGGGATGGGGATAGAGAACGAGCAAATGAGCGGCCACGAAACTCTCCTCTCGGGCATGTGTGCGAAGCGACGAGAGGCTTTATGGATTCGGCGCGGGGCCTCGTGGGGTACGAAATCCGGACCGCTGCGCGAGCGGCGGGCAGCGGGGCGCGCCGAGACGAACGATGCGCAGGGTCATGATACAAAGCACCCGCGTCAGCGATACCGTCGGCCGTCGTCAGCCACGCGATGGCGCCCTCGCTCACCTCCCCCCTCCGCGGGGCCGATATGGGCGAACTGGTACCGATCGAACCATCCCGGAAACGCACGCGCGAGCGCCCTTGGCCCGTCGATCGCCAAGCCCATCCGCTGCGCCTGGACGAAACCGACATCACCCCGCCACCAGGCGACCAGAGCGGCGAGCGGACCCCGGATGCGCAGGGGCTCGGGGAAGCCCGGATTTTGCGTGCACACCGAGGCCTCCGCCGTCTTGAGCAGCATAAAGCGCGGCTGGCTCCCCTGGATCTCGAACCGCGCGACAATGGGGTCCTTGGCCAGCGCCTCGAAGCGGACGCGTCTTTGCATATCGACGAGCAGGGGTTCCAGATCGAGATCCTCGACGACCGGTTGTCTCGGCAACCATCGCTGTCCCCAACTGCCGAGCGCGCTCACCAGGATCGCCAGCTCCTTGCCAGCGTCGGTGAGGACGTATTCGGGACCATGCTCGGCGTCGATGCGCGCCACCGCGCCGACGAAGGCCAAACCCTGCAATCGCTCGGAGAGCACGGTGCGGGAGATCCGCGGTATGCCCCGACGGATATCATTGAAGCGCCTGCTCCCGCATAGGAGCTCGCGCACGACGAGAAGGGTCCATCGGCCGCCCAGCACCTCGTGGGCGCGCGCCACGGAGCAGAACTGACCGTAACCCACCATGACGAGACACTAACACGGCCGGACCGCCTAATGCGGTACGGATTCCGGACCTGACACGCGAGACCCGCCGCGATGTCTCGCAGGCGATAATCGACGTCGCTTCAGGCGGCCTGCTCTTGCGTCAGTCCGGCCATTCAGCGATCTATCAACCGGATGCTAAGCTTTAAGCCAGGGGGGAAAGCGTGCAGAACTTCTCGATGCCGAACTGCAGGAGATCAAATAAATGCTTGCCGCGCCGATCGCCCGCGCCAAATCTGCGAATTCACAAGCTTAGAGCTTAAAGCGTATAGCCCAATGCCCTCCGCCCTCCTCGCCATCCGCGACCTCTCCGTTACTTTCACCGCCGGCGGCCAAACCGTCACGGCCGTGAAGGGCGTCTCGTTCGATATCCAGCGCGGCGAGACCGTGGCGCTGGTCGGCGAGAGCGGGTCGGGCAAGTCGGTGACCGCGCTCTCGATCCTGCAGCTGCTCCCTTATCCGACCGCCAAGCATGGCCCCGGCAGCTCCATCCGCTTCGACGGCAACGAGATGATCGGCGCCGCGCCGGCGCTGCTCGAGCGCGTGCGCGGCGACCGCATCGCCATGGTCTTCCAGGAGCCGATGACCTCGCTCAATCCGCTGCACACGCTGGAGAAGCAGATCGGCGAGACGCTGTTCCTGCACAAGCGCATGCGCCCGGGGCAAGCGCGCCGGCGCACGCTCGAGCTCCTCCACATGGTCGGTCTTGCGGATGCCGAAAGCCGCCTCGCCGCCTTTCCGCACCAGCTCTCCGGCGGGCAGCGGCAGCGCGTCATGATCGCCATGGCGCTCGCCAACGAGCCCGACATGCTGATCGCCGACGAGCCGACGACCGCGCTCGACGTCACCATCCAGGCGCAGATCCTCAAGCTGCTCAAGGACCTCCAGGCGCGCTTCGGCATGGCGCTGCTGCTGATCACCCACGATCTCGGCATCGTCCGCAAGATGGCCGCCCGCGTTTGCGTCATGACCAATGGCGAGATCGTCGAGGCGGGATCGACCGAGACGATCTTCGCCTCGCCGCAACACGCCTATACGCGCCACCTGCTCGCCGCCGAGCCCAAGGGCCGGCCGAACGTCATCGACCCGCCGCCGCCCGTCGTGCTCACCGGCGAGGCGATCAAGGTGTGGTTCCCGATCAAGGCCGGGGTGTTCCGCCGCACCGTCGGCTACGTCAAGGCGATCGACGGCGTCGGCGTCGCCGTGCGCGAAGGGCAGACGCTCGGCATCGTCGGCGAATCGGGCTCGGGCAAAACGACGCTCGGCCTCGCCCTCTTGCGCCTGCTCGATAGCGAAGGCCGCATCGTCTTTGACGGAACCCAGCTCGATGGGCTTTCCGGCAGCCCCATGCGCAAGCTGCGCCGCCAATTGCAGATCGTCTTCCAGGACCCGTTCTCCAGCCTCTCGCCGCGCCTTTCCATCGCGCAGATCGTCGAAGAGGGGCTGCAGGTGCACGGCATCGGCGCGACTGCGCAGGCGCGCCGCGCGCTGATCGACGAGGTGCTCGACGAGGTCGGGCTCGATCCCGCCTCGGCCGACCGCTATCCGCACGAGTTTTCCGGCGGTCAGCGCCAACGCGTCGCCATCGCCCGCGCCCTGGTGCTGCGGCCGCGCCTCGTCGTCCTCGACGAGCCGACCTCGGCGCTCGACATGTCGGTGCAGGCGCAGATCGTCGACCTGCTGCGCGATCTGCAGCTGCGCCACCGCCTCGCCTACCTTTTCATCAGCCATGATCTGCGCGTCGTCCGCGCACTTGCCAGCGACGTCCTCGTCCTCAAGGATGGCAAGATCGTCGAGGGCGGGCCGGCGACGCGCATCTTCGAGGCGCCGCAGCATCCCTATACGGTGGCGCTGATGGCAGCCGCCTTCAATCTCGAACCACTGGACACTCACGCGGTGCGGACATGAGTTTCACCATCCTCTATCGCTCGTCGAGCCCCTATGCACGAAACTGGCAGGTGGAGCTCGCGCGCCACGTGCCCGACCTCGATTTCCGTATCTTTCCCGAGATCGGCGATCCGGCCGCGATCGACATGGCGCTGGTGTGGAAACCGCCGCACGGCGTCCTCGCGAGCCTGCCCAACCTCAAGCTGATCGCCTCGCTCGGCGCCGGCGTCGATCATATTCTCGACGATCCCGCCCTGCCGCGGCAGGTGCCGATCATGCGCCTGGTCGATCCGCATATGGTGACGGCGATGAGCGAATACGTCCTCGCCCAGGTGCTCCGCCTGCACCGCCAGGATCTCACCTACGCGGCGCAGCAGCGCGACGGCGTCTGGCAGGAGCATCGCCAGAAGAATGCGAGCGAGCGCCGCGTCGGCGTGCTCGGCCTCGGCCAGTTCGGCGCCGATGCCGCGGTGAAGCTCGCGGCGCTCGGCTTCGATGTCGCCGGCTGGAGCCGCAGCAAGAAGTCGATCGCCGGCATCGAGGCGTTCCACGGTGCCGATGGCTTTGCGCCGTTCCTCGCGCGCAGCGACATCGTCATCTGCCTGTTGCCGCTGACCAATGCGACGGAGAATATCCTGGATGCGCGCGCCTTCGCGCTAATGCCGCAAGGCGCCGCGGTGATCAATGTCGGGCGCGGCGGCCATCTCGCCGAGGACGACCTCCTCGCCGCGCTCGACAGCGGCCAGATCGGCGCTGCAATCCTCGACGTCTTCCGCACCGAGCCCCTGCCCGCCGGCCACCGCTTCTGGCGCCATCCGAAAGTGATCATGACGCCGCATATCGCGGCTGCCACCAATCCGCTGACGGCAGCCGCGATCGTCGCCGACAACATCAGCCGGCTGCGCGCCGGGCGGCAGCTGCTCCACCTCGTCGATCCGGTGCTGGCGTATTAGCGCATTCGCTCAGTTGCCGGTCAGGGCGTGGCCGAGCAGCCCGCCGCCGACGACACCCGCCGCGGTGGCTGCCGTCTTGCCGCTGCCCTTGCCGAATTGATTGCCGACATAGCCGCCTGCGCCGGCACCGACCAGGGTTCCGCAACCGGCCAACATCAGCACCACGCTCAACACGGTCAAAATCCGCATGATTGCCTCCGTTGGGGATGACCTCTGTAGGGACAACGACCGTGTGACGCGGTAATTCCGCCATACAGAGCGGGATCCGACGTGGCATTCCCGGGAACTGGCTGTGATATATTTTGGTCGCACGGGCGTCCCAAAAGCCCCTGCCTTGGCCTCCGCTGGCCGATCGGCAAAATACTTGACTCGCCGCCGACCAGGCAGTCGCCTATGTGGAGAGCCGCATTGCTGCGGTTCTCCAGACCGATTCGGAAGCGACGGGCACTTCGCTGCCGACAATGAAAGGGAGGAAGTTCGATGATTGAGACACGCGATCGACGCGACTTCATCAAGCTCGGCGGACTCGGCGGCGTTGCCGCGGCGGCGGCCGGCGCGGTTACCGCGCTCAGCGCCCAGCAGGCGGCCGCCCAGGCGGCGCCGGAGAGTTTGCTGCGTACGGTTCTCAATCGCGGCAAGCTGATCGTCGGCACCGGCTCGACCAATCCGCCCTGGCATTTCGAGGACGACAAGGGCCAGCTCACCGGCATGGACATCGCAATGGCGCGCATCCTTTCCAAGGGCCTGTTCGACGACGTCGGCAAAGTCGAGTTCGTCAAGCAGGACCCGGCGGCGCGTATCCCGAACATCACCACCGGCAAGGTCGACGTCGTCATCCAGTTCATGACGGTGTCGCCGGCGCGCGCCCAGCTCGTCGCCTTCTCGCGCCCGTACTACGTCGAGGGCGCGGCGCTGATGACCTCGCCGAAGAGCAAATGGCAGAAATATGCCGATCTCAAAGCCGCCGGCAAGCAGGTGCGCGCCTCGGTACTGCAGAACGTCGATGCCGACATTCTAGTGCACAACGCGCTGCCCGACGCACAGGTGCTGCAGCTCGATAGCCAGGCGAACGTGATGCAAGCCGTCGAGGCCGGCCGCGCCGACGTCGCGGTGGTCGACGCCTCGACCGTCAAGTGGCTGGTCAAGAAGAACCCCGACAAATACACCGATCCCGGTTTCGCTTATGAAGCCCAGCTCTACAGCGCCGCGGTGCGCCAGGGCGATGCCGATTGGCTGCAATGGATCAACACCTGCTTCAATGTCGCAATGCACGGTCATCAGCCGGAGATCTACACCGCCGCATTCCTCGACTTCTTCGGTGAGAAACCGCCGGAGCAGAAACCCGGCTTCCCGGTATTCTGAGGGCGTTCTTGCAGGAGCGTCGTGCGTCCCCTCACCGTGAGGAGCCGCCGCAAGGCGGCGTCTCGAACGGCGACGTGCAGTACCATCTCAATTTCAACTTCGTCTGGAAATATTTCGACCGGCTGAGCTGGGGCCTCGTGCTCAGCCTCGAGCTCGCGCTGATCGGCATCCTCATCGGCATGGCGATCGGACTCGCGCTGGCACTCGCCTATACCGGCGCCGGGCGAATCGTCCGCACCGCGATCGCCGCCTATGTCGAGTTCATCCGCAACGTGCCGCTGCTCCTGCTGGTCTATCTCGTCTTCTACGGCATCCCGAGCGTCGGCGGCTTCGCCTACGACGCCACCACCAGCTTCATCGCCACGCTGGCGATCTATGCCGGCGCCTATCTCGTCGAAGTGTTCCGTGCCGGTCTCGACGCCATCCCGAAGGGCCTCATCGACGCCGGCAAGGCGATCGGCCTGACGCCGGCGCAGCGACTGCTCTATGTCCGGCTGCCGACCATGTTCCGCATCGTCCTGCCGTCGCTTTCGAACGCCTATATTTCGCTGTTCAAGGACACCTCGCTGGCCTCGGTGATCGCGGTACCGGAGCTGACCTACGGCGCCAACTGGATCTATACCAACACGTTTCGCATCGTCGAGGTCTATGCCGTGGTGACGCCGATGTACCTCGTCACCGGCTATGCGCTGCTCTTCGCGTTGCAGCGTCTCGAGCGGCGCTACACGATAAGGCGGGCGTGATGGACGTCGCGCTCAAAAGTCTGCCCTTCTTGTGGAACGGGCTGCTTGTCACGCTGCACGTCTCGGCGCTGGTCGTCGTCATCGCCCTCGTCCTCGGCATCGTCATGGGCGTCGGCCTGACTTACGGGCCGCGCCTCGTCTATTGGCCGATCCGCCTCTACAGCGACTGCCTGCGCGGCATTCCCCTCCTCGTCCTCATCTTCTTCGTCTACTACGCACTGCCGCTGAGCGGCTGGAACGTCAATAATTTCTGGGCGGCGGTGGCGGCGCTGGCGGCGTTCGAGACCGCGCATGTCATCGAGGTGACGCGCGGGGCGCTGCAGTCGATCCATCCCGGGCAGACCGAAGCCGGCAAGGCGATCGGCCTCACCTTCAGCCAGCGCATGGTCTATGTCATCTTCCCGCAGGCATTGCGGCGCTTCCTCCCGCCATGGATCAACTCGGTGGTCGACACCGTCAAGGGCAGCGCACTGGTCTCGCTGGTCGGCATCGTCGATCTCATGCTGGCGATCCAGCAGGTGATCGGCCGCACCTTCGAGCCGATGCCGCTTTACGTGCTCGGGGCGCTGATGTATTTCGCCATCAACTTCACCCTCTCTTTGGCAAGCCGCCGCCTCGAGGCGCGCTTCGCCTATATCCGCGAATAGGGCGACTTCATGAGCGAGCCCCTCGTGCGCATCCGAGCGCTCAAGAAGTCATTCGGCACCAACCGGGTGCTCGATGGCATCGATTTGGAGGTGCGACGCGGCCAGGCGGTGGTGATCATCGGCGCTTCGGGCAGCGGCAAGACGACGCTGCTGCGCTGCATCAACCTGCTCGAGACATATGACGATGGCTCGATCACGGTGGACGGCGTCGAGATCGGCTATCGCGACGTCAACGGCACGCGGCGCCGCCGCGGCGAGCGCGAGCTCGCGACCATCCGCGCCGATCTCGGCATGGTGTTCCAGCTCTTCAACCTCTTCCCGCACCTCACCGCCATCGAGAACGTCATGCTCGGGCTGCGCAAGGTCCGCCGCTTGGCCAAGGACGAGGCGCGTGCGGTGGCGAAGCAATGGCTCGAGCGCGTCGGCCTCGCCGACAAGCTCGACAGCCTGCCGATCCAGCTCTCCGGCGGTCAGCAGCAGCGCGTCGGCATCGCCCGCGCCGTCGCCATGGGGCCGAAGGTGCTGCTGCTCGACGAGATCACCTCGGCGCTCGATCCCGAGCTGGTCGGCGAAGTGCTGACCGTCGTGCGCGAGCTCGCCGAGGAGGGCATGACGATGATCGTCGTCACCCACGAGATGACCTTCGCCCGCGACGTCGGCGCGCGCATCGTCTTCATGGATGGCGGCCGCATCCTCGTCGAGGGCACGCCGCGCGAGGTGCTGGCGGCGCCGAGCAACGAGCGCCTCAAGAGCTTCCTCGCCCGCATCGAGATGAAGCATCACGGATAGATTTCAGGAACCCGTCATGAGCCAGAGCCGATCCGACATTCGCGAGCGACTGGGCCTGCGCCCGATCATCAACGTCTCCGGCACGATGACCGCGCTTGGCGCCTCGATCGTCGTCCCCGAGGCGATCGCGGCGGTCGCCGCGATCCTGCCGGAGTTCATCGAGATCAACGACCTTCAGCGCAAGGCGAGCTCGGCGATCGCCCGGCTGACCGGCGGCGAGGCCGGCTGCGTCACCGCCTCGGCGTCCGCCGGCATCACGCTCGGCGTCGCCGCCGCAATGACGGGTTCGGATCTCGCTCGGATCGAGCAGCTCCCCGACAGCGCCGGCATGAAGAACGAGGTGGTGATCCAGAGCGGCCACATGGTGAGCTACGGCGCGCCGATCGAGCAGGGCATCCGCCTCGC
>WNFD01003388.1_pt1 | contig 16018 bp, 13 predicted proteins | sample 5400491 | NCBI WGS metagenome assembly WNFD01 (sample SAMN13153343, study PRJNA577476) | soil metagenome | isolation source: 120 cm saprolite under Douglas fir tree site 2 hole 2 replicate 2 | place: USA:California | collected 2015-04-18 | reverse complement strand
TGGCGCGCTCGAGCGTGTTCCCGTCCACCACCGCTCCTGCCGCGGGGCTATTGCCGTCCACGCCGTCGGTTCCCGCGCTCAACACAGTGATGCCCTCTCCCGCAATCTTGGACGCACATGCGAGTGCAAACTGCTGGTTGCGTCCGCCGATTCCTCCGTTGGTGACTTTCACTGTGACCTCTCCGCCCGAGATCACGCACGCACGCCCAAATTCTCTTTTCATTTGACGCAAGCGCTCCAACAGATGTTGGGCGGCGCGCTCATAGTCCCAGTCGTCACAAGAGTTGTCCGACTGCACCACGAAGCCGGCACGTTCAGCCGCGACGCTGGCCTGCTCGACCGCGGTCTGGTTCGAAAGCACCGTCCACCAGCGGGAGCGGTAAAAAGCCTGATCGTCGGATTTAGGCGTCTCCTCCAGCGCGTGGCGCTCAAAGATCTCGCGGGTCGATTTCGGAAACTGATTCAGAAGGCTGTACTTCTCCGTAATGCGGTAACAATCTTCCACGCTCGTGGAGTCGGGCATGGTCGGCCCCGAGGCCAGCGCATCGGGTGCATTGTCGGGAACGTCGGACACTAGCACGGAAACTTGTTGTGCGGGAAAAGCAGCCCGGGCCAACCGTCCGCCTTTGACGGCGGAAAGATGCTTGCGGATGGCATTGATTTCCGCAATGGGTGCGCTTGAATGCACTAGCGCGCGGTAAGTCGCGATCAGATCTTCGAGCGGGATCTCGTCATCGAACGACCTCTCTACGATGGACGATCCTCCGCCGCTGAGCAGAAAGATCACCAGGGATGCCGCTGTCTGCGCTTCGAGTGCTCTTAGTATCGCCTTCGCCGCCTGGATCGATTCGGAATTGGGCGTGGGATGCCCACCGCGAAAATAGCGAAAGCCGTGCACTTGCGCAGATGGCTCGACCGAACTGGCTATGATGCCTTCGAGCGATGCACCCACTTGGCCGGCCAATGCTTCAACCATTGTGTGTCCGGCCTTGCCGATGGAGACAACCAGCGTGCGCGAGTACGACTGCAGATCGTAAACATCTTCGCAGATGCGCAAGAGTCCACGCTCGCAATGGACATGCCGGCCGAAAGCTTTGGAAATCGAAGCCTCGACCAGCGCGGACTGGAAAATTTCGCGCGCGGTCTCTCGCATCTGGCGAAATTGAACTTCACGATCGGGGGCCGAAAGCATGGAGGGATTATAAAGACGATACAAGCTGTCAGCTGTCAGCTGTCAGCTATCAGCTATCAGCTATTAGCTATTAGCGAAACCCTTCGCCAGCAGCAGATGTTGCAGGGTTTCTGGGGGACTTGAGGTTTAGCTGAGAGCTGACGGCTGAGAGCTGATAGCTTCCCTCACCCACTCCTCAATCGCCTCCCTCAACTCGCGCAACCGCCCCTCGAAAAAGTGATCGGCGCCTTCGATCAACACCAACTTCTTCGGCTCTGGCACTGACCCAACCAACGCCTCCAGTTTCGCCCGCGGGCCAAACTGGTCACGCGCTCCACTGACAAATAATTTTGGCTTCGCGCACTGACGCAGGAAATCCAATGTGTAAGTCCGCGGTACTTCCGTGCCAGCAGCCACAGGACCGGCTGGGATCCCGAGGCCAATCGCTGCTTTCACCCGCGAATCGCTGCACGCGGCCTTCAATCCGACCGCCGCGCCGAAAGAAAATCCGGCAAACGCCAGCGGCAGATGAAACTCCGCGTCCAGCCAATCGAGAGCGGCGCGAACGTCATCGACTTCCCCTTTGCCCTCGTCGTGCTCTCCTTGGCTTAGCCCGGCGCCGCGAAAATTGAAACGCAATACGGGAAAACCGAAGCTGTTCAGCGCCTTCATGGTGTGGAACACGACTTTGTTGTGCAGCGTCCCGCCAAACAGCGGATGCGGATGGCAGACCAACGCCGCATGAGACGCGTTCTCTGCGCCTGCGTTAAGCAGGGCCTCTAGCCGGCCCGCGGGGCCCTCAAGAAATAGCGAGCGGATGGATGAGGTCGAAGAAATCACATCGTCAGATTACACGGGAGAAGGCAGAAGTAAGAAGGCGGAATGCAGAAGTTTGAACTCAGCGTTGGGCGCCTCGATTGTCTGTCGGGGTTCTCAATTCTGCATTCTCACTTCTGACCTCTGCCGTCGTTGTGACCGTGCTCCGTCGCGATCCCAACTGCCTCCGTCTGCTATTCTCTCCCCCATGGACGCCGTTGCGCTCACGCGCCAGCTTGTCGACATTGAATCGATCACCGGCAACGAGGCTCGTGTCGGAGAATTTCTCTACCGCGAACTCTGCCGGCTGGGCTATCAGACCAAGAAGCTGCCGGTGGAAGGCGATCGCGCCAACGTCTATGCCACTTTGCCCGAGCAACTGCATCCTGCTGTTGTGTTTTCCACGCACATGGATACCGTTCCTCCCTTCATTCCTTCTCGCGAGGATGGATCGCGCATTTACGGGCGCGGTTCGTGCGATGCCAAGGGAATTATCGCAGCGCAGATCGCTGCCGCCGAACGCCTGCGGCAACAGGGAATCTATGTCGGCCTGCTGTTCGTAGTGGGCGAAGAGCGCGACAGCTTGGGCGCGAAAGTAGCAAACGAATACGCCGCGAATCAGCCGGCTGTAGATCAGCAAGGACCGGGCTCGCGCTACCTGATCAACGGCGAGCCCACCGAGAATCGTATCGCGCTGGCGTCGAAGGGCACGTTGCGCGTCGAAGTAACGGCGCTGGGCCGTATGGCGCACTCGGCATATCCAGAGCTGGGAGAATCCGCGATCGATAAGCTGCTCGATGCTCTTACTCGCCTGCGCGCCATGCCGCTGCCCTCCGACCCCGAGATTGGACCGTGCACGCTGAACATCGGATTGATCGAGGGCGGACGCGCGCCGAACGTGATCCCGGATCATGCTCACGCGGACCTGCTCTATCGCCTCATCGGCCCGTCGCAGGATTTGCGCCGCAACATTCTCGCGACTGCCGGCGATCAGGTGAAAGTTACATTCCCGCTGGAGATTCCCTTCCTTCGCCTGCGCACCGTCGACGGTCTGCCTACAATGATTGCCGCCTTCACCACCGATGTTCCCTTCCTCTCGAACTGGGGAGAGCCTGTGCTCGTTGGTCCGGGATCGATTCACGTCGCCCACTCCGAGGGTGAGTACATTGAGAAGCAGCAACTGGCGGACGCAATCGATTTGTACTGCACGATTGCGAAGCGGCTCATTTGAAGTCAGAAAGAAGAAGCGAGGATGCAGAAAGTTGGTTGTTTTCTTTCTGCTGCCTCTCTGCCTGAGCGCGCGTAATGCCTTATGTAACGCATGCAGAGGACCGTAGCAGCTCTAGCAGACTTACGTCTTTCCCCTCCGCTTGTGCGATACACATAAATATGAAATATTTACACATCAGGAGAACATTTGTGCGCACCAATATCGACATCGATGACCGCTTGATGCGCCAGGCTATGCGGCGCAGTGGGGCGCCTACCAAAAAAGCCGCCGTGGAAGCGGGCCTCCGGTTGCTGGCAGAGACGCATGCTCAAGGTTCCATCCGCCGCTTCCGCGGGAAAGTACGCTGGGAAGGCGACCTCAACCAGTCGCGCTTGGGCCGCGCTCGAACCTAGGCTGGGCGATGGTCATTGTCGACAGGACCGTGTGGATTGACTATCTGCGCGGCGCCGAAAATCCCGAAACACTGTGGTGGATCGGGAACTGCAACGGCAGCGGCTCGGGTTGACCGATCTCATTCTTTGCGAAGTATTGCAAGGCGTTCGCGACCAACGCACGTTCGCCCAAGTTCGGGCCGATCTCTTAAAGTTCCAGGTCTTCCAAACCGGCGGAACCGCTCTAGCCGTTGCAGCCGCCCAGAACTATCGGGAGTTGCGCCAGCACGGCTACACCGTCCGCAAGACCATCGACTGCCTGATCGCCACGTTCTGTTTGCAGGCCAAGCACGAACTGCTGCACCGGGACCACGATTTCGATTCCTTCGAGAAGGTGCTCGGGCTGCAGGTGGTGCATGCGTAACCATAACCGGCTGTCATCCTGAGCGGAGTAGCGGCTTCGCGAAGCGAAACCGCTACGCAGTCGAAGGACCCCATGCAAACATGCACCAAGACAGGCGTGTCCACGAGTTCTTATCGATGCGCGTGTACCCTAGTTTCCGCTGTGAGAAAGAGAACTCCCTCCAGCTTTCGAGGAACTGCAAGCGGCCTCGGGGTCCTTCGACTAAGCAAGAACTGCGCTTCGCGCACTTCACGCTCCGCTCAGGATGACAACTTGGGGGGCATGGTCGCAGCAATGCGCAAAGATTCTGGGAACGCCGGTCCAAAGATTGAGGACATGGAAATAGTCTTGCTCGGGAGTCGGGATTAGTCGGACAGCATTTGTTCGAGTCGCGCTAAACTTGAATCATGACCACCACGACCCTCAACTCCCTAGCCCGCGCTTCCTCCGCCTACTTGCGCTCGGCCATGCATCAGCCTATTCAGTGGCACGAGTGGGGTGAGGAGGCTTTCGCCGCGGCGCAGCGCGAGAACAAGCCGGTGCTGCTTGATATTGGTGCGGTGTGGTGCCACTGGTGCCATGTGATGGACCGCGAGTCTTATGACGATCCGGAAGTTGCGGCCATCGTGAATGAGCATTTCATTGCGGTGAAGGTGGACCGCGATGAGCGTCCTGACATCGACAGCCGCTATCAGGCGGCGGTGCAGGCGGTCAGCGGGCAAGGGGGCTGGCCGCTCACCGCGTTTCTCACGCCTGACGGCAAGCCCTTTTACGGTGGGACGTATTTTCCGCCCAGTGATGGCTATGGGCGTCCCAGCTTCCGGCGTGTGTTGCTGAGCATCGCCAATGCTTACAAAGAAAAAAATGGCGACGTGGTCGAGCAAGCCAAGATGCTTGAAGGCGCGATCGCGCAGTCCGAATCTTTTGCGGGACGCAGTGGCCGCGTTTCAGCCAGCATCATCGAGGCCATCAAGAAGTCTGCATTCAGCATGTTCGACGCACATCATGGTGGCTTCGGCCAGGCGCCAAAGTTTCCTCATCCCTCGGCGCTCGATTTGCTGATCGAGCAGTATGCGCGGTCGACAAGCGGAGTTTCGCTCCGCCGGACCCTTCGACTTCGCTCAGGGCAGGCTCACGAGGGCAGCCGTCCCCACACGGATCTTGCCCCGACCGATGCGGCCCAGAATGAAGAGGAGCTCCGAAATTTAATCGTCACTACGCTTGAGCACATGGCCAATGGCGGCGTCTACGACCAGCTTGCCGGAGGATTTCACCGCTACTCGGTCGACGAGCGCTGGGTGGTGCCGCACTTCGAGAAGATGTGCTACGACAATTCTGAACTGCTGAAGAACTACGTCCACGCCTTTCAGGCCACGGGCTCGGAGTTCTTCGCCAATGTGGCCCGCGACATCATCCGATGGATGGATGAGTGGCTGAGTGACCGCGAGCGCGGAGGCTACTATGCTTCGCAAGACGCCGACATTTCCATGGACGATGACGGCGACTACTTCACCTGGACGCTCGATGAGGCCCGCGCGGTTTTGACCGAAGAAGAAGCACAGGTCGCGGCACTGCATTACGACATCAACGAAGTTGGCGAAATGCATCACAATCCCGCGAAGAATGTGCTTTACGTCCGTGCCCCGATCGAAGAAATCGCACGCCGGATGAGTCTGGCGCCCGAGCGCGTGAAAGCTCTGCTCGAATCAGCCAAGAAAAGGATGTACGCGGCGCGCCTGCAACGGCCGACGCCGTATGTGGACAAGACGGTTTATGTGGGCTGGAACAGCATGTGCATCTCGGCGTATCTGGAAGCGGCGAAGGTGTTGAGTCTCGAGGGCACGCGCCGGTTCGCCCTGCTCTCGCTCGATCGGGTTCTGGCGGAAGCCTGGAAGCCGGAGCGCGGAGCGCCGGGGAACGCGGGCGAGGATGCCCACGCAGGACAGTTGCTGCATGTGGTCGCTTACTCCGACCCGCAAGCCTCGCACCGCGACGTCCCCGGCCTGCTTGACGACTACGCGGCTACCGCGATCGCCTGCCTCGACGCTTATGAAGCCACTGCCGATCTCACCTACTTCAAATTCGCGCAGGCCATCACCGACGCCATGATCGCTAAGTTTTTCGACACGACGTCCGGTGGCTTCTTCGATAGCGAGCCGCCCGCGGATGGCAAAAGTCTGGGCGTGCTCTCGACGCGACGGAAACCCCTGCAGGATTCACCGACGCCCGCAGGTAATCCCATGGCCGCCATTGCTCTGCTGCGAATGCATCACTACACCGGTGAAGCCGGGTATCGGGACAAGGCGGAACTCACGCTGGAAACGTTCGCTGGGATAGCAGAGCAATTTGGCATTTTCGCCGCGACTTATGGGATCGCGGTGATCTACCTGCTGGAGAATCCGGTGCAGGTCGTTGTGGTGGCGGGCAGCGGGCCGGAGGAATCAACTGGCGCACTCTACGCCGCAGCCGCGGCACCCTTCGCCTTTAACAAGAGCACCTTGCGGTTGACCGTGAACCAGGCAGTGGCCTCCAATTTGCCTCCCGCGCTGGCATCCACAATCCCGAATCAGTCGCAGTTAAAGTCCGGAAAATCCTTCGCGGTCCTGTGCTCTGGATTCGCCTGTCAGCCGCCGCTGACCGATGCCGCTGAACTGCGGAGAGAGCTGGAATCCGCACTCCACAAGTAAGGTCAGAAACGTTTCCCCAAAAAACGGGGCTGACGGGTTAATAAGGTCCCGTCAGCCCAAAGATAGCGAGCCCTAGTTTTCGGCCCAGTTACCGCTGGTTACTTTCGTGACCTTGCGGCCACGGTTGGCTTCCGATATTTATTTCATTGTCGGTAGCTGGTTTAGGCCGGCGCACCTGGTAGCCAAACTGGGTGGGCACAATGGAATCGAGCCTCCGTCCAAGGCGGGAACCTGAGGGACGGCAGCTGCTACATATGTGCCCACTAGTCCTAACATCAGGATCGAAGTCCTGATTGCGAGTTTCATGGTTTTTCTCCTACCGCGGCATGGCCGTCAACATTCCGGCCCCATCGCGCGGAGCCGCATTATAAGGCACACTGTCAACCCTTCTTGCAGGAAATTTCACACCGGTGCCCTGACGCTTCAACCTAGGGAGGCGTTCGGGCTATTACCATGCCAACAAAAGTCCGGTAAATACAGCAAATGCTGTAGTTTGGCGGGGATTTTCCCTCAGGCTCTGTAGGGCGCAAGGGCAGAAACCCAGAAGGCCACTCTGGCGGGAAGACGTTTACAAAATCCGAACAGGGCACCTGAAGCGGAGGAAAAGGGACGAGGAGGCGCGATCTCCAGTTTCTATGTTTTGGTGCCCAGAGTCTCCGGCAATCGCGGAATATCCAGGCGACTCGGAGCTGCAAGTCCTGTCCGGGCCCCAGAACTAGCTGGGTCGGCTGCAGAACGGGACGAGGTAGCATGTGTGCGCGAGAGCGCGCGGTCAACCATCCCTTCAAACATTGGAATCAAGGAATCGGGGGCCACGGGGTAGTGAATGTCGGAGAGGCTCTGCTCCCAGCGCTGCGGCTGCAGCAAGACTGCCGTAGATTCGCGGGCCGGGCTCTTGGCAAGCAAGTAGCCGAGCCAGGTCAGTAAAGCTGCGTTGAAGGCAGCCATATTGACCAGGTCCATGGCCAGATTGTCGAGGTAGTGGCCTAACCAGGATGCAATCAGCGCCAACTCAACCATGGCGTACCCACCCAGACCCAGAGCAATTCCAAAACTGTGCTGCTTCCGGCTGACTCCCAGGTAGTTGGCAAAGAACAAGAGGAACAACACCATGCCCACCTGAATAGTACGTACGCAACGCTGTGTGGTGGTAATGGCGAGCATCCACGGCAGCATCTCGGAGGAGCTACTGGAAACTGAGACGACGCCGGCCACCAGCAGCATCACCAGGCCGGCCCACTTGAAGAGAACGGTGCCCAGATCACGCAAGGTGTGGAATGGCCGGAAAACATCCAGAAAGATTTCGTGAATGATCTTGAAGCCTAAAACCACGCCGATCGCATTGCTGATCCAGTACAAATAAAAGTACGTAGCGTAATTGTGCCGCAGGTGAGCGGGAAAGATCACCGCAAAGATCAGAATCTGCGTGATGACGTAAGCAAAGAAAAACTTGAATTTTTTGTGCAACTGGCGCCGGAGCATGACTGCGGCAATGACCGACTGCAGCACGGGGTGCGCTATCCAGAGAGCGTTATAGAAGATCGTGATTTTTTCGCTCATCGGAATAATACCCTGGGCTCCGTAAGGCACGGAACTACGTTCGACTATGACTGTACGGAGGTTAAGCCAAAGCTAATTGTTTTGGCCCTGGTGTTCAATGTACTCAGGTAACTGAGAGTAACGTTACCTTTGCAGGTAACCAAAAGCAACGTTACCTTCGTGCCATTGAGGCCCGGGCTCCACAAGGGTGGCGAATTCAGCAAGGGAGAGAGAAAGTGCGGCAAGCAGGAGCTTGCAAGATCCCGGACAATTCAAGAACACGCCGGGCGCACGGACTGCGATGCGTCTTTCCTAAACCTGCTATGCGTCGGGGACGGAGTGGATGTAGGCGCGCATCATGCGCACCTCATCGTCTTTCTCGCTCAAGTCGTGCAACAGGATGTCACGCAGGGATACCATGCCAACCAGATGTCCATCCTTGCAGACGGGTACGTGACGGAAACCGTGCCGCCGCATCAGGGTCATGCAGCTTTCCAGATCTTCATTCGTGCTGACGGTAAGGGGATCTTCGGTCATGACCTCAGCCAGACAGGTGCTCCGGGGGTCGCGGCTTTCGGCCACTACGCGCTTCATGAGATCGCGTTCAGAAAAGATTCCCATCAGCTTGCCGTTGTGCATGACTGGAACCGCACCAATGTTTCGTTCCACCATAGCCTGCACGGTTTCAAGTACGGTTTGACCGAGTTCCGCCTCATACGTTTCCTGAGTCTTAATCAGGTCGCAGATACGCATTTGATACCTCCCGGGAAGCCGACATCCGAGTTGTCCAAAGCAACTATCGGGGTCGGAGTATATGCCGAAAACCAGAGGAGGGGAATAGGCAAAAGGCTGGAGAATCAGAAAATAACATCCGGAATGGGAAGAAAGGGCCCACCGCAAGCCCAAGGGGTCCTTCCCCCTTCTCGCATTTGAAGAGCGGGGCAGGGTTTTATTTGGGTGAGGAAACTGCACTGCGGTGCCCCCCTTCTTCGCCGATGAAGAAGAAATACGAGCAGCTCCACAGCGCCGTAGGGACGCTGCCCCGCGCGCGGGCGGTGACAACAATGTTGTACTGATCCAAGCCTCCCGAGCTCAGCTCAAAAAAGACATCCGCCGTCTGCCCGGTTACGCCAGCTTTTTTGTCGGGCCCTGGAGGCACCGGCTTCCTGTCCCCCAACGGATTGATTGCCGGCTGAATGGCCGCCGGCTGGATGACCGCCAAGCGCCTCAAGAATTCGTGGAGATCATGGCTTTGAACGCTGCCGGGAACCATAAACGAAACGTCGGCGTCGTGCTCCGCGGAGAAGTGCCAGGCGAGCGACGCGGCCAGATTCACTGCCCGTTCGTAGGCTGGCACAGAGATCAAACCAGCCGCAGGATTATCGAAGACAATGCGCAGCCTGCGCTCATCCTCGCGGCTGAACTCGCGAACCTTCAGCGAGCCGGACTTCGCCGTCGCCTTCCAGTCGACGTGGCGCGCTGAATCGTCGGGCATGTACTCGCGGATAAGGTATAAATCCGAACCTCGTCCGCGCACAAAGCTCTCCCACTCCCCGCGCACCAGGGGCAATATTTCAAACAGCTCCTCCGTGGGCTCGATCCGTGGATATACCAGCACTTCTCTTTGCAGGGGCACGTGCCGAGTCTTGGTCAGGAATGCGAACGGAAAGCGCGTGGCCACGCCGAAGCTGTCTTCGCGATACTGGCCGCGCTCTTCGAATTTCAGCTCCAGATCCGCCGACCGTTCGGCGTGAGGCGGCAGATAGGGAAAATAAGCCATTCCCTCGAAGATGCCGGGCGGCCCCGGAGTAACCGGCACTCGGCGGACGCGACGGTCGGGCAGCCGCAGCCACTGCTCATCGCGAGGGCGGTTGAAGGGGAAGGCGAAAGTCGCCGACTCCCATTTCCACTGCTTGACGGGCTTCTTTTTTTTCTTGGGACGGGCAGAGACCACCTGGATGGAGAACGACGGCAAGAAGCGATTTGGATTGCGCAGCGCGATGCGTCCCGCAACCGCGCGCCCGGCAAAGACGTGTTCCGGCAGGCGCACGTCCAATTCCAGCCAGCGCAAAACCAGCGCCGACACCACGCCGGACACCAGGATCGCCGCGAGCATGGCCGCCACGACGATATAAAGCAAATTGTTGCCGGTATTCAACGCGGCGATGGCGATCACCAGCGTGACCAGCACATACACCACGCCAGCGCGTGTGACTTCGTAATTAAACGTTTCGCGTAATCGTTCCAGCGCCACACGCCGCGCCAGATATGGCACGGTGACCAGCCCCACCAGCGCGGCCAGCAGTAGCGAAATCGAGGCCAGAATGACGGTGCCCCAGAGGTTGCCAGCATCGCGCGACACAGTCGAAAAAAGCGCTGCCGCGAAAGCCAATCCCAGTCCAACCAGGGCAAGCAGAAATTTGGCCCACACTTGTCCCGTGTCCGATTGCAGCCAGTACGCCAGGCGAGAGGCGAGCGATGGAGGGGGCTTCAATGTATTCGCGGTATGTGCGTATGCAGAGGGCACCTGTTTGGAGCCTAGCATCGCAGGAAGGAACGATCAATCCGGAATGGCTTGCGGAGGAAGCCTTCGTAACCAGCCTGCCGCTCAGTACTCCGCCAGTTCCTTCATCGCCAGGAACAGGTCGTTGGCCTGCGGCAGGATGGCATCTTCCAAAATCGGCTGATAGGCCACGAACGTGTCTTTGGCAGCGACGCGGCGCACTGGCGCATCAAGATGATCGAAGAGCTGGTCGGCGATTCGTGCTGCTATCTCGGCTCCGTAGCCCCAGCTCAACGTGTCTTCATAGGCCACGAGCGCGCGGTTGGTCTTGGCGACAGAGGCCGCAATGGTCTCCCAGTCAAACGGATTCAGGCAGCGCAAGTCGATCAGCTCTACTTTCACTCCCTGTTCGCGCTCCAGCTTCTGCGCCGCCTGCAGCGCGCGGGGCACAACCGCGCCGTAGGTGATTACCGTCACGTCGGTGCCGGGATGCACGATCTTGGCCTTGCCGAACGGAATCATGTACTCCGGTCCCGGATACGGCGCCCGGCCATAAGTTTCTCGATAGAGCCGCTTGTGTTCCAGAAACAACACCGGATCGTCGCAGCGGATTGCGGTGCGGAGCAGGCCAGCCGCATCCAGAGCATTCGACGGAAACACCACGCGAAGCCCGGGGATATGCGTGAAGATGCTCTCTCCGCATTGGGAATGATAAATGGCACCGCCGGTCAGATAGCCGCCAATCGCGACGCGGATTACCAGCGGCGCCGAAAAGCCGTTGTTCGAGCGCCAGCGAATGATCGGAAGCTCGTCGCGCAACTGCATCATGGCGGGCCAGATGTAGTCGAAGAACTGAATCTCCACCACCGGCTTGAGTCCGCGCGTTGCCATGCCCGTAGCCCGGCCGACGATGGCGGCTTCGGCCAGGGGCGAGTTGAACACGCGCTCAGCCCCAAATTCGTACTGCAGGCCGAAGGTGAGCTTGAAGACTCCGCCCTTGCCCTTTACCAGCTTGCGCTTCAAATATTCCTCGCGGCTGCAATCCGCGACGTCTTCGCCGAAGATCACGATGCGCTCGTCGCGTTTCATTTCGTCGCGCAGGGTTGTGTTGATCAGGTCCGCCATAGTCTTGGCAGCTGGCTTCTTGCCGTCGGCTGAATCCGCGGTCACTGCAGGTTGCGTCTCAAATACCGAAGAAGTCGGATCGAGCACCGGCGAATATATATATTTTGTGATCGTCTCCGGCGCCGCAGGCAGGGCTTCGAGGGCACGATCCACGGCAGCCTGCAGTTCGTCTTCTACCTGCTTTTCCAGTTGGGTGATGCCCTTCTCGTCAAGAATTCCTTCGCGCAGCAGGAACATCTGGGTGCGCGACACCGGATCGCGGGCCGCGTCCCGCTCGCGCTCCGCCTCGGGACGATAAAGCCGCTCATCATCGGAGAGCGAGTGCGAATACGGACGAATCACATGCGCGTGCACGAATGCTGGCCCGTTTCCCTCGCGGCAATGTCGCGCGGCCCGCTGGAACGCGGCGTAGCTTGCCACCGGGTCGGTACCGTCGACCTCTTCAAAATGAAAATTAGGAAAGCCCGAGACCAGCCGCGAGATACTTCCGCCCGCGGTCTGCGCCTCCACCGGTACTGAGATAGCGTAGCCGTTGTCCTGCACGCAGAAGATCACACGGACCTTGCCCAGAGCGGCCGCGTTCATCGCCTCCCAGAACTCGCCTTCGCTCGAAGTGCCATCGCCCAGCGAAACATAGGTCACTTCGTCGCCCTGAAAGGCCACCTGTTTGAACTGACGGTAATCGGGCGCGCCACTTCTCGCGTCATTTGCGAGAACTGGAATTTCCGCAGCTTTGGGATGATGCGCGAAATAGCGTCCGGCCTCAGCACAACCGACGGCCTGCAGAATCTGCGAGCCCGTGGGCGATGACTGCGTGACGACATGCAGACTGGGATAGCTCCAGTGCGAGGGCATCTGGCGTCCGCCTGAACTTGGGTCGTCAGCCGCTCCCACCGCCTGCAGAAACATCTCATACGGTTTAGCGCCCAGGGTCAGGCACAATGCGCGGTCGCGGTAATACGGATAGAACCAGTCATAGCCCGGCCTGAGCGCCAGGCCGGCAGCCACACCAATGGCTTCATGTCCGGCTCCCGACATCTGGAAGTAGATCTTCTGTTGGCGCTTCAGCAGGATTTCCCGGTCATCAATGCGCCGCGAGGTGAACATGTAGCGATAGGCGTGGACGAGCTGGTCGCGAGTAAGCCCGTCGTAGGTTTTGGCTTTTTTCGCGCCATTGGCCGCAATGGCCAGCTTGGGGTCAGTTCTTGTCGTCGCCATCCGGTTCCCTGGTCATATCGCGTTAGATTCTCGGAGTGATCCTATGGTTTCAGCGGACCGGAACTTAAGCACGCCACAACCACTAGACTGAGGTGCCGAGTCCCGACAAACCTGTTGCATTGTAAATGGTGACCGGGGTCGAGAACATACCGGATTTCAGAAAAATGCCACCTGCGGCATACGGGGGCGGAGTAGGCTTGTGTGGCGCGGGCACTCCTGCCCGCGTGGGATTACCTCGGGTGCCGCTTTTAAGTCCAATCGTGGCATTTTTCGATCCGAATACTTGTAAATTCTTGTAACGCGCAGCAGTTCCGCTCTCGATCGCAGAGGACAGCTGTTCCGCATCTTCAGGATATCTTCCGGGAACTTTTTGGGTTCGTGCCTTCCGCAGCGTTTCGCGGGCAAGAGTGCCCGCGCCATACGTTAAGGTCCTGTTTAGGGAGATGCCGCTCGATGTTTGGCCAGGGCGCGAGCCAGACGTGGATTGCCCGAAACCGCCTGCTCAAGCTGTCTCGTAACCTCAACCGAAGGCGCCGCCCGAGCAATGGCCTCGATGGCAGTCTCGGCATCCAGGGACTCGGTGCGGACGAGATCAAGCAGGAAATCAAGAGCCTCCGGCTGCCGGGTAAGCGAGATGGCCGAGAGCAGAACGGACCGAAACCAGGGATCAGGTGTGGGATCCTCAAGGAAGCGCTTGTGCAAGGCGCTGAAAGCTTCTGGAGAGCGGTCCGCGGCGATGGCCAGCGCGGCCTCAGCGGCAATGTCATCGCCCGTCGCCAGAAAACGGCTGACCCAGGAAATCGCGCTTCTACCCTCGATGTGCATGATGCCACTGAAACAGGCGCCCAGAACTTCGGGCTCGTCGGCAGCAAGAATCGCGCGTAAACGAAGCAAGAGCGTGGCGGAAGCTGAACCGACCTGCTCAATGGCTCGGACAACTTCCACGCGCACCGACTTATCCTTGTCGCTAAAGAGTTCTATCAAAAAGTTAAGCAAATCGGTTTCCGAAAGACTGCGGCATTGCACCAGAGCGAGCGCGCAGGTTCCGCGCAGTGTGCCTGCAGTATCGGAGCGGCCTCCCCACACAGGTTCCAGCTGGATGTGGCGCATGCTGCGGAGAAAGACGGCAGCATCGTGATATTCAAACGCGGCCAGCGCCCGGCTCAACGCATTTTTGGCCCAGCACTGGGGATCGGTCTTAACCGGCTCCGTAAAGAAACGGTCGAAAGCAACGAGCAACTGCGGGACCAATTCGGCCAGGGCGAGTTCGCGCACCAGATCAGCAGCCTTGGCCACGACGTAATTATTGCGATGAGTCAGCACCTTGCGTAGCGCTTCGAGGGCAGCTTCGGGCGCTTGATGCCGGAGTTCGTCCAAGGCGGCGAGTTGGTCCTCAAAGCTGCGCTTGGCGGGCATGGATGGCAGTGTAACGCCAGTTCGGCCTAGCCCTGCGGGAAGGTTCGCAAATATTCGCGGATATGGTCCGGCACCTCGCGGAAAACCGCGAGGCGTTCTTCCTCCGAGCCGCTGACGGCTGCGGGATCAACAAAGTTGTGATGAATCGAGACATTGCCGCCGGGAAAGATCGGGCAAAGTTCCCGGGCATTGTCGCAGACGGTCAGTACGTAGTCGAAGGTCTGTCCCGAAAATTCGCTCACATGCTTCGAGCGCTGTCCGCTTAGGTCGATGCCCAGCTCCCGCATCACGGCAATCGCCTCCGGACGAACGCCGCTCGGCTTGACCCCAGCGCTGAACACTTCGAATCGGGCGGCAGCATCGTGACGCAACAATGCTTCCGCCATCTGGCTGCGAGCCGAATTCCCCGTGCACAGAATCAAGACTCGTCCTTTCCTCATTCGCATCCCTTCATGCGCGGCCTTCCGCTTCGGCGGGTTTGAGTTGGGCGGGAACCAACCAGCGAAAGGACCAAGTCGCCACCAACACCGCAGCAAATTGCACGACGATGAATGCCGGCGCGTCGGCGGGACGAATGCCGGCGAATGTATCGCTTGCAGCTCGGGCTAACGTGACGGCAGGGTTCGCGAACGACGTGGACGCGGTGAACCAGTACGCTGCGGTGATGTAAGCGCCCACGGCAAAAGGGACAGCGGATGAGCGGGCACGAGAACATGCCCAGATCACCGCCAGCAATCCGAAGGTGGCGATGAACTCGCTCCACAGCTGAGCCCCGCCGCTCCTCACATGATGGGAGGCGAAGAATAGCGGCAGGCCAAACATCAGGTGAGCTGCCGCCACGCCGCCAAACGCCCCGACAACTTGAGCTGCCATGTAGGCGGGAGCTTCCCGCCATGCGATTCCGCCTTGCATGGCATCAGCCAGGGTGACCGCGGGATTGAAGTGCGCGCCGGAGATTGGGCCAAACGCCAGAATCAGCGCCACGAGCGCTGCCCCGGTCGCCACAGCGTTCGCGAGAAGCGCAATCGCAACGTTGCCGCCAGCCAGGCGCTCGCCCATAATGCCCGAACCCACGACCGCCATCAGCAGGAAGGCTGTGCCCAACGCTTCAGTTGCAGCACGTCGGACCACAGCAAGCCTCCTGTGCACGAGCGGGTTTGACAGCACGAACGAAAGCGCTCATGAATTTTCCGTCCACCTGCGGCGCAAGAGCGTCGACGTCAATTCCCTGCCCGGTTAGAAATTCGCGGGCGTCTTCCGCGCGGTAGATGCGTGTTGGCTCCAGAGTAATCTGCTCGAATCCCGTGGCGGCCAGCTTACCGCGATACTCGCTCTCTTCCAGCGCTCCGGCGATGCAGCCCACCCATGCCAACACGCTCTGGCGAATCTCGGGCAGCATTTCGCCCCGGGTCACCACATCGGAGACGGCGAAGCGACCGCCCGGCTTGAGTACACGGAACGCCTCGCGCAGGACGCGGTCCTTGTCCGCCGAAAGGTTGATGACACAGTTGGAGATGACCACGTCGACAGAGTTGTCG
>WNFD01011734.1_pt1 | contig 16019 bp, 15 predicted proteins | sample 5400491 | NCBI WGS metagenome assembly WNFD01 (sample SAMN13153343, study PRJNA577476) | soil metagenome | isolation source: 120 cm saprolite under Douglas fir tree site 2 hole 2 replicate 2 | place: USA:California | collected 2015-04-18 | reverse complement strand
GTCCTGGTTTCGATCGGGCCCACACTTTGCCTTCATGAGCCTGCACAATCTGATAAACAATGGCCAGACCGAGGCCGGTACCACCTTCAAACTCGGATTGTAAGGGCTCGAAGATTTTCTCGATAGTTTGCGGATTCATACCCGAGCCGGTATCGGCAAAATTGATCTGCCAGTCATCTCCTGCCGCTTCAACAGAGACACTAAGGGTTCCGCCATTGCGCATGGCGCGGATAGCGTTCTCACTGAAATTCCAGAAAACCTGTTTGATCTTGTCGCCGTCGGCCAGCGTCCATGCTTCTCTCACCGCATAATGTCGTTCGATGCGAATGCCTGACTTTTCCGCTAGCAGGCGATGCTCGAGGAGCGTAAGCGTGTCCTCGAGCAGAGGCACAAGATCGACTCTTGAGAACTGATATTGCTTGCCGCGAGAGTAGGCCAGAAAATCGGTGATGATGCCGTTCAGCCGCTCCGACTCGCGAGTGACAATGCTCAGCAGTTGACGGTGTTCTTTGCTGAGATCGGTGATAGCAGAGAGCATGCTCACGGAGCCGGCAATCGAAGTCAAGGGATTGCGGATTTCGTGCGCAATAGCGGCTGCCAGTCTCCCGACCGCGGCCAGACGGTCCTGCATGCGTAAATCACGCTCCAGACGCCGAATTTCAGTGAGATCGTCAAACGTGTACACATAGCCCAGGGTTTCGCGCTCAGGGACTGTCAGTGTAGATACCATTACACGGAAGGTCTTGCGGAAAGAGTTAGCGGTGACGAAACGCACCTCCGCGTGAATGCGTTCGGAACCAACCTGAGGCAGCGGATCAAGGAACAGCCGGTGTACAGGCTGGCCGAGCAGGTCATCTTCAGAGTACTCGAGCAACTTCTGTCCCGCGGTGTTCACCAGGGTAATGTGACCGTCGAGTCCAGTCGTGATCAGACCACCGCTAATGGATTGGATGATATTTTCATGCACCGCCTGAAGGTTTTGCAGAGCTCCGCGCGTGTGTTTTAGCTTCACGTCTACCTGGCGCAGCTTGGCTGCCAGCAGGCCAGCGAGATAGGCCACGGCCAGATAAGCAAACAGGTTGACGAAAATAATGGCTTGCAACGCTCCAAGTTCAGGATGAGTGGTTGAGTAAGAGGGCACTATTCCGAAATAAGTCAGTTCCAGAACAGTTCCATAGAGAATGAAAGCCAGCGCCGCCGTAAGGTAAGACCAGGATCGGGGCAACAGAATGCTGGAAACGATGATGATCAAGGGGTAGAGAAAGTTCAGCGAGCTGTCCACACCGCCGGTGATGTAAACCACCAGAGTGACCAGGGCCAGGTCGGTCAGGACCTGTAGCAGCGACTGGATCCGGTATTCCTCCCAGAAAGAAAGCAGCACGACGTAAAAGAGCGCGAACGCGTACCACAGAAGGATGCTGGTGATGAAAAGCCTTACCGGCAACGGGGAGAGGGTGAGCCGGGCAATAGCCAGCTCAATCCCCAATAGAAATGTAAGGATTATGATGCGTGCCTTGACCAGCCACGCCAGCCACAGCCGCTCATTGAACATGGAATGCATCTCTGATCCCGATTCCCGGTACAGGGAATGCTCTTGCCGGGGAACGCATCTTGCCGAGAGAATGGAACGCGTTCACGCGAGAAGAGCTTGTTTAACCGGCGGTGGCCGAGCCGGCGATACGCACCGGCTCGGCCACCCGTCAGCAATATTCGTAAGCTAGCCTGCCAGCTTGGCGATCATCGAGAACAGCGGCATGTAGAGCGAAATCACGATGCCACCAATCATTACGCCCAATAGGCCGATGATGACCGGCTCCAGCATGGCCAACATGTCCTTGGTGGCCGAGTCGACCTCGTCTTCGTAGAAATCGGCGATTTTTTGCAACATGGCATCCATGGCGCCAGTGGCTTCGCCGACACCGATCATCTGCACCACCATGTTAGGGAACACGCCGGATTCCCGGAGAGGATCCACGATAGTGCGGCCCTCTTCGATGGCTTTGCGCACCTTCATCAGCGCTTCTTCCAGCACGGCATTGCCTGAGGTCTTGGCGGTGATACTCAGACCTTCCAGGATGGGCACGCCGGAAGTGATAAGCGTACCGAGTGTCCGGGTGAAGCGGGCCACGGCAATCTTGCGCAGCAGCACTCCGATTATCGGCATCTTCAACATGCACAAGTCGAAGTAGTACCGTCCACGCGGATTCTTTCGGATCTGTTTAAGACCGAAAACGAAACCGGCTATACCGGCGATGAAGAACCACCAGAAGTGTCCCACGAACGCGCTCAATCCCATTACGATTCGTGTGGGCAGCGGCAGAGCGACGCCCAAGCCGGTGAAGAGGTTGGAGAAAATCGGAACCACCCACTTGAGCAGCGCGCCCACAATCAGAAACGCCAGCGACACTACCGATACCGGATAGATCAACGCCGACTTAACGGCGGCGCGCAGTTTGACCGCCTTTTCCACGTAGGCGGCCAAGCGTTGCAAGATGATGTCCAGAATACCGCCGGTTTCGCCGGCTTCCATCATGTTCACCGTCAGGTCGTCAAAGACCTTGGGAAACTGTTTCATGGCGTTGGCCAGCGTGGCGCCGCCTTCCACCGTGGTCCGGACCCCATTGAGGGTTTTTTGGAAAGCTGGGTTCTCCTGGTTGGCGGCGAGGATCTCCAAGCACTGCACCAATGGGAGACCGGCATCGATCATGACCGAGAATTGGCGAAAGAAAATCGCGATCTCTTTGGTCTTGACTTTGCCCGAGCCGAAAGTCGGCATGGCAAATTCTTTGCCCTTTTCCCGGATGGCCCCAGGCGTGATGCGCTCACGGCGCAATTGGGTGGTCAGCACTTGTTTGTTGGCGGCTGTACGCTCGCCGCTGATTTTCTCTCCGGCTGCGGTCTTGCCTGAAAATGTAAAAACTGGCATGGTGAGCCTCTCCTCGCTATCTACGTTCCTGACCGCGCGCTAAAATATGCGCTCGGATAACTAATCACTTTCCCCGCTCCGTGTCTTGAAGGGAGCGATTCCTGCTTGCCGCTCAATGCTTGCCGGGTGCGGCACCCTTTGCCATGGGCGCGGCCTGATTTTTGTTCAAGCCCACTCCACGACTGATCATTTCCTGCAATTCGTCCTGATTGCTGGAGCGTGCCGTGGCCACTTCCAGCGTGATTTCCTTTTTGAAATACGCGGTGGCCAAGGCCTGATTGAAAGTCTGCATACCGAACTTGTCCTGACCGGATTGCATGGACGAATAGATCTGGTGAATTTTGTCCTCGCGAATCAGGTTACGCACAGCCGCATTGGGTACCAGGATTTCCATGCACATAGAGCGGCCCTTGCCATCGATCTTGGGCAATAAGCTTTGGCACATGATGCCTTCCAGCACCAGCGATAATTGCGCCCGAATCTGGGGCTGCTGGTGAGCCGGGAAGACATCGATAACTCGGTTGATGGTGGAGGACGCAGAATTGGTGTGTAGCGTCCCGAAGGTCAAGTGACCGGTTTCAGCGATGCGCAGCGCCGATTCGATAGTCTCGAGGTCACGCATTTCACCGATCAGAACGACGTCGGGATCTTCACGAAGCGCGGCGCGCAGCGCACCCGCGAAGCTTTTGGTGTCGGCGTGAAGTTCGCGCTGATTCACCACACAATTCTTGTTCATGTGCACGAACTCGATCGGGTCCTCGATGGTGAGAATGTGGTCGTGCCGCTCGGTATTGATCTTGTCAATCATGGCGGCCAGAGTGGTGGACTTGCCTGATCCCGTGGGACCTGTAACCAACACCAAACCGCGCGGCTTTTCGCATAACTTGCTGACCACCGTGGGGAGTCCTAGCTGATTGAAGGACTTGATTTCGAAAGGAATGAGACGGAAGACCGCGGCAGTCGCGCCCCGTTGATTGAAGATATTGGCGCGGAATCGGGCCAGTCCTTTGAGGCCAAATGAGAAGTCGAGTTCCAGGGTCTCTTCGAAACGATGCTTCTGCGCGTCGGTCATCACACTGTAAGCCAGCTGCTTGGTCTCGGCCGGGGTCAATTGCGGGAGATCGAGCGGCACCAGGTGTCCGTGCACGCGGATCTGGGGCGGAGAATTGGTAGTGATGTGCAAGTCGCTACCTGACATCTCCAACATTCGTTTCAATAGATCGCTTAACGAAAGCGCCATAATCGTTTCTTCCCTTTCCCGATTAGTGAATGGTCTCGCGCGCCACTTCTTCCAGCGTCGTTTGGCCCAAGGCCACTTTGATCAGACCGCTGCGACGTAAAGTAATCATGCCGCGCTCAATCGCCTTCTTCTTCAGCTCCACGGCCGAAGCGCCAACCAGGACCAGTTCCCTGATCTCGTCATCGACTTCCATCACTTCATACAAGCCGGTTCGGCCCTTGTAGCCGGTGTTGTTACACACGCCACAGCCTTTGCCTTTCTGAATTTTTACGGTCTTGGCTTCCTCAGCGTGTAGCCTTCTTCGATCAAGGCCGGATACGGCACCTCAACCACTTCGGTGCATTCTTTGCAGATACGACGCACCAGGCGTTGGGCGCAGATCAGGTGAACCGATGTCGCAACCAGGAAAGGTTCAATACCCATATTCATCAGCCGAGTAATCGTCTCCGGTGCTCCGTTGGTATGCAGCGTGGAGAGCACCAGGTGTCCGGTGAGAGCCGCCTTTATGGCAATTTCTGCCGTTTCAAAATCTCGAATTTCGCCGACCAGAATGATGTTTGGATCCTGTCGCAAAAAAGCGCGCAGTGCAGCGGCGAAGTTCAATCCGATCTGTTCCTTCATCTGCACCTGGTTGATACCGCCCAACTGAAATTCGACGGGATCTTCAGCGGTCATGATGTTGGTATCCGGCTGGTTCAAGCGTGAGATCGATGAGTAAAGAGTGTTGGTTTTTCCGGAGCCCGTGGGACCGGTCACCAGCACCATGCCGTAAGGTTTCAGAATGGCTTTCTCGAACTTGACTAACGATTCTGGTTCGAAACCAAGCTTGGTCATGTCCAGGCGAAGGTTCTCTTTATCCAACAGCCGGAGCACGATTTTTTCGCCCCACAAAGTAGGCAGAGTGCTGACGCGGAAATCGAGCTGCTTCTTGCGGCCGTTAAGATTCATCTTGAGCATGATGCGGCCATCTTGTGGCAAACGCTTTTCGCTAATGTCCAGCTTGGCCATGATCTTCACGCGCGATGTGATAGCGTCCTTCAACTTGAGAGGAGGCGACATGATGCTTTGTAGAACGCCGTCAATACGGAAGCGGACCCGGAACTCCTTTTCGTAGGGTTCGAGATGGATGTCGCTAGCTCCGCGCTTTACCGCATCCGTCAGCACCAGGTTCACAAGTTTGACGATGGGAGCTTCGTCTGCCGCTCGCTCGAGATCGGCGAGCTCCATCTCGGTTTCTTCGGACTGCAGTTCAACATCAGGCTCACCCAGCTCGGTCATGGATTGCATGACCTGCTCAAGGTCTTCTTGATTGCTGCTGCCGTACGCTTTCTCAATACCTTCCTGGATCGAGCTTTCCGATGCCACCACCGGTTCGATATTGAAACCGGTCATGAACTTGATATCGTCCATGGCGAAGACGTTGGTCGGATCGACCAAGGCGATAGTCAGCGATGCACCCACCCGGCTCAGTGGCAAAATCTGGTAGCGCTTGGCAGTCTCAAACGGGATCAGCTTTACAACGGAAGGATCAATTTCAAAATATGAAAGATTGATAGCAGGAACGCCATACTGCCGGGAAAGGAAGTTAGTGACATCCTCGTCCGTCAAAAAGCCGAGCTTGACCAATGCCGAGCCCAGGCGACAGTTGCTCTGCTTCTGTGCCTTGATCGCCTGATCCAACTGCTCTGGGGATATGACCTTCTCTTTGACAAGAAGATCACCCAGCCGTTGAGACATACCTCAACTCCTTCTGAGCGGCAGAGAGATGTTGTTACGTTGTTGCTATTGCCGCGACGTGCGCTGCTATTAGGGGAGAACTTGCAGCGTATCGCGTTGACACAAATTGTCAACGCAGATGGGTTACGACACCAGTAACTTTGGTACCTGACCTGTCCGAATGAGAGTCCCGGAAACTCCTTCAACTCACGCAGGGCGCGTCAGGAGCGTATTTTGCGATCTCGGCATGCTGCCGGACATGGCCTTTGGTAAGGCGCTGCGTGCATGCTGGCGCTTCTTTTCGGACACTCGAGGGCCGGACAAGGGCGACCACGGGGGCTGAAGGCCATCTTCACTCCTTCGTAACGCGGCCCTGAAAGGGCCGCTCTTCCACGTGGGTGCAAACGGCGCAATTGCTGCATTTGAGAACCGGGATGTGGAAATCCGAAAGCGCCACAGCAGGCGTGTACGCCTTAAGCTTATGATGAATGCGATGCGCAGTCCCTCACAACACGAACAGGTCAGATCGTATTATCAAGCGCTGTTTCGAGCCTGGGGACGACAGCAATGGTGGCCGGCTCGCACCCGCTTTGAAGTTATCGTCGGAGCGTATCTAACGCAAAACACCGCCTGGACAAACGTAGAGATTGCTTTGCGCCGCATGCGTGCGGCGGGAGTATTGAATCTGAAAGGGGTACGAAGCTTATCGCCGTCACAACTGGAATCGTTGATCCGTTCCTCTGGATATTTTCGACAAAAGGCCCGCCGACTAAAAACTTTTGTTGCATTTCTTGACACATACTACGGCGGTTCGCTCAATCGAATGTTCGCTCAACCCATAGAAAAGCTTCGTGAGGAGCTGTTAGGACTTAATGGTGTCGGTCCCGAGACGGCAGACTCCATATTGCTATACGCCGGCCAACATCCGGTATTCGTGGTCGATGCCTACACCCGGCGCATTCTGGATCGGCACGGGATTCTGCCTGCATCGGCGGCTTATGAGGAAATTCGCCAACTTTTCCAAACTTCTCTTTCTACTGGCGCCGAGGCGGACGCATCTCGCACCGAGGCTAATTCGCGGATGAATATCAACAAACTGAAACTTGAAAGTACGGTTGTCGGTGCCTCTCATCGCCCATCACCAATGAGTACAGCCAAACGTTCTGCCCTGGCGCAGATTTACAATGAGATGCATGGGCTGATTGTGGGCGTTGGCAAGAGCTATTGCCTGAAGTCAAAACCGCGCTGTGAGCAATGCCCACTGCAATCGTTTCTGCCACAAACATCGATATAGGGTTTAAACCATCTCAGCCGTAATAGCGATTCTTGACGCGCTACCTCTCGGGATAATGTACGTCCGGCTTATAATGAGCGGTTAGCCCGGATCTTATACGTGAACGATTGAGTTACTGGGGACCATGATCAGCGTGTCCACTGCCAACCCAAACCGGCCGGACGGAAAAACATCGGGCCGCAAGAAAGCCATTATCCTGCTGACGATCGGGATTTTGTTGTTGTTTGGGCTTCTCCTTTCACAGTCGTCCTTTGATCTGCCATTCTTGAATCCCGACACCAATCAGCAACTTCTGTCCTTTGCCGCACTTTCGGCAGTTATCTTTCTTCTTTTTGTCGCCCTGACGTTCGTGCTGGCTCGCAATCTTCTGAAGCTTTTTGCGGAGCGAAGGTTGGGCGTTCTGGGGTCGAAGTTCCGTACCCGACTCGTAGTGGCCGGTCTGATGATTTCGTTGCTCCCCGTCATTGTGATGTTTTGGTTTGCATATGGACTCATGAACCGGTCCATCGAGAAGTGGTTCTCACGACCGGTGGAGGAAGTGCGCGAAGACACCTCGGCCATGGCCTCGCTGCTCTCCAAGTACGCAGCCCAGAACGCCCGCTCTGAAGCTAATTCGATTGCTTCTTCACCAGAGACTCAGCATGCCTTTTCCGGACACAGTTTTTCTGTGGTGATGAACCAATTTCGCCAGCATGAGCTTACTCTGCAAGGCGGATTCGCGCTCGCCATTCAAGACGGAAATGCTGAAGCCAGCTTTGGCGTCCCGGCTCCCTGGCCACTGCTAAAACCCAAGATTCCGTGGGAGCGGATAAGCTCTGATCCTCCAATACACTTAAGTTGGGAACAGACTGACTACATTTTGGGCACAGCTCCGGTCGGGGAGCACGGCATGATTCTGGTCGCTATGCCGTTACCGGAGAAGTTTTCTCAGACGGTAAAGCAGTTGGAAGCCAGCCAGAAGCGATATTTCGAACTTAGCCGGGAGCGCAAATTGCTGCGCCGGACTTACATGGGGCTGCTGCTGTTGCTCACTGTTCTCGTGCTTTTTGCAACCACCTGGCTCGCACTGTTTCTCTCCAAACTGGTTACGCGCCCAGTGGTCGCGCTGGCTGAAGCGACTCAGGAGATTTCTCGCGGCCGGCTCGATTACCGGGTAGAAATTCGGGCAGCAGACGAAATCGGAGACCTGGTGCGGTCTTTCAACCGTATGGCCGAGGATCTGGAAATCAGCCGGCGTCAGATTGAGGCTTCCAGCCGCGATCTGGGCGCTGCCAACGCTGCCTTGGAGCAGCGCCGCGCCAGGTCACCCACGTGAACCACGCGCTGCTGCGTATGTTTCACCCTGTGGGATCGGAATCCAGCGTGCTTGAAGGATTGATCGGCGCTGAACTTCGCGACGTGTTCCCTGGAGAGATCCTCGAGGATCTCGAGCCGCTATTGCGGCGTGCCGAGCGCATGAGTACAACCACTACGCAGTTGGAAATGGTTCTGCAGCCAACGAAACTCAACGTTGCGGTCACGGTGGCAACTCTTCAGCACGAGGGTCAGAGTTTGGGGTATGTGCTGGTATTTGAAGATTTGTCCGATCTGCTCAAGGCGCAGAAGCAAGCCGCCTGGCGGGAAGTGGCAAGGCGTGTGGCGCATGAAATAAAGAATCCCCTCACCCCGATTGCGCTCTCGGCAGAACGGATCCGGCGCCATCTGGAGCGTGGCACACGCCTGGATCCGGGATCGATGCACGTGCTTGATGATTGTGCCGCAACCATTGCGGCATCGGTGGAGACCGTGCGTACTTTGGTGGACGAGTTTTCAACTCTGGCTCGCTTTCCGACCGCCAAGCCTCAGCCGGCTAACATCAATTCAATCGTGGAGAGTACATTGGCCATGTTCAATGGCCGCCTGGACAACATTGGCGTACAGACTTTCCCTCGCCCCCAATCTGCCGAACGTACTGGCCGATCCGGAAGCCATGAAGCGGGCATTGGCTAATCTGGTGGATAATGCCGCCGAAGCCATGCAAGATTCGCTGTTGCGCGAGATTCAGATATCCACCTCGCTGGTAGCCAGCCGCGACGCTGTCGAAGTCGCAGTTTCCGATACCGGCCATGGGGTCACGCAGGAATTGAAAGAACGGCTTTTTCTGCCTTACTTTTCCACTAAACAACGAGGGACGGGACTGGGCCTGGCCATCGTGAACCGCATCATCGAAGACCATCGCGGCTCCATTCGGGTAGAGGAAAACCGGCCGGTGGGAACGAAATTTGTGGTTGAGTTGCCGGTGGCTTCCGAAAACTTTGTCACGCCTACCGTCATCCAGCATGCATAGCATCCTCATCGTGGATGACGAATCCAGTATCCGGCAGTCACTTCGGGGTGTGCTGGAAGATGAAGGATATAAGACCTCGGTGGCGGAGAGCGGCGAGGCCTGTCTGGAGGTCCTGCGCAAGCGTCGCTTCGATGTTGTGCTACTGGATGTCTGGCTGCCCGGAATGGACGGGCTGGAGACCCTGGAGAAAATTCGGGAGACTGAGAATGCTCCCGAAGTCATCATGATTTCCGGGCACGGGACGATTGAGACCGCGGTCCGCGCCACTAAGCTGGGGGCATATGACTTTCTGGAGAAGCCCCTCTCCGTCGACAAAACCCTTATCCTGCTGAAGAACGCGATTGACTCTAAGCGTCTTCGCCTGGAAAACCGCGACCTCAAGAAGCAGCTCACACCGCGAAGCATCATCGTAGGCGAGAGTATCCCGATGAAGGCGCTGCGGCAGCAGATTCAACTCATGGCGCCTACCAATGGCCGGGTTCTTGTGTACGGCGAATCCGGCACTGGAAAGGAACTGGTAGCCCACGCCATCCACGCACAAAGCCTGCGGAAAGATGAGATGTTCGTGGAAGTAAACTGTGCGGCGATCCCTGAAGACCTGATTGAGACTGAACTGTTCGGCCATCGCAAAGGATCTTTTCCTGCGGCCACCGTAGAGAAGGAAGGCAAATTCCAGAAAGCGCACGGTGGCACTCTTTTCCTCGATGAAATCGGGGACATGAGCCTGAAGACTCAATCCAAGGTTTTGCGCACATTGGAGGAGCAACGCGTCACACCGGTTGGGAGCGATGAACCGATCATTGTCGACGCCCGAGTAATTGCTTCTACAAATAAAGATCTCGAAGAAGAAATCTCCAAGGGAAACTTTCGCGAAGATCTTTTCTATCGTCTGAACGTAATTCCCTTTTCCGTTCCTCCGCTGCGAGAACGTCAGGAGGACGTGCCTCTGCTGGCTCGTCACTTCCTCAAGGAATTCTCCGCGGCATACGGCCGGCGGCCACGCGAAATCAGTGACGATGCGATTGACACGCTGATGCGTTACTCATGGCCGGGCAACGTTCGTGAACTGCGCAACGTGATCGAGCGCATTGTCATCATGAATCCGACTACTATGCGTTTCGACCGCAAACACTTGCCGCCCTTGGTCCATAGGGATGGCAGTCGTGGCGCCCCAGGCAGCGAATTCTCTACCTTGCATCAGGCCCGCGCCGCCTACGAACGAGACTACATCCTGAAAAAGCTCGATGAGAACCACGGCAACGTCAGCCGCACTGCGGAGGTCCTGGGCCTGGAGCGCAGCCATCTGTACCGGAAGATGAAGACTTTGGGGATTGCTGCCAAGGAGTGAATGGTTTCTAGTTTCTGGGTTAACGTTTGATCATATGGATTTCGGTGCCGTTCTTGAGGAACTTCACTTCGTCCATGAGCTCATTGATGAGGAAAATTCCGCGGCCGTGCTCACTGTAAATGTTCTGCCCTTGCACCGGACAGGGGATCGCCGCGGGGTCAAATCCCTGGCCGGGATCCCGCACCACGATTAAGATTTGCTGTTTCTCATCACAGGCAACATCGCACTCGACAATCTTCGTGGGATCCGCCTTGGCACCGTGTACCACGGCATTGGCTAAGGCTTCGGTCAACGCCATCTCGATCGCATCTTCCTTGCCGGTGGCACATTGGGTCTGCTTTACGAGATCCATTACACCGCGAACTACGGGATCGATGGCATTCTTATCGGCTGCGAGTGTTACCCGCAGCTTCAAGATCAACTTCCCGGCTTCGAAATTACAAGTGGTTAGATCGGTGGACATGGGTCCGATAATCCGACTACCCTAGTAGCTACTCTGGATTCTACAAGATCACGCGGGCTAGCGACAGCAGCTTCTGTCCCCGGTGACCGAAGGACAGTTTTAGGCTGGTAGTCAAGGCTTTTCTGGTCCCGCCAGACGGGCCAACTCACGCCGCCAATCCAATTCTTGCACGAAATTGTGTGACTCTCGCCAGTCCGGCCTCACCTTGACGAAAAGCTCCAAAAACACCCGAGTGCCGACCATTTTTTCGATCTGGAGTCGGGCCGCTGTACCGATTTTCTTGAGCATCTGACCGCCCTTACCCACCAGAATCCTCTTTTGCCCTTCCCGTTCACAGTAGATCGCAGCCGCAATCCGCGCCAGTTTCGCCCCCTCCTCAAATTGTTCGATCAAGACGGTGGTGGCATGTGGGACCTCTTCGCTGGTCGCCATCAAAACCTGCTCGCGGATAGCTTCAGCCACCATGAAGCGGATGGGTTGATCCGTCACCTGGTCATCCGGAAAATAATGTGGTCCTTCCAGCAAGGTTTCGATCAGTTTATCCAGAAGAAGATTGAGGCCTTCACCTTTTAGCGCAGACATTGGAATGACTTCTTTGAAAGGGTACAGGCTGCGATATGCCTCAATGACGGGGAGGAGCTTTCCTTTTTCGCGTAGCAAATCAATTTTGTTCAGCAGCAGAAAGACCGGCGTTTGTGCCTTCCGCAGAATATCCAGCACGATCTGATCGTCAGCTGAATGCTTCCGTGTTGCATCCACCATCCATAGGACGAGGTTGCAGCCTTGCATGGCTTCGCGCACCTCTCCCATCATTTTGCGACCCAACGAACTGTCCGGCTTATGCACTCCTGGGGTGTCAACGAGGATAACTTGTGCTGCCGGTCTTCCCTTCTTTCTGGGAATGTGGACGATCCCGAGAATGCGGTTACGCGTGGTCTGCGGTTTGGGACTGATAATCGCTAACTTCTGGCCGACGAGTTTATTCAACAAAGTGGATTTGCCGGCATTGGGACGGCCAAGGATGCAAACGAATCCGGAGCGAAAAGACATCTGGCACGACTATATCAGCTTCATCTGTCGCGGTTGCGCTACCGAGATGCGCACGCGCTCGACGCGCCGCTGAGTGGCCTCCAGCACTTCGAAGCGCAACCCGTCATCTTCGATTACTTCGCCCTTCCGCGGAATGCGGCCGGCCAGTTCGCTTACCAGTCCTGCTACCGTGGCCGACTCTTTATCTTCGGGACGGACGCCTAGCAATTCACCGAGCCGGTCCACGTCCATGTTGCCGGGCACGATATAGGAATGATCGCTTTCCCGGATGACTTCGGCTTTTTCGTGCTCGTCGCGAATCTCTCCGACGATTTCTTCCACCAGGTCTTCGATGGTAACCAGTCCTGCAACCCCGCCATACTCGTCTACGACGATGGCCATGCGGATGTTATTGTTCTGCATCTCGCGCAGCAAATCACTACCCTGCTTGCTTTCGGGAACAAAATACATGTCCTTGCGCATCAGAGAGTCTACGGTACGGGTGTGAGCTTCGCTGTCCGGCACCTGTAAGACGTCCTGAGCGTGGACGGTGCCAACGATGTTGTGAATGGTTCCATCGAAAACCGGGACACGGGAGAATGGCTGGGCACGCAACAGTTCAATGAATTGCTCTACCGTGGTGTTCGTCGGGACGGCGACAATTTCCGGCCGCGGCTTCATCGCTTCCCGTACGGTTTTCTCCCCGAACTCGACCACTGACTGGATTAAATCGCGATTGCTTTCGTGGAGAATGCCTTCTTCCCGGCCTGCCTCAATCAGCGCGTCCACTGCTTCAGTGTGAGTCTCGGGCTGCTCCTCTGAATGTTCCCGGGTCAAAGCTGCGACCGACTGCAAGAAACCCAACACCAGAGTTACGGGCAAGACAACGTAAATAAGAATTCGCAGCAACAGCGTCCAGCGGGCCAGCCACTGACCCTTAGTGCGCGAGAAGAATACAAATGGCAGAAAGCGATTGAACACAATGACGATCAGGATGAGGCTCAAGATGATTTCCAGAATCTCGTGCCCGGTCCAATCCTGATCGCGGAACACCGCGTAGCCCAACAGCAAAGCGATTGAAGCGGTGATCAATTGCGTCAGGATCGCCATGGAAAGCGCGGCGCGATTTCGGCTCACGCCAAGTTTGGGTTCGACCTTCTGTTCAAAGGCGTTGAGGTTGTCCTGAAACTCGCGGGACAGGAATCTGCCGATTTCGGTATAGAGACGGTCGACATAGGAAACGAGGGTCAGCACGCCAAGAAGCAGCACAATCGCGATGGCAATGGCGAAGTTCATCGTACCTGCGTCACACGGCCTTTGCCGGCGGCCCTTGCTATTGAGAATTTATGGCTTGAAGAAAGCGGCGGGGCGACGCGCTTACGTGCACTCTTTCGTTGCATCGTGGTTACGGGTGAACGCGCCTTGCGCCCGGCGCCGGCCACTTCGGGCTGGCGGCTTCTGTCAATCAAGCCCACTGGCAGATGCAGAGCCTTCCTCAGGCGCTCTTCTGTATGCGCCATCTCGCCATGATCGCGTTCGTGATCATACCCGGCGAGATGCAACATTCCGTGCAACGCCAGAATTTTGATCTCTTCCGCCGGCGAGTGTCCGAGCAGGCGCGCATTGTGGGCCGCCATCTCTGCTGAAATTGCCACATCACCAGCGAATGCATTCCCCACACCGAAGAGGGGTGGGAAAGACAGCACATCGGTCGGCCTGTCTTTTCCGCGAAAACGGCTGTTCAATGCCCGCAATTCCGAATTGCTGGTAAGCAGCACGTTCACCGCTCCACGCAAACGGGCTGCGCGGCCGGCACGAGTGACAAATCGCGCCAAAGCGATTTCGCTTAGCCCTGCGACTCTTTTTCGAACAATGACCAAGGTTTGTTCCTGGGAAATGCTTCGATCCTCTTGTTCCAAATAAATAGGAGAGCCGCTCCTGGCTCTCCTGGTCTCGAGGATTCTATTCCTTACTTTCCGCTTGCGCAGGATAGGTTGCAGTCTTTTCCTGAGGCAAGGAATCGCTCACTGCGGGCTTTCCATTGGCGCCGCTGCGGGATTCGAGCAGCACAGCTTGCTCTTCCGCCACCCGAGTTTTGAACTCGTCGTAGGCGCGGATGATGCGCTGCACCAGGTGATGCCGCACCACATCGCCTTCGTCGAAGTATACGAACGTTAGACCGTCCACGTGTTTCAAAACGTCGGCCGCTTCGAGGAGACCACTGCGCCGCGCATTTGGCAGATCAATCTGCGTGACGTCGCCAGTAATGACGGCTTTGGAGTTGAACCCCAAGCGAGTGACGAACATTTTCATCTGCTCTGAGGTCGTGTTCTGCGCCTCGTCTAGAATTACAAAAGAATCGTTCAGGGTGCGGCCCCGCATGAAGGCGATCGGCGCTATCTCGATCACATTCTTTTCCAGATAACGATCTACCTTCTCAGGTTCGAGCATGTCATAGAGCGCGTCGTACAAGGGCCGCAGATACGGATCAATCTTGTCCTGTAGGGTTCCGGGTAGGAAACCCAAGCGCTCGCCAGCTTCCACGGCCGGACGCGCCAGGATAATCCGGTTCACCCGTTTCGACAGCAGTGCGGAAATCGCCATAGCGACCGCAAGGTACGTTTTACCCGTGCCGGCAGGGCCGATGCCGAACACCATGTCGTGCTTCTCAATGGCTTCGAGATAGCGTCGCTGGTTGACGCTCTAGTGTGGTCTTGGGATCGGCCATTAAAACGCGTAGCATGCTGTTCAAATCGCCATTGTTAAACGTAAAGCCGGAGCGTTGCAGGTGATCGTAATCGGAAAAAACTTGCTCGGCCCGAGCCACCTCGCGCGCTGCTCCCTCCAGTTCAATGGAATCGGAGCGGAGGTCGATGCCGATGTTCAGACCGTCTTCCAGCACGTGTAAATTCTCGTCCCGTGTGCCGAATAAGGTTTCAATGTTAGGGGTGATATCGATCTTCTTCTTCATTCAGTTATAGGGCGCTTCCCTCCCGCCTGGATGTCTTTGTGTCAGAGGATTTTGGGTGTCCAGGCATAGCCCCGCCCCTTCCGGGGCCGGCAAGCCCGTTTACGCACAAACTATTCTGCTGTCTGGAGATAAAACCAGTCGAGGTGCTCGCTCCCGAGGTGCAAGCAACAACCATTGGGTTTAGGGTACCCCCGTCCTTAGATGGGAGTCAATGGCCGCCCGATGCCCAGTAACAGTCGAGATCGTGAGACTCAGAAAGTCCAAGAAAACACTTATCGCAGTACCGAAGCTGGTGGGTCCGATCACTAGGCTCCTTGTCCTCTGCCCTCTGCAGTTGCGGCGGGCACGGCACGGGTTCGGGCCCACTTTCTGAGTGCCTGAATTTCTTCCGCTCGGGTGGTGGAGAGTGGCACCGTGGCTTTCAAGGCATCGAGAAGTCCTTGCGTCGAAACCTGCTGCTTACTGGAGAAGGCTGCATACATAGCGGTCTGCACTGCGGCATCAATTTCCGCGCCGGAATATCCTTCCGCGGCTGCCGCGACTCGCTCTAAATCAAACTCCGCCGGATTTCGTTTCCGCCGTACCAACTGAATCCCAAAGATCTGCTTGCGCTCGGTCTGATTTGGCAAGTCTACGAAAAACAACTCGTCGAAACGTCCTTTGCGGATCAGCTCCGGCGGCAACCCAGTCACGTTGTTGCAGGTGG
>WNFD01007078.1_pt1 | contig 16020 bp, 12 predicted proteins | sample 5400491 | NCBI WGS metagenome assembly WNFD01 (sample SAMN13153343, study PRJNA577476) | soil metagenome | isolation source: 120 cm saprolite under Douglas fir tree site 2 hole 2 replicate 2 | place: USA:California | collected 2015-04-18 | reverse complement strand
TTTGCCGACGGCGAAATCTTCGTCAAGATCGACGAGAATGTGCGCGGGCGGGATGTCTTTATCATCCAGCCCACGAATCCGCCGGCGGAAAACTATATGGAGCTGTTGCTGTTGATCGACGCGGCGCGCCGGGCGAGCGCCGCCCGCATCACCGCGGTGCTCCCGTACTTCGGCTACGCGCGGCAGGACCGGAAAGACCAACCGCGCGTGGCGATCAGCGCCAAGCTGGTGGCGAACCTGATCACCCATGCCGGGGCGGACCGCGTGCTGGGAATGGATTTTCATTCGCACCAGGTCCAGGGATTCTTCGATATTCCGGTGGACCATCTGTACGCGGCGCCGGCGTTCGTGAGCCACTACCGCACGAAGCAGCTGTACCAGCCGGTCGTCGTGGCGCCCGACGTCGGGTCGGCGAAGATGGCCCGCGGCTTCGCGAAGCGGCTCGATGCGTCGCTCGCGATCATCGACAAGCGGCGCCCATCCGCGAACATCGCGGAGGTCGTGAACGTCGTCGGCGAAGTCGAGGGGAAAGACGTCTTGATCCCCGACGACATGATCGACACCGCGGGCACGATCGCCGAAGCAGCGGCGGCGTTGCAGCGGTTGGGCGCCAGACGCATCTTCGCGTTCGCGACGCATGCGCTGCTGTCCGGGCCCGCCGTCGAACGGCTGCGGGCCGCGCCGATCGAAGAAGTGACGGTGACGAACACGATCCGCATTCCCGAGGATCGGCTGGTTATTCGACTGACGGCAGATGGCTGAGGGCTGAAAAAATGGCACACACGGTGAGTCTCTCCGCGACGGCGCGGGAAAAAACGGGCAAGGGCGCGGCGCGGCAGGCGCGCTTCCAGAAGCAGGTTCCGGCCGTGATCTACGGGCACGGCCGCTCCACGCAGCCGCTGATGGTGGACGCGCTCGCGCTCGAGAAGGCGCTGACCGGCATCGAGCCCGAGAGCACGCTCATCGACCTCACCGTCGACGGCAAGAAGGCGCGCGCCCTGATTCGCGAGATCCAGCGCCATCCGCTCCGCCCCGACATCATCCATGTCGATTTCTACGAGATCAAGGCGGACGAGAAGATCACGCTCAAGGTGCCGGTCCATCTCGTGGGCACACCCGACGGCGTGCGCAATGCGGGCGGCGTGCTCGATCAGGTGACGCGTGAAGTCGAAATCGAAGTGCTGCCCGAGCACATCCCCGATCGCGTCGAGCTCGACGTGAGCGCGCTCAAGATCGGTGACTCCCTCCACACCCGCGACCTGACGATCCCGAATGCGGTCATCTTGACGGGTGCCGATCTGACGATCGCGACGGTGGTGCCGCCGCGCGCCGAAGAAGTCGCCGCGCCGGTCGCCGAAACCGCGACCGAGGTCGCCGAGCCCGAGCTCATCCGCAAGGTCCGCGAGGGCGAGGAAGGTGAAGAGGGCGAAGCGGTCCCCGGGCCAGCCGCCGAGGAAAAGGGGAAAGCCCCAAAGGCCGAGGAGAAGCCCAAGGGCAAGAAGGAAGAGTAGTTTCTGCGCGCCGTCGTCGGCCTGGGCAATCCAGGCCCGGAATACGCGGCGACGCGCCACAATGCCGGCTTTCTCCTGGCCGACGCCGTCGCCAGGCATTGGCAGCTTCCTCCCTTCCGTCGCGCCGAGCGCGCGCGCGCGACGGAAGGCACGGTGGCGGGCCTACCGGTGCGCATCCTCAAGCCCACGACCTTCATGAACCGCAGCGGCGCGGCGCTCGCGTCGCTCCGCGCGGATCCGAGCTTCACGCCGTCACGCGATCTGCTCATCCTCGTCGACGATTTCCAGATCCCGCTCGGCACGTTTCGGTTCCGCACCGAGGGATCGGCGGGCGGACACAACGGCCTCAAAAGCATCGAAGGCGCTCTGCAGTCGCAGCAGTACGCGCGGTTGCGCGTCGGCGTCGGACCATTGCCAGAGGAGACCGCGGATTGGGCTGAGTATGTCCTTGCGCCATTCGAGCCCGAAGAGCTGGAACAGGTGGAAGCGTTGATGCCACAGATGATTGAGTCGGTTGAAAAATGGTTGCGTGGCGTAGCCTCTCCCGTTTCCTGATGACCGTTCTAGTCTTTGCATTGCCGCGTATGTGCCGATGCTGAGATTGGGCATCGTTGGTCTTCCCAACGTCGGCAAGTCGACCCTCTTCAACGCGCTGACATCTTCGAAAGCGGCTGCAGCGGAGAACTATCCGTTTTGCACCGTCGAGCCAAACGTCGGCGTCGTCGAGGTCCCTGACCCGCGCCTCGAGACGCTCAACGCAGTCGTCAAGCCCAAGAAGAAAATCCCCGCCGTCGTCGAGTTCGTGGATATCGCGGGCCTGGTCAAGGGCGCGTCCCAGGGCGAGGGGCTCGGCAACCAGTTCCTCTCCCACATTCGCGAAGTGGACGCGGTGGTGCACGTGATCCGCTGCTTCGAGGACCCGGACGTCGTGCACGTCATGGGCCCGGTCGACCCGGTGCGGGATCACGACGTCGTCACGAGCGAGCTGGCCCTGGCCGATCTCGCCGTGGTCGAGCGGCGGCTCGACAAGACGCGCAAATCGGCGCGGGCCGGCGACAAAGAAGCCCAGCTCGAGCTCGTGCTGCTCGAACGGGTCGTCGCGGAATTGAATGGCGGCCGGGGCGCGCGCGAAGCCGGGGAAGGCGAGGACGCCGTGAAGTTCCTGCGCCGGCTCGGCCTGCTGACGGCGAAGCCGATTCTCTACGCCGCCAACGTGAATGAGGACGATCTCGCGGCGGGTGGCGGGAAATGGATCGAGAAGCTCCGCGCGGCGGTCCAAACCCATCACGAAGAAGCGGAGATCGTCCCGTTTTCCGCCAAGCTCGAGGCGGAGCTCGCTGAGCTATCCGGTGACGAGCGCAAGGAGTTTCTGGCGAGCGCCGGCGTCGCCGAGCCGGGACTCGACCGGCTCATCCACGCCGGATACCGGCTGCTCGGCTTGCAGACGTTTTTCACCGTCGGCGAGAACGAAGTTCGCGCCTGGACGATGCATCGCGGCGACACGGCGTACGACGCGGCGGGTGAGATCCACTCCGACTTTCAGCGCGGATTCATCCGCGCCGAGACCGTCGGCTTCACGGAGTTCGTGAAAGCGGGCAGCTACAAGACTGCCCGCGAACAAGGCCTGGTGCGCAGCGAGGGACGCGACTACGTCGTGAAGGACGGCGACATCCTGCTATTTCGCTTCAACGTCTAGCGCGTCCAGATCAGGACGGCTCCGCAGTTCGTGCGACCACGGGTCAAATCCAGCCGACCGATCGTGTTCCGCAGGTCGATCGGAGTGAAGGTGTCACTGCGGTAGACCTCCACACCGGCGACATCCTGGATCGGGATGTTGTCGTAGTCGTACTCCCAGAACGGCATGCCGTCCACGCTCACCGCGACGGGACATACACCGCGAAAGCTGAAGCGGGTGGGAAGACACGTCTCCACACACCGGTTTACGATCCCTTCACCGGCCAGGAGCGACTGCAGCGAAGCCAGATGCCTGCGGTCGATGTCTTCGCGGGTGTAGAATCGGCCCCAGCCGCCGTAGACTTTGCGGCGGGCGTAGAAGCCGCCGAGGTCCCGCCAGTCGGCATCGGGAAATCGCGTCTGCACCACGACCGGCGCGAGATCGACGGCGTCGACATCGAGCACCACGGTGAGCTTCCTGGTCCGCTGGCCATTCAGACCGAACTCGAACTCCTGCGTCTCACGTCCCTCGTAGGCGATCCGGACCTTCTGCTTGCCGGTCGGCAAACCCGCGAGACGGAACGCGCCGTTCGAATCGCTGACCGCAAACTTGTGAGCGGCGGGCAGGGCGACCATGACGCCGACGAGCGGCTTGCCGTTGTACGCGGAGATTGCTTTGCCGCTGAGGGCGGCTGTGGTGTCTAGTTGAGCTGACAGCGATGCGGGAAGAATGGCAACAGCGAGTAGCCAGCCGCGCATACGAGCCTCCGCGAAGAGTCTGGCTCTACTACCCCGTTCAGCGCGTCCAGATCTCCACCAGGCCACATGACCCGGCGGCCGGCCGTCCGGTACCCATCCACGTCGACGAACCAGGCGTCGGCACGAGTGAACGACTCAAATCGGCCGGCGGCACGCCCCGATAGACCTCGACGCCGGCGACGTCGGATATCTCGATCAGGTCGTAGTCCATCTCTCTGTACTCCACTCCGTCGACGCTGACGGGAACCGCGCAGAACGCGCCACGTCTGAATCGCGTCGGGCGACACTCCTGATAGCAGCGGGTCACGATGCCCTCGAGCGTCAGGAGGCCGCTGAGCTTCGTCTGCCGCATGCGACCGATCTCTTCGCGCGTAAAGAAGTGCGCGAAGCCGCGGTAGGCCTGCCGCCGCTCGTAAAATCCCGCCAGGTCGCGCCACAGGTTCGCCTGCCGCGCTTCCACGACGAGCGGATTGAGATCGACGGCATCGACGTCGAGCACCACGGCGATCCGTTTCGTCCGCTCGCTCTGCAACGTGAAGACGTAGTCCTGGGTCTCGCGCCCCTGGTAGGAGACGCGGATGGCTCGCCGTCCGCTCGGCAATCCATCGAGGGTAAACCGCCCGGTCGAGTCGGTGACGACGAACTTGTGGACCTCGGGAGCCGAAATCATCACGCCCGCGATGGGGCGACCGTTGAAGCCGGAAATGGCAGCGCCGCGGATATGGGCGCTGGTGTCGGGGAGCGCCTGCGCGTTCATGGACGAGGCGAAGATCGCCGCTGTGACGATCGGTAAGGCAATCATGACTCCCTACTATACCACCCCGGCCGACGCCTTTCCAAGCCTTCACACGCCGTTTAGCTTTATCGCTCACAAATCCCCTACTCGGTGCCTTCCACCGCACCGGGTCACCCATGACCAAATCGTCGGTACGAGACGGTCTACATTTTTGATAGTGCCCTGGACGAGCCGGCAATCACCGAAAAACTGAATCGCTTTCATGCCCTGCTGACCAAGGACGGGAAGGGCACGCTGTCGAACGTGTCCCACTGGGGCAAGCGGACGATGGCGTACAAGATCAAAAAGAAGGACACGGGCTACTACGTCGTCGCCGAGTTTTCGGCGGCGGGCGATCTGCTGCCCGAGTACGAGCGCGCGGTGAAGCTGGACGAAGGCGTACTGCGGTACATGTGCGTCGAGGCCGCGCGCGAGCAGCCCAAGCCCGTGGCGGCCACGGCGGTCGCCCCTGAAGAAGAAGAGCTGGAAGAGGAGGAAGCGTGAGACGTCCCGCCAAGACCTGTCCCGTGTGCGAATCCGGCGCGCGCGTGCTCGACTACAAGGATGACCGGACCCTGGGCCGCTTCCTCACGGAACGTGGAAAAATTTTGCCGAGCCGCTTGTCGGGGATGTGTGCGCGTCACCAGCGTCAGCTCGCGACGGCGATCAAGCGCGCGCGGCAGCTGGCCCTGATTCCTTACATCAAGGGTCACACCGCATAGCTACGAAACAGTCGTGGTGGCGCCTGATCCTGGCGCTGATGGCGTTCGTGCTGTGGGCCCACCCCAGTCTCGTGGGCCTACCGTGCGCGGCGCTGTTGCTCATCGCTCCCCCAGCCAACGACCGGGCATCGGGCTGGACGCAGCCGATCGCCGGGATGATCGCGGCGGTCAGCCTCGCGCTGCTCGTCGTGAGCGGCGGCAGCGGTAGCCGGCTCGCAGCCGCGACCAGCGCCTACATCGTGCTCGCGACCGCGGCATTTGTCTCGGTCGTCTTGCTCAAGCCCGAACCGATCCTGCGCCAGGCATTCCGATCGATCGTGGCGGGTGGACTCGCGTCGGCGCTGCTGATTCAGGGACTGTGGGGACCCGAAGCGTGGGGCGCGCTCGGATGGGAAGCGACGCGGCAGGCAAGCTTCACGATACGGTCAATCGTAGAGGTCGCGCCCGACGCGTTCCCGATTTACGAGCCGATGGTGCGCTTCGTCAGCCTCACCTGGCCCGGGATGCTCGCATTGCAAACACTCGCGGGGCTGGCACTCGCGTCGCGGCTGCACCGGCGCATTGCGGCGCCCGCGTCCGGGGAGAGCGCGCCGGTCACACGCTTCAAGGACTTTTACATGGGCGATGGATGGGTGTGGGGTATCGTCGCCTGGCTGGGCGTGCTGATTCTGCCCGTGTCGAGCTTTCTGCACGTCGCGGGCACGAACGTGGGACTCGTGGCGAGTACGCTGTACGTGCTACGCGGTGCCGCGATCGTCGCGACATTTGCCGAGGCGTTCGGGATCTCGGCGCTGACGCTGGTGATCGTCTCGGCCGCGGCGGCGGCGTTGGCCGTGCCGTTGGTGTTCGTGCTCCCGGGACTGTGCACGCTCGGCATCACTGATACCTGGTATCAATACCGGCGCCGCCTGGCGGAAGCGCGTGAGCGGCAGCGGTCCAATACAACCTGAGGGCGGGGAGCGGGGACGGAGCGATGGAGATCATTCTGCGGGAAGACGTGCAGCATCTGGGCAAGGTCGGCGAGGTCGTGAAGGTGAAGGACGGCTACGCCCGCAACTACCTCCTGCCCAAGGGGCTCGCCTATCCGGCGACGGAGGCGAACAAGAAAAAGATCGCCTATGAAGGCGAACGCCTGTCGAAGCAACGCGCCGCCGAAAAGTCAGCGGCGGAGACCGAAGCCACACGACTCGGCGACGTGCATCTCACCTTCGAGGTAAAAGTCGGCGAAGAGCAGAAGCTGTACGGGTCCGTCACGGCGAGCGACATCCAGCGCAAGCTCGAGGAGCTGGGGATCCACGTCGACAAGCGCAAGATCGACCTGTCGGAGCCGATTCGTGAGCTGGGTGAATACAACGTCGGGATCAAGATCCATCCCGAGGTGCGGCCCGAGGTCCGAGTCACGGTGGTGAAGGAGTAACGATCGTCGCGATCAGAACGAGGACGGAACAAACGCCGACACCGTTCGCTATGACTAACGCTGGGGGTTCCGCGGTTCTCGCACTCGTTGTTGACGCGTTGCTGGATCGCAAAGCGGTCGATCCCGTAGTATTGGACCTTCGGGGTCTGTGCGGCGCCACCGATTACTTCGTCATCGTCTCGGGAACGTCGGTTGCCCACGTGCGCGGAATGGCGGAGCATCTTGTAACGGCATTGGCGCCGGAGGGGGTCGAACCCCATCATGTGGAAGGGCTGGCACAGGGGCGCTGGGTATTGCTCGACTATGTGGACTTCGTGGTGCACGTGTTTCATCCCGAGCTGCGTGACTTCTACCAGCTCGAGCGGCTGTGGGGCGACGCTCCCGTCGTCGCCGCGGGCGATGCCGGCGGAACCGGGGGGGGCAAAGGCTAGGCAGGTATGCTACGCACCATGACTCGTCTGATTGTCCTGCTGGGACTGATCATCCTGGCAACGCCGGCGGCCGCCCAGTACTTCGGTCAGAACAAGGTGCAGTACCGCAACTTCAAATTCCAAACGATTCAGACCGAACACTTCGACATTTACTACTATCCAGATGAGCGGCCCGGCGCGCTCGACGCGGCCCGCATGGCCGAGCGCGCCTACGCACGCCTCTCGCGGATCTTGCACCACCAGTTCCAAAGCCGGAAACCGATCATCCTGTACGCCTCCCAGTCCGACTTCCAGCAGACGAACGTCGTAGACGCGTCGGGCGAGGGACTCGGTGGCGTCACCGAGTTCTTCAAGCACCGCGCCGTGATGCCCTTCACGGGTTCGTACGCGGAGTTCGAGCACGTGCTGCAGCACGAGATGGTGCACCAGTTCCAGTACGACGTGTACAGCCGCGGGCGCCCCGGCGCCGGCGTGCAGACGCTGGTGAGCGTCAATCCGCCGCTCTGGTTCATGGAAGGCATGGCGGAGTATCTGTCGCGCGGCCCGATCGACCCGGAGACGGCGATGTGGCTGCGCGATGCGGCGCTCGAGGGCCACCTCCCCTCGATCGAGGATATGACGGCCGATCCGTACATCTTCCCCTATCGCTACGGGCACGCCCTCTGGGCGTACATCGGCGAGAAGTGGGGCGATGAAGTGATCGGGGAAATCTTACAGAGCTCCGCGAGCTCGGGGCTCGAAGCCGCCTTCAAGCGCGCCCTGGGCCGCACGCTCGAGGATCTGTCGAACGACTGGCGCGACGCGATCCAGACAACATTCCTGCCGCAGCTGGGCGATCATTATCGGGCCCGCCGCATCGCGCAGCCGACCCTGACGCAACGGCGCTCGCACGGGCGCATTTTCCTCGCGCCGGCGCTGACGCCGGACGGCAAGCAAATCGCGTTCTTCGGCGATGAGGGCGGCTTCTTCGTCGATCTCTGGCTGGCAGACGCCGAGACGGGACGCACCCAACGCCGGCTCGTCCGATCGACGCAAAACAACAATTACGAGAGCTTGCGCTTCATCAATTCGGCGGGCGCGTTTTCTCCAGACGGCCGCTACTTCGCGATCGCCGCCAAGCGCAAGGACCGCGATGACCTGGTGATTCTCGACGTGAAGAACGGCGGCCGGGAAGAGCGCCGCATCCACGTCGGCCTGAACGGGCTGCAGACGCCGCAATGGTCGCCCGATGGGCAACGGCTGGTATTCACCGGGTTCAGCAACGGCTTCACCGATCTCTACATCATCAATCGGGACGGAACCGGACTACAGCGGCTGACCAACGACAAGTTCGCCGATCTCCATCCATCGTGGTCGCCTGATGGCAAGACCATCGCGTTCGTGACCGACCGAGGCGGCGAGACGGACTTCGATCTGCTGCGCTTCGGGAATCTGCGGATCGCCCTGCTCCACCTCGACAGCGGCGCCATCGATCTGCTCGGGAACATGCAGACCGGGAAGAACATCAATCCCGTATGGGCGCCCGATGGCCGTTCGCTCGCATTCGTCTCCGACCGTACCGGGATCAACAACGTCTTCCTGTACGACATGGCAGACGGTCAGATTTATCAGCTCACGAACATGTTCACGGGGGTCCAGGGCATCACGCCGCTGTCGCCGGTGCTCACGTGGGCGCCACAAGCCGACCGCATGGCGTTCGTCTACTACGAGGACGGTCAGTACAGCGTGTACTCCCTGGAGAACCCGCGGTCGCTGCGCCGCGCGCCGTACCGTGGTCCCGCCACGCAGCCGGTCGTGACACTCTTGCAGGCGGAAACACGCGATACTCTTTTGCAGGCGCCCCGGCCACCGATGGTGGCGCTCGGCGGCACCGGCGCTCCATCGAACCTGACGACTGCGTCCCCGGCGGCCTCGATTTATCGCTCGGCGGCTGGATTCCGTCCCTCGGCGCTGCCCCAGCCCGCCGAATCATCAGCGGGGCCTCCGCCCGTCACCGTCCGTGCGCTGCTCGACTCCGCGACGCTCGCGCTTCCCGATACGAGCGAATTCACGTTCCGGCCCTACAAGGTGCGGTTTACGGCGGACTACGTCGTGCGCCCGACCGTTGGGTACGCGCGGGACAACTTCGGGCGCGGTGTATTCGGCGGAACAGCCGTCGCGCTCTCGGACATCCTCGGCAATCACTCGGTGGTGCTCGCCGGGTCGATCAACGGACGCATCAGTGAAGCCCAGTTCCTTGGTCTCTACGTCAATCAGTCACATCGCCTGAATTGGGCGAGCGGCTTCTCGCAGGATCCGCTGTACTTCTACGGCGGCAGCGACAAGACGCGGATTGACAATCCGCGCCAGCCCGGTGACAGCCTCGACGTCTACACGACGCGGATTCGGCGCTTCGTCATTCGGGAGCTGTTCGCGGAGTCGTCCTATCCATTCAGCCGCTTCAACCGCATCGAGCTGGGCGTGCACGCGGTCAACATCGCCGAGGCAACACTGGAGCTGCAGACCTCCTACCACGTGACAACGGGAGGCTTCAACGACCAGCAGCTCGTTCCAGATGGGGGTCCGTCCGCGACATTCGTGCAGCCCTCGATCGCGCACGTGCACGACAACACACTGTTCGGCTACGTCGGGCCCTTCGCCGGGGCTCGGTCGCGCTTGTCGGTCTCTCCGGCATTCGGCACGTGGCAATTCACCGCGGGGCTGATCGATTACCGGCGCTACCTCTTCTTCCGGCCGTTTACGATCGCCGTCCGCGGCATGATGTTCGGACGGTTCGGTCGCGATGCCGATCGCTTCCCGGTATTCCTCGGCAGCACGGAGTTGATTCGCGGCTATACTGCCGGTTCGTTCCGCAGCCACGAGTGCGCCGTCGGCACACAGACGAGCTCGCAAACCGGCTGCGCTGACCTCGACCAGCTGATCGGTTCGAAGATCGCCGTCGGCAATGTGGAGCTGCGCTTCCCGCTGACGCGCAGCCTGGTGCTCGGCTTCCTACCGCTGGGCTTCCCACCGATCGAAGGGGCGGTCTTCTACGACATCGGGATGGCGTGGAATGACGCGAGCATCGTCAAATGGCAACGCGGCGCGAGTGAGAATCCGCTGCTGGTACGCACGCCGCTGCGGAGCTGGGGTGGCTCGATCCGCGCCAACGTCTTCGGCCTGGTGATCCTGCGGATCGACTACACGAAACCGCTCGACCGGGCGCTGAAGCAATCGTATTGGACCATCAGTTTAGGTCCGACGTTCTAACTCCGCTTCAGTAAAACAGTTGCAATGGCCTCGCTGGTTGTCTATTTTGTCCGCGAGGCCAATTGCCTATCTCTCGCTTCCTTCTATTCGCGTCTGTGGCACTTTGGGGCTGTGGACCCCGAGCGCCGGCGGCTGGATCGTCACAACAGCAGTCGCCACAACAGGTTAGCCAGGCCCAGATTCTCGCGCGCTCCCCTGGTGTCGCGATCCGGCTGCCTGCCAAGAGTGGCACGCCGCAGCTCTACCGGTTGCCACGGCTGACCCCGGTCGAGGGGGTGCTGAAGGGCAAACTGCCACCAGTCGAGCGGGTCGTAGGCCTCGATCCTGAGTCCGAATTCCTCTTTGTAAGAACTGCCAAGCATGAGCTGCTCGGCCTCGACCTTGGCAGCGGTCGCCTGGACACCATCGGGACGAACATCACGCAGGCGGCCCTCGGTCCGGATGGCACGCTCTACGCCGTGGATTCGTCGCGACACGTTGTCTCGCTCTCTCGCAGAACCCGATTTGCCTGGCCACAAGCGCTGACGGCGCTGCCGCGCGATCTGTTTGGCGCGGCCGATCAGCATCTGGTCGGCGTGATCCCGCAGGATCGACTGCTCGTCGCCGCGGCCGATCAGCCCCCGACCGTGCGGCCCATCGCCGTCGGTGGCGACGTCGTCGCGACCCGCTGGGGCGACCTCGTCGCCGTCGCCAGCGACTCGGGCGTGACGTTCTACGATCCGCTCGGACGCCGTGACCCGGCGTTCGTGAAACTGTCAGACGCGCCGCGCGCGCTGGCGTTCTCGCCATCGGGCCATCGGATTTATGTCGCGCGGCGCAACATGGCTGGACTCGCCGTGGTCGATCGCTACGAGCGCAAAGAGCTCGACGGCGTCGCGCTGCCCGGTCCGGTCGCCGCGCTGCGCCTCGACCCGCTCGGCCGCTGGTTGCTCGCGCGCCCCGCGGTCGGCGACTCGGCATGGATCGTCGATCTGCCGATCAAGCGTCACACCGGCATCGTCCCCACGGAATGGAAGTCGGATTTGCCCGCCATCTCGCCCGACGGGATGCTGATCTACCGGCGCGGCAAGGACGTGGTGTCGGCACGGCCCGACTCCCTGACCGAAGTCGGCAAAGTCACGGGCGGCGCGGCCGATCTCTGGGTGCTGACCTCGTGGCTCCCCCGCGGTGTGCCGGCGAGTACCGTGAGCTCGGCCAGCTCTGATAGCGCGGGCACCGGCGCGGAAGGCCCGCTGTACGTGCAGGTGTCCACCTCGCAGAACCCCGACTGGTCCGGGCACCTGGCCGACGATCTGACACGCGCGGGACTGGCGGCGCGCGTCCTTCCGCCGCAACACCCGGATGATGGCTATCGCGTCGTCCTCGGTCCCTACGCGACGCGCGCGCAGGCGGAAGCCACGGGACGGCGCCTGGGCCGCCCCTTCTGGATCTACCAACCGGGACAGTGACCACCATCCGTCAGTTGCCGCTCTCACGGCTTGGGCACCTGGTTCCGCCGCTCGTGGACGCGGCGGCATTGGTCGCGCTCGTGCCGCTCACGAACGATCTGCCGTGGGCGGCGAAGGCCGCGTGGGACATCGCCCGCATCGCCGCGCGCGACGGACGACGCGTCGCACTCGTGGATCTGTGCCTCGAGAACCCTGCCCTGCACGAGATCGTGGGCCTCCGGGCCACGGAAGGAATCGTGGACGCTTTTGAATACGGCGTCTCGCTCAACAAGGCGGCGCATGAAGTGACGGGCGTGTTCATTATCCCCGCCGGATCCGAGACCGCAAATCCGGCGGAGGTTTACGCGCACGCACGCTGGCCAAAGTTGCAGGCGGGGTTCCGCTCCGAGGGCGCGCTGCTCCTCGCACTGCTGCCGCCCGCCGGATTGGTGCAGCTCTCGGCGGCGCCTGACGGCGTGCTCGTGCTCGCTCCCGAGGGCGTGAGCCCCGAGTTTTCGATTGAGCGCGACGTGCCATTGCTCGGCGTCGTGCGCGATCGGTGGTTGCCGTCTGCCCCGCGAGTGTCACCGCCGCCGATACTCGTGCCTGTTGCGGAGGAGCCGCGCCGCGGCCTGCAGGTCGCGATGGCAGCGCTCGTGGTGGCCGCCTTGGCGGTCGGAGGGTGGGCACTGCTCGCGCGAGCGCGCGAGTCGGCGTTGCAACCTCCGCCACCCGCGCCCGCACCAGCTCCCGCTCCCGCTCCCGCTCCCGCTCCCAAGTCCCCGCTCCCTGCCCCAACACACGCAACGATCCCGAAGGCCGACACGCTCGGGTGGACCGTGCAGCTCGCGGCATACGCGTCGCTCGACAAGGCGCTGGCACATGCCGATCGACTCGCGGCGGACGTGGGTGTGCCGGCGCTCGTGACGCCGGTGCAGAGCGGCAACGGACCCGTTTGGTACCGCCTGCTCGCCGGGTCGTACGCGACGCGCGCCGCGGCCGGCACCGCACGGGCGGGTCTGTGGCGCCGCGGTATCGTGGCGGAAGGCGTCGGCGATCTGCTGCTCGCCCCGTACTCCTATCACGCTCCGGCGGGCGCGTCACTCGACATGTTGCGCCGTCGCGGGCTTCCCGCGGTGCGCTGGTCGAACGGCGTCATCTTGCTGGGCGCCTTCGAAGCACCCGACCAGGCGGCGTACACCCAGGCCGCCCTGAGGCGCGCCGGCGTGCGCGCGAGCCTACTCCCCCGCATGGGGAGGGGGGGGGGGACACCATGAGACTGAGCAGGCTCGAGCTCTCCGGATTCAAATCGTTCGCCGGATCGGTGGAGCTGCCCTTCGAGGAAGGGGTGACGGCGATCGTCGGGCCGAACGGCTGCGGCAAGTCGAACATCTCCGACGCGGTGCGGTGGGTGCTCGGCGAGCAGTCGCCCCGCCTGCTGCGCGGCGGAAAAATGGAAGACGTGATCTTCCAGGGTTCCACCGGCCGCCGGCCCGTGAACGTCGCGGAAGTGTCACTCGTCTTCGATAACTCCGACGGCAGCCTGCCGATTGCGTATCAGGAAGTCGTCGTCACGCGTCGCCTGTCGCGTTCGGGTCAGAGCGACTACCTGTTGAATCGTTCGCCGGTACGGCTCCGCGACATCCAGGACATGCTCCGCGGCACGGGCCTCGGTGCGGACGCCGGCGTCGTCATGGAAGCGAAGATGATCGAGGCCCTCCTGTCCGAAAAAGCCGAAGAGCGGCGTGCGCTCTTCGAGGAAGCAGCGGGCATCGGGCTGTATCGCGACCGCAAGAAGAGCACGGAGCGACGCCTCGAAGAAACGGCGGCCGATCTCGCCCGGCTCGAGGACCTGATCGCCGAGGTCCAGACACAGGTCCGCAGTCTCGCGCGCCAGCGCGGCCGCGCCGAGCGCTACGGCAAGATGATCGAAGAGCGCTTCGGGATCGCGATGACGCTGGTGCGTCGGGAGATCGAGGACTTCGATCTGACACTCGGTGCGCTCGGGGTCCGTGGTCGCGAGCTGGCGCAGCAGCTACCCTCGGCCCGCGCGCGCCTCGACGATGCCGAGCATCAACGGGAAGGGCGGGTCCAGGCCCGGCACACGGCCGAAGCGCGGCGCACGGAAGTCGCGCGCCGGCTGGGCGACGCGAAGCTCGAAGTGGGCCGGCTCGAGAGCGACCTCGCCCTCGCCGCGGAGCGGCTGAGCAACGCGGGCCAGCGGCGCCAGACCGCCGCTGATGAACGGGTGCAAGCTGAACGGCGCGCCGCACAGGCCCAACGCGAGCATGACGCAGCGGCCGCCGAGCGCACCGCCGCCGAGCGCGATCTCACCGCCGTGCACTGCGCGCTGGGAGCACGGACCGGCGACGAGGACAACGTCCGTGGCCGTCTCACCGCGGAGCGACTCGCCGTGCGCGAGCTCGAGGAAGCGCTGCAGGGCCGTGCAGAGACCGCACGGGCGCTCGAAATCGAGGGCGGCGCGCTGGATCGCGAGCGGAGCGAGCTGCGCGAGCAGCTGGCGCTGGCGGCCGGCGAGCGCCAGGAGCGCGATGCCGCCTCGCACGACGCGGCGCGCGATGCCGAAGCAGCCGCGCAACGCGTCAATCGCGACGCGCAAGCGGCGGTGCGTGCCGTCGAAGCGTTGCAGCACGCGCGCCGTCATGTTGCCGCCCTCCACGAGCAGGAGATGGGTGCGCGCTCCGCGCGCCGCCAGGCCGAGGCCGCGTTGGCGCAACTCGAGGCACGGCGCGACGCGCTCACCGAGCTCGACCGCGAGCACGTCGGGCTGGCGCCCGCCGCCCAAGCCTTACTGAAAGTCCGCAATCGCTTCGGCGAGGGCGCGGTGCTTGGCCCGCTCTCCGATTTCGTGCGCACCAGCCGGCGCGACGCTGAGCTGGCAGAGCGACTGCTGGGCGAATGGCTCCATGCCGTGCTGGTTCGCGATGCGTCCGTCATCGAGGTGATCAGCGCCTGGCATGCGGAGACGCAACCGGGACCGCTCGTGCTCCTGCCCTGCGTACCGGGGCCTCGCCTCGGCGCCGACGGTCATCCGCTCAAGGACGAACTGCGTGTGGATGGTCCCGCCGCCGCGTGGGTCCGTGCGCTGCTCGCCGGTCACGAAGTGATTGGTGCGGGCGCGCTGCGTCGCGCGAACGGGGCAGTTTTCCTCGACAGCGGGACGACGGCCGCCGGCGGTCCCCTGCAGCGGCGCGCCGAGCTCGAAGCGCTGGAGAAAGAAGTCCGGGACGCCGCAGCGAATCGCGATCGCGCGCGTACGACGGAAGAGTCCACGGTGAAGGAGCTCGCCGCCGCGGAGGCGGCGCTCACGGCCGCGGGACACGGTGCCGAGCAAGCGCGTCGCCTCGAGCTCGAGGCCGGCGCTGAAAAGGGCGAAGCGGATCGCGGTCTGATTCACGCTCGCCGCCAGGCTGAAGAAGCCGCTTCGCAAGTCGAGCGGCTGACCAAGCGTCTGGCAGAAGTCGAAACGCGGCTCGGCGCGCTGCACGTGGAGCTGCAGGAGCGGGAGGTCGAGCGCGTCCGCTTTGCCGAACAGCTCGGCGCCGAGCGTGCCGGCCTGGCGGACCTTGAGGCGCAGCAGGACGCCGCGCGCGAGCAGCGCGTGCGGTGGCAGGTAGAAGCCGCCCAGGTGGAGGCGCGGCTCGCCGCGGCGTCGGAGCGCGCCGGCCGCGCCGATGCCGACGCAAGAACGTCGCGGGAGCAGGCTGAGGCGCGGGCTGAGGAGATCGCGCGCATCGAGCGAGAGACGGCGACGCTCACGACGCAGCGGGCGCAGTGGGAGGACACGCTGCAGGAGCGCCGTCTTTCATTGACGGAGCTCGACACCGCTGCGAAGGACGCCGAAGCGCAGGTGGGTATGACCGACGCCGACCTCGGCCAGGCGGAGGGCGCGCTGGATCAGGCGCGCAAGGCGCTCGCGGCGCTGGGGGAGGAAGAGCATCGGCTGCAGCTCGAGCGTACCGAGGTCGAAGGTCGCAAACGCGGACTTGTCGAACGAGTGGAAACCGAATGGCGCAAGCCTCTCGACAAGCTCC
>WNFD01006376.1_pt1 | contig 16020 bp, 14 predicted proteins | sample 5400491 | NCBI WGS metagenome assembly WNFD01 (sample SAMN13153343, study PRJNA577476) | soil metagenome | isolation source: 120 cm saprolite under Douglas fir tree site 2 hole 2 replicate 2 | place: USA:California | collected 2015-04-18 | reverse complement strand
CTCCACGCCAGGCGGTAGCGGGCGCGGAGCCCGGCGCCGGCCATTCCAATTCGTATTCGCTTCAGGACGGACAGGGGCATCCCCTCGAGCACAGTCGGGCCGAGAATCAGCTCGACCTCGCCGTCCCGCTCGCTGATCTCGCACGGCATGGACCTCTCGCCGATCGCGGCCCGCGCCACCGCCCAGGGAGAGAGCGGATCAGGGGGGACACCTGGACCAAAGAGGCCGTCGAGGAGCGATGCCCTCCTGAAGGGGTCGTAGTCGAGCAGCTCCGCGAGCCCTTCCTCCTTCGCTCCGGGGGCGTCGTGGATGGTCCTGGCCTCGCCGCCGGACGCCGCCGTGCTCTCCTTGACCCGCCCGTGATACATCTCCCGGCGTCGTGTGAAGACGCCCGCGAGGTCGAGGTCGCGCGGCCGGAAGGCGAACTCGGTCACCGTGCCGCCCGCCTCCGGGCGAAGTGTTATCGCCAGATCGGGCGTCCGCACCCGGAGCTCGGCGCGGCCATCGCCGTCCACGTCACCGCGCTCCCAGGACAGCGGGGGCGCAGCGAGCGCCTCGTCGAGCCGCCGCTCCGCGGCCAGGAGCGCGCTTCCCGCAGTGCGCCGGAGATGCGGCAGATAGCACCCGCCGAAGACACCGTGCCAGTACGCGTCGTTGCCCTGGCCGCGCCAGAGATCGTCGCGCGCGGCGGCCAGCCGCGGGTCGTCGGGGCGCCGCGCCAGCGCCGCGTGGAGCCGCTCCGAGACGCGCAGCATCCGCCAGTACGCGTCGCCCGTCTCGGGGTACTTGACGAGGAAGTTGCGCCAGAAGCCGCCCCGGAGGAGCCGCGCCAGGCGCTCCCCGTCGGGCAAAGCGAGGAGCCGTCGGCGCGCCTCTTCGAGCTCCTCGCCTCGGGCGGCGGGCAGCGCCCACTCGCCCATCTCGGAATAGGAGGCCGTGGGCAAATACACGCGACCCGCAGGCGGCACTGCGTCGAGGCAGGCCGAGAAGGTGGAGAGTGTGATGCCCGGCGCCGCGGCAAGGGCTTCGAAGAAGCGCGCGAGCCAGCCCTCATCGTAGACCAGTCGATGCGTGCCGGGCCACACGCCGAACTTCTCGCCGTCGTCGAAGAGCGTCACCGCTCCCGCCCCCCGCCGCTCCGCGAGATACTGGATCGTCTCCGCCGGCTCGGCGAAGGGCACGAGGTAGCGAAGCTTCTGGCTGATGGGAAAGACGGCGAGCGTCGCGCCCTGCTCCTCGGTCAGGTAGTAGCCGCCCAGTGTGTCCGGTTCGAGGCCGGCGAGGGCGAAGTGCGCGTCGTCGAGCACCACGAACTCCACGCCGGCCCGCCTGAGGATCTTGGGCATCTGCGGTTCCCAGACCCGCTCGGCCAGCCACATGCCGCGGGGACGCACGCCGAAATTCGCGCGGAGGAAATCGCTGAGCGCTTCGATCTGGCCCAGCTTGTCGTCGTCGGGCAGCATGGCGAGGATGGGCTCGTAGAAGCCGCCCGTCAGGAGCTCGGCGCGGCCGTCCGCCGCGAGCCGGCCGAGGAGATCGAAGGTCGGCCGCGCGCGCTCGCGGAGGAAGGCGAGGAGAACTCCGGAGCAGTGCACGGCGAGGACGACGCCTGGGACGGCGCTCGCCGCCTCGAGGAACGGGTGATACGCCGACCGCGCGGCGTCGAGGACCACCGAGTCGAAGTTGCCGGCGGGCTGGTGGTTGTGGACGCCGAAGAGGAAGCGGACGTCCTCACTCACGGTCGATGTCCCTGTGCCGCACCACGGGCGCCAGGCCCGCGCCCTCGAGAGAGCGCTGAAGCCGCTCCACGAGGGTCACCGACCGATGGCGGCCTCCGGTGCACCCCAGGGCGACGGTGAGGTAGGCCTTGCCCTCCCGGCGATAGAGCGGAAGGAGAAAACGCAGCAGGTCCTCGATCTTGGCGAGGAGCGTGCGGCTCTCCTCGAATGACATCACGAACTCTTCCACGGCGGCGTCGCGGCCGTCGAGGCGCTTGAGGCCGTCTACGAAGTGCGGGTTCGGCAGGAAGCGAACGTCGAAGACGAGGTCGGCGTCGTAGGGCGCCCCGTGCTTGAAGCCGAAGGACATGAGGGAGATCGTCAGCTCGTCGCGTGTTCCCTGGGGCCCGTAGCCCTCGACGAGGCGCTCCTTGAGCTGGTGGACGGAAAGCCCCGAGGTGTCGATGATCCGGTCGGCGCTCTCGCGCAGGTTGGCGAGCGCCCGGCGCTCGGCGCGGATGCCCTCGAGCACGCTGCCGTCGCCGGCCAGGGGGTGGCGGCGGCGCGTCTCCTGGTATCGTCGCACCAGGGTCTCGTCCGCCGCCTCGAGGAAAAGCACCTCGGGCTTGTGCCCCTGGACGCGGAGCTCGGCGAGCGTCTCCATCAGGTGCGAGAGGTACTCCCCTTCCCGGATGTCCACCCCGAGGGCGATCAGGCGCATGTCGCGGCTCGAATGCGTGCAGAGCTCCGCGAACGTCGGGATGAGGGTCGTCGGCAGGTTGTCCACGCAGAAGTAGCCCAGGTCCTCGAGGCACTTGATCGCGAAACTGCGGCCAGCCCCCGACAGCCCGGTGATGATCACGAAGCGGAGCGCCGGCATGACGGCGGGCTCGGCGGGGCTCACCGCTCTCACCGCTTCTTGGGCACGAGCCGCCGCTGGTGGGAGGGCATGATCCCCAGCTCCTCCCGGTACTTGGCCACGGTCCGCCGGGCGATGTTCAAGCCCTGTCCTCGGAGCACCTGGGCGACCTCCTGGTCGGAGAGCGGCTTGCCCGAGTCCTCCGCGGCGACCATGTCGCGGATCGTCTTCTTGATGGAGACGGACGACACCATCTCGCCGCTGTCGGAGGCGATCCCGCTGTGAAAGAAATACTTGAGCTCGAACAGCCCCTGGGGCGTCTCGACGTACTTGTTGGTGGTGACACGGCTGATGGTGGACTCGTGCATCCCGATGTCCTCGCCCACGTCCCGCAGCGCGAGCGGCCGCAGATGGGCGACGCCCTTGTCGAGGAAGTCCCGCTGGAACTTGACGAGGCTCTGCGTCACCTTGCGGAGCGTCCGCTGCCGCTGCTCCACGCTCTTGATGAGCCAGACGGCGGAGCGAAGCTTCTGCTCCACGTACTGCTTGGCGTCGCCGTCCGAACGCCGCAGGAGCGAGCGGTACAGCGCGTTGACCCGGAGGCGCGGGATGCCTTCCTCGTTGAGCACGACGACGTAGTCGTCGCCCACCTTGTGGATCGAGACGTCGGGCGCGATGTAGCGCTGGTCGGAGGCGGCGAAGCGGCGGCCGGGCTTGGGCTCGAGCCCCTGGATCTCCTCGATCGACTCCATGACGCGATCGAGCGGCTGCTTGAGCGCGCGCGCGATCTCGGCGTAGCGGCGCCGCTCGAGGTCCTCGAAGTGCTTCTCGACGATCTCGACGGAGATGGGGTCGGGCTCGGCGTCGGCCGTCAACTGGAGGAGGAGGCATTCGCGCACGCTGCGCGCGGCCACGCCGGTCGGATCGAACCCCTGCACCAGCCGGAGAGCGCGCTCGACTTCCTCGACGGGGGCGCCCATGCCCAAGGCGATCTCTTCCACCTCCGCCCGGAGGTAGCCGTCGTCGTCGAGGTTGCCGATGATGGCCTCGCCGATGGCCACCGCCCGCGGGTCGTCGGTCGCCCAGCGCAGCTGCTCGTTCAGGTGCTCGTCGAGGGAGGTGCCCGTGCGACCCAGGTTCTCGAAGGGCAGCTCCTCCCGCTCCTCCATGGACACGGGCGTCCGCTCGTCGGGCTCGTCGAAGACCGCGGAGGTGAGGTCGAAGGGCAGCTCATCCACGCGCTCGCCATCGACCGAGGCGGTCTCCTTCGACACGGGTTCGGCGGGCGCGGGCTCGGCGGGCAGCTCCGTCACCCCGGGCTCGGAGGGGGCCGGCGCGTCGGCATCGACGTCCTGCGTCTCCTGCTGCACCTCTTCCAGGAGCGGGTTGTCCTCCAGCTCTTTCCGCACCACCTGCTCCAGCTCGAGCGTCGACAGCTGCAGCAGCTGGATCGCCTGCTGCAGGAGCGGCGTCATCACGACCCGCTGGGTTTGCCGAAGGGAGAGGCGCATGGCTAGAGCGAGAACTTCTCGCCGAGGTAGATCTCGCGGGCCTGGGGGTTGTTCGCCAGCTCGCTGGCCGTGCCCGAAGCGAGGATCTTGCCGTTGTGGAGAATGTACGCGCGGTCCGTGATGGCGAGCGTCTCTCGGACGTTGTGGTCGGTGATGAGGACCCCGATACCGCGCTCCTTGAGCTGGCTGACGATCTCCTGGATGTCGCCGATGGCGATCGGGTCGACGCCGGTGAAGGGCTCGTCCAGAAGCAGGTACCGGGGGTTGGTGACGAGCGCGCGCGTGATCTCGAGGCGCCGCCGCTCGCCGCCCGAGAGCGTATAGGCCTTGTGGCGGGCGAGCCTCGTGAGGTCGAGCTCGGCCAGGAGATCCTTGAGCCTGTCCCGGCGCTCGTCGTGGGAGAGGTCGAGGGTCTCCAGGATGGCCAGCAGATTTTCCTCGACCGTCAGCTTGCGGAAGACGGACGATTCCTGAGGCAGGTAGCCCATGCCCAGCCGGCAGCGCTTGTACATCGGCAGGTCGGTCACCTCGCGCCCTTCGAGAAAGATCCGGCCGCCGTCGGCCCGGAGCAGTCCGACGATCATGTAGAAGGAGGTCGTCTTGCCGGCCCCGTTGGGTCCGAGCAGCCCCACGACCTCGCCGCGCTGGATGTCGAGACTGACCCGATCCACCACGAGCCGGTTCCTGAAGCGTTTCCTCAAGCCCTGCGCGATCAAGCCTTCCATATCAGGGGCATATGGGCCCCGACGGACCCATTTTGATCTCGGTTTTGGGGCGGTCCTGGTAGAAGATGGCCTTGACGCGCTCCTGCTTGCCGCCCTCGACGAGGCTGCGGTCCTCGGCGAGGTAGATGGTGATCCGCTCGCCCGTGACCACGTCGGCGTCCCGCCAAACCCGCGCGTTGCCGATGAGCACGACACGCTGCTCACCGTCGTAGTACTCGGCGCGGAGAGCCGTCCCCATGCGGCAGTCACGGGTAATGATCCGGACATTGCCGATGGAGACCACCCGCTCGATGCGGTCCGTCTTCGCGTCCGTGTACACTTCCATCCGGTCGGCGTACTGGACGGAGTTATTCTGCCTGGCCACTACGCTCCCCTTGAACACCGACAGCCCTTCCTTCTGCATGCTCTCGAGGCTGTCGGCATCCACGGTCACCGGCGCGTTCTTGCCCGAAGTCGCCGGCGCGGTCGCTGGCCCTCCTGGGGGGCTCCCCGAGGGCCCCGAGGTCCGTGGCTTGGCCGTACCCTGCTGCGCCGTCCCCGCCCCGGCACACAGGACTGAGGCCGCGACAACCAGGCCGATAGCGGGGGCGAAGAACCGAAGCCTCACAATTTGCTCTTCGGGGCGGCAGGCGCCGGCGCCTTGGTCACGCTGAAGGTCGCCGTCACGCGCCCATGGATCAGCGTGGTCTCCTCCGACGGTCTGGCCTCGAGCCCGGTCCCCTTGACCACTCCGCCCGAGCGGTAGATCGTCACGGGCTGCTCGGTCCAGGCCCTGCCCTCGGCGTTGGCCCATCTCAGCACCGTCGTCTCCACACGCATGCCCTCGCTGGAGACCAGCACGACATTGCCGCGCAGCTCGACGTCCCTAGTGTCCTGTACGAGATCGCCCTCGTCGCTCGTCACCTTCCAGCGCCGGCCCGGCTCCTCGACCCCGATCGTCACCTTTCGGAGAAGAGTCTTGCCGGTACCCGGGAAGGAGTCTGCCCGCTCTGCGTCGAGGCTCCAGCGATAGCCGCCGCCCTTGGCGTCTTCCTGGATATGGATTTCCCTGATCTGCTGGTCGGCTGCAGAGGACACGACTTCCTCTCGTGGAGCCGAGGCGCGGTGTCCCTTCACGATGAGGACACCGATCACGACTGTCACGAAGAGGATCACGCCTAAGGCGATTCCGGCGGCGGCTCGGTCCATATGCAATTTCGATACCACGGTAGCACACCCAGAGCTAGCCAGGCAAACTACTTGCGCGGAGGCCAGGCCTTGCGCGAGCGCAGAAGCAGCTCGATGGCTTCTCTCACGGCGCCATGACCGCCGCCCCCCCGAGAGACCCAGCCCGCGGCTCGTCGCACCTCGGGGACGGCGTCCGCCGGAGCCAGAGCGAGGCCGGCGATGCGCATGAGCGCGAGATCGGGCAGGTCGTCGCCCATGACCGCGGTCTCGGCCGTTTTCACGCCGAGCCGGGCCACGAGTCCCCGCAGCAAAGATTCCTTGTCGGCGACACCCTGGTGCACCTCGACGACGCCGAGCTCGCTCATCCGGCGGGTCACCGCCGCCGAGGCGCGGCCCGATATGACCGCGATCTCGATGCCGGCGCGCCGCGCGGCCTGTATCGCCAACCCGTCATGGACGTGGAAGCGCTTGATCTCCTCGCCCGAAGCGCCGTAGACCAGGACGCCATCCGTGAGGACGCCGTCCACGTCGAGGACCAGGAGTCGGATCCGGGAGGCCCTGCTGGAGGCGCTCCGAGGGGTCGCCTTCCTCTTCACACGATCTTGGCCCGGAGAATATCGTGGATGTGAATGACGCCGGAGGGGTGGCCGAAGTCATCGGTGATGACCAGGCTCGTGATGACGCCTTCCATGAGCGCCAGCGCCCGCGCGGCGAGCTCGTCGGCGCCTATCCGCTTGGGGTTGGCCGTCATGCAATCGCCCGCGCGCCGGTCGAGCAGCGTCCCGTGCGCAAGCTGCTGCCGTCTCAGGTCACCGTCCGTGATGATGCCCACCAGGCGGCCAGCCCCGTCCACCACGGTCGTCATGCCGAGCCGCTTGGCTCCCATCTCCTCGATCGCTTCCTTCATGGTCGCCGTTTCGCGGACCACCGGCAGGGCGGCGCCCACGTGCATGAGGTCGCGTACCCGGAAGAGCGACTGCCATCCGAGCGCCCCTCGCGGGTGAAGCGCCGCGTAGTCCTCCGGGCCGAGGCCCCGCAGATCCAGAAGGGCCATGGCCAGCGCGTCACCCATGGCGAGCGCCGCCGTCGTGCTCGAAGTGGGCGCGAGATTCATGGGGCACGCCTCCTCCATGACGCCGACATCCAGCACCACGTCGGCCTGCCGCGCCAGCGTCGAGCCGGGGCTTCCCGTGAGGAGGATGAGGGGGACCCCGAGTCGCTTGATCGCCGGCAGCACGGCCAGGACCTCGTCGGTTTCACCGGAGTTGGACAGCCCGAGGACCAGGTCGTCCTTGGCCACCATGCCGATGTCGCCGTGGACACCTTCGGCCGGATGAAGGAAATACGCGGGTGTCCCCGTGCTGGCCAGCGTGGCGGCGATTTTTCTGCCGATCAGGCCGGACTTGCCCATGCCCGTTACGATCACCCGGCCACGACAACTGTGCATGAGCTCGACCGCGCGGACAAACCGGTCATCGAGCCGCTCCCGGAGCAGGGCAATGCTCTCGGCCTCCAGGCGCAGCACACGATCGGCCATGGCGAGGAGCCGCTTGCGATCCGTCATCGCGCCGGGTCCCGGAGGCCCGATACGCTGGCGAGGCCGGACACGATGGTGCGGATCTCGTCGAGCAACCGCGGCAGGTCGTCGAGCTTCAGCATGTTCGGCCCGTCCGAGAGCGGGCGCCCGTCCGGCATCGTCCGGTCGGGGTCCTCGTGGATCTCCATGAAGAGGGCATCCACGCCTACCGCCACCGCGGCCCGCGCCAGAGCCTGGACGTACTGCCGCTCGCCTCCTGAGCGATCTCCCGCCCCGCCGGGGAGCTGGACCGAGTGCGTGGCGTCGAAGATCACGGGACACCCGAAGCCGCGCATGATCGGCAGCCCGCGGAAGTCGACCACGAGGTTGTTGTAGCCGAAGGAGGCGCCCCGCTCGGTGAGCAGGATGGCCTCGTTGCCCGTCGATCTGATCTTCTCCACGACATTGGCCATGTCTCGCGGTGCGAGAAACTGCCCTTTCTTCACGTTCACGGGCTTGCGCGTGCTGCCGCACGCGAGGAGCAGGTCCGTTTGCCGGCAAAGGAAGGCCGGCACCTGGAGGACGTCGAGTACCTCGGCGGCCGGCCCGACCTCGGAGACGTCATGGACGTCCGAGAGCACGGGCAGGCCAGTCGCCTCCCTGACGCGCCCGAGTATCCGCAGGCCCTCCTTGAGCCCCGGGCCGCGGTAGGAGTGGACCGACGAGCGGTTGGCTTTGTCGTAGGAGGACTTGTAGATGAAGGGCACGTGGGCATCAGCGGCGATGCGCCCGAGGCGCTCGGCCATCATCAGGGCATGGCGCTCATCCTCGATGGCGCAGGGGCCGCCGATGAGCGCGAGCGGGGCGCCCCCGCCGATGACGACGCCCCCGGCCACCTGCACCGGCCGGGTACGCGGCTCGGCCGTCATGCCGTGGCCTGATGGTCCATGGCGGCGCGGATGAAGGCCGCGAAGAGGGGGTGCGGTGCCCACGGCTTGGAGCGAAACTCCGGGTGGAACTGCCCCGCGACGAACCACGGATGCCCGGGCAGCTCGATGATCTCGACCAGCTGTTTCTCCGCCCAGATCCCGGAAATCCGGAGCCCGCCCGCCTCGAGCGCCTTGAGGTAGTCGTTGTTGACTTCGTAGCGGTGGCGGTGGCGCTCCTGGATCGCCCCCTGCCCGTAGGCCCTCGAGGCCGCGGTGCCTTCGGCCAGGACCACCGGATAGAGGCCGAGCCTCATCGTGCCGCCCTTGTCCGTGATGTTGCGCTGCTCGGGCAGGAGGTCGATGACGTTGTGCGCCGCCTTGGGGTCGAACTCCGTCGAGTTGGCGCCCTCGAGCGCGCACACGTGCCGCGCGTACTCGATCACGGCGCACTGCATGCCGAGGCAGATCCCGAAGTACGGCACCCTGTGCTCGCGGGCGTGACGGATCGCCTGGATCTTCCCCTCGATGCCCCGGTCGCCGAATCCGCCCGGCACCAGGATGCCGTCGAGCCCCTCGACGTGGCCGGCCAGCCCCTCACGCTCGAGGCGCTCCGCGTCGACCCAGGCCACGTCCACCGCCACCTCTTGGGCGATTCCGCCGTGCGCCAGCGCCTCGTACAGGCTTTTGTACGAGTCCTTGACCTCGATGTATTTTCCGACGATGCCGATCCGCACCCGGCCCCGAGGCGCCTTGACCCGGCGGACGATCTCCTCCCAGCGCGAGAGGTCGGCGGGCCGCTGCGGCATGCCGAGAAGCCTGCAGATGCTCTCGTCGAGCCCCTGCTCGTGAAAAGCCAGCGGCACCTCGTAAATCGTGTCCACGTCGCGCGCCGCGACCACCGCCTCCTCCTCGACGTCGCAGAAGAGCGCGATCTTCGACTTGATGCCGGGCGTGAGCAGGTGTTCCTTGTCGGTCCGGCACAGCAGCACGTCGGGCTGGATACCGATCGCGCGCAGCTCCTTGACCGAGTGCTGCGTCGCCTTGGTCTTGAGCTCGCCGGCGGCCTGGATGAAGGGCACGAGCGTCAGGTGCACGTAGATGACGTTGTCTTTCCCGACGTCCTTCTTGAACTGCCGCACGGCCTCGAGGAACGGCAGGCCTTCGATGTCGCCCACGGTGCCGCCGATCTCCACGATGACCACGTCCACGCCCGAGGCGACCTTGCGTATCGAGGCCTTGATCTGATCCGTGATGTGCGGGATGACCTGCACCGTGCGGCCGAGGTAGTCCCCGCGCCGCTCCTTCTCGATGACGCTGCCGTACACCTTGCCGGTGGTGATGTTGTTGTCGCGTGTCGTCTGGGCCGACGTGAAGCGCTCGTAGTGCCCGAGATCGAGGTCGGTCTCGCCGCCGTCGTCCGTGACGTAGACCTCGCCGTGCTGGTAGGGGCTCATGGTGCCCGCGTCCACGTTGATGTAGGGATCCATCTTGAGCAGCGTGACACGAAAACCCCGGGCCTCGAGCAGCGAGCCGATCGAGGCGGCCGCCAGCCCTTTGCCCAGGGACGACACGACGCCGCCGGTCACGAAGATGAATTTCGGGGTCACCGAGACTCTCCTTTCCTCGTCAGCGCCAGAATCCATTCGGCGACGGCCGCGCGCTCATCGTCCTTCGTCCGCACGCGCCCGTCGAGCCTGAGGTCGCGCAGCACGCCGAGGACCTGCGCCACCCGCGGCCCCCGCGGCACGCCTGCCGCCACCACGTCGTCGCCCGAAGACAGCGGCCGCGTCCCGCGCCCCTGTCCCAGGAACCATTCGATCCTCCCGCGCGCCCTGCGACCGCCGCAGAGCCACGCGCCCTGCAACGTCACTTCGCGCGCGGGCCGGAGCGTCTCGGCGACCTGGCTGGGCTGGCGAAGGGCCTTCGCCCCCACTCGCCGAGCCAAGGAGCGCGCGCCGGCCGTGTCCAGCTGCGCCGCGTGGACACCGGCCACGGCGAGCCTCCGCAGGCACCGTTCCGCAGTGGGGTGCGCCTGGTCGAAGAGGAGGGCCACGAGGGCCAGGCCGCCCCCCTCGACGGCGACGCCCGCGCCGCGGGCCCATCGGGCAAAGGTTCGGGCGGCACCCAGACGTCCGCGGCTCCCGCTCTTCGCGCGATAGCCGGGATCCCACAACCTGAAAGCCCCGTAGTCGAGCAGGAGGCCCAGGGCTTTCCACGGGTCGGGCTCGTCCATCACCAGGTCGAGCTCTGCGTGGAGCCGCTGACCGGAGAGCGCCGGATACTCGCCCACCTCCCACGCCAGAGCGAGGGCCCGCATGAAGCCTGTATCCGGCTTGAGCCCGAGCCGAGCCGCATACCGCGCGCCCCGGAAGATTCGCGTCGGATCCTCGACGAAGGACAGCGGGTGCAGGACCCGCAGTCGGCGCGCGGCCAGGTCGCGCTGGCCGCCGAAGGGGTCAAGCAGACGACCCCACGCGGACGGCCCCAGAGCGACCGACATGGCATTGACCGAGAAATCGCGCCGTGCGAGGTCCTCATCGATCCCGGCCGGGCTCACGTCCGGCAAGGCGCCCGGCATGCCATAGCGCTCGCGACGGGCCGTCGCGATGTCCACGCGCCCGATCCGCGTGCCATCGGGCGTCATGCCGCCCTCGAGCGCCGCCGTGCCGAAGGCGGCGTGGACCACCAGGTGACCGCCCGTCTCGTCCGCGAGTCTCCGCCCAAAGGCGACGCCGTCGCCCTCCACGACGAGGTCGAGGTCGGGCGCGCGCGTAGCGGCCTGCGCGAGGACACGGCCGAGGAGGAGATCCCGGACGAAGCCTCCGACCGCATGGACCGCCTGTGCCTGCGCTTCCGCGAGCTTGCCCGCGGTGCGCAGCAGCCAGAGCCTCGCCTCTTCCTTGGCGCCATGGACGCGTTCGAGCCTCACCGCGAGAGAAGCAGGTGGAGGAGGTGACCATTCGACGAAGCCCACGACCCGCCGGCCCTCGCGCACGAGCACCAGCTCTGCGCCGCCGAGCTGGAGCCGCCTCACGGCGATCTCGCCGGTTCCGGCCGGAACCGACGGCAAGCCCAGTCGGGCGGCATCGAGCCAACGCCACCGCCCGAGCCCCCACTCGGCGGCGCGCTCGAGGTCACCCCGCCGCGCGGCCGCGCGCCGGTCCGTCACGAGGTGGGCACCCGCCGCGCGCGCCGCTTCGAGCGCTCGCTCCACGCTGGTGGATGCCGCCACCTTCACGACTCGGCGATCCATCAGATCGGCCGCGCGCGGTTCGACCTGTGGGTACCCGTGTCCCTTCCGTGCCATGGTCAGCTGTGTGTCGTCGCGATGTCGGCGTGGCCCAGCATCGCCTGCACCGACCGCAGGTCGGCGCCGCGCTCCAGGAGATGGCTCGCGAAGGAATGGCGCAGGGTGTGGGGAGAGACGGCGCTGCGCAGCCCCGTCCGTCTCGCCGCGCGCTTGATGACCGACCAGAGGGATTGCCTCGACAGCGGCCTGCCGTACCGGTTGAGAAAAAGCGTGCCGGGATCGCCACGCCTGACGAAGGCAGGGCGGGACGTTGAAGCGTAGCGCTGCACCCAGCGGAGCGCCTCGGCGCCGACGGGGACGAGGCGCTGTCGGCTGCCCTTGCCCGTCGCCGTCACGTAGCCCGCCGTGACATTGAGGTCCTCGAGCCTGAGGGTCAGGCACTCGGAGGCCCGCAATCCGGATGCGTAGAGCAGCTCGAGCATGGCACGGTCTCGCAGGCCCTCGGGAGCGGAGAGGTCCGGCGACTCGACGAGGGCGGCCGCATCCTCGATCGAGAGCGTGCGGGGCAGCCTGCGCGGCGGCCGCGGCGCCTCGAGATGCTCGGTCGGATCTCGGCGTATCTGGCCCGAGGCCACGAGAAAGCGGTAGAAGCCGCGCACCGCGGAGAGATGCCGGGCCGCGCTCCGGGACCCGAGCCCGCGGCGCCTCAGGTCGGCGAGGTAGCCCGTCAGGTCTCCCACGCGGGCGGTCGCGACGGAGCGTCCCTGGCGTTTGAGATAGGCCGTGAAGCCGGCGAGGTCCTGGCGGTACGCGGCGAGCGTGTGAGGGGAAGCGCCCCGCTCGGTCTCAGGGCGGCGAAAAACTCGCGAACGGTGTCCATCAGTCTCTCCGGGGCCCGAACACAGCGACGCCCCGGTACCGGCCCTTCCGTACTGCCGAGGCCGTGACCGGGGCGCGCCCGACCCACCGCAAAAGCATGACGAAGTGTATCACCCGCTCCCCGCCCCCGGCAAGGATTGCCCGCGGCGGCGCAGCAAACCGACGAGCGCGCCGAGCTCCGGCGCCCGGAATACGGCCGCCGCGGCGAGGTAGACGAGCGTCCCCACGCCGAGTGCGCCCACCGTCCACGCGGCGCCGGCGAATCCGCCGCCCAGCCGCGCTCCGGCCCATGCGCACCAGAGGAGAAGCACCGCCGAGGCGCCGCCCGTGCGCAGCAGCGAGCCCGCCATGGCCCGGCCACCGATGCGCCCGAGCCGCTGCCGCAGAAGCCAGTAGAGCAGGATCACGTTGACGTAGGCCGACAGCGACGACGCCAGAGCGAGTCCCGCGTGCTGGAGGGGCCACATGAGCGCGAGCGCCAGGACGCAGTTGGCGGCGACGGAGGCGAGCCCGACCCGGACGGGCGTCCGCGTGTCCCCCAGCGCATAGAAGGTCTGCGCGGCGATCCGCGTGGCGGAGAACGCGGGCAGGCCGACCGCGTAGCCCGCCAGCGCCTGCGTCGTCGCCACGGCGTCGGCGGCGCTGAACTCTCCGCGCTCGAAGAGCAGCCGGACGATCGGGTGGCCGAGCGCGACCAGGCCGACGGCCGCGGGCACGGAGACGAACACCGAGAGCCGGAGCGAGAATCCCAGCATATCGGTGAGCGCGCGGCGCTCTCCCCGCGCGACGTGGGCGGCCATGCTGGGGAGGACCGCCGTCGCGAGGGCGATGCCAAACACGCCGAGCGGGAACTCCATCACGCGGTCGGCGTAGTAGAGATAGGACACGGTGCCCTGGGGCAAGAGCGAGGCCAAGAGCGTGTTCAACAGCACCGTCACCTGGACGGCGGCCAGCGCGAAGACCGCGGGCCACAGCCGGCCGGCGATCATCCTGACGGCGGGGTGCGACCACTCCACCGAGGGGCGGAGCGAGACTCCGAGCCTGCCCAGCTCAGGCAGCTGAACGAGCAGCTGGCCCGCGCCGCCGACGAGGACACCCACCGCCAGCGAGAACACGGGGGGCGACAGCCTGCCCGCGAGAACGAGCACCGAGACGATCATCGCGACGTTGAGCACGGCCGGACCGATCGCCGCGGTGAAGAAGCGGTGCTGGGCATTGAGCGCGCCCATGGCCAACGCGGCCAGTCCCACGAGCAGGAGGTACGGAAACATCAGGCTCGTCAGCCGCCCTGCGAGTCCGATCAGCCCGGGATCGGCGTTCCAGCCCGGCGCCATCACGCGCACGATCCACGGCGCCAGCAGCATGCCCAGGCCGGACACGGCGCACAGAACCACCGTGGCGACGCCCGTGACCGCGCGCACCATGCGGCCGAACTCGGCGCGGCCGTGTCGCTCGAGGTATTCCGTGAAAACGGGAATGACGGCGGTGGACAGAGCGCCCTCGGCCAGGAGCCGGCGCAGCAGGTTGGGGATGCGGAAGGCCACGAAGAAGGCGTCGGTCACGGGGCCCGCGCCGAAGGCGCGCGCCACCACCATGTCGCGCACGAACCCGAGCACCCGGCTCGCGAGCGTGGCGGCCGCGATGACGCCGACGGCCCGCAGGACCCCGTGCTGCGCCGCGGGCTGCTCCTCGTTCACGGCGACATTGCCCTTGACAGTCGCGCACATGGACGGTACCGTCTACTGTCGTTCCAAGCGCGAAGCATTCAGGTCCCCGTCACGCGTTTCATCCACGTCTGCGCTACAGGAGGAAGGTCACCGTGGCCAATACCCGCTCCGCCAGGAAGCGGATCAAGCAGAACCTGAAGCGACGCCTGCGCAACCGCGCGGTGCGCAGCTCCATCCGCTCGCTCGTGAAGACGGCGCGCGGGGCTGTGACCGAGAAGACTCCCCAGGCGAAGGAGGCCGTGCACGAAGCCATCCGCCTCCTCGACCGGGCCGTCAGCCGCGGGATCATCCATCGCAATACCGCCGCCCGCAAGAAGTCGGTTCTCGCCCGCTCGATCGCGCGCTGAGCCGTCCATCAGCCTCCAGTCCTCGGCGCGGCAAGCCGGCCCAGAAGCTCCACGGCGGCGTCTCGCACGATTTCCCCACCCGTCTCCCCGTACAAGCTGCCGCAGGCGACGTAGCTCGGCCGCCCGTAGTCCTGCGGGGTAAGGAAATACCCGAGGTAGTCATTGCTGTAGCCCGCGACGAATGTCTCGTCGAAGCCCCGCCTCCCCGCAGTCTTGATGTCGAGGCCGAGACGCGTCTGGAGCTCACCGGGGACGGTGACCCACGCGGTGCCGCCGATTCGGACCGCCGTGAATCCGGCGGCGGACGGCAGAACCCTTCCGAGCCCGATGCGCAGGGCGCGCGGCACCCAGCGCCCGGTACAGTTGCGCACCGACAGGGTGGGAGCGGGCAGCGACACCTGGCTCTGGGCAACGTTCAGTGTCAGATCGCGCCCGGGCGGCGCTGTCCGCCACGCGGCGAGCGCGGCCGAGGCCAGCGCGGCGCCGGCACTCTCCACGCCCGCCCAGCCCCGCTTGATCGGGCTGACGTCGCCCGCCGCGCCGTTGACGAAGAGCACCGGCGCCCCCGTGTCCCTCTCGAGGCGCGCCGAGGCCTCGGCCATGAGATCGCCCGAGAGGAGCGAGTTGGCGCGGCCGAGCGCCGTGCCATGGACCGCGTAGTTCCAGACGAGCGCGATGGGGCGTCCGTCGCCAGCCATCACCTTGAGGACACCCAGCTCCGGATCGAGCGGCTGATCGAGTCGGCTGGTGGCCACGCCCGTGACGGTGGTCTTCCCCCACGCCAGCCTCGCCGGAGCCCGGCGCCGCTCCGCTTCCCGCGCCGCCCTTTCCATGCCGTCAACGATGACCTTCCGCACCGCCGGCGACTCCCTATCGACGGCAACGAAGCCCCAGAACGCGGAATCCGCGTAGGCGCCGGGACCCGAGTGCGTATGTGACGCCGAGACGATGAGCGTCGGCGGCGCGCCACCGGCGCCCGCGAGACGCGCCCGCACGTCAGCGACCAGGGTCGGATCAACCGCGACCAGGTCGACGGACAGCCAGAAGACCTTGAGGCCGCCCGACTCGATGGCGAGCGCTCGCACGCGGAGCGGATCGTGGACGCCGCTGGATGCGTTGAACCAGAACGCATTCGGGAACCAGCCGAGGACATCGGGAATCCACGCCCGTCGCGGGAAGCTCCCGTAGCCGGCGAGGGGCGCTCCCGCCGGCAGTGACACCTCGATCGACGAGGCCCCCGCCGTGAAAGCCGGGGCCGCGGACGGCGAGAGCAGGATCCCCGCGACCAGCGCCCAAGCGATGGCGCGCGAGCTCACGCCCCGCACAGGAGAGCGACGAGAACCGCGAGCTCCGGGCGCGGCGCGCCACCCAGCTTGAGCCGGCGCTCGACCT
>WNFD01003613.1_pt1 | contig 16023 bp, 14 predicted proteins | sample 5400491 | NCBI WGS metagenome assembly WNFD01 (sample SAMN13153343, study PRJNA577476) | soil metagenome | isolation source: 120 cm saprolite under Douglas fir tree site 2 hole 2 replicate 2 | place: USA:California | collected 2015-04-18 | reverse complement strand
AGCGGCGCAGCTCGTCGCGACGCTGATCATATGATAGTGGCGACGAACGAGCCGGAAGACAAGGATGAGAAGAGGGATAAAGATGACGGTGATCCAGGCTCCTTCGGCAAATTTTGCGACCAGAACCACGATGACGGTGACGCCGGTAACTAATCCCCCGAGCCCATTGACGAAAGCGCTTTTCATCCAATGCGGGCCGCGGTTTTTTCGCCAGTGCACGACCATGCCGAATTGTGAAAGCGTGAAGGCAAGGAAAGCCCCCACCGCGTAGAGCGGGATCAGCTTGTCCGTAACGCCGTCGAATACAACGAGCAAGAAGCAACTAAGGAGCGCAAGAATCACGATGCCGTAGGTGTAGACCAAACGGCGTCCGCGGTAGCCGAACGCGTGTGGCAGATAGTTGTTCTGGGAAATGGCACGACAAAGGCGCGGGAAATCGGCGAAGGCGGTGTTCGCCGAAAGAGAAAGAACGAAGAGAATTGAGGCGATCGTAATGTAGTAGAAAACGCCTTTCCCAAAAACTGCGGCGATGAGCATGGAGAGAAGGCTCTGGTAGCCGGGCCGGCCCGGGTCGGTAGCCGCGATGCCGTAGACTTTAACGAGATAGGAAATTCCCGCCAGCAGGACAGCCAATAGAAAAATGATGACCGTGAGCGTGCGCTGCGCGTTTTTCACGCCAGGCTCGCGAAAGGCCTTCACACCGTTGCTGACGGCCTCGACACCGGTTAGCGCGGTGCAGCCGCTGGCGAAAACTTTCAGCAAAAGCCACATCGTGACGGCTTCGGTCATGGCCGGCGCAGGCGGCAGCGGCGTGACGGGCACGGGATGGCCTCCGCTGAGGGCGACGCGCACGAGTCCGCCAACAATGGTTAGGAGCAGAGTCCCGACGAAGAGATAGGTCGGCACCATGAAGGCCACGCCCGCGTCGCGGACGCCACGCAGATTCAGAATGGTAATGACGACAAGAATCCCGACGCAAAGGGCCACGGTATGCGGCTGCAGTGATGGAACGGCGGAGACCAGCGCGCCGACGCCAGCGGAAATGCCCACCGCCGCGGTGAGAATGTAGTCCGTCAGCAAAGCCGCCGCAGCGAGGAGGCTGGCGAAGGCGCCCAGGTTGTAGCGCGCGACGGTATAGGAGCCGCCGCCGGTTGGATAGGCAGCGATCGTCTGTCGATAAGAAAAGTAGACGATGACCAGCAGCGTAATGATGGCTGCGCTGATGGGAATGATGTACTGCACGCCGAGCAGGCCGAGCGGAATCAGCAAGCTGAGGGCGGCTTCCGGGCCGTAAGCGGCGGAACTGAGCGCGTCCAGCCCGAAGATGGGAATGCCTTCCTGGATGCCGATCTGCTCGGCGCGCTCGTCGCTGGTCTTGATGGGCTTGCCGATAATGGCGTCGAGAATGTTCATGAGTGGTCCGGTCCAGAAAAGCGCTCTCTTTCCGAATGACCATTTGTGACGAGTTACGAAATAAAGTCAATCGCGACGTTTTGGTCGGATAGTGAGAGAGAGCCGTTCCGACAGCCTTGAAGCCTTCCGGACATGCTCGGGCGGGACAGATGCCACGCGCGCTACAAAAAAGACGAAGAGAGGGCGCTGACCCTTCGAGGAGCTCTGGGCAAGTGCACGCCCTTACACCATCGATCGAATCCATCGGAACCGTCGCGGGGAGAGACGAAGCGCTCAGATTCGGAGCACTAACTTGACACCTCCGTTAAGTCGGCCTACACTACGGAGTTTTTAGATGGTCCCAAAGGGCGCGTAGAGGGGCGGGACCATGTTGGAAGAGAGCATGAGCAGGAGCATGCACAGAAGGGCATGCTGAAGAAATGATTAAAGCTACGGATAAGGTCAAGGCAAGCATGGACAAGAAAAGGCTCGAGTATTACAAAAAGAAATTGCTGGCGCGGCGGGAAGAGTTGACGAAAACCATCGCGCGGACGCAGGAAGAGGGCCGCACGGCGGACGATGATCCGACGGTGGACCTGGCGGACAAGGCGGCGAACTCCTATACGAAAGAGTTTCTGTTTGGGATGACCAATACGGATCGCACGGTCCTGAACATGATCGATGCGGCGCTGAAGCGCATCCAGGCTGACGAATACGGCGTGTGCGCGAACTGCCAGGAGGAGTTGCAGCAGAAGCGGCTAGAGGCGGTGCCGTGGGCGAAGCATTGTATCGCTTGCCAGGAAAAAATGGAGCAGGGATTGCTGCAATGACCGGCAAGGCACGGTGGAAAGCACGGGTCTCCTTCGGCTGCGCGCAGGACAAGTTCAAACCCGCCACTACAGGACCCTTCCCGAAAGCTCGATTACTCCGGGGTACATTCCCTCTTTAATTAAAGCATAAAGAAGAGTAGATTTCTGCTTGCGTGGCGGACGGAAGCTCATCCAGCGGCATGGCGGCAGACCGGAGGCGAGGTGTGCGCGCCTGGCTTCGGCCCGGCCAGGGCTGGCCCCGCTCGGATCGGGGCTGGCTGGCAGAGATCAGCGACGCGATCGTTAGCGTGTTTTTCCCTTCCGGATGCCGCATCTGCGACAGGCTGCTGACGAGCGCGAGCCGGGTTCCCCTTTGCGAGGAGTGCCTCTTGTCGTTTGAACGGGTGCCCAAGATTGTATGCGAGGTTTGTGGGCGGCCTCTGCCTGGATTGGCACAGGAGCCGGAGCAGCCGCTTCTCTGCCCGGCTTGCCAGGACAGAACTTACACTTTTGACAGGGCCCGCAGCTTTGCGTTGTATCAGGACGCGGTGGTGCGGGCGATTCTGCTGCTGAAATTCGAGCAGATCGAGCCGCTGGGGGCCTGGTTTGCGGAGCGGCTGGCAGAAGTGGTGAACGCCGAGGGACATACGCTGGCGGCGGACGTAGTGGTGCCGGTACCGCTGCATCGCGAGCGGGAACGGGAGCGGGGGTACAACCAAGCCGCGCTCCTCTCCAAGCCGCTGGCGAAGAGGCTGCGGTTGCCGCATAAAGCGGTGCTGCTGATGCGCACGCGGGCGCGGCCGGACAAGCAAGTGCTAAGTCTGGAGGAGCGGTGGGAGTCCGTGCGTGGCGCTTTTGCCACACGTCCAGGCAGCCAAGTTGACAATCTACGCGTCTTACTGGTAGATGATGTATTGACAACTGGAGCGACACTGGATGCCTGTGCACGCGCGCTGCGCGAGGGGGGAGCCAAGTCTGTGATTGGGCTGACCGTGGCGCGGGCAGTCAGAAACCCCCTGCCAAGCACCAGAGAGTGGTAAGATAACCCGAGGAAGGCGCGATGGGCGCAAACCGGCACATGTCGGTCGACTCCCGGGGGCGCTATACCCCCGAAGCGATGGGCGAGGTTATGCCCGGTTCCGAGGGTCCCGCAGGTAGTAGATCCCACAACCCGATTTCGGCGCGCCGTGCATCGCTGATGCAGGAGCCGGTGCTAGTGTTGAACGCAACGTACGAGCCGATCAACGTGACGGCGGTGCGGCGCGCAATGGTGTTGATGCTGAAGGGCGTGGCGCAGGCGGAAGAGCTGCACAACACGGAAGTGCATTCCGCGGCGCATGCGCACAGAGTGCCGTCCGTGATCCGCCTGCTGGCGTACCGGCATATTCCACAGCAGAGCCGGGCGCTTTCGCGGAAGAATATATTGCTGCGGGACCGCAACACCTGCCAGTTCTGTGTGCGCGTATTCCCGAGCTCGGAACTGACGCTGGACCACGTTGTGCCGCGGTCGCGCGGTGGGCGGTCCACCTGGGAGAACCTGGTGGCCTGCTGCTACCGGTGCAATAACAGCAAGGGTGACCGGACGCCGGAAGAGGCTGGGCTGAAGCTGGCGCGGAGACCCCGGCCCTTTACGCTGCACACCTCCCGGCAGCTGATGCGGCTGATCGGGCACCGCGACGAACGGTGGCGTAAGTATTTGTTTTACTGAGATTTACGCTGCCAAATCGATTTTTTGAAAAAAGTTAGATTAACAGGAAACCTTTTTTACTGGCGGCCATCTAACATATCAATACCACTTCGAGGACACACCCCGGGAGGCGGTTAGGGCAATGCCCTAACCGCTTCTCTCCTTTTCAGGGCAATTTTCTAGAGATAGTGGTTTTAGATGGCTTCTTTGCGGTGGGATTCCGGAAAACTCTGCAGGGCCGCCTCTTCGCTCGGGAATTCCGGGAAAACCTGATAGAGCTGGGTAATCTTGAGAATCTCTTCTACTTTCGGCGACAAGCCGACCACTTTCATCTGCCCGCTCACTTTCACGACCGAGACATAAATCCTAGCGAGCTCGCCGATCCCGGAGCTGTCCAGGTATTGCAGACCGCTTAGATTCAGGACAATGTTTTTTCGGCCTTGCTTCAATAGCCGGGAAATGGAATCGCGCAGGGCGCCGATCTCGAAGGAAGTCAGGCGCCCCGATACATCAAGGAGGGAAATCGTGCCTGCCTGACGAATGGTGACTGAAAAGTTTGTGGGCTGCACAGTTCGTACCCGATCTGCCGGGAGGGATATTCTACCTGCGAGATAGCGGGCGTGTGCAGAAAACTTCCGGGAGACAGAAAAAGGATGTGGAGAACGCGGCGCTCCGCAGATGCGAGCAATTCACGGATCGCAGCTATTGACGCATGACCACGCGCAGGCCGCGGCGCCAGCTTTCGGCAAGGCCCACGCGCACGATCTCAAGTTCCGGTGAGAGGTAATTCAGGAGATCGTCCGTTGTCGGATGGAATCGCAGCGCCGGCGCGACGAGATAGATGAGCGGCGAAGTCTGCTGCAATGCGACCCCTTGAAAATAGCCATAGCGGGCGATCTCTCCGCCCTGCAACAGCCGGCGAACGCGCAGCCAATAATCCGCAGCCTGCAGCGGCAGATGGATGTGCTCGCTGGCCTTCAGTTCAATGATCGCCAGCCGTCCCGAACGCGTCACAGTGAGGAGATCGAGAATGCCGTGTTCACCCCCGGCGTTGGCAAAAACCTGCGCATAGACGAATCGTTGATCGAGCATGGCATCGATGCGCGCGACGTCCTCACGAACGATGGATTCCAGCCAGCGCTCGGGCTGGACGCGGTAGAGCGAATGGCGCGTATCGCTGGCCAGCGGGTGGCGGTGAACTTCCAGATCATGCAGTAGATGCTTCAGGGCGGGGCGCGAAGCGGGAGTGAGCTCCTCACGGGCATCGTTGATTCCTAAAAAAACGCGGCCATCCTCCCAGCGCGCAAAGGCGAGGCCACGAAAGCGCAGCCACACTTCGCGGGACTGCGCTGCGGGATGCAGAGTCACGGCCTGTGGCGCCATCGCGATGATCGCATCGAGCGCGGGCCGTGCCTGCTTGAGGAGCGTTTCCGATTCGCGATGCGGCACAAGCCAGGTATCCAGGTTGCCCGCGCGCCGGGGATCGATCTTTTCGAGGATGTTCAGCGCGGGGTCGTGCTCGTAAAGCCCCACGGCGAGTTGCGAGTTGAGTGCCGCGAGGCGGTGTGCGACAGTGCCGCAGACGTTCTTGGGAAGAATGAGGCGAAGGCTGGTGATCGCTCCCCGGCAACTCGATTCGCGCGCGCGCCGCAGCCAGAGTAAAGCGAAGGTGAGGCTATTGTTGATCGCGTCCGATGATTCTCCGCCCGGCACAGCCAGCACCGCGACATATGTCGAACCGCGGCGGAGAATCCCGCGCGCGTAATTGCCGGAGAGGGAGTGCTCGAGATCGGGAGAGACTACGAGCGAATCGAGCGTTTCGTCCGGAAACTGCTCGGCAAGAAGGTGAGTGAGGCGGTCGCGGAATTCTTCGCGCGAAAGTTCGCGTGCGCCGCGCTCGAACTCCCGACGAATGAATTCGAGCCGGTCGGGTTTTGCGCGGCCGAAGCGCTCGACGGCCAGCGCCAGCCGCTGCTCGGAATGATCCGTGATGGCAAGAACGCGGCGCGTGAGGTTAAACTGCTCCGACCATAAATGAAGCAGGGGCTTCTCGCCGTCACCGCGCACTTCCCAGGACATTCCCGAAAAAGGCGCAACGCAGCCGCCGTTCTCGCGAACTTCAACAACCCCGGAGGCGGTGAACTCCTCGAGGCTGGCTTGCAGTTCGGCCGCGAATTCCACGACTGGATTATAAGGGAGATACGTACAAGCGGAACTACATTCTATGCATTCTCATAAACAGTCAGTAAACCTAAGGACCTCAACGGCCCACGACGAGCCGCTGGACCAGAGGCTCCGGAAGGTGGACGGCACGCATGCGCTCCTGCACGCCGGAAATATCGTAGGGCACGCGCCAAAACTCGATGACTTGGTGCTCCAGGTCGGCGATAGCAAAAGCGGCCCGCGGATCGCCGTCACGCGGTTGTCCGATCGAACCGGGATTCAGGAGATAGCGGCGCGGGAGCTCGATGCGCAGCGCGGCAAAGGATTCGCTGGGGCGGGGGCGAATCTGGAGGACCTCGAGCTGCGAGTCCTGATAGGAAAAACCACCCTGGTGATGGGTGTGCCCGAAGAAAGTGACTTCGGCGGTGGAGTCCAGGAGACCGTCGAGGGCTTGCGCGGGAGTGAAGACGTATTCGTCTTCATCCTGAAACGCGCCGTGGACGAGCACGACGCCATCCGTCGCAAGTGGTCCATGAGGCAAAGCCGATAGCCAGGCGAGGTGCTCGGGCTTGAGCTGCGCACGCGTCCAATCCACGGCGGATTTCGCGACGGGATTAAAGTCGTCAGTGGCCATCAGGCCGGTGACCGCTTTGTCGTGATTTCCGCGAATGGTCTGCGTGCCAAGCTCGCGCAGGCGCGCCGTGACTTCATTGGGATCGGGCCCGTAGCCGACGATGTCGCCCAGGCAGACGGAAAGATCCCAACGGTCCTGTGCGGCATCGAGGACGGCGTCGAGCGCAGTGGCGTTCGAGTGTAAATCGCTGAGAACGAGAATCCTCATTTTTACTGTCCGAAAAGTGACCCTGAGTATAAATGAACAAGCGAGCCGATGCACGGCGGGATGCACAACGGATGGCCAACCGGAGCGACGCAAGAACAGGTAAAAGGTTTGGAACAAAAAGGTATTTCTTTAGGAAGAGTTGAGACCGGAGAGATGCGGAGTTCACGAGTAGGCACAAGCCACCGTGCCGGTAGGCTTGCCTGGTTCAATTGAGGACAAAATTTTCTGAACTGATGACGAAACATTCGCACCTAGTGCTTCGTCTATACGAGTGCAGCTGGTTACGGGGCTGTTCTTGGCGAGATTCAGAAAAACCCCGCGGTGGCAGCCGCGGGGTCATGACACGCAGTCTTTCCGGCCGTTAATCCAGGAAGAGTTGGTGTCTTGACGGGCGAGAGTACTCGTCCGCCCAGTGCGTGTCAACTCCCTCTAGCCAATGGCAGCCTGCTGTGCGGCTGACTTGATCCTATTTGAAAGGAAATCGACACGCATGAAAACCAATTCATTTGTCCGCAGCATGGCTTTGCTGGCCGCCATCGCACTGGCGGTACCGGCATTTGCGAAGCCCGTTTCGCAAAACTTCCAGCTTTCGCAGAAAACCCTGATTGGCAAAAGCGCGCTGAATGCGGGCGAGTACCGTTTCCTCATCGACGGCAACAATGTGACGGTCACCAAAGGCAAGAATACCCTAGCTGAATCCGAGGGACGCTGGGAAGAACGCGAAAAGAAGTATGAGTACACGGAACTGGTGTTGACCAGCAACGGCCAGTTGCTAGAACTGCGGTTTGCCGGCAAGAAAAGCGTTTTCGTGTTGAATCAGTAAGCGAGGAGAGTCCGTGACTCCTTTCCGAGGGACGAGAGGGAGGCTGCGCTCTAATGTGGCCTCCCTCCTTGTCACGCTCGCGTGGCACTCCTTATGTGGCAGAGTTCGCCTTCGACGATGGGTAATTAGAGCGATTCCGCGCTCTGGTCATGCGCAAGTTCATCTCGAAATACGAAATGCCCTTTCTCGCGCTCTAACGAATCAACATGCAGTCTCCGTAACTGTAGAAGCGGTAGCCCGCTTCGACGGCGTGTTCGTAGGCCACAAGCACATGCTCGCGGCCGGCGAAAGCGCATACCAGCGCAAGAAGCGTCGAGCGCGGCAAATGAAAGTTTGTGAGCAGGCCTTCCACCACGCGGAATCGAAATCCGGGAACAATAAAAAGCTGTGCATCCGCTTTGCCTGCAAGCACAAGATTCGATGAACCCGATTCTGCGGCCCGCAGCGCGGCGTTTTCCAGCGCGCGAACAACGGTTGTGCCAATGGCCAGGATGGGGCGTCCGGCATCGCGTGCCGCCTGGATGCGATCGGCAGTTTCTTTCGGAATCTCGTATCCCTCGGAATGCATCACGTGTCCTTCGAGCGTTTCGCTATGGATCGGCTGAAAGGTGCCGAGGCCGACGTTCAGCGTAACTTCGCAGATCTCCACGCCTCGCGCGCGAATTTTTTCCAGAATTTCGTTTGAGAAGTGAAGACCGGCCGTAGGAGCCGCGATCGCACCGGGCCGCTTGGCGAAAACGGTTTGATAGCGTTCACGGTCAGAAATTTCATCGGCGCGCTCGATGTACGGCGGAAGAGGAACATGACCGAGGCGCTCGAAATGCTGGCTGATATTGCTCTGGTCATGCGAAATGAATCGCAGTGTGCGCAAGCCAAGCTGACCGCGCGCGAGAACCTCGGCTTCCAGTTCCCCCTCACCGAAGAAAACCCGCTCCCCTACCTGCATCTTGCGGCCAGGCCGAACCAGCGCCTCCCACGTCTGCGGATCGAGTTCGCGAGTGAGGAAGATTTCGACTTTTCCGGTCAGGTGTTCCCTCATCGTGGCCCGCGAGGGAGGCTGCGAATGCACGCCGGCACGCCGCCCGAACAAGCGGGCCGGGATGACGCGAGCATTGTTGAGGACGAGGAGCTCGTCGCCTCTCAAGAGGCCCGGGAACTCCGTGAAGAACCGATCATCGAAAACTCCTGAGGAACGATCCAGGAACAGGAGCCGCGAGGCTTCCCGATGGTCAAGGGGACGCTGGGCAATCTGTTCTCGAGGGAGATGGTAGTCGAGTTCGTCCAAACGCATGAGAAGCGCAGTCTAACAGCAAGGCGGCTAAGGCAAACAAAACAAACTAATTGCTCCTCAATTGGGGACTTTCCGCTAGTGCTGGGCTGGACAAGTAGAACCTTCTGGTAAAGTACGATTGGCTACAAACTGTTAAAATATAAGAACTTAAGTGCATCTAAGGGGATTGCAATTTTATACTTGACAACAATACGCTCATATTTTATTATTTCCGTGCAATCACTCTTGGAGGTGCATGCAACATGAGAACACTTACTCGATGGGAACCTTTTCGTGGGGCTACTACCCTGCAAGATCAAGTGAATCGGTTATTCAATGATGTCTTCGAGCGAGCAGGCGGGGAATCCAACCTTACTGCCTGGGCGCCATCGGTGGACATCTATGAGACCGAGCATGAGTTGGTGGTCAAGGCCGATCTGCCGGAAGTCGATCCCAAGGATCTGGACATCCGAGTGGAAAACAACATTCTGACGATTCGTGGTGAGCGCAAGTTCGAGAAGAAGGTGAGCGAAGAGAACTACCTGCGCGTGGAGCGCTCGTACGGCTCTTTCGCCCGGAGCTTCACGCTGGCGAACACCGTGAACTCTGAGGCCATCAAGGCCGATTACCAGAACGGCGTCCTGACGCTCAACATCCCGAAGAAAGAGGAAGCGAAGCCAAAGCAAATCAAGGTCAACGTCGGGACAACGGCGATGGCCGCGTCTGCCTCCGGAAGGTAATGCTGGCCGAGGGTCGCAGTTGGGCGGTAAATTATGGGGCTGGCCAGGGTGCCAGCCCCTTTTTCTACAGAAATGGAAGAAAACGAGGCCAGTATGTTGCGATTTGAAAAAATGACGGTCAAAGCGCAAGAGGCCGTGCAAAGCGCACAGGAAGTTGCCGCGCGCCACGAAAACCAGCAGATCGAGCCCGTGCATTTGCTTGCAGCATTGGTGGAACAAGCCGATGGCGTGGTGCCACCGCTTCTGACGCGTCTGGGAATTCGCACCGAAGTGTTAACGCAAGAGATTGAGCGGGAGATCGGCCGGCTGCCGAAGGTGCAGGGTTTTGCCCAGCAGCACATGGGGCGGGCGCTGAACGACGTGCTGGAGCGCGCGTTCAAGGAAGCCGACAGCTTCAAAGACGAATATGTTTCAACGGAGCACCAGTTTCTGGCCATTGCCGGGCTGGACCGCGACCCCGCGGGGCAATTGTTGAAACGCCAGGGCGCCTCGCACGAAGCAATTCTTCAGGCCTTGACCGGAGTGCGCGGAACGCAGCGCGTGACTTCGCAGAATCCTGAGGCTACCTACGCATCGCTGGAAAAGTATGCGCGCGATCTCACGGAATTGGCCCGCCGGCAAAAGCTTGATCCTGTGATCGGGCGCGATGAAGAGATTCGCCGTGTGATGCAGATTCTGGCGCGACGCACGAAAAACAACCCGGTGCTGATCGGCGAGCCCGGCGTTGGGAAGACCGCCATTGTGGAAGGCTTGGCGCAAAGAATCGTTTCCGGCGACGTGCCGGACGTGCTGAAAACCAAGCGTATCGTAGCCCTGGACCTGGCGGCGCTGGTGGCCGGTGCAAAATTCCGCGGAGAATTTGAAGACCGTCTGAAAGCCGTCCTGAAAGAGATCACCGAAGCCGAGGGGCAGATCATTCTGTTCATCGACGAACTGCACACGCTGGTGGGGGCAGGCGCCGCGGAAGGCGCCATGGACGCCTCCAACATGCTCAAGCCAGCGCTGGCAAGGGGCGAACTGCGCGCCATTGGCGCAACGACGCTCAACGAATACAAGAAACACATCGAGAAAGATCCGGCGCTGGAGCGCAGGTTCCAGCCGGTCCTGGTCAGCGAGCCGACGGTTGAAGACACCATTGCGATTCTGCGCGGATTGAAGGAACGCTATGAAGTGCACCACGGTGTGCGCATCAAGGATGCGGCGATTCTCGCGGCGGCCACGCTTTCCAATCGCTATATCTCGGACCGCTTCCTTCCGGACAAAGCCATCGACCTGATCGATGAAGCGGCCGCGAGCCTGCGGATGCAGATCGATTCCCTGCCCGTGGAGATTGACGAAATCGAACGGCGCATCATGCAGCTGGAAATTGAGCGCCAGGCGCTGTTGAAAGAAAGCGATGCGCACTCGAAGGAGCGGCGCAAGCAGATCGAGCAGGAACTGGCGGCACTGAAAGAAGATTCCAGCGGCCGCAAGGCGCGATGGCAGGCGGAAAAGGAAGCCATCGGAAAAATCCGCAAGCTCAAAGAGCAGATTGAACAGCTCAAAGCTGAGGAGCAGAAATACGAACGCGCCGGCGAACTCGCCAAGGTGGCGGAGATCCGCTACGGCAAGATCGCGGCGGCCGAGCGGGACCTGCAGCGGGCGCAGGAACGATTCTCTTCGGTGCAGGAAGATGCGCCGATGCTGAAGGAAGAAGTCGATGAGGAAGACATCGCGAAGCTGGTGAGCAAGTGGACGGGCATTCCGACGGGCCGGCTGCTGGAAGGCGAAGCCCAGAAGCTCGTGCACATGGAAGAGCGGCTGCGGCTGCGCGTTGTCGGCCAGGACGACGCATTGGAGCGCGTGTCGAATGCCGTGCGGCGCAGCCGCGCAGGGCTCTCCGACACCAAGCGGCCGATCGGTTCGTTCATTTTCCTCGGACCCACAGGTGTCGGGAAAACGGAACTGGCGCGGGCGCTGGCGGAGTTTCTCTTCGACGATGAAAAATTGATGATTCGCATCGACATGAGCGAGTACATGGAGAAGCACAGCGTGTCGCGGCTCATCGGGGCGCCTCCTGGCTACGTTGGATATGAGGAGGGCGGACAGCTCACGGAGCAGGTGAGGCGTCATCCGTATTCGGTTGTCTTGTTTGACGAAATTGAGAAGGCGCATCCTGACGTGTTCAACGTGCTGTTGCAGATTCTCGAGGACGGGCGCCTCACCGACGGCAAAGGCCGCACGGTGGACTTCCGGAACACCGTTCTGGTGATGACCAGCAACGTTGGGTCGACGGCGATTTTTGAATTGTCGAACAAGGATCCGGAGAGCGCGCGAAAGGAAGCGATGGAGGCGTTGCGTGCTTCGTTCCGGCCGGAGTTCATCAACCGGATCGACGAAATCGTGATCTTCAACCCGCTCGGGAAGGAGCATTTGGAGCGCATCGTGGGCTTGCTGCTGAAGAGCGTGGAGAAGCTGCTTGCGGAACGGCAGATTACGCTGGAGCTGACGCCGGCGGCGCAAGAATTGTTGCTGCGCGAAGGCTACGATCCGGCATATGGGGCGCGGCCGTTGCGCAGAACCATTCAGCGGCTGATTCAGGATCCTCTGGCGTTGCAGATCCTGCAAGGCACGGTGTTGCCCGGCGATCATGTGCTCGTGGATCGCGAAGGGCAGAAGGACGCGATGCGATTCGAGCGCGCACCATCGAAACAACCCGTGGCTGCTGCGGGAATCTAACTTGGAGCAGGAGTGCAGCGTTATGAATCTGATTGTTTCACTCCTGTTCGAACCGTGACATTCTTGATTGCATCCTTGAGCAGATAGTAGGGATGAGGAACACATGAAAATTCTAAGAACCGGCGTGCTGCTGATCCTGCTGAGCGTTCTGCTGGTGGCCGCGGGCGGAGCGATTGGCGGGCGGAGTGGCTTGAAAATCGCTTTGGCCATCGCCGTGTTGATAAACGGCATTTCGTATTTTTTCTCGGACAAGATCGCCCTAGCCTCCAGCGGCGCGCAGCGAGTTTCCCGCGAGCAGGTGCCCAGGCTCTACGAAGTGATGGAACGCCTCGCCGCGAAGGCGCGCCTGCCGATGCCGAACCTCTATGTAATTCCCGAAGCAGCTCCGAACGCCTTCGCCACGGGCCGCAACCCGCAGCATGCGTCGGTAGCGGTAACGCAAGGACTGCTTGAGTTGATGAACGATGAGGAACTCGAAGGGGTAATTGCCCACGAGCTTTCTCACGTCCGAAATTACGACATCCTTACGAGTTCCATCGCCGCGACCATTGCAGGAGCCATTACCTATCTCGCGGAAATGGGGCGATGGGGCATGATTTTTGGCGGTTACGGAAGAGACCGCGACGATGACCGCGAGGGCGGCGGGTTCGCGGCGCTGCTTATGATTTTCCTGGCGCCCTTTGCCGCCTTGCTGCTGCAACTTTTTCTTTCGCGCACGCGGGAGTACTCCGCCGATGAGACCGGTGCGCGAATGGTCGGCCAGCCTTATGGCCTGATCAGCGCGCTGCAAAAGCTGGGAGCGTACAACCAGCGCATCCCTACAACCTCGCTTTCCCCGTCGACCTCGGCTTTGTGCATCGTAAAGCCCTTCCTCGGCAGCGGCACCTTGTCGTCCCTGTTCAGTACGCATCCGCCGCTTGAGAAGCGCATCCAGGCCCTCCGGGAGATGACGGTAACTCCCCAGCGATAGGGATCTTTTGACGAGATTCTGCACATTTGAACCACTCCACGTGTAATCTTTTCAAGAATCAGCGCAAAGGCACGGCAGCGAAATATTGAAATCCTGGCTAAATCTTTGATTTATAAGCAGTTAACATTTTAAGCCGCCAGGCTGTGTTTGGCGCGGGAAATGCTTCTTTATCGGAGGGCTGTATTGTGGCCTTTCGGGGCCTGGGGGGACGGGGGCTATGAGCTGTAGAGACACTATCCATTTGATTTGTTGGTACTTAGAGGGGCGACTCTCTACCTCCGTCGAAGGCGAGATCAAACGCCATCTGGAATCCTGCTCCGACTGCCACTTGGTTCTGGACGCTGCCATCAACACGCTGGATCGGTATTTCAGCTCTGAGCGCACTGCCGAGGCCGATGCGGACTTTCGCGCCGCTTGATCTATCCCACGCTAACTCATTGAAAAAGTGAAGCTTAAAACGATCGGTTGTATCTCGCTCGCCTCTTCCAGCCCGTCGATTCTAGCAAAGTCCGCCAGATGACGTTCCTATCAGTACTGGCAGCAAATTATACGATTCTAGAGGGGACAACGTAATCTTTACTAGTACTGGTACTTATGGAACCGCCTCTTCCAATCCCCTGAATGCCCCCTAATCTACTGATTGTAAATAGTTTGCTCGACAAGCGACGTGAAACAACCATTTGGCGAAGCGGATGCTCCCTTCGATGGCACTCGGCGATGAGCCAAAAGGAGAAACGAAGTATATGAGCGAATTTCAAGAATCAGCCAACACGAACGCAACCGGGACACCCCGTTGGGTCGGATTGGCAGTAGCGGTGTTGGGCGGCATTTCGCTGCTCGGCTTGGGAGTTAGCTGGAGCGCACTGAATCAGGCCAAGAACGTCGAGCAATCGACGCAAGCTAGCGTGAAACAGGCCAACGAAGCGCTGGCCCAGAGGCTGGCGAAGGCTGACGAAATCAACCAGCAATTGCAGAGCGACGTGAAGGTGGTCACCGACAAGCTTAACCTCACCCAAGGCGAACTCATCGCGGCGCGCAAGCAAAATAAGAAGGCGACCACGGCGGTCGACCAGAAGGTGACCAGCCTGGCGACTTCTGTGAAAGCCGAACTGGCCACCAAGGCGAATTCAGATGACGTCAACAAGCTGAACGGCGACGTCACCGGCGTTAAGACTGACCTGGACGCCACCAAGAACAGTATTCAGATGGCCCGCAGCGAGATGGGCACGCTCATCGCGCGGAACCACGATGAAATCGATCAGCTCCGCCGCATGGGTCAGCGCGATTACTTCGAGTTCACCGTGCAGCGCAAGGGCGGTGCCACGAAGGTCGGCGTCATCCAGATCGAACTGAAGGACACCAACACCAAGAAGAACCGCTACACGATCAACGTTTTGGCGGATGACAACAGCTTCGAGAAGAAGGACCGTTCCGTGAACGAGCCGATCTTCTTCTACACCGGCGGGACCCGCGCGGCGCTTGAACTGGTGGTCAACAAGGTCACCAAGACGACCGCCACAGGCTACCTGAGCGTGCCGAAGTCCGCGGGAGCGGCCTCGGCCAGCACAGCGACGTCCGGGCAATGAGCGAATTCCGCAGAAGTTAGTCTTCAACTCCTTGAGAGCACAGCAGGTTAGGGAGGATTCCAGAGAGTCCTCCCTTTTTTATTGATGCTCATCCGGGAATAAGAATCCTCCGTACAAGGTCTTAGGAAGAGTCTGGACACCGGACCGCCCCTGTGCCAAGCTACTGGGCGGCCCGGCGGATCAAAAATCGCAGTGGATTTCTGGAGGGGGAAATCATGAAAGTACGATTTGCAGTGGCAATGGCAGCAACGCTTTTCGCGGGCAGCAACGCTTTTCGCGGGAGCACTCGCGATGGCGGCGGATGGCTCGTGGACCGGCTGGATTGCGGATAGCCAGTGTGGAGTAAAGGGCGCGAAAGAAGGCCAAGGCGAGTGCACGACCAAGTGCGTTAAGGAACATGGCGCCAAGTACGTGTTCGTAAACGACGCCGACAAGAAGGTCTACGTTGTGGATGCGCAGGATAAGGTGGCGGCGCATGCCGGCCATCATGTAACCGTAAAGGGCACGGCAGAGGGCGAGACTCTCAAGCTGACCAGCATCGACATGGCCGCCGCAGCCAAGTAAATCTTTATCGATTTTCCATGACGGGCGTCCCGATCGGGGCGCCCGTTTTGTTTTGCGCCGCGGTGCATTTCCGTTACGATGTTGTGCTGCCATGTCGACCCTTCTCATTCACGCCGGCCGTGCGCTCACCCCGACGACAGAAATCAACGACGCGGGCATCCTGATTCGCGAAGACACCATTGAGGCTATCGGGCCGCGCTCCGGCATGAGTCTGCCTGCAGGAGCCCAGGAAATTCGCGCAACCAACAAGACAGCCGTTCCCGGCTTTATGGACGTGCACATCCACGGGGCCGGCGGCCACGACGTCATGGAAGGAACTGCCTCCGCGTTGCGCTCCATCACACGCAAGGTCTCGGAATATGGCACCACGTCTCTCGTCGCCACCACCGTAACCGCCAGCACGGACCAAGCTCGTCGCGCGGTCGAGGGAATCGCAGGATACATCGCCCATCAGCGCGAC
>WNFD01008620.1_pt1 | contig 16025 bp, 11 predicted proteins | sample 5400491 | NCBI WGS metagenome assembly WNFD01 (sample SAMN13153343, study PRJNA577476) | soil metagenome | isolation source: 120 cm saprolite under Douglas fir tree site 2 hole 2 replicate 2 | place: USA:California | collected 2015-04-18 | reverse complement strand
CGGCCCATGCCCAGTCGGCCGGACTGTAGTAAAGGTCACCGTCGCGTAAGAAGTTGTAGGAATAGTCGATGCCGTTATGACCGAGGACGTAGCGTGCAGCGTGCAAGACGCCCTTGGGATCGCCGGTAGTCCCTGAGGTGTACATCAGCAGCGCGGGATCCTCGGCATTGGCCTTCGGCATTGCGAAATCTTCTGACGCCGTGCGGAGCAAATCGTCGAAGCCGACCTGGCCGACAGGCTGAAGCCTGTCGCGGCCGTTGCCGCCGGCGATGATGACATGCTTCAAATCCGCAAGCTGACTGCGGATCGGCTCGATCTTCTCGACACTTTCGGGTTCGAGTATCAGGACTTTCGCCGCGCTGTTGGTCAGACGATAGAGGAGTGCGTCAGGGCCGAAGAGCCTTGAGATCGGCAAAGCGATCGCACCCAGCCGGTAGCATCCGATGTGGGCGATGGCAGTTTCGGGCCGTTGCGGCAGATAGATCGCGACGACGTCGCCGCGGCGAACGCCGAGCGCGGAGAGCGCGTTGGCGAAACGGCGGCTCAGAGCGCCGATCTGGCCGAAGGTGTATTTTTCGACGTGGCCCTCGTCATCTTCATAAAAGAGAGCTGGCTTGTCGCGCAAATCAGTATGGCGGTCGATGCAATCCACCGCGATGTTATAGTCGGCGGGAATTTGCCATTGGTGACGCGCCCGGGCGTCCGCAACGTTTTTAGCGCCCTTAACGGTCTGTTCGCGAAGGCCAATCACAGCCATGATAACGATCCTCCAAAAAGCAAAGGCTCTGCTTCCAGCCGGGGCATTTAATGGCCGAAAGTCTGCCGCACCTTCATCATTCCCTCTTTGATGTTTACCCCAGCGGCACGGTACTGTTAAAGCGCTTGAGAAGCTGCGCGACACTAGCAGGCTGCGGAAAAAGGCCTTCCGCACCCTGCTCTCCCTCTCTGTAATCTCCCCCAGAGGGGGAGAAAATCTCCCCCAGAGGGGGAGAACTAAACACTAGCGGAGCCGAAAGGCGGAGCGAGCTAATGAGTCCGCGAGGTGCGAATCAAAAGGAAGGAAGCCAGTTTTATGCATGGGTGCGGAAAGGTTTTTCTTAAAAAGAAATAGGTTTTCCGCACCCTTCCAGAAGTCCGTCGCTACGCTCCCTTTAGAGAGCTAATCGCGGTCGTGATGGTGCCATTCGTGCTCTTCATGCTCCTCATGCTCAGAGAGCTAATCGCGGTCGTGATGGTGCCATTCGTGCTCTTCATGCTCCTCATGCTCCCATCGCTGGCGATATCGCCAATAGGGGTGCCGATTGTAGGCATAATAGCGCGGGGTTGGCACGTATTCAGGATAAGCATACGCAGGTGCCCCGTAGGAATAACCCGAGTAACCTGGGTAGTAAGATTCGTCAAAACATGCCGATAGCGAACCTATCGCGAGGACGAAACCGATTACTCCGAGTATCCGGAAGATTTTCGCCTTCATGGTCTTGTACCTCACAGTCCCAATACGTGAGCATCACGTGTGCCATGAGCGAAATAACGCCGGCTTGGGTGAATTCCGGCGATTAAAGGGCAGTCTGCAACAAGCGCTAAACTTGTTAGGTTGCACCACAATGTCGAGGCGGCGAGCGCTTCTCGCGTAATTGGCGAACGCTTTCTGAATCATCGAACAGCAGACTGGAAAATGGGAGGGATTAGAAAGAAAATTGGGGCTGCTCAAGCGAACCTTGCTCAAACGGAGAAGCATTGAAGCTATCGATCATCGATCAGTCGCCGGTACCGGCCGGCTTCACGCCCGCAGACGCGCTGCATAATACGATCGAACTCGCGCAATTGGCCGAACGGCTGGGCTATGAGCGGTATTGGATCGCCGAGCATCACGCTATCGACTCGTTGGCCAGCCCGGCCCCCGAAATTCTGATCGCGCGGCTGGGAGCCGAGACCTCGCAGATTCGAATCGGCTCCGGTGGCGTGATGTTGCCGCACTACAGCCCGATGAAGGTGGCCGAAGTGTTTCGCGTGCTGCATGCGCTCTATCCCGATCGCGTCGACCTCGGAGTCGGGCGGGCGCCAGGCGGCACGCCACTCGAATCCTACGCCTTATGGCGTACGCGCGGTGAGCATCCGCAATCAGACGACTTCGGCCAACAATTGGTGGAGCTGCTGGCTTTTCTGAATCGCAGCTTTCCGGCTAATCATCCATTCAGCCGAATTAAGCTCTCGCCGGAGATGCCCGGCGGTCCGGAGGTATGGCTGCTTGGTTCGAGCATGTGGAGCGCCGAGGGCGCCGCACAGGTTGGTCTGCCATACGCCTTCGCACACTTCATTGATCCCATGCCGACTCGCACCGCGATCGAGCACTATCGTTCGCACTTCAAGCCACGCGTGAATGGCCTTTCGGAGCCGCGCACGATTCTCGCCGTGGGTGCGCTCTGCGCCGATACGGACGAGGAAGCGGAGCGGCTGATTTCAAGTGCACGCCTCTTCCGGCGCCGTATAAGAGGCGGACAACTGGGTCTGATTCCGACGCCTGAAGAAGCGGTGCGCGAGTTGGGCGAGTCTCCGGCAGCGCTCAAGAACGAGGCGGGCGAGTTCCCGCGCTACGTGGTCGGCGCGCCTGACAAGGTACGCGATCAGCTAATCGACATGGCGAGCGTGCTCAATGCCGACGAACTAATGGTCGTCACGGTCATGCACGGTCATCGCGAGCGGATGTATTCATACAAACTGCTGGCCGACGCTTTCGGCCTGAAGCCACGCTAGTAATCGCTGGCCTGCCCTCGCCCGCGCTTGCTATTGCTTAGTTGCATGATTTCGCGGAAAAAGGGTTTGAGTGCTTAACTCGGCCGGATGGGAATTTGTGGGGCGCCTGCAGTTGACCCTCGCCCTGACCCTAAGCATTACCCATAAGCACTGTGGCTGGACACTGCCACAGGGGCAGTGGCGGTGACTGCTCAGGGCGGCTGGTGCTCTCTACCTCTGTCATTCCCGCGCGTGGCTGCCTGTTACCCATGTCCTCGTCACAAACACCTCCCCCTGGTCAGGGGGAGGAATTGGAGGCGCTAGCCCGATTCCGTTGTTGGGAACCTTGTGCGGATTCAGGCAACTAAGTACTAATCTAGTTGGCGGCGGTGGCGAGATTAGTGGTGCAGTGGGCGCACCTGCGCGCTTCCTTTGGAATGTCACTAAGACATTCGGGACACTTTTTGGTGGTTGGATCTGGTGGCGGCTCATGCCGGTAGCGCGCCACCAGGGCATTGACTGGAAGCACGACCAGGTAATAGACCGCGGCACCGATCAGCACGAATGAGACGACCGCGTTAGCAAAGTCGCCGACGGCGAATTTGCTGCCATGCAAGCTGAAGCTGATGTTGGAAAAGTCCGGCTTGCCGACCACCGCGGCAATCAGCGGGGTAAGCAGGTCCTTTACCGTAGCCGACACTACCGTACCAAACGCAGCACCGATTACCACGCCGACGGCGAGGTCAACCACATTCCCGCGCAGCAGAAAGCTTTTGAATCCTCCCATTCGGGCCTCCCTCGAGGGTTCGTCGCGATTTCAGGAATTTCTGCGGAGCGACGAAACGAAGCGGCTTTACTGGAGGGCGCGCCGCGGGCGGGTGGGCTCTCTCGCCGATTTTTTAAGTCTGAAGAACGCTCGAAGCACTATTTACCGGACGGCTGGACTCAACTTCAAGCGCCTCTTCTCAGCCGTCGCGCCGATATTGCCGATTTGCGTGAACTCTCGTTGTAAGAAAGAAAGAAAAGTCAGCCAGTTTTCAATCCGGAGCCGCGCCAGCTGCGTTTGCGCCTCGACCAGTTCGGGTCGGACCACTTGATAAACTTTCTCTGCCACCGGGAAACCCCATTGTTTGAGTTTCCCTCCCCATCGGCAGCATAGCAAAAACCCCGCAGCATTCAACTTTTTTTAGCAGGCTCGGTTGAGCCATGAGCAGGTTCTCCGAAGCGTTGCAGTTGGTTCTTGGATTGAGCTCCAATAAAATTTATCCGTAAGTTAACGAGGCAGATTTAAGCTTGTCAGGTGAACCTTTGGAACTCGGCAAGACATTCGATCCCAAATCGGCGGAAGAACATTGGTTCCAACTTTGGATCGACCATGGCTACTTCAAGGCTGACCCGAACCGTCCCGGTCCGATGTTTTCCATTGTAATACCGCCGCCTAACGTCACCGGCGCATTGCACCTCGGCCATGCACTCAACAATACGTTGCACGACGTAATCGTCCGTGCCCGCCGCATGCAGGGTGACAATACGCTATGGGTGCCTGGCACTGACCATGCCGGAATCGCTACCCAAAACGTAGTTGAACGGGAAATTGCCAAGGAAGGCAAAACCCGCCACGACCTCGGCCGGGAGAAGTTCGTCGAGCGCGTTTGGCAGTGGCGGGAGACATACGGCGGCAAAATCCTCCATCAATTGCGCCGCCTCGGCTGTTCATGCGACTGGAGCCGCGAGCGCTTCACCCTCGATGAGGGACTGTCGCTGGCGGTCACCAAAGTATTCGTCGGGCTCTATCGTGAGGGCCTGATCGAGCGCGATTACCGGCTGATCAACTGGTGTCCGCGCTGTGAAACCGCGCTCTCCGACCTCGAAGTAGACCACAAGGAGACCCAGGGCAACCTCTGGTACATCCGGTATCCCCTGACGAGTGGTGGCGCGCAGCGCGCGTCATCGGCAGGCGAGACGCCCGCCCTACTATTAGATGCAATCACGGTCGCTACCACCCGGCCGGAGACCATGCTCGGGGATACCGCCGTAGCCGTCAATCCGGATGACGAGCGCTTCAAGGAGTTGGTGGGTCGAACGGTGAGGCTGCCGCTGATTGGGCGCGAGATCCCGATAATTGCGGATACCGCGGTAGATCGCGAATTCGGCACCGGCGCCGTAAAAGTTACTCCCGCTCATGATTTCAATGACTTTGAGATCGGCCGGCGGCATCAGCTCGCCCAAATTTCGGTGATGGATACGCGTGCGCGGATGAACGTCGAGTCGGGGCCTTACGCCGGCATGACGCGTGAGGCTTGCCGCAAGCAGGTGACCGCCGATCTTACGGCGCAGCAACTGATCGAAAAAATCGCGCCGCATAAGCATGCGCTGGGTGTTTGCTCACGATGCGACACGGCCGTTGAGCCGATGCTCTCGTATCAATGGTTCATGCGAGTGACCAAGCCGGATGCCACCGGCCAATCGATCGCCGGCAGGGCGATCACGGCGGTGGAGCGGGGCGATACGAAATTCTTCCCGCAACACTGGGAAAATACCTATTTCGCCTGGATGCGTAATATCCAGGATTGGTGTATCTCCCGGCAACTGTGGTGGGGACATCGGATTCCTGCTTACTGGTGCGAGCGCTGCCCCGACGCCCAGCCGATCGTCGCGGAGACCCGGCCCTCCAGTTGCCCTCGCTGCGGCGGCGGCGACCTGCGCCAGGACGACGACGTGCTCGACACCTGGTTTTCGTCCGGTTTATGGCCATTCACCACATTAGGATGGCCCGAGCGGACTGCAGACCTGGAGAAGTATTATCCGACCAGTCTGCTGATCACCGCGTTCGACATAATTTTCTTCTGGGTCGCGCGGATGATGATGTTCGGGTTGAAGGTGAATCCGCGCGAGGCCGATAGCCTCGCGGGCGCAGTCCCATTCAAACATGTCTACATTACCCCGCTGGTGCGCGACGCGCAGGGCAAGAAGATGACGAAGTCGCGCGGCAATGTGGTCGATCCGCTGGAGATTATGGAGAAATTCGGCACCGACGCTGTGCGCTTCACCCTCGCTCAACTGACGGTGCAGGGCCGCGACCTGGTGCTATCCGATGAGCGGTTGGCAGCGTCACGCGCGTTTGCCAACAAAATTTGGAATGCGGCGCGATTTGTTTTGATGAATCTCGAAGACGCGCCAAAACCACTACAACCTTTCGAGTTATCGCAGTTAAGTCTCGGTGAGCGCTGGATATTGAGCCGTCTCGACGCTGCGATTCGCGCCGTCACGTCAGCGATTGACGCATACGAATTCAATGTGGCGGCGCTGAGCGTTTATCAATTCATCTGGCATGAGTTCTGTGACTGGTACATCGAATTGTCCAAGGAACCGCTCAAGGCAGGAGGCGAACGGCAGGCCGCGACGCGCTTTGTGCTGGTGCATTGCTTCGACCGCATGCTGCGGCTACTCCATCCCTTCATGCCGTTCATTTCGGAAGAAATCTGGCAGGCGCTGCGGCCTTATCTAAGCGATAGCAATGTGAGCGAGCATCTCGCAGTGGCAAGCTGGCCTGAACCGGCGGAACGCGACCCGCTAAGCGAGATGGAGGCCGAAGCAATGGAGCGATGTATCGCCGCAACGCAGACGATCAATTCGTTGCGCTCGCTGGTCGGCCATCATCCTGGGCAAAGAATCAAGGCAGTGCTCCGGCTGAGCGACGTCGATGGCAGTCTCGAAGCATGGAAGCCATACGCTATCAGGTTGGCCAAAATTACTAATTTCGAAATCGGTGCGACTACTCATGAACGGCGACCGGGGATAGTGTTTGCGCCGTTGGAATGGGGCGAGGTGGGAATCGAACCACCTGCTGATTTTGAATTCGAGAAGGCACGCAGCATGCTCCAAAAAAAGCTGACCGAGGTTCGCGTCCATTTGCAGCGCAATCAGGGCCGGTACGCAAATCCGGACTTTCGCGCCAAAGCGGGCGAGGAGACGGTTGGCGAGATCGCCGAGAAGATCGAGCAATTAAAGGCGCAGGAGAGTTTGCTACAGAGTCAAATCGGGCTGATTCAGGGTTGAAGTCGAGGCGCGAGATGAGCAAGAGCTGGCGCGACAGGTGAGTTGGGGAGCGGTCTGTATAGTTAGTGGGACAGGCGTCCCTGCCTGTCGACGATGCGCGAGCGTCCTCGCTCGCGCCACCACTATACAAGTCCTTCAGCGCCCATCAGATGCAGCGCAAGCACAAGCGGTTTGGACGAATTTGGCAGGACGAATATTTCGACCGCATCGTTCGCGATGATGAAGAGTTCTTGCAGAAACTCAAATATATCGCTGCGAATCCGTGGAAGCGGTGACCCGACATCGATGATTACCTGTGGGTATGGCCTTTGGACCGGTGAATAATTTGAAAGGTGGCGCGAGCTAGGAAGCTGGCGCATCACGACAGGCAGGGACGCCTGTCCCACTAAATCGGAGCAAGCTTCGCCAGTAAAAAACTTGTATGGAAATCATTCGCCAGCTCGATCTCCGTCAAATCATTCACGCTGCACTCGCGGAAGACGTTGGCCAGGGCGACATCACCACGGCCGCAACGGTCACGCCGGGTCATGCGGGGCGGGCGCGAATCACCGTCAAAGAGCCGGCGGACATTGTTTTCTGCGCGGTTTTATGTTCGCCGAGGTCTTTGCAATGACCGGCGGCGAACCGCAGACCAGGGCGCTGGCGAATGAGGGTGCGAAGTTGCCGCCCAACACGATAGCGGCTGAAATTGATGGGGGGCTCGCAGGATTGCTGGTCGGCGAACGGGTGGCTTTGAATTTCGTGCAACTGATGTCCGGCATAGCCACGGCCACCCGACGTTACGTTGATGCGGTCGCCGGCAGCCGCGCCAGGATTATCGATACGCGCAAGACCCATCCGGGACTGCGCGCGCTGGAAAAGTACGCCGTGCGCTGCGGCGGCGGCTCTAATCACCGGTTCGGTCTCGATAGCGGCGTGCTGATCAAGGAGAACCATATCGCTGCCGCCGGTGGGATCGGCCCTGCGCTGGAGCGTGCGCGTATGCTTGCCCCGCATACGTTTAGAATCCAGATCGAGTGTGAAACACTGCCGCAGGTCGAAGAGGCGCTGGCCGCCGGCGCGATGGCGATCCTGCTGGATGATATGCCACTGGACGAAATGCGTGAGGCGCGCAGAATCGCCGGCGATGCGGTTATTCTCGAAGCCTCGGGTGGCGTTACGCTCGACGCGGTGCGTGAGATTGCCGAGACTGGCGTAGACTTGATTTCGGTGGGTGCGTTAACCCATTCGGTGAAAGCGGTCGACCTGAGTATGCGCATCGAGGGCGCCGCGAGACGGGGAGAGAGGAGGGACTAGCGAGGAGCCGTAAAAATGTCCACTCTGACCGCCTGATCTTAAGGGGAGGTATTTATCGATTGCCTTCGAATCCATACCAAATTATTGCATCAGAAACTCCCGGCCGGATTGGATGGGACATCCGCTACTTCGATCAGGTCGACTCGACTCAGCGTGTGGCAGCCGAACTCGCGCAGGACGGCGCCGAACATGGCACAGTCGTGATTGCGGAGCGCCAAAGCGCCGGGCGCGGGCGCCTCGGCCGTGCCTGGCATTCCCCGCCTGGCGTGAACCTCTACACGACCGTGATCTTGCGGCCGCGGATGCCGTTGGCTGAGGTGCCGCGGCTCAGCCTGGTCGCTGGGGTTGCGGTGGCAGACGCGTTCGAGACCATCACGCCGGGCCAGGTCGCCCTTAAATGGCCCAACGATATTTGGCTGAACGGGCGCAAAGCCGGCGGGATTATAGCCGAAGCCGTTACCGATGCCAGTCGCGGCTTGCTATGCGTTTTGCTGGGAATCGGTCTTAATCTCAATCTCGCCTCCGACGATATTCCAGCGGAACTTCGCGGCAAGGCCACCTCATTATTGATAACTACAGGACGGGAATGTGACCGTGTACAGTTCGCCGCAACGCTCTTTAAGCACCTCGATCTTCGCTACAGAGCAGTCGAAGCGGGAGGTTTTGCGGCGGTCCGTTCGGTTTACGACCACTATTTCGCGTTACATGACCGTCAGGTAACTGTAATCGACGGCAGTATAACGGTTTCAGGCGTGGTGCGCGGGATTGACGCCGACGGGGCATTGATACTGGAGACGCAAAATGGCCCTATCCGCGTTCTCACCGGTGACGTCAGCCTCGAAGGGGCCTACGATTGATTAAGGACCGCAGGGACCAGGAGGTGTGCGTATCGATGTTTGGTCTGTGCTTTGCGCCGCAGGCGTGTTACGAAACTGTTTCACAGAGGTGAACCAACATGGCTGTGGAGGAAATCGGGCGGTTAAGAACCATCGCACTCGTCGGCCAGGGCGGCACCGGCAAGACGCAGTTGGCCGAGGCGATGCTCTTCACTGCCGGAATGACTACGCGATTGGGCCGTCCGGATGATGGAACGGCGTTGATGGACTTCGAACCCGAGGAGCTTGCGCGGCACATCTCGATCAGTTCTTCGTTCCATCATCTCAATTGGAAACGAACTGAAGTAATTCTGGCCAACACTCCGGGCTATACCGCATTTCTGCCCGACAGCTTCGGCACGATGCGCGCCGTGGACGGCGTGGTGTTTGTCGCCAGCGCAGGCCGGGATTTGAAGGTTGAGTCGGAGAAGATCTTCGAGCAGATCAATCGACTCGGCCTGCCGCGTATCGCCTTCGTCTCGCGCCTCGATCGCGAACGGATGGACTTCGACGCTGCCATGACCGATCTGGAAAAGGCGCTGGCGGCTAAACCGATCGCGCTTAGCTTGCCGCTCGGTGCTGAGACCGCCTTCAGCGGTGTGCTCGACGTGCTCGCGATGAAAGCTTTCACCTACCCTGATTCATCCGGCAAGGCCAGGGAAGAGGAACTGAGTGGCGAAATGAGGTCGCGCGCGGAGGCGGCCCGCACGAAACTGTGGGAAGCTGTCGCCGAGACTGACGATGCGTTGCTGGAGAAATACCTCGAACAAGGCGAACTTGACGAGGCGGAGCTGCGCAGCGCCTTGCGCGCCGCAGTGCTACAGGGCAAATTGACCCCGGTATTGTGTGGTTCGGGCGCCAAAAATATAGGCGTTGATCAATTGCTCGACGCGGTTGCGGCCTTGCTGCCTGCGCCCAGCGAACGCCCACCGTGGCGTGGGCAGGGCCCCTCCAACGGCACGCCCATCGCAAGAGCGGCTGATCCCGATGCGCCGTTCAGTGCGTTCGTGTTCAAGACCGTGATCGACCCGTTTGCCGGGAAACTCTCGATTTTCCGGGTGGTGTCAGGCCGTGCGGCGAGCGACGCTACAGTGCTGAATGCGACGCGCACTTCCAGGGAGCGCTTTGGCCAGTTGCTAAGGCTCGAGGGAAAAAAGCAGGCGCCGCTGCCGTCAGCGCTGCCGGGTGAAATCGTCGCGGTCGCCAAGCTCAAGGACACCACCACCGGCGATACTCTGTGTGACGAAAAATCACCCGTTTTATTCCCGCTGCCGGAACGGCCGCTGCCGGTTATTTCTTTCGCGATTCGCCCCAAGACCCGGGGCGACGAGGAGAAAGCATCGCAGGCGCTCGCGCGTTTGGTCGAGGAAGACCCCGCGTTGGAGACCCATCGCGACCCACAAACTCACGAGATCATTCTATCGGGCACCGGCCAGATGCATATCGAGGTGACGGTCGAAAAGCTCAAGCGCAAGTTCAACGTGGATGTCGAGTTGACCGCGCCCAAAGTCCCCTACAAAGAGACCATCAAAGGGCGCGCCGAGGCGCAGGGCAAGTACAAACGGCAGTCCGGCGGCCGTGGTCAGTATGGCGATTGCTGGCTTAAGGTTGAACCGCTGCAGCGCAGCGGCGGCTTCGAATTCGCTGATGAAATCGTCGGCGGGTCTATCCCGCGGCAATTCATCCCGTCAGTCGAAAAAGGCGTCCGCAATACGCTTAACGAGGGACATCTCGCGGGCTTCCCGGTCGTCGACGTTAAGGTGACGGTGTACGACGGGAGCTTCCATGAGGTCGACTCATCGGACATGGCGTTCCAGATAGCCGCCTCAATGGGCTTAAAGAACGCATTCGAGAAAGCCCGGCCGATATTGCTCGAACCGATAATGGCGATCGAGGTGAGCTGCCCTGATGAGTGTATGGGCGACGTAATCGGCGACCTCAATTCGCGCCGCGGCCGGGTGCTCGGGATGGAGTCCAAGGGCGCCGGCCAGGTGATCAAGGCATTGGTGCCGATGGCAGAAATCCTCAAGTATGCGCCCGACCTGCGCTCGATCACGTCGGGACGCGGCTCGTTCGAGGCCCGCTTCTCACACTATGACGAGGTGCCGGTCTGTGCACTGGACGCGAGTCAGAAGGAGACCGGGATTCTTCACGCGCGGCAGCCACGCGCGCGAGAATGACAAAGCGGAGCAACGCGCGCCTTTTCTGTCATTCCCGCGCGTGGCTGCCGCGCGAGGAATCCCCAATCCTCTCTCGGTATTCAACGACAATGCGTCTCCCTGACAGGGAGAGGCCAACAGAATGAAGCCGTTGGGAAAACTATTGGTCATAATCGGCCTACTTATCGCCCTGCTCGGATTATTTATCTGGAGCGGCGGCTCGGTGCCTGTGCTCAACCGGCTCGGTCCCCTTCCTGGTGATATTCACATCCGCGGGGCCAACTTCAGTTTCTATTTCCCGATTACTACTTGCATCGTTCTGAGTATCGTAATTTCGCTGCTAATCGGCTTACTGAGACACTGGTGAACGATTCGAGCGGCGCATTAGAGCGGACCGAGAGCAAGCGCCGGCGGCGCGAGCTGGTTGCGGTCGGCATTGCGGCGACGACCCTCGTGGCCTTCGTGCTGATGCAGACCGAATTGCCGCCGCTGAGTTCGCATACCTCGCTCATCTCGAATCTGGTGGTGATTCTGCTCTTCGACCTGAGCTTTCTGCTGCTCGGCCTGATGCTGCTGCTGGTCGGACGCAACCTGGCAAAGGCTATTTTTGAACGCCGGCGAGGGCTGATCGGTTCGAAACTGCAAGTGCGGCTGGTGTTCGGCTTTATTGCCGTGGCGATCGTGCCCAGCGCTTTTCTGTTGTACGTGGCTGGTGCTTTCCTGCACGCGGATATCGACAGTTGGTTCGATCCCGAGTATGAGCGCATGCTAGACGACTCATTCGAGATCGCGAAAGTCTACTATCTCAATTCGGCCAACAACGCAGCTCATTTCGCGCGTATCCTGTCAGGCAAAATAACCAGTCGAGACCTGCTGGCGCCGGCTAATCATGCAAAGCTCCGTGCTTTCATCGAACAGGCACAGCAGGAATACAACCTCGGCACGGTCGAGGTGTTCTCCGCCGATCGCAAACTGTGGATGTTCGAGCTGAGTCCCAGCACCCCGACCGGGATCGGTGTTTCGCCCGATTCCGATCTGCTGCGCCAGACGCTCAAGGGCCATGCGCTGACACGCGCCGATCGTTTTGGCAAATCGGACGTGATCCGCGGCAGTGCTCCGATTTATTCGACGACTGATTCTGACGACGTCGCCGGCGCGATAGTGGTGGACTATTACCTGCCGAAAAGCCTGGCCGCCCGCGCTGCGGGAATCTCGCAGACAGTGCAAGCCTACTTCCAGCTTCGCATACTGCATCAGCCGATCATGCACAGCTACATTCTGGCACTGGTGCTGATTGGACTTGCGGTGGTGTTGCTGGCGAGCTGGTTCGGAATTTATCTGGCGCGTGAGCTGACCGGCCCGATCAAATTGCTGGCCGAAGGCACCCACGCGCTGGCAGCGGGTAACCTGAACTACGAGATCGCCCCGGTGGGCGATGATGAGATCGCGCATTTGGTCGAATCGTTCAATCGGATGACTTCGGACTTGCGCAAATCTCGCGCGGAACTGGAACGGCGGCGCCGTTACACCGAAACATTATTGCTCAATGTCTCCGCCGGTGTGGTGGGGCTGGATCCCGAAGGGCGCATCAGCGCAATAAATCCGTGCGCCGAACGGATGTTGGGATTGCGCGCCACGGATGTTCTGGGTTGCGATTACGGCAAAAGCTTTGATCCGCGCCTGCGACGCTCGCTCGACGAGATTTTTGCCGGCGCTGTGAGGCCGCGCGAAGCCCGCCGTTCGTTGAAACTCGAAATCGGCGGAGCCGAAACCGAACTCATGCTCACCGCAAGCCGGCTCGGCGAAGACGCCGCCACGGACGACCGGCCTGACCTTGGCACGGTGCTGTTCTTCGAGGACGTGAGCCAGATCGCCAAGATCGAAAGGATGGAAGCTTGGCGCGAGGTCGCCCGCCGGATTGCACATGAAATCAAGAATCCGTTGACTCCGATTCAGCTTTCCGCTGAACGGCTGCGCCGTCAATTCGCCAGAAGCGAAACAGCAGCGATGGGACCGGCTGTGCGGCCGGCCGATCACCACCTGGAACGGCTGGCGAACTCATATGCTGAACTAGTCGACGAATGTACTCGCACAATTATTGGTGAGGTGGATGACCTAAAGCGGCTGGTCGATGAGTTTTCCGCTTTCGCACGGATGCCTCAGCTCAATCCGGTTCCAGGCAATTTGAATACTTTGGTGGAAGAGACCGTCACGACCTTTCGCGAGGCCCATCATGAGGTGCGATTCGAATTGGAATTGGAACCGGCGTTGCCAATCATTGCGATTGATCGGGAAGCTCTTAAACGGGCGCTGGTCAATCTACTCGACAACGCCGTCGCCGCCACCGGGTCAGATACCCACAACGGCATCGGTCCGCTGATCATTGTAAGTACCGCGCTCGATTCAGCCAGCGGGGTGGTCACGCTCGAAGTTGCAGATAACGGCATTGGTATTGACCCGCGTATCCGCACCCGGATTTTCGAGCCGTATTTTTCGACACGCAAAGGCGGCACCGGACTTGGACTTGCTATCGTGGCGACTATTGTCACCGACCATCATGGGTTCGTTCGAGTGCGCGACAATGAGCCGCGAGGATGTAGATTCCAGTTGGAATTTCCGATAAGGGATCAGCCATTTACCAAGATTTCCGCCTGAGGTGGGCGGCCGGTCAGGTGGGGACAAATAGGATGCGCGACCCTCGTGCTTCAGGTTTCACTGGTGGGGCGGGCGCAGAGGTAACAGCAGGTGAACGCAACCGTATTGGTGGTGGATGACGAGGAGCGGATTCGCTCCTCGTTGTGCGGCATTCTCAGTGACGAAGGGTTTCGCGTCGTAGCTACCGGCGATGCGCCCGGCGTGATGGATCTGATCGCGCGGGAAAAGCCGGAGATCGTGCTGCTCGACGTTTGGATGCCAGAGTTGGACGGGATAGAACTGCTCAGACGAATCAAGCAGGAGAACCCGCGCACTCACGTAATCATGATCTCCGGGCACGCCAATATCCAGAACGCGGTTGCCGCAACCAGGCTGGGCGCCGCGGATTTCATCGAAAAGCCGTTTTCGGTCAGCGGCCTGCTCGCGTCACTAGAGCGTGTAGTGGGCCGCGGCAACCGCAGCTCACATGCGGTTTCGCAAATTGCGGGACGTAAGGAAAGGGCGCGCCGACGCTTGCCGGTTGCGCCCGTTCGGGCGGTCGCGCAGCGCACCATCGCTCGCTCGCTGGTGCTCGGCGGGCAGGGGCTGCATTCCGGACTCAAAACCGGGGTCATCCTGCATCCAGCCCCGGCCGGAGCCGGTATAACGTTTTCGTCGCTGGCCGATCAATCTGCAATTCCGGCACGCCTGGAAAACGTCAGCGAGACTGGCTACAACACTACGCTCGGCGGCAAAGGCCATTCAGTGCGCACGGTCGAGCACCTGATGTCCGCGCTGCACGGACTGGCGATCATGAATTTACGGATCCAGACCGGCGATGAGGTGCCGTCGCTTGATGGCTCCGCGCTGGAATTTTGCATGCAGTTACTCGAGGCTGGCGTGCATGAGCAGGATGAGTGGCTCGAGCCGGTTGCTCCGAAGAAAGCGGTCCAGGTCGGCGACGATAACGAGTTCATACGGATCGAGCCGGCCGAACGCCTGATCATCGATTATACGCTCGAATATCCACCTCCGATTGGCCTTCAGCAGGTTCATTTCGAGCTTACCTCGCCCGAGGCTTACGTGAAGGAGATCGCTCCGGCACGGACGTTTGGTTTCGTTCGCGAGTTTCGCAAGCTGTCGGAGATGGGATTGGCAAGCGGCGGCAGGCTTGACAACCTGATCCTAATCGACGATGAAAAAATCGTGAACACGACCCTGCGATTCGTCGACGAATTCGCCCGCCACAAGGTTCTCGACCTGATCGGCGATCTTTATCTCCTTGGAGGGCCGATTCTCGGCCATGTAACCGCGGTGAAAACCGGCCATTCGGACAATCTTGCCCTGCTGCGTGCCATTGCGGCTTCCCTATAGACTTTATTGAACGCGGCTCGCGTCATTGCATAATGAATCTTCAAGGGAAAGTTGCGCTCGTTACCGGAGCAGGTAAGCGGGTGGGGCAAGCGATTGCCCTGGCGCTGGCGGAGCGGGGCGCTGCGCTCGCCATCCACTATCGAAGCTCGCGGGCAGGTGCCGAAGAGGCGGCCGCGCGCATCATCCGGCAGCATGGACGTGCGCAAATCTTCGGCGCAGAACTCGAACGCGTCGATGAGATCGAGCGAATCGTCGCGAGCGTCATCGAAACGTTCGGGCGTCTCGACGTGCTGGTCAATTCCGCCTCAGTCTTTTACCGTAAGCCGCTCGAAGAGTTGACCGAACGCGACTGGGACCTCAATCTCAACACCAACTTGAAAGCGCCATTCTTCCTGTCCAAGTTCGCCGGTGCAGCGATGCGCCTCCAGGGCGCAGGCAAGATTATCAATATCGGCGATTGGGCCGGTATCAGGCCCTATAACAACTATCTGCCGTACACCGTTTCAAAATCCGGACTCATCGGTCTGACCCGGGCATTGGCCAAGGCATTGGCGCCCGAGGTACAGGTCAACTGCGTGGCGCTGGGACCCGTGATGCCGCCCGACGAATACGGACCGGAAGAGATCGAGCGGTTGCGCCTGGCGACCCTGACCAAGACGATGGGCTCGCCCGGCGATGTCGCCCGGGCGGTGCTTTTCCTTTGCGAGGGAACCGACTTTGCCACTGGTTCGACGCTGATGTTGGACGGTGGCCGATTACTCAATTGAGGTGCCTCTAGCGCGGTGCGGAAAAAACTATTTGTTTATGAAAAGTTTCTCCGCACCACGCGATAAAGGTGCTCCCCGTCTGGGCGAGTTGTTCTTGGGTATGCAAGCCACCAGCGCTGCCATGAAGG